>Ga0208220_1001057_pt1 | contig 11735 bp, 11 predicted proteins | sample NGESurdeep092012_9_FD_184484 | JGI IMG/M metagenome (GOLD analysis project Ga0208220, IMG submission 184484) | Arctic peat soil microbial communities from Barrow, Alaska - NGEE Surface sample F53-1 deep-092012 (SPAdes) | ecosystem: Environmental > Terrestrial > Soil > Wetlands > Peat ... | reverse complement strand
GCCGCCACGACGCCGCGATCTCACCCGATGACGTCAAAGCGGTGGTCGCCGAGGAGATCGAGAAGGCGCTCAACCCGGTGGCGCAGCCGCTCGCGATCGATGCCGGGAAAAAGCCGTTCGTCATTCTGGTCGCCGGCGTCAACGGCTCCGGCAAGACCACGACCATCGGCAAGCTTGCGGCCAAATTGCGCGCCGAAGGGCGCTCCGTCATGCTGGCTGCCGGCGACACGTTCCGGGCCGCCGCGATCGAGCAACTGAAAATCTGGTCCGAGCGCACCGGCGCTGCTTTCATCGCGCGCGAGGCGGGCGCCGACGCCGCGGGCCTCGCCTTCGATGCCGTCGCCGCGGCCAAAGAGCGCGGCATCGACGTTCTCCTGGTCGATACCGCCGGCCGTTTGCAGAATCGCACCGAGCTGATGGAGGAACTGCACAAGATCGTCCGCGTCATCAGGAAGGTCGATGCCACGGCGCCGCATGCGGTGCTCCTCGTGCTCGATGCCACCGTCGGGCAGAACGCCCTGTTGCAGGTCGATATTTTCAAGAAAACCGTCGGCGTCACCGGGCTGGTGATGACCAAGCTCGACGGCACTGCGCGCGGCGGCATTTTGGTCGCCATCGCCGAAAAATTCACTGTTCCCGTGCACTTCATCGGTGTCGGTGAAAGCGTCGACGATCTTTCGCCGTTTTCGGCACGCGACTTCGCCCGCGCCATCGCCGGGCTCGATTCCTGATTGAGCCGGCCATCGATCAAGGCTACACACCACGCCTCGCATGACAACAAAACCTCAGCTTAATCCGCTCCTCAAGCTCGCGCTCGACCTCGGGCCGCTGGCTTTGTTCTTCTTCGCCAATTCGCGCTACGGCATCTTCGTCGCCACCGCGACCTTCATGATCGCGGTGCTGGCGGCGCTCGCGGTCTCTTACATACTGACGCGGCATTTTCCGATCATGACGGTGGTCACCGCGATCATCGTGGTCGTGTTCGGCGGCCTGACGCTTTTCCTGCACGACGCGACCTTCATCAAGGTCAAGCCGACCATCATCTATGCGCTGTTCGGCGCGGTGCTGATCGGCGGCCTGATGTTCAACAAGCCGCTGCTGGGCGTCGTATTCGATTCGATGTTCAACCTGACCGAGGAAGGCTGGCGGAAACTGACGCTGCGCTGGGCGGTCTTCTTCCTGGTGCTTGCGGTGCTCAACGAGATCGTCTGGCGCAACACGTCGACGAATGTGTGGGTCGATTTCAAGGTGTTCGGCGTGATGCCGCTGACATTCCTGTTCGGCGCGCTGCAAATGCCGCTGTTGAAGAAATACGCGGCCGAACCGGCGGAATGACGTTTAGCCAGTACGTCAGCCAGGACTCGCCGCCAGCGCCTTCTCGATCTGCGGCTTGAGCAGGGAATCATAATTGTCAGCGGTGATCGGGCCGACGAGCTTATAGGCGATGCGCGCGTCGCGGCCGATCACGAAGGTTTCCGGCACGCCATAGACGCCCCATTCGATCGCAGCGCGGCCGTTCGCATCGGCGCCCGCCGCGGCGAACGGATCGCCATAGCGGCCGAGGAAACGCCGCGCATTGTCGGCTTCGTCCTTGTAATTGATGCCGACAAGGCGGACCCGGTTGTCTTGCGACAATTGCAGCAATAGCGGCGCCTCGTCATGGCACGGCACGCACCACGACGCCCACACATTTACGACGGTGACCGCGCCCTTGAAATTCGCCGGATCGATGCCCGGAATGGGCACGCCGTCACGCTCAAGGCCGGCAACCGGCGGCAGTGACGTCTGCGGGGCTGGATGTCCGATCAGCGCTGACGGGATCAGCGAGGGATCGCCGGCATAGAGGCGAAACAGAAAGAGCAGCATAAGGCCAAGAAAAACGACGAGCGGCAACAGCACGACAAACCGGCGCCGCCGCACGGTCGTGCTCTCGTTCGCGGTCTCGCTGGTGATTGGAGGAGGGACTGGAGTTGTGACTGGAGTCATGGGCGTTCACGCGTCTTCTTTTGCCTGTTCCACAGGGCGGTCCGAGCGCGCCGGGCCGGAACGACGCGAAATCCCCTGTTTTTCGAGTTCGGCGAGCGTGTGTTGCTGCGCCCGGTAGTCGAGCGCCACCCAGGCGATCAATGCACCGATAATGATGACGGCTGAGGCATAGGCCGCCGCGATGAAATCGACATGCGCTGTCGCTCCCATCGTCAATTCACCGCGCTCGCCTGCATCAGACGCAGCGTGCGCACGCGGCGGCGCAAAATCTCGTTGCGCATCGCCGCCAGCAGAAGCGTCGCGAACATCAGCGTGAACGCCGCTGCCATGATGAAGAGGGGGATGAGGATGGTCGGATAGATGGTCGAGCCGCCGAGCCGAAACACCGATGCGCCTTGGTGCAGCGTGTTCCACCAATCGACCGAAAATTTGATGATCGGCAGATCGATAGCGCCGACCAGCGTCAGGATCGCGACCGCGCGCGCCGCGCGCGACGGATCGTCAACCGTGTTCCATAAGGCGATGACGCCGAGATAAAGCAGCAGCAGGATCAGTTCCGAGGTGAGCCGCGCGTCCCAGACCCAAAAGGTGCCCCATTCCGGCCGTCCCCACAGCGAGCCGGTGACGAGGCACAGCAGCGTGAAAGCGGCACCAATCGGCGCCGCCGCCTTGGCGGCCACGTCGGCAAGCGGATGGCGCCACACCAGTGTGCCGAGCGCCGCCACCGACATCACACCCCAGCACAACATGCCGAGCCAGGCCGACGGCACGTGCAGGAACATGATTTTCACGGTAGCGCCCTGTTGATAATCGTCCGGGGCGATCATCGCCTGATCGATGGCGAAGGCGAACACGAGCACCGTCAAGCCGCTGAGCCACGGCACGGTGTTATTGGCGAATTTCAAGAACCGCGACGGGTTGGCGAGATCGGCGAGGGCCATCGACAGCGTCCTAGTCCAGGTTGCTTCCTAGTGCACTTCACGATGCCGGCACAATGCCGTTGGCGGCGTCGCGTTCTCAATTCTGCGGCAAATTTTACTATTCCATCTCTTGGCGTAACGCCGCGGCGGCGGCAAATGGTCCGACCACCAGGCTCGCCAGCGTCAGCGCGCAGAGAATCGTGAACGGCGTTCCGAACGGCACCGGTCCGGTCACGGCCGCATTTGCTGCCGCCACACCGAAAATAAGGACTGGAACGGTCAGCGGCAGCACGATGACGGCGAGCAACAGCCCGCCGCGCCGCAGCGTTACCGCGATGGCCGCGCCGATCAGGCCGATGAAGGTCAATGCCGGCGTGCCGACAAAGAGCGTGAGCACCAGAGCCGCTTCGGCCGGCGCATCGAGATTGAGAAACAGCCCGATCAGCGGCGCCGCCAGGATCAGCGGCAAGCCGGTGGTGAGCCAGTGCGCCAGCCCCTTGGCGAAGACGACGAGTTCGAGCGGAGCGTGGCCCATCAGGATGAGATCGAGCGAGCCGTCCTCATGATCGCTGGCAAACAGCCGATCGAGCGCCAAGAGGCTCGCCAACAGCGCTGCGAGCCACAAGATCGCCGGGCCGATGCGCTTGAGCAGCGCGAGATCCGGCCCGAGCGCGAACGGCGTCATGGTCACTACGACCAGAAAGAACAGCACCCCCATCAACGCACCGCCGCCGACGCGCACGGCGATGCGCATGTCACGGATGAGAATGGCGGCGAGGGCGGTCATGGCAGCTCTTGCCCCTCGGCCGCGGCCTCGGCGGGCGAGCGTGCCTGATCGAGTTGCAATTCTTGCGTCTTGTCGAGCCCGATTGGTCCGTGGGTGGCCGCCAGGATGAGACCGCCGGCGCCGAGATGCGCCTGCATCAAGCCGGCAAGGCGCTGCTGCGCCGAGGCATCGAGCGTGCTGGTCGGCTCGTCGAGAAGCCAGATCGGGCGTTTGACGGCGACGAGCCGGGCGATCGACAGCCGTCGGCGTTGCCCGGCCGAAAGATAGGCCGCCGGGAGGGCAGCAAGCCCGGCAAGCCCGACGGCGTCCAGCGGTTCGTCGATAGCACTCGATGGCTTGCCCAAAAAGCCCGCCCAGAATCGCAAGTTTTCGGCGACCGAGAGCGAAGGTTTGAGCGCGTCCTGGTGGCCCAGATAGTGGGCCTGTTCCGCGATGGTCAGCTCCGGATCGCCGCCTTCCAGCGTGAGCCGGCCTTGCGCCAGACGAAGAAGCCCAATGACGGCGCGCAAAAGCGAGGATTTGCCTGCGCCGTTTCGCCCGCTGATGGTCAAAGCTTCGCCGGCGCCAACGGTGAAGCTGACGCCGGCGAATACATCGCGGCCGCCGCGGTGGCAGGCGAGATCGACGGCGGATAGCCGCATCAGCGAGGTCCTGAGTGCAATGGCAATTGGGCTATGCGCAGCATTCTACCGAACTATTCGTTGCCGAACTGGCACAAGCGCGGAAAAGACCTTATAAGCCGCAAGTCGGGCTGCGGCGCGCCGGTGACGCCTGCCACGTTCGATTCCCCCCACCTTTCCCTCCCCCGCGTGCGGGGGAGGGAAAGGTGGGGGTGGAGCCTGTTTCGGCAAATAATTGCCTCCGATTTGCGCCGGCGCCCAGCCGGTAGGATGGGAAAAAATCATGGATTCGCTCGACAGCTTCAAGTGCCTCCGGCCCCTCAAGGTCGGCTCCAAGACCTACGCCTATTTCAGTCTCCCGGTGGCTGAAAAGAACGGTTTGAAGGGAATTTCGCGGCTGCCCTTCTCGCTCAAGGTCTTGCTGGAAAACCTGTTACGCAACGAGGACGGCCGCTCGGTCAGCAAAGAGGACATCCAAGCCGTCGCGCAATGGCTCAAGACCAAGACTTCGTCGCGCGAAATCGCGTTCCGTCCGGCGCGCGTGCTGATGCAGGATTTCACCGGCGTGCCCGCGGTGGTCGACCTCGCTGCCATGCGCGATGCGATGGATCATCTCGGCGGCGATGCGAAGAAGATCAACCCGCTGGTGCCGGTGGATCTGGTCATCGATCATTCGGTGGCGGTGAATTTCTTCGGCCACAAAGATTCGTTTAAGAAAAACGTCGAAGAAGAATACAAGCAGAACCAGGAACGCTACAAATTTCTGAAATGGGCGCAGCGCTCGTTCGAGGATTTCCGCGTGGTGCCCCCCGGCACCGGCATCTGCCACCAGGTCAATCTGGAATATCTCTCGCAAACGGTATGGACCGCGAAGAAGAAAACCAGCTTCCCGGACAAAACCGTCGCCACCGAACTGGCCTATCCGGACACGCTGGTCGGCACTGATTCACACACCACGATGGTGAACGGTCTCTCCGTGCTCGGCTGGGGCGTCGGCGGCATCGAGGCCGAGGCGGCGATGCTCGGCCAGCCCTATTCGATGCTGCTGCCGGAAGTGATCGGCGTGCGGATGAACGGCAAACTCAAGGAAGGCGTCACCGCGACCGATCTGGTCCTCACCGTCACCCAGATGCTGCGCAAGCGCGGCGTGGTCGGAAAATTCGTCGAATATTTCGGTCCGGGCGTCGCTAATCTCACGATCGCGGACCGCGCCACGCTCGGCAATATGGCGCCGGAATACGGCGCCACCTGCGGCTTCTTCCCGATCGGTGACGATACCATCCGCTACTTGCGTGACACCGCCCGCTCGGCTGAGCGCGTTGCGCTGGTCCTTGCCTATGCCAAGGCGCAGGGCATGTACCACACCAAGACGGCGCTGGACCCGATCTTCACCGAAGTGATCAAGCTCGAATTGTCCTCGATCGAGCCGTCGCTTGCCGGGCCCAAGCGCCCGCAAGACCGCGTGCCGCTCAAAGAGGTCAAAAGCGGCTTTGCGCAATCGATGGACAAGGAATTCGGCAAGGCGGCCGAGATGGACAAGCGCGTACCGGTCGAGGGGCGTCAACATACGCTCGGCAACGGCGACGTGGTGATCGCGGCCATCACCTCGTGCACCAATACGTCGAACCCGAATGTGATGATCGCGGCGGGACTGCTCGCCCGCAAGGCGGCGGCAAAGGGGCTCACGGTGAAGCCGTGGGTGAAAACGTCGCTGGCGCCGGGTTCGCAGGTGGTCGCCGAATATCTGGCGAAATCCGGACTGCAGAAAGATCTCGACGCGCTCGGCTTTAATCTGGTCGGCTTCGGCTGCACCACCTGCATCGGCAATTCAGGCCCGCTGCCGGAGGAAATTTCCGAGGCGATCAACAAGAACGACCTGGTGGCGGCCGCGGTGCTGTCCGGCAATCGCAATTTCGAAGGCCGGGTCAATGCCGACGTACGCGCCAATTATCTCGCTTCGCCGCCGCTGGTGGTTGCCTATGCGATCGCCGGCTCGATGCAGGTCGACGTCGCCAAAGCGCCGCTCGGTACCGATCAGAAGGGGCGCAAAGTCTATCTGCGCGACATCTGGCCGTCGAATCGCGAGATCGGCGAATTTGTCCGCAAGAACATCACCAAGCAGATGTTCCAGCGCAAATACGGCGACGTGTTCAAGGGCGATGCGAACTGGCGCAAGATCAGCGTGCAGGGCGGACTGACCTTCAAGTGGGACGATCGCTCCACCTATGTCCAGAACCCGCCTTACTTCGAAGGCATGCAGAAGCGCAGCCAGCCGATCGAGGACATCGTCGACGCCCGTGTCCTCGGCCTGTTCCTCGACTCGATCACGACCGACCACATCTCGCCGGCCGGCTCGATCAAGGAAGAAAGCCCCGCCGGCGAGTATCTGCGCGACCATCAAGTCCGCCCGAAGGACTTCAACCAGTACGGCACGCGGCGCGGCAATCATCAGGTGATGATGCGTGGCACCTTCGCCAATGTCCGCATCAAGAACCAGATGGTGCCGGGCGTCGAAGGCGGTTACACGATCCATTACCCGTCGCGGGAACGCATGACGATCTACGACGCGGCGATGCGCTACAAGACCGAGAACGTGCCGCTCGTCGTGTTCGCCGGTAAGGAATATGGCACCGGCTCATCGCGCGATTGGGCGGCGAAAGGTTCGACGCTGCTCGGCATTCGCGCCGTGATCGCGCAGTCGTTCGAGCGCATTCATCGCTCCAATCTGGTCGGCATGGGCGTGGTGCCGCTGGTATTCGAAGAGGGTACCTCGTGGCAGACGCTCGGCCTGAAGGGCGACGAACTGGTCACCATCCGCGGGCTGCACGCCGACCTCAAGCCGCATCAACGCCTGCAGGCCGAGATCATCGCTTCGGACGGCGGCCTCAAGCGCGTACCGCTGATCTGCCGCATCGATACCGCCGATGAGCTCGATTACTACAAGAACGGCGGCATCTTGCAGTATGTGCTGCGCCATCTGGCGGCGTAGGGCATGATCCGGCCTCACCGCGAATTGAGTGGCGAGTGACTAGTGACGGCGCTAGGAATGGCGTCGTCATCAATTCGTCACCAAGGGGACTGCGAGTGGAGGTCGTCATGTTGCGCCGCGGCCTCGCGTCGGCACCCCTCATCGCGGGTCTTCTGATTGCGACTTACCTCGCTGCGGACGCCGCCGAACCGCGGGCGCTGCTTGAACTATTCACCAGTCAGGGCTGCTCCTCGTGCCCCGCCGCCGATAAGCTGCTCGGCGATTTGTCGGCTGATCCGTCGTTGGTCGCGCTGAGCGTGCCGATCGATTACTGGGATTATCTTGGCTGGAAAGATACGCTCGCCAATCCGGCCCATTCGGCGCGGCAGCGCGCCTATGCGCGTGTGCGCGGCGACCGCCAAGTGTACACCCCGCAGATCGTCGTCAATGGCGCGACGCACGTGCTCGGCAGCGATCGCGCCGCCATCGACCACGCCATCGCGCAAACCGATCAGAAATCCGGCGTGATGTCGCTGCCGGTGCTGATGTCGGTGGGCGGCGCCGGTTTGAACGTGAAAATCGAGTCGGCCGAGAACGAACATGCCTCGGGCGAAGTCTGGCTGTGTCCGCTGGCCAAAGCCATACCCGTCGAGATTGGGCGTGGGGAAAATCGCGGGCGCACGATCGTCTATCACAATGTGGTGCGCAGCTGGCTGAAGCTCGGCGACTGGGCTGGTGCGGCTGAGTCCTGGACTGTGCCGGTTGCGCAGATCGAGACCGACGGCGTCGATGCCGCAGCCGTCATGGTGCAGGAAGGCACGCACGACAAGCCCGGCATGATCCTCGGCGCCGCCTATCTGCCGCTGCGATAATCAAACGACTGACATTTAACTGATGGGTGTCGGTGATCCGCCGCCGCCGTCTGCCAACAAAAAAGGCCGGCAACGCGCCGGCCTGAAGATTGGGGAATCGAATCGTACAGTGACTACGCTTGCCGCTGGCCCGGTCCGTCCGCGCCCCGGGGGGCTGGGGGGCTGAGGAATCCAGAACGCATCCGAACCGGGCCCTGAGGCAACAACCAATTGTTTCGCAATGCAGCTTGGCGCGTGCTTGGCCGAAATAGGGCCTTATTATGATTCACTTAACGAATGCGTGATTCCGCCAAGCCAAAAATGCCGCACGGGGAGCGCTATTCGCGTCGCGCGGCATTCGTCCAAAGCGGGTTACCGCTCCACTAAGCCTGTTTTTGCAGCACATTTGCCGCGCAAGAGGGGCTTGCCGCCGGTTCGTTCCGGCGCGATCATGAAACTCCAATGACACCAGACCTATGACAGAGGAGGCGCCGTATGGATTTCGGCGAAACCGATCCAAGCGCGCAACGCGGGGGCGAACATCGACCGAACGCCCCCGCCACCGAGGTAACCTTTAGCCGACGCGAACTGGACCGCATCCTGCGGCTCTACGGCCGCAAAGTCGCCGCCGGCGAGTGGCGTGATTACGCCATCGATTTCCTGAAGGATCGCGCGGTGTTTTCGGTTTTCCGCCGCGCTTCGGAAATGCCCATCTACCGCATCGAGAAAAATCCAAAACTCGGCCGCCGCCAGGGCGCCTATAGCGTGATTTCCGCCACCGGCCACATCCTGCGCCGTGGCCAGGAACTCGACCGCGTGCTCGGCGCACTCGACCGCTCGCTCCGCGTCGTCGCGGGGTGAGAAGTTCAAGGCGGGGTTTGGTCGCCCGCGCCAAGCCCACGCTGCATCAGCGGCGTGTCGAGCCATTTGCCATGCTTGAAGCCGACAGATCGCAGCGTGCCGACCAGTTCAAAGCCGCACGCGGCGTGCAGCGCGATCGAAGCGGTCTGCGCCGAATCACCGATCACCGCGATCATCTGACGGAAGCCGCGTTGCTCGGTTTCCGCAATGAGACGCATGAGCAATAGTTTGCCGATGCCCCGGCGGTGAAATTCCGGCGCGACGTAGACCGAATTTTCCACGCACCATTTGTAAGCCGGCCGGGCACGGTACGGCCCGGCATAGGCATAACCGGCGACCGCGCCGCCAATCTCGGCGGTGAGATACGGATAGAAGTTGCTCACAAGCGACTGCTGACGCCGCGCCATCTCCGCTTCATCCGGCGGCTCGAGTTCGAACGACGCCGTGCCATGCGCGACGGCGTCGGCATAGATGCGCGTAATGGCGGCGATATCGGGTGGCCCGGCGGGCCGGAGAATGACGTTGCTCATCGCTGCGAGCAAAGATGACAGAAAACAGAGTGGCGGAAAAGAAAGCGCCCCGGGTTTTGGCCCGGGGCGCTATGGTCGCGCGTGTTACGCTTGATTAGCGGCGGTCGCCGAACAGCCGCAGCATCATCAGGAACAGGTTGATGAAGTCGAGATAGAGCGACAGCGCGCCCATCACTGCCTTGCGGCCGGCGACGGTGCCGTCGTCCATCGCGCTGTACATATCCTTGATCTTCTGCGTGTCGTAGGCGGTGAGACCGACGAAGATCAGCACGCCCAGAACCGATATCGCCCAGTCGAGCCCGCTTGAGCGAAGGAAGATATTGACCACCATCGCAATGACGATGCCGATCAGGCCCATGAACAGAAACGAGCCAAACCCGGTGAGATCGCGCTGCGTGGTATAGCCCCACAGGCTCATGGCACCGAATGTCGTCGCCGAGATGAAGAACACCCGCGTGATCGACACACCGGTATATTGGAGAAACACCGACGCCAGCAGGAGCCCGAGCAGCCCGGCATAGACGAAGAACAGCGATAGCGCGGTTCCAACCGAAAGCCGGTTGACCCGGTAGCTCATGAACATCACTAGGCCGATTGTTCCGAGGGCCAGGATGATCGTCAACGGGCCGCTGAATATGGCTTGGCCAAACGGCGTCAATCCGGAAATCCGGCCGCCGGAGACTTGGATGGCGTCACCACCGGCAGCTTGATAAGCCAGCCAAGACACCACTCCGGTCAGCGCAACGCCGGCCGTCATGTAGTTGTAGACGCGGATCATGTGCGCGCGCAGACCCGCATCGATCGTGACCTGGTCCGTGCGGTAGCCGGTCCTGGCGGTCGCGAGATTGCGATCGAAGTCGGACATGGAATTACCCCTGGGTTGTCCCGGCGCTTTACCGGGGCTGGCGTTCGGTGAACGCCGCATCCTTGTCGTGGAAATCTAGTGCGAAAGTCGCCCGCGCGCCAGATGGGTGCGACGCCATATTTTATAAGGGTTACAAACCGTTCATGCTGCTTAACGGCGGCACGCTAGAGGTTCCGCAAGACTTCGGCGGGCTTGCGGCCCAGTGCGCTGAACGTGCCGGCAAGGCCGACGACAACCGTGACAAAAAGCGCAGCCGCGGCAGCGCCTGTAGCCTCGCCGCCGACCCAGACGAACGGAAACTCCATGATCCGTGTCACCACGAGAGCGGCGGCAAGCGAGCCTGCCGCGACGCCGAACACGACCGTCGCGAGCCCGATGAGAAGATATTCGATCGCATAGGCGGCGGTCAGCCGCGGTCGCGTCGCGCCGAAGGTCTTTAGGATGACGGCGTCATAAACCCGGAAACGCTGGCCGGCGGCGAGCGCGCCGCCGAGCACCAAGGCAGCGGCGACGAGCGTGATCGAACTGGCGCCGCGCAGCGCCAGCGCCAGATTATTCACGATGGCGCCGATCGCATCGAGCGCGTCCTTGACCCGCACGGCGGTGACGGTAGGAAAAGCGTCGGCCAACGCCTTGATGACCGTCGTTTCCTCCGCCGTCGTGCCGCCATCGGCGAAGGTCAGCGTGGCGATATCGCTGTGCGGCGCGCCGCCGAACGTGCCGGGCGAGAACACCAGCACAAAGTTAATGCCGAGATTTTCCCAGTCGACGGCGCGCAGATTGGCGATCCGCGCCGTCACGGTGCGCCCAAGCACATTGACGGTAATGGTGTCGCCGATCTTGAGATTGAGATCGTGGGCCGTGCGGTTTTCGAGCGAGACCAGCGGTTCGCCGGAATAGCCGGCGTTCCACCATTCTCCCGAGACGATGCGCGAACCGGCCGGCACGGCGCTGGCATAGGTGATGCCGCGATCGCCTTGCAGCACCCACCGCGATCCGGCAGCGGGTTTGAGGTCGTCCGCCTTGACGCCGTTGGCCGCGACGATGCGCCCGCGCAGCATCGGTACGCGCTCGACTGTCGAGCCTTTAGCCTGCTGCGCGATGAAATCGTCGAAGCGGCCGCTGTCCGCCCCGGGGATATCGAGGAAGAAAAACGACGGCGCCTTTTCCGGCAGCGCGGCTGCGAATTCGCGATGCAGATTGCCGTCGATCTCGATCACGGTGACCAGCAAAGCCAGTCCGAGCCCGAGCGACAGCACGACACTCGGCGTCAGTGCGCCCGGGCGGTGAATGTTGGCGATGGCGAGCCGCAACACGGTCGAGCGCGCCCGCGGCACATGCCGCGCG
>Ga0208220_1001056_pt1 | contig 11746 bp, 14 predicted proteins | sample NGESurdeep092012_9_FD_184484 | JGI IMG/M metagenome (GOLD analysis project Ga0208220, IMG submission 184484) | Arctic peat soil microbial communities from Barrow, Alaska - NGEE Surface sample F53-1 deep-092012 (SPAdes) | ecosystem: Environmental > Terrestrial > Soil > Wetlands > Peat ... | reverse complement strand
CGAGGCTGGAGTTGAAGAGGCTCGAAGGATCCTTCAGAGCCGCCCCTTTGGCGAAGGTCATCTTGACCACGGCCTTGTACGTCTCGCCCGTGCAGATCAGTCCGTCGTGGTACCACGTCGGGACCCCTCGCCACTTCCACTCCTCGACCACTTCGGGATCGGCTTCCTTGATCAATGAGCGGAGCCGACCGAGCATGGTGCCCCGCCAGTCGGCCAATTCCTCGATCCTGAGGTCGATCAGTTGAGCAGGAGTCTTGTCGTCCGGCGACCCGCTCTTCGTCATGCCGTATGTCCTCCTGAGGCCCAAAGGCATTGACACAAGGGGTCCAACGCCACCGTGCTGATGCTATCTGGAGCCACGGCTCACCTGAAGGTCCCGACCGACAGACCGCTCAGGTCCGGCGACGCGATCGATGTCGCCAGTCTCTTGCATCACAAGGCAATCATCGACTAACATGTGCTGCATGGTAGAAAGCGGGGGTCGCCGGACCCAGTTGCTACGTGGGGTACTCGACTTGTGCCTGCTGGCGGTGATGGGCGAGGGCTCGGCCTATGGCTACGAGATGACCAAGCGCCTCAGGGCGCGGGGCCTCTCTATCGTCGGCGAGGGCTCGATCTACCCGTTGCTGGGACGGCTCGAGCGCGACGGACTGGTCGATACGCATCGGGCCGCCAGCAAGAACGGTGGTCCGCCCCGGAAGTACTATGAGCTCTCCCGGCAGGGTCGGAAGGCGTTGACCGCAGGCATCCACGAATGGGAGGAGACCCGCGACGCTGTCGACGCCGTGCTCGGTCTGGCCGGCGCGGAGGTGGGTGCATGAGCGAATTCGTCGAGGCATGCCGCAAGGAGTGGAGTCGGCTCGGCGTGTCCGAGAATCTGTCGAACGAGATGGCGGCGGACCTGGAGGCCGATCTGGCCGAAGCCCAGGCCGACGGGGTGTCACCTGAGGAAGTGCTGGGCAACGGCATCTTCGACCCTATGGCGTTCGCCGCCTCGTGGGCCGTGGCCCGGGGCATCGTCAGCGCTGGTCCTCAAACCAGATCAGCGACCCAGCACCGGACCTGGGCGCTGGCTGCCGCCGCACTCGTCTCGGCCGCCGCGGCGATGGTGGGTCTGTTGATCCTCGTCGTCCGTCCGATGGGGTCCGTGTCGGTGGCGGCCGCGGCCTTTCCCCGCCGCCTCATCCGACCGATACCTGGCATCGTCATGACCCCGCAACGGATCTTCGAAGAGCATTCGAACAATGGCTTCGCCCTACTGGGAGGCGTGCTGTTCATGGCCGCGCTCGTCGGACTCGGCGTCACCTTCTGGCTCTGGCGGTCGTGGTCGACCCGTAGGCGCCGGTCCGGATTCGACGATGACATCGGAATGCCCAGCTATCTGTAACGCGAGAAGGACACGCAGGAGTCAGTTACCAGCAAACCGGACTTCCGCCCGCCTGATGCGGACGATGGGCGGATCCGAGGCCATCTCCCCCTACCGACCCGCTCGGTAACCACCCACCATCCCACTCGGCCAGGAAGGCTCACACCCACGTCATGAGCACTGCGACACTCGACGACCTGTCCACTGAGCGACGACCCGACGGCCAATGGGCCGTGGAGACCCACGGCCTGACCAAACGATTCGGCGACAACATCGCCGTGAATGACGTCGAGCTCCTCGTCCCGCGCGGCTGCGCCTTCGGCTATCTGGGGCCCAACGGGGCTGGCAAGACGACTCTGATCCGGGTGCTGCTGGGGCTGACGCACGCCGACGCAGGGACGATGTCCCTGCTCGGGCATCCGGTCCCCAAGCACCGCGATGTCGCCTTGGCCCGTGTCGGCGCCATTGTCGACGAGCCGAGGTTCCACGGTCACCTCACGGGTCGCCAGAACCTCCAGATCCTGGCGGCTGCCCGCGAACGGTCGGCACGCGACCGCATCGGGCCGGCACTCGAGCGAGTCGGCATCCTCCATCGGGCCGACGACAAGGTGTCGAAGTACTCGATGGGCATGCGCCAACGCCTCGGTGTGGCCGCCTGCCTCATCGGGGACCCACAGCTTCTGATCCTGGACGAGCCGATGAACGGGCTCGACCCGGCCGGCATGCAGGACATGCGCGAGATGATCCTCTCGTTGGTCGCCGAGGGCCGGACGGTGGTGTTGTCTTCCCATCTGCTCGACGAAGTCGAGCGCACCTGCGACGCAGTGGCCATCGTGGATCGGGGCCGCGTCGTCCGCCAGGGTCCGATTTCGGAACTGCTGGCGGGAGCGACGTTCGTGGTGGAGGTGGAGTGCACCGAGCCCGAACGGGCCCGGTCGCTCCTCGATGGGACCAGCTTCAGGCCTCAGGTCGACGTCGACCCGGCCGGGCTGAGGATCTCTTTTCCGGCGGGGACGGAACGCGACGTGGTTGCCGAGGTCAATCGGGTGCTGGTCGAGGGTGGCATTTCCGTCTACCGGCTGCAGCATGTCCAGGCCTCCCTCGAATCGTGGTTCTTGGAGGTCACGAGCCGCCTGGGGAGCCCGGAATGACCTCCGTGACCGGCAGCCAGGACGTGTCGCCGTCCCCGTCGACGACCACATCGCCCAGTGATCACCGGGGATCATGGATCCCGTCGGGAGGGATGATCGCCACCAGATGCATGGAGCTGCGGAAGCGCCGCGGCCTGATGATCACCCTGATCCTGGTGACCATCGGGATTCCCACGGTATTCCTCTTGATCCGTCTGCTCCTCCACGCATTCGCGCCGAATACCTACGGTCCCGCCGGCGGCTACACCATCTACGGCGCCATGGTCTCCGGCGTGCTCTACGTCTTCGGCTTCATCGTGGCCGCGGTGCTCGGCGCCACAGCTGGCTCCGCGGATCTCACCGAGGGGATGTTCCGGCATGCGGTGGTGACCGGACGCTCCCGTCTGGCGCTCTATCTGGCGCGAATTCCTGCCGGGCTCGCCATCATCGTGACATTGGTGGCGATCGGCTTCACCATCGTCTGCGCGGTGTGCGTGTTCGCCGCGCCGACCCGGCTCCAATTCAACGGTGTGACGGTGCCGGCCAACCTGTCCAGCGCCGGCCTCCAGAGCTGGGCCGCCGACCATGAAGCCGAGGTCATCTGCAACTTCGGCACCAGGATCGGTCCCAATACCCCGGACCTTGCGACCCTCAATACAGTCGAGCAGAACTTTCCGTGCGGAAATGGTCCCGGGGGCGGAGGTAACGGTCCCGGGGGTGGTGGTCCGAACCCCAAGCAACCCCCTGGGAGCCCCAGCCAAACCCAGCCGACGCAGGCCCAGATCCGGGAGGCGGCCACCTCCATCGCCCGAATGAACTATGCCGACTACTCCCGGCAGTTCCTGTATCCGTCGAACTCGCTCATGATCAAGAGCGGCCTGTGGCTCGAACTCGAGGCCGTCATCGGCTTCGTCGTCGGATTGGGGCTCGCATCACTGATCGGGCAGCGGACTGTGGCGGTGGTCTTGATGATCGTGCTCGAGGTCGTCCTGACCCCGATCCTCTCGCGGGCGCACATTCCCCATCTGTCGAATCTCCAGCGTGCTGTGGTCGGCCTTGCCACCGCCCACCTCTCGCCGGGTGGGCTCCCCGTGATCGGCGGTGGCGGCGGCGGACCCGGGGGGAACGGGGGGAATTCCGCGCTTCTCCCGGAGTCGACCACGGTGGCAGTGTGCGTGATCGTCGCATGGCTGGTCGGCTGGTCGGTCCTCGGGGCGTGGCGGATGATGACCAGGGACGCCTGAGCAGCCCTTAAACCGGTCAGGAACGATCCATCGACTGGACGTCGAAGTAGATCGGCAGGAGGAACTTCACGTAGAACGCGTGCACGGTGAGTTGGGGATACACCAGATCCTCGTATTCCCGGATCAGTACTCGGTCGTCTTTTTCCTGATAGCGCTTGCACGCCTCGAGCAGGGCGTCGACTTCGGCTCGCGAGTCCTGGAGCAGGCCCAGATGATCGAATCCTGGTGAATCCATCGGCTTGCCGCTCTCGGCCAGAAGGATGAACTGATCGGCGTCCGGAAGCAGGATGTGGCAACGCTGACCGACGACGTCGGCGTCGGTTGCCGACCATCCGAAGACTGACTGGTAGAACGCGTCGACCTCCTCGCGGAACTGATCGGTCAAGGTGCCGCGGGCGAAGGTCAGCTCCATGTGGTTGAACCGCACGACCGAATTGTAGGTCGGGCCCGCATACCTTGCCTGTCGTGGCCGGATCTCTCCGGGATGACGTCGGCGCAGAGACAATGGGCTTCCTGATAGAACCTTGTCGTCGACCTGCCGATTCGAGGGGGACCGCCATGTCATCGCCGCGTGTTCGGAGCCTGCGAGCTCTCGTCGTTGGAGCGTCATTGTCGGCGGTGATTCTCGCTGGGTGCGGTTCCTCGGCGGCGCCCTCATCGACGACCACCGGCGCATCCTCGCAAGCTCTGGCCGTTCACTGGATGCCGAGTTATGCAGCCCCCGGCACGCCGGCAACGTACAACCGGGTCGGCGTCATCAGGATCGGTCCGAGTTCGGCCAGGAACGTGCTCGTCCTCGAGCCGGGCACGTCGGCGGGCAGCGCCTACTTCGTTCCCTTGGCCAAGTGGATCGTGGCCAAGACCCCCGGTTGGCAGGTGTGGTCGGTCGAGCGGCGCGAGAATCTCCTCGAGGACCAGTCCGAACTCAAGCTGTTCAAACAGGGCAAGGTCTCATCGACTGCTCTGTTCAACTACTACCTCGGCTACCTGAAGAATTCCTCGATCACCGAACACTTCCAGTCGATCCCCGACGCCTCGGTGTCGTTCGCCAAGGAGTGGGGCATGAACGTCGCCGTCCAAGATCTCCATACGGTGATCGGGGCGGCCGAAAGGCTGGGCGGCAAGGTCGTGCTCGGTGGACACTCGCTCGGTGGAAACGTGGTGACTGCGTACGCCACCTGGGACTTCAACGGCAAACCCGGAGCCGATCAGCTGGCCGGACTCGTCTACATCGATGGTTCGAGTGCGCCGTCTCCCGAAGCATCGAGCATTGACGGGGCACCACAACCGATGACCGCCGCAGTTGCGACCCAGGAGCTTGCCGCGCTCGATGCACCGAAGACTTCCCCGTGGTTGAGCTTCGGTGGTATCACAGCGCCGTACGCGGGGCTCTTCAACGCCACCGGCTCGGCCGCCGCGCTGCTCGACCCCGACGCGCCGTCACTCGGCCAGGTCTCCGGTCTGCTGCCCACCGACATCGTGCCACCCGTGAGAGTCACCAATGTCGGCCAGTACGGCTACGCGCTCAACGTCGGCACGTCACCAACGTCGCTCGAGGCGGCCCAGGGTCATCTGGGGACAGGTGTCGCCCCACAGGGGCCGGTCCACGGCTGGGACGGGACCGGGGCACTCACGCCGATCAACCGATTCGCCACGATGTTCTCCGGGGTCGGTGTGCAGAACGCCGACGGGACCGAGTGGTACTTCCCGCAGCGATTGACCCTCGACACTGCAGCCGTCGCCAACGGCAATGCCAACCCGGCTCAATCCGTCCTCGACGTCCAGTCGACCATGGGGCACGACCTGCCCCACAGCCTCTTGATCTATGCCTTCGCCGCCCACCTCGGCGGACCCGGCGTGCTCGTCGCCACTCAGGCTCTGGCCCAGCAGTCCGGAATCCCCATGAGTCACCTCACGCTCGTCGACGAGCATGCCACCTACGCGCATAACGATCCTGCCGGCGCCTATCCGGACAACATCTTCTTCGATCACCTGGTCCCATTCTTGAAGAACGTCGGCGCGGGCTAATTCCGCCGGAGTACCTTGGTCAAGTGGAACGTCAGACCAGCGGAGCCTGCTCTGTTGCCATCCGTTACCTGGGTGCGCTGGCCAGCCAAGACTGGGGCGCAGTGACCGACTGCTTGGCCTCGGATGTACAGAGGCGCGGACCGTTCGGGGACAACTTCAAAGGTGTGCCCGCCTATGTGTCCTATCTCCAACGCACCATGCCGGCGCTACCCGGTTACCGAATGGACATCGATGGCGTCACCGAGCTCGGCGATGAACGGGCCCTGGTCGAGCTGCGCGAGACGATCAAGCTGGACAGCGGACCGTTCATCACCCACGAGTGTCTCGTCTTCGTGATCGACTCCGATGGGCTCTTGAACGAGATCTCCATCTATATCCGACAAGCTCCGCAGTGCTGAGATGACTGATCTGGTATATCCATTGACCCATGGCGATTCCTCCCAACCCGACCGACATGGCCAGGCTCACCCGCGAGGTCGCCGAGCAGGGTGAGCACCTGTTCCAACAACTGGGAACCCGTGATCTCCCCTCCTCCCCGGACCACCTCGTCATCGAGATGGACATCCGTCCCGAGTTCGCCAACGTGCGCGGAGCGCTGCAGGGAGGATTGATCGCTGTCCTCATCGATGTCTGTGCCGGTCGGCTGGCCTACCTCTCGTGCGATCACGAGAACGGTTTCAGCACGGCCACATCGGATCTCTCCATCCACTACCTGTCACCGGTGGCGGTGGGACCAGCCCGTGCCGAGGCTCGCGTGCTTCGCCAAGGCCGGTCCACCATCGTGCTCCAGGTCGAAGTGACCGACGTCGGTCGGCACAACAAGCTGGCGGCGATCTCGACGATCGCGTTCACCGTGGTCGCTCCCCGCTCCTGAGCCGGATACCGAGGTGTGCTCAATCCATGGATGAGTCGGCGCGACCGAGGAGCCTCTGTGTGAGCCCGAGGAGTTCGGAACGCAGCGTCTCATCATCCAGATCTGTGACCAGGGGGTGTGTGACAGCGCCACCTATGGCGGCCGCGATCATCGCGGCCCGCACACGCGATTGGGCGTCGAATTTGCCGCCGAGCAGCACAGTGAACAGGCGTTGCATGAACTGCTGAAACGGCTGGTGGTCGCCAAGTAGTCGAATGATGACAGGGTCGTGCTGGAGGGTGCCCACTAGGCGTCGACGACCAATGGCCAATTTGATCACCTGGTTCAGCAGTGTCTCGACCGCTTCTGGGCCGCCGGCATCGGCCTCCGCCGCCTCGAGCGCCCCCTCGAGATTTCCCAATTCGATTTCGACTGCCCCGACGACGATGGCTTCCTTGGTCCGGAACTGGTGGTACACAGCCGCCTTCGTCACCCCGATGTCGTCGGCGATCATCTGCAGCGATGTCCCGTTGACCCCGTGTTCCGCAAACAGGTCGAGCGCCGCCATGAGGACGCGCATCTGAGCCTCGCTGTACTGGAGCGACCCGAACTTGTGGACGTCCACGGTCTCCACGGAGGTCATGACCCGACGCTAGTCGCGACGCTTGGCAGTTACTAGCCGATCGACTACTCTGACCCTAGCCAATCGGCTAGGGCATCCACGCCCGACTCCGGGAACCAGGGTGAGATTCGGGTCAGACCTGATGAGCCCTGCACGTCAGTGGCCAAGGCGCCCGCAATGAGAACACGAAGGGAAGCTCCGTGCCGAAATCGACATCAGATCAGCAGCTCGACGAGTTCTTGGAGATCCGCAAGCCGGGAGCCCACTTGGAAGACGGTGTCATTCAGGACGATTTCGTCTTGATGCTCGGGGTGGACCTCACCAACTTCCCCAAGTTCCCCCGAGTCGACGACAAGGTCACCTATGCGAAGGGCGACCTCGACATCCGTGATCAGATCCACGTCGATTCCGGAGCTGATCTTCCCGACTACAGCGGCCCCTACCGGGCTGATCTGCGGTACACGGACTTTTCTGCCGAGGCCTTGGCCACCAAGTTCCTGCCTTGGGCCGAGGTATACCGGGAGTCCTGCATCGACGCCTGGGCGACCGAGGTGGCCAAGCGGTACGGCGCCGAAGCGATGGCCGACATCGAGTGGACCGCCTGGAACGACCAGATCGCCCCCGAACTCGAGCGTATGAAGGGTGAGTTCCTTCCTGACGGCACGGTGTACGAGGACCCCAATCGTCAGATCCGGGAGGAGGACCGGGTGACCACCCGGGTCGTCTATACCGGACTCTTCACCCCCGGCCCGGACACGGTCAGTCTTTCCAAGTCCCAGTTGGTCACGTGGCTGCTCGGCAGCCACGAGTTCCTGCTCCAGTGCATCGAGGGGTGGGCAGCACAGATCGTCGTTCGTTACGGACTGGACCAGATGTTCGACACCCAGTGGAAGATCTGGGGAGAGACCGTCCTCCCAGTTGCCAAGCGCCTGAAGGCCGAACACCTGGGCATCACCGGAGACACCGTCGCCGACTGGATGAAGGACCTCCAAGTCGACGCAACCGCAATGCCCGGCAAGGCGTTCGACGTGTCCTTCGAGATGCCGGAACCGGAGGTCGGGATCATGACATTCAACCGTTGCGTCGCCGCAGACCAATGGGAGACCATGGGGCGCCCGGACATCCTCGAGAAGAACTGCCACTCCACGTGTCCGAAGTCGATGATCGTGACGACCAAGATGTACAACCCGAACATGAAGGTCGACATCCTCGCCATCCCGCCCCGAAAGGATCCGGGCGACGTGTGCTGCAAGTGGCGCTTCAGTATGCGTGACGAGAGCGACCCCGAGTACGTCCCCGTCACGCTGACCACGAAGCCCGACTGATCTGATCGCCCGCGCCATCGTGGGCGCTCGATGGAAGTAGTGGGACTCTGTCTGAAGCCCTGCCGGAAGCTCGTCCCGGGCGAAGCCCGGCCGGCCATGCAAATCACCGAATGGGGCGCGGTTGGGGCAAGAGCCCGGCCGCCGCTCTGTGTCTCAGTCCGGCGTTCGCAGTTACCTTTCGTCCGAGGGATGTTTCCAGCCGGGCACCCTAGAGTCCGTGCTGAACTGGGTTCTTGCCCAAATCCGAAGATTTCTTGTGCCGGGCTGTCGATTCGGCCACCGGCGTTCGTGGACAAGGTGGACGGCCCGAAAGGCCGACGACAGGAAGGGAGAAGCCCACGTCCACCACCGCCACCGACCCCAGGTCCCCGGTCTCGATCGTCGGGTCCGGGCCGGCCCTTGACGGCGGTCTTCCGAGCTGACCCCGACCCAACCGCTATGGACCAATCCTCAGACAAGGAGACTTGAAATGGCTCAGTACCTGCTTTCCGTCTGGCACGACGACGAGTACGTCATGGACTTCACGACCCCAGATGCCCAGCGAAACGTTGCCCAGGTCGGCGCGTTCAATGAGGAGCTCCAGCGCACGGGCGCCTGGGTCTTCGCTGGCGGGCTGCGGCCGACTTCGTCGGCGACGACCATCCGCTACCGCGGTGGGAGCGTCTCGATGACCGACGGACCCTACGCGGAGACCAAGGAGCAGATGGGCGGCTTCTGGGTGATCGAAGCTCCGGACCTCGACGCCGCACTGGCGCTGGCGCAGAAAGCATCGGAGGCTTGCGAGGGACCCGTCGAGGTCCGGCCGATGGAAGGTGCCTGACGATCTCGACAGCGTCTTCCGCCGTGAGGCGGGCCCGTGTACGGCGACGCTGATCCGCATTCTCGGCGACATCGACCTCGCCGAGGATGCGGTCGCGGAGGCGTTCGCCGTGGCCGCGGCCAACTGGAAGGTGCACGGCATTCCACCGAATCCCGGCGGATGGATCATGTCAACGGCCCGCAACCGGGCGATCGACCGGATCCGGCGCGAATCGAGCCGGGACAGGCGTCAGGAGACAGCTGTCAGGCTCCAGAGTGATCCCATGAATTCCGACCACGATCCCGAACTCGAGCACCTCGACGCACTCGTCGACGTCGTTCCCGACGACCAACTGCGGCTGATGTTCCTCTGCTGCCACCCCTCGCTGGCGCCTGATGCCCAGGTTGCGCTCACCTTGCGGCTCCTCGGTGGACTCCAGACCGCCGAGATCGCTCGGGTCTTTCTCGTCCCCGAGGTGACAATGGCTCAGAGGCTGGTGCGGGCCAAGCGCAAACTCCGGGACAACCATGCGCCCTATCGCATCCCCTCCGAAGCTGAGCTCCCTGATCGGCTCGATGCCGTCCTCGGTGCGATCTACCTCGTCTACACGGAGGGTCATACTTCGACGTTCGGGACCGCACTGATGCGCGTGGATCTCTCGGTCGAGGCCATCCGACTGGGCCGCGTCCTGGGCCAGCTCATGCCCGATGAGCCCGAGGCGACCGGGTTGCTGGCGCTCATGCTGCTGACGCAGGCCCGACAGCCTGCCCGCGTCGGTGCCGACGGCACCTTGGTGCGCCTGGCCGAGCAGGACCGGGCACGTTGGGACCGGTCGCTCATCGACGAGGGCCACCGACTGGTACGTGCTTGCCTGCGCTGGAACCAGCCGGGCGTGTATCAAATTCAGGCGGCGGATCGCCGCGGTGCACGCGGATGCGTCGTCATCTGACGACACCGACTGGTCGCAAGTGCTGGCCCTCTACGACCAACTACTGACGTTGAGCCCAAACGCCGTCGTAGCTCTCAACCGAGCCATTGCGGTGGGGGAGTTACGCGGGCCGGCGGCGGGCCTCGCCGCCCTCGAGGCCGTGGACACCACATCGCTCACTGACTATCAGCCCTACCACGCGACGCGCGCTGACCTCTTCTCACGCTCTGGACTTCTCGACGACGCCCTTGCCGCCTACGACGAGGCGATCGCTCTCACGAGCAATGCGGCTGAGCGGGCATTCCTCCAGCGGCAACGGCGGTCGATCGCTCGTGCCTGACTGGGGTGCTAGGTCGTTGGATGGGGCCACCGTGCTTCCTCCCCGCTTTACATATACCGATATCGGTATATGATTGCGCCATGGCCCGAGCAGCGACGACGTCGGATGTCTTCAACGCGATCGCCGAGCAGCAGCGCCGGGAGATCCTGGAACTGTTGCGAGCGGGTGAGGTGCCGGTAACCGAGTTGGCCCAGGAGCTCGGGATGACCCAGCCGGGGGCGTCGAAACACTTGCGGGTGCTCCGGGAGGTCGGACTGGTGCGGGACCGCAAGGCAGGCAAGCACCGCCTGTACGGCCTTGACGCCCACGGGCTGCGACCGGTCCACGAGTGGACCGGCGGGTTCGAGCAGTTCTGGAACGAGAGCTTCGACCGGCTGGATGCGTACGTGCAGGACCTGAAGCAGGAAAGGCAGGAGGAGTAGCTGATGAGCGAGATGGGACGAGGAGCGCTGGCGCAGTCCGCGACGGCCGACCGCGAGATCGTGATCTCCCGGGTCATCGACGCCCCACGGGCACTGGTGTTCGAGGCGTACACCGAGGTGCGGCACCTGTCGCAGTGGTGGGGGCCGGAGGGGTTCACCACCACCACGGGGTCATTCGAGTTCCGCGTCGGCGGGGAGTGGGACTTCGCGATGCACGGGCCGGACGGGACGGACTACCAGGAGTGGATCTCCTGGACCGAAATCGCCCCACCGGAGCGGATCGCGCTGCTACACGGCGAGTCCCGAGGCGACCCGAACGCCTTCGAGTCGATCTTGACGTTCGCACCCGACGGCGCGGCGACCCGCATCGAGATGCGCGCGGTGTTCCCCACCAAGGTGCTGCGCGACGCGGCGGTCGAGAATTACCACGCGATCGAGGGCGGCCAGCAGACCCTTGGAAAGCTGGCTGCCTACGTCAGCGAGATCAGTCGGAAGGGAGCGGAGGGCTGATGGCCGGCAAGGTGTTCTTCAGCGTGTCGATGTCGCTGGACGGGTTCATCGCGCCCGGGTCCCTCGGAGAATTGATGGGGCGGCAGTGGATGGAACTGCAGCAGTGGCTATTCCCGCAGCGGTTCTTCCGGGAGAACCTGAAGCTCGGCGAGGGCGGCGAGGAAGGGCGCGACAACGAC
>Ga0208220_1001055_pt1 | contig 11747 bp, 10 predicted proteins | sample NGESurdeep092012_9_FD_184484 | JGI IMG/M metagenome (GOLD analysis project Ga0208220, IMG submission 184484) | Arctic peat soil microbial communities from Barrow, Alaska - NGEE Surface sample F53-1 deep-092012 (SPAdes) | ecosystem: Environmental > Terrestrial > Soil > Wetlands > Peat ... | reverse complement strand
CCCATGGCTTCATCGTACGGCCGCGACCGTTGCCGCCGCTCCCTATCGGGTGCCGAATGCCCCGCCGACGTCGACGCCCAGGTCGGGGATGTGCTGGTCGGTGGCGAACCGGTAGAGGATCGTGACGGGCGATACTGGAGCCATGGAGCGCTCGAGCGACGGCATCCCCTACTACCGTGCCGATCTGGCCCTGATCCACCACCTCGGCTTCGGTTTCCACGCGGACCTCTGCGCGCCCGGGATCCTGGCCATCCTGGAGAGCGTCCGCGAGCGCGACGGACTGGTGATCGAAGTGGGTTGTGGAAGCGGGTTGCTGACCCGCCACCTGGTCGATGCCGGCCACCACGTCGTCGCCACCGACGCTTCGGAGGCCATGCTCGACCTGGCGCGGGGCCACGTGCCCGGAGCCGGGGAGATCCGGCGCCTGACACTGCCCGACGACGCGTTGCCGGAGGCCGACGCCATCGTGTCGGTGGGCCACGCGCTCAGCTACCTCGATGACGAGGCCCTGCTCGAGCGGTCCCTGGTGGCCATGGCGGATGCACTTCGCCCCGGAGGTGTCCTGGCCATCGATCTCTGCGACCTCGAGTGGGGAGCGGCCCGGCAGGACCAGGCGCCGAAGGTCTGGCGGACCGACGACTGGGCGCTCATGACGGAGTTCTCGGTACCGACGCCGACCCGGTACGTCCGCGAGATGACCGCGTTCGTCCGCCAGTCGGACGGCTCGTGGCGCAGGGACGACGAGCGCCACGACAACGTGCTGGTCGACACGTCGGCCGTCCCGGCGCTCCTCGCCCGCCACGGCGTCGATGCCACGGTCTCGACCTCGTTCGGGGGCGCGGAGCTTCCCATCGGACTCGTCGCCGTCGTCGGCCTGAAGGCCTGACGGTCGATGGCGGCCCGTCGAGGTGCCGTCCGATCGACCAGATCCGATCCATAGGATCCGGGTAGTCATCGCTGCGACGCCGATGCAGAGGTGCCGCGTGCACGACCGATCACGAGCAGAGGAGCCCGTATGGCATCGAGCGCAATTCCCGGTGGGATGTTCACCCTGGCCGACGGCATGGACGTCACCCGGATGGGGTACGGGGCCATGCAGTTGGCCGGACCGGGGGTGTTCGGCCCACCGGCAGAACACGACGCCGCGGTGGCCGTGCTCCGGGCGGCCGTCGACCTCGGGATCACCCACATCGACACCAGCGACTTCTACGGGCCACACGTCACGAACCGGATCATCTTCGAGGCGCTGCACCCCTACCCGGACGATCTGCGGATCGTGACCAAGGTGGGGGCCCGGCGCGATGCCGAGGGCGGCTGGCCACACGCCCGTTCGCCCGAGGAGCTCCGCCAGGCCGTCCACGACAACCTCGACCATCTCGGCCTCGAAGCGCTCGATGTCGTCAACCTCCGCATGGGTGGGGTGGCGGGACCCGAGGCCGGTTCGATCGCCGAGCAGTTCGAGGCGCTGGCCAGCTCCAGCAGCAGGGTCTGATCCGCCACCTCGGCGTCAGCACGATGAGCGGCGAGCAGATCTCCGAGGCCCAGTCGATCGCGCCGGTGGTGTGCGTACAGAACTTCTACAACGTCGCCCACCGGGACGACGACCTGCTGATCGACTCACTTGCCGCGCAGGGGATCGCCTACGTGCCGTACTTCCCCCTCGGCGGCTTCTCGCCACTGCAGTCGGACGTGCTCGACCGAATAGCGGCCCGACGGGAGACAGCACCGATGGCCGTCGCCCTGGCCTGGCTGCTCCAGCGGTCGCCGAACATCCTGCTCATCCCCGGGACGTCGTCGGTCGCCCACCTGAACGAGAACGTCTCCGGCGCCGAGCTGGAGCTGTCCGGAGAGGACCTGGCCGAACTCGACGGCATCGCCGGGTAGCCGACCTGCTGCGGGCCCGCCTGCTGAGTACCCGGAATCGCCCGAACGCGGATGGACAGGTCCCGACCCGCCCAGTCTCCTAGGATGGCGCCGGCGTCAGGCTCGGCTCGACGCGAAGAGAAGGTGGGGATCGGGTGCGGCTCAGGGGGAATCTGAGGCTGCTGATAGCAGCCGTGTGCTTCGGGAGCCTGCTGGCTGCCTGCTCGTCGGGATCCTCGGGGTCGTCGACGACGACGAGGACGGGCAACACTGTCCCGCTGGTGGCGGCAGGCTCGACGGGTTCGGCGGCGTACCTCGTCTACTGGGACCAGAACGAGGAGGTGGATTTCCTTTCCATGCCCTCGGGCACCCAGGGCCAGCTGCTTCCCGCCTGGGACCTCAACGGTCAGGTCTGCATCCTGCCCGACGGCCGGTTCGTCGGGGGATACGACCCCACGCTGCCGGCCCAGGAGAGCTTGGGTAGCGCCAAGCCCTACAAACAGCCCGCCGACGGCATGGAGCTCGACGAGCCCAACGGTTCGTTCAGCGGGCAGACGCTCTACGTGCCTGGTCCCTACAAGTTGCCGGGCCAGACGATCGGCGGCGACTCGCCCCCGTCGCCGAACGGCGTGTTCAACAACAACCAGACCTACACCGGCTGCGTGGTCGACAAGGCCGGAAACATCCTCGCCAACGACATCGCCACCGCTCAGGGCCAGTACCCGGCGCCCAGCAGCGGCAGATTGGTGGAGTGGTTCGCACCCGACTACACCACCTACTGCATCGACTACGGCCCGACGGCGGGAGGCGTGGGGCCACACCACACCGACGGGACCGGCGGACTCGCCCAACCAGGGATGATGACGTTGGCCGACAACGGCGACGTGCTCGTCCCCAATGTGGGCACCTCGAGCGTGCTCCAGTTCGCCCAATCGTCCCTCCCGACGAGTGCTGCGCAGTGCCCCGGGGGGATCTATCCACGGGACAAGGTGGAGGTGTCGGACTTCGTCAAGGACCTCTCGTTCCCGTCTGGTATCGCCAAGGACCCGACCTGTGACTGCTTCGCGGTCAGCAGCTACATCGGGGACCCGTCCATCCGCTGGGTGTCGAACATCGGGCAACCCGAACCGGGACGCGGGTCGGTGCCGGGGACGACGATCGCCGATCTGGGGAAGAGCCCAGACCAGTACAACCCGTTCGGCATGGCCTTCGCCCCGGACGGGACCCTGTACTTCATCGACATCCACATCGCCTGCTCGGGCGGGCTGTCGGGTTGCGGGCCCGCCAACTACGGGGGTCGGGTGATGAAAGTGACGTTCTCTGGAGGCCAACCGTCCGCACCTGTTGCCTTAGCCACTGGTTTCGACTTCCCGACCAGCGTGACGGTGTGCGTGCCGTCCAAGTCCACGTGCCCGTATCCGACCGGGACGATCGTGGCACCGCTGTCGGGCCCGTCGGAAAATCCCGGGCCCGATGCCGGGCCCACGTCCAACGCACCTGGCAAGGCCGGCTTTGGCTGAGCGAGCCGGCCCCCGTCGTGGGCCGCAGCGATGACGATCGCCCGGCCGTCACATCGCCGCCAGTGGCGCGCCTTGGTCGGCGGAGTGCTGATCACCGTCCTGTTGGCCGGCTGCAGCTCCCCGGTCACGCCGAACACAAAGGCCTCCGCGATCGCCTCGACCTTGCCGGGACGATGGGACTGGCCCTCCTACGGCCACGATGCCCAGCACACCTTCCACGGCCGCACCACGCTGACCGAGGCGTCGGCCAGGAAACTCAAGGTGGCGTGGTTCTTCCCCACCGGCGACGCGGTGACCGCCACCCCGACGGTGGTGGGCGGCACCGTCTACGTCGGCTCCTGGGACAACGAGTTCTATGCGCTCGATCTCAAGACCGGGGTCGTGCGCTGGAAATACCAGCTCAGTGCCCAGGATGCGGTGACCCCGTATCCGGGAGAGCAGCCACGAGACTCCTCCTCCGACGGCGGGCTCGTGACCTCCTCGGCCTGGTATCAGCCCGGCGACGGCACGAGACCCGCCCTCGTGCTCTTCGGGGGCGGATACACGTTGTACGCGCTCGACGCCGCCACCGGCGCGTTGTACTGGCGCCACGACTACCCGGGCCGACCCGGCCAACCGCCTGACCCGGCCAAGGACGGGACCCGCATCTTCTCCTCGCCGGTGGTCGTGGGGAACAAGGTGCTGTTCGGTGTGGACGTCGACGGTCAGAGGCAGAGTGCGGGCTACATCGCGGCCGCCGACCTCGCCACCGGTCAGCCGGTATGGGAGTTCCAGACCGATGTCGACAGCGCCGGCCGGGTCCTCGACGACGGCTGCGGCAACGTGTGGTCGTCGGGCACCGTCCTGCCCGGCTCCGGGCTCGTGGTGTTCGACACCGCCGACTGCAACTTCAACGATGCCGAGCCGCTGGCGGAAGCGGTGCTCGCCCTCCACATCGACGACGGGCATCTGGCCTGGGTGTACCGCCCGCACCCTCGCAATCTCGCCTGCGACTGGGATTTCGGGGCCACGGTCAACGCCGGGATCACCGCCCAGGGGAACGCCACGTTCGTCGGCGCAGGGGCCAAGGACGGGACCTACTACTCCCTGAACCCGTCCACCGGCCACCTCCGGTGGGCCACCAACGTGGTCTTCGGCGGATTTTCCGGAGGGTTCATCGCGTCCACCGCCTATGACGGGCACCGGGTGTACGGCACCACCGCCATCGGCGACTTCGGCAAGTTCGAGAAGGATGTCCAGGTGCTGTGCGACCCTGGCGACCCGCGGGACACGCCGAAGCAGCAGCCGACGGTGCACACCTTCGACGCCTCCAGCGGCGCCATCGCCTGGCAGGTGAACGGCTCCCCCTCGTTCAGCGCTACCAGTGTCGCCGGCGGCATGACCTTCAACGGGCCGTCGCTCGGCGGGGACATCCTCCAGGTGCGTGACGCCGGGTCGGGCCATCTCGTCGACACGGTTGCCGTTCCCGGGCCGATCTGGTCGGGCGTGGCCATCGTGGGTGACGCGCTGGTGACCGGTATCGGGTCGTCGTACACGGCCCAGCCGTCAGGTGTCGCCGTCGTCACGCCTGGAGGGAAGCCCCCGGTCGTCGGGCCCTGAGTCCCCGTGGCTGGCATCATCGGGGAGATGCGTCCGACGGTTCTGCCCCGACGGGCGACGCCTCCACCACTGGGCCCGGTCACGAGCGATCCCTCCCGGCTCCGGCTCAGATCTCCTCGGGCACCATGTCGATCGCTCCGCACGGGCACTCCGCTACACAGATGCCGCATCCCTTGCAGAAGTCGTAGTCGAACCGGTAGCGCTCACCCGGACCCAGCTTGATCACGGCGTTGTCGGGGCAGACCCCGAAGCAGTTGTCGCACTCGAAGCAGTTCCCGCATGAGAGGCAGCGGCGAGCCTCGAACAGTGCGTTCTCCTCGGTCAGGCCTCCGACGACCTCGTCGAACGTGCTGACCCGCCGGGCCTGCTCGAGCTCGGGTCGCCTGGTGCGTGGCGCCTCGGCGAAGTACCAGGTATTGAGGCGTTCGAACGTGGCCGGGGCGGCCAGCGGGGGATCGATAGCCTCCCGTCCAGCCAAGAAGGCGTCGATACCCAGCGCCGCCCTGCCCCCGTGCCCGATGGCCATGGTCGCCGTTCGCTGCGAGGGCACGCTGTCGCCGCCGGCGAAGACACCCGCCTCGCCGGTCATCATGCTCGCCTCCACCTGGACGTAGCCGTCGTCGATGGCCACGTCGGGTGCCCGGTCCAGGAGGGTCAGGTCCGTGTCCTGGCCGAGCGCCAGCACCAGCGAGTCGGCGTCGAGCTGCTCGGTCTCACCGGTAGGCACCGGGAACCCCTCGTCGTCGAGCCGCACCTTCTCGACCACCAGGCGGCCGGGATCGACCCGGTCGACCACCGAGAGCCAACGCACGGTGACGCCCTCGGCGAGAGCTTCGTCGAGCTCGTCGCCGTGTGCAGGCATGTGCCCACGGTTCCGGCGGTAGACGACGACGGCGTCGGTGGCACCGAGGCGCCGGGCCGTGCGCGCCGCGTCGATCGCGGTGTCACCGCCGCCATAGACGGCCACGCGGAGGCCGAGCTGGGGTGGGTCGCCGTCGGCGACCCGGTGGAGCAGGGAGATGGCATCGAGGACCCGGGCCGAATCGCCCGAGGGGATGTCGAGGCGCCGGGCCAGTTGTGCGCCCACCGCGACGAAGACCGCGTCGAAGGCGCCTTCGGCGCGTTCGGACTCGATGTCCTCCACCGTGTGCTCGAGCCCGACGTCGACGCCGAGGGCGATGATCCGCTCGATCTCCGCATCGAGGACGTCTCGGGGGAGGCGGTAGGCGGGAATGCCGAATCGCATCATGCCCCCGAGCGCGGCCGCCGAGTCGGCCAGGTGCACCTGGTGGCCGAGGCGGCGGAGACGGTACGTGCAACTGAGCCCAGCCGGTCCGCCTCCGATCACGAGGACGCGCTTGCCGGTGTCGGGCCCAGCAGGGGGTAGCTGCCACCCCCGGTCGATGGCCAGATCACCGAGAAACCGCTCGACGGCATTGATGCCGACGGCTTCGTCGAGCTGGGCGCGGTTGCAGGCCGTCTCGCACGGGTGGTAGCAGATCCTGCCCATCACGGCCGGAAACGGATTGTCCTCGACCAGTTGCCGCCACGCCGCCTCGTAGTCCCCGGGCTCGGCCTGGTACAGCCACTGCTGGACCCGCTCGCCGGCAGGGCAGGCGTCGCTGCACGGGGGCTGCCGATCGACGTACACCGGTCGCTCGACCCGCCACGTGCCGGTGTAGTTGGCGCGGCTCGATCCAACGTCGAGGGTGATGGCGAATGGCGGCTCCACTACGGTCTTCCTCCCTCCGGTTCAGCATCCTCGTGCTCGCTGGGGTCGAGCCCGTATCGGGCGATGTTCTGGTCGGCGATGGCCTGGATCCGGGCGATCACGTCGAGACTGGGATGTTCGCCGAAGAGGTGGGCGTATCGGCCCTGAAGGGACAGGTACTCCTCCACCGGCGTCCGGTGGCGGATCGGGGACACCGCAGTCACACGGCCGCCTTCGGCCTCGAAGACGGGGAAGAGACCGGTCTCCTGCGCCAGCCGCGCCACACGGATCGTGTCGGACGAGGCGGAACCCCAGCCGAGCGGGCACGGTACGAGGATGTGCAGGTAGCGGGCACCGCGGATCTGCATGGCCCGCTCGACCTTGCCCTCGAGGTCGTGGAGGCCGGCGACCGTGGCGGTGGCGACGTAGGGGATGTCATGGGCCATGGCCAGGCGGGGGAGGTCCTTCCCCTGGCCAAATACGTTCCCCGGCTGGCTGCCCACCGCCTCGGTGGTGGCCGTCCGGGCCGCCGGCGGCGTGGCCCCGGAGCGCTGGACGCCGGTGTTCATATAGGCCTCGTTGTCGTAGCAGATGAAGAGCACGTCGTCGTTACGTTCGAACATCCCCGACAGGCACCCGAAACCGATGTCGACGGTCCCCCCGTCCCCGGCCTGGCCGACCACGCGGACATCGGTCTTCCCCTTCACCTTCATCGCCGCCGCCATCCCGCTGGCCACCGCCGGTGCATTGCCGAAGAGCGAGTGCAGCCAGGCGATCCGCCACGACGTCTGCGGGTAGGGGGTCGAGAAGACTTCGAGGCAACCGGTGGCATTGACCACCATGAGCCGGCCCCCGGTGGAGCGCATGGCGGCATCGATGGCGTAGCGGGCCCCGAGCGCCTCGCCGCACCCCTGGCAGGCGCGGTGGCCGGCGTCGAGCGAGTTGGTCCGGTCGGCGTCGGACTGGACGGTCCGGTCGCCCGAGGGGAGGAGCCGGTTGCCGGCGGCGAAGCTGCCGACCTGGAAGAAGCGGACCGGCCGGGTGGTCATGGTTCCACCTCACCGTTCTGGTGGAGGGCGAGGTCCCGGAGGACGAACTCGGCGGTCGGTCCGGGTCGGGTGGTTGCCGCGGCCATGCGGGTCTGTTCGCGCTCGACGACCCCGGTGTCCAGGTCGAGGAAGGTGAGCGCCTCGAGCTGGTCCTCTCCAGCCGCGGCCAGCATGGTCTCGAGGTGCCGCCGGGTGATTGGACGGCCGCCGAGGCCGGCGACCACCGTGTAGAGCGAGGACTCCGACCGATGGGTGGCCAAGGCGACATCGGTCGAGAGGACCCCGCCGAACCCGACACTGAACGCCTTCTCGACGACGACGACCCGTTGCGCGCCCGCCAGCGCGTTCGCCACCGCCTGGAGCGGGAAGGGACGGAATGTCGTGATCCCCACGACCCCGACCCGCTCCCCGGCATCGCGCCGGGCGTCCACGGCGTCCTTGATGGTCCCGAGCACCGAACCGAGGGCCACCACCACGGTGTCGGCGTCCTCGGTGCGGTAGGACCGGACCAGACCCCCGCTCGATCGGCCGAACGCGCGGGCGAAGTCAGCGGCCACGGCGGGGATGAGGTCGAGGGCCTCGAGTTGGCGGAGATAGGCGAGGTAGCGGACCTCCTCGAAAGCCTCGGGGCCGACCATGGCCCCGATGGAGACCGGGTCGTCGGGATCGAGCACCTGGCGAGGCTCGAAGGGGGGAAGGAAGGCATCGACCGCGGCCTGCTCGGGAACGTCGATGCCTTCGATGGCGTGGGTCAGGATGAACCCGTCCATGCACACCATCACCGGGAGTGAGAGGCGCTCGGCGATGACGAACGCCTGGACGTGCAGGTCGGCGGCTTCCTGGTTGGTCTCGGCGAACAGCTGGATCCATCCCGCGTCGCGTACCGACATGGCATCGCTGTGGTCGTTCCAGATGTTGATGGGCCCGCCGATGGTCCGGTTGGCCAAGGTCATCACGATGGGGAGCCCGAGCCCCGAGGCGTTGTAGACGGCTTCCATCATGAATAGGAGGCCCTGGCTGGCGGTGGCGGTGTAGGCGCGTGCCCCCGCCGCCGAGGCGCCGATGGACACGGACATGGCCGCGAACTCCGACTCGACGTTGATGAACTCGCACGGGGACAGGGCGCCGGACTTCACCATGGCACCGACGGCCTCGATGATGTGGGTCTGGGGGGAGATGGGATAGGCGCAGACCACCTCGGGACGGCAGCACGCCACCGTCTCGGCCACGGCCCGGGAGCCCTCAATCTGCCGCAGCATGGGCCTGGGTGGGGACGGGTCGGGCAGCCGGGTCGCCGGGTGCGAGGGACCGGGTGACATGACGGAAGGCGGCATTGGCGGCGGCGACGTTGCGCTCGCCGGTCGGTCCGGCGAAGCGCTGGCGAAGGGCCTTTTCGACCGCCGCCAGCGAGATCTGGCCGGTCAGTGCGGCGAAGCCGGCGACGAGCGCGGCGTTGGGCATGGGCCGGCCTGTCTGGGCCAGCGCGAACTCCGTGGCAGGGCAGGTGCAGAGCCGATCGGGTTGGAAACGGCGGGAGAGATCCCCGAGCCCTAGGGCATCGAGGGGTTTCGAGGTGTTCAACAGCACGTAGGCCTCGGGAGCGAGTCCGGCGAGGAGATCGACCTGATGGATGAGGGTGATGTCCTGGACGATCAGGGCGTCGGGCTCCATGACCGGCTCGCGGGTGCGGATGGGGCGCTCGTCGATCCGGCAGAAGGCCACCACAGGAGCACCCATACGCTCGGAGCCGAAGCTCGGGAACGCCTGGGCGTGGCGGCCGCCGTCGAAGGCGGCCATCGACAGGACCTCGGCTGCCGTGACCACGCCCTGGCCGCCGCGGCCGTGGATGCGGATCTGGAACATGGGAGCGCCTCTGGCCGAGACCGCTGCTCAGCGGCCGGCTGCGCCGACGATGGCGACCAGATCAGCGAGCCGACTGGAGTAGCCCGACTCGTTGTCGTACCAGCCGAGCACCTTGACCAGGTGCCCGTGGGCCATGGTCAACTCGGAATCGAAGACGCACGAGGCCGGCGAACCGATGATGTCCGAGGAGACCAGGGGCTCCTCGGAGTACTCGAGCAGGCCGGCGAGGCGACCGCCGCCGGCCGCGGCCCGATAGGCCTCCTTGATGTCGTCGACGGTGGCGATGGTGCGCACGTTGGCCACCAGGTCCACGATGGATGCGTCCGGCACCGGGACGCGAAGGGCCAAGCCGTCGAGTACGCCGCTCACCGTCGGCAGCACCAGACCGGTGGCCCGGGCCGCGCCGGTGGTGGTCGGCACGATGTTGAGGGCAGCGGCGCGCGCACGACGCGGGTCCTTGTGCAAGGAGTCGACGAGTTCCTGGTCGCCGGTGTAGGCGTGCACCGTGGTCATGAAGCCGTCCTCGATGTCGAACGCGTCGTCAAGCACCTTGGCCAGAACGGCAAGGCAGTTCGTGGTGCAGGACGCGTTGGAGATGATGAAGTCGTGGCTCGGGTCGAATTGGTCCTCGTTCACCCCGATCACAAGGGTGGCATCAGGGTCGTGGGCCGGTGCCGAGATCACGACGCGGGTTGCACCGGCGTCGAGGTGCGCCGTGGCACTCTCCCGGCTGGTGCCGGCGCCGGTGGACTCGACGACCACGTCCACTCCGAACTCTCCCCAGGGGAGTGCCTTAGGTTCGGGCTCGGCCAGCATGCGGATGCGTCGGGTACCCACGATCATGGTGGCGTCTTCGACGGTCACCGGATCGGGGAAGCGGCCGTGCACCGAGTCCCGGGCGAACAGACGGGCCAGGGCGACCGGAGACCCGAGGTCGTTGATCGCCACCACCTCGAGCTCGGGGTGGTAGGCGAGGACGGACCGGAGCAGGGCACGTCCGGTGCGCCCGAATCCGTTGATGGCCAGTCGTACCGGCATGTCTGCTCCTCCCGTCGACCTTGGAGGGCCTGTTCCCTCGCGAAGCTCATGGTGGCCCCGACTGGCTGATCGAGGTAGGGCCGAATGTCACTGCCCGAACGGAGGCCCGGCATCTCGACCGTCCGCCACATCTGGCCCGCGGGGGATCTGGCGATTCGAGACCGTACTCAGCCCGTCGAGCTGACCGCGTGACGGCTCAGAGGATGCCGCGGCACCGGTGCGGCGTCGTGTGGGGCCCGGCGGGGGTCGGCGGCCTCGAGGATGAGGCGCCGCTCGGCCGTGGCCATGGAGTGCCGCACGGCAGGTGCGGCATCGGGGTTCACCGAGATCGAGGTTATCCCGAGCCGCACGAGGTACTCGGCGAACTCGGGCCGGTTGGAGGGGGCCTGGCCACAGAGGGACGAGGTGATCCCCGAGTCCTGGCAGGCGCGGACGATCCGTGAGATGGCATCGAGGACGGCGGGATCGGACTCGTCGAACAACTCCGCGAGTACGGCCGAGTCGCGGTCCACCCCCAGGGTGAGTTGGGTGAGGTCGTTGCTGCCGATGGACACCCCTTCGATCCCCATTCGGGCGTAGGTGGGGATCCAGTAGGCGACCGAGGGGACCTCGGCCATCACCCACACCGACAGCCCGCGGGCCTCTGGGTGGTCCTCGATGATGTCGAGGCATTGCTCGAGTTCCCAGGCGGTGCGGACGAAGGGGATCATGAGCCGCAGATTGGGGGTCTCCGCCACCACCCGGGCCAGCACGTCCAGCTCGAGGCGGAACAGGTCAGGCTGGTCGACATACCGGAAGCATCCCCGGTAGCCGATCATCGGGTTGTCCTCGTGGGGTTCGAACTGATCGCCTCCCTCGAGGCCCCGGAACTCGTTGCTGCGGAAGTCGATGCTCCGGTAGACGACCGGGCGGGGCTCGAAGGCCCGAGTGATCCGGAGGAGCGACTCGGACATCCCGTCGACGAAGGTCTGTTGCTGGTCCCGCTGCATGAGGAGCCGCGGGTGCACCCCACCGAGGGCGTCGGCCACCATGAACTCGGCTCGCAGGAGGCCGACCCCGTCGACCTCCTGGCCGGCGACCTCCTCGGCGTGTTCGGCGACGGCG
>Ga0208220_1001054_pt1 | contig 11748 bp, 10 predicted proteins | sample NGESurdeep092012_9_FD_184484 | JGI IMG/M metagenome (GOLD analysis project Ga0208220, IMG submission 184484) | Arctic peat soil microbial communities from Barrow, Alaska - NGEE Surface sample F53-1 deep-092012 (SPAdes) | ecosystem: Environmental > Terrestrial > Soil > Wetlands > Peat ... | reverse complement strand
GCCCGTTTACGTCGAATTCATTCCGAACACCGCGTCATTCCCGGCTTCGCATCCGCTTTATCGCGGTTCGATGACGCGTTCGCAGGCCGGTGTGCGCGAAGTGCTCGACCAGCACGACCTGTTGTTTTCCGTCGGCGGCGACCTGTTCACCTGGTCGCTGACGTCGGCCGTCGATCCGTGGCCTAAGGGCCTGCCGCTCATTCATCTCGACACCGATCCGTGGCAGATCGGCAAGAACTATCCGGCGCAGGTCGCAATCCTCGGCGATCCGAAGGCGACGCTGCCCGAACTCACCGCCGCAATCGGCACGCGCATGACCGCGGCCGCCAAGAACGCCGCGAGCGCGCGGCTCAAAACCACGACAGAGACAATCAGAAAAGACCGCGAAGCGTTTCGCGCCAAGGCCCGCGCGCTGTCCGGCAAGACGCCAGTGCAGCCGCTCGCGCTCCTCGAAGCGATCGGCGCGATGCTGCCGAAGGACGCCGTGGTGATCGAGGAGATTCTGTCGTCGGCGCCGGGCGCGCGCTCGCTGATCAACAGCAATGACGAGCAGAGTTTCTTCGGGCTGCGCGGCGGCGGCATCGGCTGGGGATTGCCGGCGGCGATCGGCGCGAAGCTCGCGCTGCCCGACCGGCCGGTGGTGGCGCTCGTCGGCGACGGCAGCGCGATGTACACGATACAGGGTCTCTGGACCGCGGCGCGCTACCGGCTGCCGATCGTCTGGGTGATCTTCAACAACACCAGCTATCGCATCCTCAAGCAGCGCCTGGTCATGCTGCGCGGCCTCGCCGAGCAGGCCGACAATTTCGTCGGCATGGAGATCAACGATCCAGCCATCGATTTCGTCGGTCTCGCCCGCTCGCTCGGCATCGACGGCGCGCGTGCCGCGACAGTGAAGGACGCCACCGACCTGATCGGCAAGGCGCTCGCGAGCGGCAAGGCGATGCTCATCGATGTCGACATGGAGCGCGGCTACAAGCCGATGTGATTATTCCTGCACTACTCGCGGCTTTTCCCAGCTGAAGGCGTGTCGAATATATGATTGTCAGCGATGCATCGCTCAAACTCGTCAATCTTCTGTGCGTCCACGGGGTGCTGCATCGAATAAACGACGACAGTGTCGTCGAGCCAGTAACCGACCCTGATGGTCAAACTTCCGCTCTTGAGTTCTTCCGCGATGGAAATGACGTCGTGAGGATTTGCCGGGGTGTAACCGAAAATCCACTTTGCCATCGGCTTTCCGTTCGGCTGCCTTCCGCCAGAAGGGAACACAAGATAGGTCCATAATTTGGACTTCCCGTCTTTTGGTGAAAAGCCGACGACTTCAGCGCCTGTCGCATTGTTGCCTAACCGCGCAGTCTCGTCCCGGGCGGATATTTGAAAATCATATACAGAATAGGCGTTCTTAACGAGCGCTTTGCGCGCTGACAAATCAAGTGACAACTCGTCGAGATATTCTCCGTGGAAGGCGTTGACAGTCAGCAGGCAGCCGATGCCGGGCACTCCAACCCCATCGCTTACGCCAAAGCTCGGCTCGAAGATGAGTTTTTTCTCGATCAACTTCTTGAGGCTGTCGGTCCTGGTCGTTCCGACGTCCAAAGGATAAGCCCCATACTGGATGTGAATGCCGTCAAATTCAGACGGCGCCGTCTTCAGCCGAGTCTGGTCTGGGACTGCGACCAACAAATTGCTGTCATCGATCCATTTAGCAAATATGGCAAATGAATCACCCAACCCGTCGTAGTCTGAACTCCTCAAAAATGATTCTTTCTCGTCGAAGGGCGCGCCGGACGGCAGCAATGCAAACATCATGAGCGGCGCGGCTTCATCCCATGTGCACATGCGCTGTGTCCTGACCACCGCCAACCGGGCCGCCGGCGACGGCAGCCGGTCGACCTCCCGATAAGTGCACTTGTTGGTGACACGGTAATAGATGGCGATGCTGCCAAGAAGACCGGCGGCAAGAAGCGCATTCAGCGCAAATACAATGCCAAGAACGATGAGTACCGATTTTAGAAGCTGTTTCATCTACGGCATCAGCCTCAGAGCCGCAGGCGTTGTCATCCCGCTGCTACCGTCAGCGGCATATCGACGAAAATCTTGTAGGCTTGCGACTTCGGTTTCGCCTTGTCCTCTTCGTTGAGATACTGCACCGAGCTTTTGCCGAGATAAGAAAGTGGCAGGATCATCACGCGGATGAAACGGGTCGGCCGTTCCGCGGCCTGGGCGAAGACGGCATCGGGGCCGGTCTCGTACCACGCACCGCCCGGACCGTATGAGGTCGAACGGCCATGGGTGTCGATGCGGATGCCGCCTTCGAGGAGGCAGCGGATGCCCGGACCTTGATGCCGATGCAGATAGGCGCAGCCGCCTGGCGGGAACGCCACACTGTCGCCGCGCAGGATGAGCGCGCCCTTTGGCAAGGTCTCCAGCCGCGCTGCGAGCTTTTCGTGGGAAACGATCCCGCGTCCCGCGGCAGTGCCGCCGGCTTCGCCGACGACAAATTCGAAGCGCCACACCGTCGCGCCGTCGCTGCCGGCCTTCACGGCAACCGCGCCTTCGCCGTTAAAGGTCTCACCATCCTGCAAGGCACGATCCGCTATCGTCACGGATCCATGCACCACAAAAACCATGCGCGGGCGCGCCGGCAGCGACAAGTCCGCATCGTTCGCCAGCACGTCCTCATAGAGCCGAAGCATGGATTGCATCGTATTTGTCCTCCCCACATCGCGCCCAACATTGTGCCCAACGTCATGGCTGCCCAAAGTCATGCGCGGAGCGAGTGTCTGTGCGCATCGCCGCGCGCGCAATGGGATTTACACCCGCGCGCGGCCATTGCTAAATCGGCCGTGAATTTCGCGATAAGACGCGCAAATTGAAACAGCGCTTGTTTGGGAGGCATCTATGAATGCTCACAATCGGCCCGCGGTCGATACCGAGCGCTTCCGGCTGCGCAATTTCGTCGAAAAGCTCACCGAATGCGGCGAATGCGAGGTGCGCGACGAGCCGACCGATTTGTTCGATGTCGGCGCCGCGCTTGAGGGCAATCCGCGCGCCGTGCACTTTACGGCGGTGGGACCGGAAAAGGCCGAGCTGGTCGGCAATGTCATGGGCTCGCGCCGCCGGCTGGCGCAGGCGCTGGAGACCGACGAGCGCGGACTATTGGCCACACTCAATGCGCGCCTCAACCATCTGCACCCGCCGGTCAAAGTGTCGTCACAACAGGCGCCGGTGCAGCAGGTCGTGCGCAAAGGCGACGACGCCGATCTCACCGCGCTGCCGGTGCATCTGCAGCACGGCGCCGACGGCGCGCCGTATATCTCCGCCGGCATCGACTTCGCGCTGTTTCCCGGGACCGGTTTCACCAATGTCGGCTGCCGCCGCATCATGCTGCGCGGGCCGCGCCAAGCCGGCATCGATCTGATCGCACCGAGCGACATGCGGGCGATCTATCTCGAAGCTGCCGCCCGCAACGAGCCGGTGCCGGTCGCCTATGCGGTCGGCTCGCATCCCGCCGATTATCTCTCCGCCATGGTGGCGCTGCCGGGGGTCGACGAACTTGATATTCTCGGCGCCATGCGCGGCCAGCCGGCGCCGGTGGTGAAATGCGTCACCAGCGACATCCACGTGCCCGCCGACGCCGAATATGTGATCGAGGGTTTTCTCGATCCGGCCGGCCATGTCGAGCCGGAAGGTCCGTATGGCGAATATGTCGGCTACTACGGCGTGGTGAAGCGCAATCCGGTGCTGCGCGTCACCGCCATCACGCATCGCGAAGACGCGCTGTTCCAGACCGTGACCATTGGCGGGCGTTCCCTGGCACGCACCGACACCGCGCAGCTCACCACGGTAAAGACCGAGTCGGCCGCCTGGGCCGCTCTGATGGCGTCGGTGCGCGAGCCGCTCGCGGTCTACGCGACGCCGTCGAGCGGCGGCATGTACAATGTGCGCATCTCGTTGCGCCAGCGCGTGCCGGGCGATGCGAAGAACGCCATCGCCGCCGTGTTCGGCTCGCATGCCGAAGCCAAGCATGTCTTCGTGTTCGACCCCGACATCGATGTGTATTCCGACGAGGAGACCGATTGGGCGCTGGCGACGCGCTTCCAGGCCGATCGCGATCTTATTGTCGGCTCCGGCTTTCGCGTGGTGCCGCTCGATCCGTCGCTCGGCGGCGCGCGCACCGGCGCCAAGCTCGGCTTCGATTGCACCATTCCGTTCGGCAAGACCGACGCGTTCGAGTTCTCGGTGCCGGCGCCGCCGGTGGCAAAGAAAGCCGCGCTGCACAAATCGGCCGCCGCCGCGCTTTCGGCAGGACCTGCGAGTTTTCTGGAATTGATGTCAGCCCTCGGCAGCAAGGACGGCCGCGAAATCGTGCGCGAGCTTGATGCGCTTTACACGGCGCACCGCCTCGGCCGGAACGACGACGGCCGCTATGTGCTTAAAGATGAAAACTAATGACTCTGTTCCATTACCCTGAGGTGCGAGCGAAGCGAGCCTCGAAGGGTGCGGCTGCACAGTGGTGCCACGCATCCTTCGCGGGCCGCTTCGCGGCCGCCTCAGGATGACAGCGGCGTCAGCGAAAGAGAAAATGTCTGGGAGGGGATCATGCAACGAACCACGCCGCCATTCCGTGCCGATCATGTCGGCAGTCTATTGCGCACCGCGCCGCTGAAGGCCGCGCGCAGCAAATTCGCGCAAGGCGCCATTACTCCGGCGCGGCTCAAGGAGATCGAGGACAGCGAGATCGAAAAGGTCATCAAGAAGCAGCAGGATATCGGTCTCAAGCTTGCAACCGACGGCGAGTTTCGCCGCTCATGGTGGCATTTTGATTTTTTCCGCGGTCTCGACGGCGTGACGTTCCACACCACCGACCACGGCATTCAATTTCAAGGCGTGCAGACCAAAGCCGAGGCCATCAGGATCACCGGCAAAGTGGGCTTCTCCGGCCACCCGATGCTGGAGCATTTCAAATTTCTCAAACGTCACACGCGCGTCGTGCCGAAGATGACGATCCCGGCGCCGTCGACATTTCATTTCCGCCAGGGCCGTGCCGCGATCAGCAAAGAGGTTTACCCGGACCTCGATCCGTTCTTCGATGACCTCGCCATGGCCTATCGCGGCGCGATCCGCGCCTTCTATGACGCCGGCTGCCGCTATTTGCAGCTCGATGACACCGCCTGGTCGATGATGTGCGATCCGAACGAGCGCGCGCAATCGAAGGCGCGGGGCGACGATCCCGAGGCGCTGCCGAAGCGCTACGCGCGCCTCACCAACGCCGCGCTCGAGGGCAAACCGGCCGACATGGCGGTCACCATGCATTCGTGCCGCGGCAATTTCCGCTCGACCTTCATCGCCTCGGGCGGCTATGAGTTCGTCGCCGAACAATTGCTCGGCCATACCGGCCTCGACGGCTATTTCCTTGAATATGACAGCGACCGCGCCGGCGGCTTCGAACCGTTGCGGTTTTTCCCGAAAAGCAAAAAACAGCTCGTGCTCGGGCTCGTCACGTCGAAGAGCGGAACGCTGGAAAACAAGGACGACATCAAACGCCGCATCGACGAAGCAACGAAATATATCGCGCTTGATCAGCTCTGCCTGTCGCCGCAATGCGGCTTCGCCTCGACCGAAGAAGGCAACGTTCTGGCCGAGGACGAGCAATGGGCCAAGCTGCGCATGATCGTCGAGATCGCTGATGAAATATGGAGTTGAGTATGCAACGTTCAAAGCCGCCGTTTCGCGCCGACCATGTCGGCAGCCTGCTGCGGACCGCCCCGCTTAAAGAGGCGCGCCATAAGCGGGAGCGCGGCGAAATCACGGCCGAGGCGCTTACTGCGATCGAGAACCGCGAGATCGAGAGCGTGATCCGCAAGCAAGAGGCCGTCGGGTTGAAATCGGTCACCGACGGCGAATATCGGCGCCTGTCGTGGAATCTCGATTTCCTCGAACGGCTGCACAACGTCGAATCCTATGCCGGCGAGCGCAAGGTTAAATTCAACACCACCGGCCCGCAGCCGCGGCCGATCCTGCTGCGCGTCATCGGCAAGCTCGGCGATTACACGCCCCATCCGATGGTCGACCATTTCAAGTTTCTTAAAACCCATACCAGACAAACGCCGAAAATGACGATCCCGTCGCCGTCGTCGCTGCATTTCCGCTACGGCCGCGATGCCGTGCCGGAATCGATCTATCCGGACATGACCGACTTCTACCGCGATCTCGGCCAATCGTACCGCAAGGTCGTGCACGCTTTCGCGGATGCCGGCTGCCGCTACCTTCAGCTCGACGAGGTCAACCTCACTTATCTATGTGATCCATCGCTGCGAAAGGTTATCGCCGACCGCGGCGAGGACCCGGACACGCTGCCCGGGACCTATGCCGACATGATCAATGCCGCGATTTCCGACATCCCGCCGGACATGACGATCACCATGCATCTGTGCCGCGGCAATTTTCGCTCGAACTTCGTCGCTTCGGGCGGCTACGAGCCGGTGGCCGATCTGATGTTCAACAAGATCAACGTGCACGGCTACTTCATGGAATACGACTCGGAACGCGCCGGCGGTTTCGAGCCTTTGCGTTTCGTGCCGAAGGGAAAGAGTGTCGTGCTCGGGCTTGTCACCAGCAAGACCGGCACGCTGGAAAGCAAAGACGCCATCAAACGCCGCATCGACGAGGCGACGAAATATGTCGCGCTCGATCAGCTTTGTCTCTCGCCGCAATGCGGCTTTGCCTCGACCGAAGAGGGCAACGTTTTGGCCGAGGACGAACAATGGGCGAAGCTGCGTATGATCGTCGAGATCGCCGATGAGGTGTGGGGGTAGAAGAATAATTCATTCGTGATTGCCGGGCTTGATGAATAGACAGAAAGGGAAACTGAATCATGCAACGCATCAAACCGCCGTTCCGTGCCGATCACGTCGGCAGCCTGCTGCGGCCGGCCGCGCTGAAACAGGCGCGCGAACAGCGCGCCAAAGGCGAGATCGATGCCGCGGCCCTGAAAGCGGCCGAGGATCGCGCCATCGAAGACGTCATCAAGAAACAGGAGGCGGCCGGTCTGCAATCCATCACCGACGGCGAATTCCGCCGGTCGTGGTGGCATCTCGACTTCCTGTGGGGGCTCGACGGCGTCGAGCGCCACGTCATGGATACCGGCATCACCTTTGCCGCGGTGACGACGCGCAATGAAGGCATCAAAGTCACCGGCAAGATCGGATTCTCCCATCATCCGATGATCGAGCATTTCAAGTTCCTCAAGGCGCACACGACCCGGACGCCGAAGATGACCATTCCGTCGCCGTCGGCGCTCTATGGCCGCCCCAGCCCGACGCCGATCGACAAGTCGGTCTATCCGACGCTCGATAAGCTGTTCGACGATCTCGGCCAGGCCTACAAGAAAGCGGTGCGGGCTTTTGCCGATGCCGGCTGCCGCTATCTGCAGCTCGACGAGGTGTTTATCGCCATGCTGTGCGATCCGAAATACCGCCAGCAGATGAAAGACCGCGGCGACGACCCGGAGGCGCTTGGCACGCTTTACGGCGACCTCATCAACACCGCGATTTCCGACATCCCGTCCGACATGACGGTGACGATGCATCTGTGCCGCGGCAACTACAAATCGACCTTCATGGGCTCGGGCGGTTACGACGCGGTGCAGGAAGTGCTGTTCGACCGGATCAAGGTGAACGGCTATTTCATGGAATACGACACCGCGCGCGCCGGCGGCTTCGAGCCGCTCAAGCGGCTGCAAAAAGGCCGCCTCGCCGTGCTCGGCCTGGTGACGACCAAGACCGGCGCGCTGGAATCCAAGGACGCGATCAAGCGCCGCATCGAGGAAGCGGCGAAGTTCACCGATCTCGATCAGCTCTGCCTCTCGCCGCAATGCGGCTTCGCCTCGACCGAGGAAGGTAATGCGCTCGCCGAGGACGAAGAATGGGCAAAGCTTCGCATGATCGGCGAGATCGCCCGCGACGTGTGGGGGAATTAAACGAATGCCGAACATCGTCGCCGGGAAAGTCGCCATCGTCACCGGCGCGGGGCGCGGGATCGGGCGCGGCATTGCACTTTTGATGGCCCGGGAAGGCGCCCGCGTCGTCGTCTGCGACATCGGCGCGAGCCTCGATGGCGCCGGTCTCGATGCCAGCCCGGCCCACGCGGTGGTCGACGAGATCAAGACGTCAGGCGGCGAGGCGATCGCGTCGACGTTATCGATCAGCGAACCGGGCAATGCCGACAAAATCGTCGAGGCGGCGCTCGCCGCTTTCGGCCGCGTCGATATTCTCGTCAACAATGCCGGCATTCTGCGCGACCGCATCTTCCATCGCATGAGCTGGTCGGACTGGTCGGACGTCATCACCGTGCACCTGCACGGCAGCTTCGCCATGAGCCGCGCCTGCGCCACGCATTTCCGCGAGCAGAATTCCGGCAGCCTGGTGCACATGACCTCGACCTCGGGGCTGGTCGGTAATTTCGGCCAGGCCAATTACATGGCGGCCAAGATGGGCATCGTCGGGCTGTCGCGCGGCATCGCGCTCGACATGGCGCGCTTCAACGTGCGCTCGAACTGCGTCGCGCCGTTCGCCTGGACCCGGATGATCGATTCGATTCCGGCCGAGACCGAGGCGGAAAAGGCCCGTGTCGCCGCCTTTCGCGATATGACCCCGGAGAAGATCGCGCCGCTCGTCGTCTATCTCGGCTCCGACCGGGCCGACGGCATCAGCGGCCAGATTTTTTCGGTGCGCAACAACGAGATTTATCTGTTCAATCAGACCCGCCCGATCCGCACGCTGCATCGTTCCGACGGCTGGACGCCGGAAAAGCTCGACGCCCAGCTCAAGGGCGCGTTTGCCGCTTCGTTCACGCCGCTCGACCGCTCCAGCGACGTGTTCTCGTGGGACCCGGTGTGATGGCCATCGTCTACGACAAACTGATGGCGCTCGATGTTCCGCCGCGGGAGCAAAGCTACGACGCGAAAGACTGCATGCTTTACGCGCTCGGCATCGGGCTCGGCCATGATCCGATGAACGAGGACGAACTGCCCTTCGTCTATGAAAAGAATCTGAAAGTGCTGCCGACCATGGGGACCGTGCTCGGTCATCCCGGCTTTTGGGCGCGCGAGCGCGATACCGGCATCGATTGGCTCAAAATCGTCAACGGCGAGCAGGGCGTCACCTTGCATCGGCCGCTCGCGGGGCAGGGCACCGTGATCGGCCGCATGCGCATCGTCGAGGTGATCGACAAGGGCTCAGGCAAAGGCGCCCTGGTTCTCAGCGAGCGCAAGGTGACCGACAAGACGACCGGCGAGCCGATCGCAACCGTCACGCAGACGACGTTCTGCCGCGCCGACGGCGGCTTCGGCGGCCCGCCGCGCGAGGCGCCGGCGCCGCATCCGATTCCGGAGCGCGCGCCTGATGCGGTCTGCGATCAGGCGACGCGGCCGGAAGCGGCGTTGATCTATCGGCTCAGCGGTGATCGCAATCCGCTGCATTCCGAGCCGGCGGTTGCGAAACAAGCCGGCTATCCGCGGCCGATCATGCACGGGCTCGGCAATTTCGGCATCGCTGGCCACGCGGTGCTGAAAACCATGTGCGGGTACGACCCCCAAAAACTCGTTTCATTCGCTTGCCGCTTTTCCGCGCCGGTCTTTCCCGGCGAGACGCTGCGCACCGAGATGTGGCGCGACGGCGATATGGTGAGCTTCCGCTCCCGCGTCGCCGAGCGCGACGTCATCGCCGTCAATAACGGCCGCGCCGCGGTGCGGCCGTGACCGAGCCCGCCGACTTCGCACCGATCCGCGAAGCGGTGCGCGCGCTGTGCGCGGATTTTCCCGGCGAATATTGGCGGGCGCTCGATCGCGAGCGCGCCTATCCGGAGCAATTCGTCGCGGCTCTGACCAAAGCCGGCTTTCTCGCCGCGCTGATCCCCGAGGAATATGGCGGCAGCGGACTGACCATGAGCGCGGCCGCCGCCATTATGGAAGAGATCCAGGCGGCGGGCTGCAATGGCGCGCCCTGCCACGCCCAGATGTACACGATGGGCACGCTGCTGCGGCACGGCAGCGCCGAACAGAAAGCGCGCTATCTGCCGGGCATCGCGCGCGGTGAATTGCGCCTGCAGGCGTTCGGCGTCACCGAGCCGACATCCGGCACCGACACGCTGAGCTTGCGCACCACGGCGGTGCGCGACGGCGACCACTACATCATCAACGGCCAGAAAATCTGGACGTCGCGCGCCGAATATTCCGACCTGATGCTGCTCTTGGCCCGCACCACGCCGCGCGAGCAGGCGACATCGCGCACCGCCGGGCTGACCGTCTTCCTCGTCGATATGCGCGCGGTCAACGGCCTGACCATCCGGCCGATCCGCACCATGATGAACCACGCCACCACCGAAGTTTTTTTCGAGAACATGCGGGTGCCGGCCGATGCCGTCATCGGCGAAGCGGGCGCGGGCTTTCGCTACATCCTCTCCGGCATGAATGCCGAGCGCATTCTCATCGGCGCCGAATGCATCGGCGACGCCAAGTGGTTCATCCGGAAAGCCACGGCCTATGCCGGCGAGCGTGTGGTGTTCAGCCGGCCGATCGGACAGAATCAAGGCGTCCAGTTTCCCATCGCGCGCGCCTATATCGGCATGCGCGCCGCCGAACTGATGGTGCGCGAAGCAGCGGCGCTCTACGAAGCCGGCCTCGACTGCGGCGCCGAAGCCAATATGGCAAAACAGCTCGCCGCCGAAGCGTCCTGGGCCGCAGCCGACATGTGCGTGCAAACCCACGGCGGCTTCGGTTTCGCCGAAGAATTCGACATCGAGCGCAAATTCCGCGAGACCAGGCTTTATACGGTGGCGCCGATCTCGACCAATTTGGTTCTGTCGTATATCGCGGAACATGTACTTGGCTTACCGCGATCGTACTGAAGGCCCCCAACCGTCATGGCCGGGCTTGTCCCGGCCATCCCGATTCGCGAAACTCAGTGCGTGCGACAGTTCTATGTTTACATTCTTGCGAGCCGTCCGGGTGGCGCAATTTACGTTGGCGTCACGAATAACCTCGTGCGCCGCGTTTACGAGCACAAAAAGAAAATGGTCGATGGTCATACGAAACGCTACGGGATCGACCGCCTTGTCCATTTCGAAATTTATGAAACCGCGTACCAAGCAATCCAACGTGAGAAGAATATCAAACATTGACCGAGAGCTTATAAGACACGGCTTATTGCAAAAGAGAATGATACGTGGCGCGATTTATACGATGATATTGCGCGGCCGTAGCCACGCAATCGGGATGGCCGGGACAAGCCCGGCCATGACGATATGACTCTTCCCCTCTCCGGCCTTCTCGTCGTCGCGCTCGAACAGGCGGTCGCGGCGCCGATGTGCAGCTGCCGGCTGGCCGATGCCGGGGCGCGCGTCATCAAGATCGAGCGGCCGGAAGGCGATTTCGCGCGCGGCTACGACGACCTCGTGCACGGCGAGTGCAGCTATTTCGTCTGGCTCAATCGCGGCAAGGAATCGATCGTGCTCGATCTGACCAAGCCCGCGGACAAGGCGCTGCTCGGCGCGATGCTCGAACGCGCCGACATATTCGTGCAGAATTTGAAACCCGGCGCGGCGGAAAAACTCGGCTTTCCGATCGCAAAATTGCGGCACGAGCATCCGCGCCTCATCTGTTGCTCGATTTCCGGCTTCGGCGAGACCGGACCGCTCGCGATGCGCAAGTCCTACGACATGCTGATCCAGGCGGAATCCGGGCTC
>Ga0208220_1001052_pt1 | contig 11762 bp, 15 predicted proteins | sample NGESurdeep092012_9_FD_184484 | JGI IMG/M metagenome (GOLD analysis project Ga0208220, IMG submission 184484) | Arctic peat soil microbial communities from Barrow, Alaska - NGEE Surface sample F53-1 deep-092012 (SPAdes) | ecosystem: Environmental > Terrestrial > Soil > Wetlands > Peat ... | reverse complement strand
CCGTTCGACTCTTGCTGGTAGCCAGCAACTTAGCCTTGATCTCCGCTGAACAGTCTAGAGCCGGTGCATGTCTGGGCATCTCCCAAACATTCTAATACAATAACGTATCAATGCAGGTAAACACTAGGTGGCGATCTTCGTTATGCCTGGTATTCCCGTGTCATAGAGCGTGTAAAATCCAGAACATCAGCCCGTGCTTTTCGCTGCTCCTCTTCACAGAGCACCGCGCGTTTGAAGGAACGCGTATCCGAGAGTCAACTTTGCCAGTAGGTTGGCTACCCGTAGTCAAAATAATATTGTCGATGCCGCTCACCTTAGCAATGCAAGAGCAATTAATTCCGCCGGAATGTTTCCGCCGCCGACCGCGAGCCCGATGTACTGCGTGCCGTGATCCAGGTAGGTCAACGATGAACCCGATGCATTCGAAGGGATAACTACATCAGTCAGGAGTTTACCGGGCACTTGTCGAAAACTTGAATGCTGGGCTCCACGGGATCTAATTCAGCATCCGTTCCGTTCGGGCGAATGTGGGTAGCGCGAGTCGATCCTTCCTGCGCAACAAAAAGCGGCGTCTTAGTAACCAGCGGAAAGCCCCCGATATAGCCAGCCAAGCCGGCCGAGTTTGAGCGACCGGATAGCCGGGTGATCTCGCGGCCCATTGCCCATTGGCTGCATCCGGACTTGATCTCCCGTATTCAAATTGATAGCGGTAATGCGGCCATATGGAGGCATGATCGTCATGCCCCGCTCTGTGGGGGCGAAAAGAGCGAGCCGTAGTCGACATGCCGCAGGATTGCCTCCGCCTGTTGACGGAGATCAGGAGTGAAATCGATTAGATCATCCGTTGAAAGGCCTTGCCGATCTAATGCGAGCGGTCGAGAGGGAACAGGCCGAGTTGCGGAAGTGCGCTCTCCAGAAACTTCTGACTGTGGCACGAGCCGCTCCTCAATGGGCCATATTGGTTGTCCTGAAACGCGATTAAAGACATACACAAAGCCATGTTTTGAAACTTCGGCCACCGCTCTGATCATCCGCCTGCCAGGCTCGAATATCAGTCAGGATCGGGCGGCAGGAGGATCGAGTTTGGAAGAACCGACAATCACCGTGTTTTGGCAGATGATCGGCGGAGAAATCAGCCCATAATGCAACCGATCTACGGGACGGCGAAGGGCTTCGTCAGATCGATTCGCTCGTTTTGGCCGAATTCCTATCGGCTGGTCGATTGTGGAAATGTAGGAGTACCGCGATCCGAACTGGCTCCTTTTCGCACACAAGCTCTGATTTGCGGCCGCATTCCGGACGATGCAGGATATCGTTTGATACTTCGTCTCCTGCTAGACTTGTCTCCAGAAAAGCCAATCGCGAGTCTTATAATGCCTCACTCCGACTTGCCGCGGACTCTGGGCGCACTTCGCGCCAGCCATTTTGTCGATCAGCTTCAACCGGACCGCACTCTAAAAGAAGAACTTCGATCGAACCTTATCTGCAAACTCGATCGCGGTGAAGACCTGTTTCCGGGTGTGATGGGCTTCGAAGATACTGTCATCCCGCAGGTTGTAAACGCGATTTTATCGCGACACAATTTTATTCTTTTGGGTTTGCGCGGCCAAGCCAAAACCCGGCTCGCGCGAATGCTCACGCGCTTGCTTGATCCGCGTATGCCCTATATCGCGGGCTGCGAGATTCGCGATCATCCGCTGCGTCCCATCTGCAGGCAGTGCCGCGAAAAACTTGCGGTAATGGAAGACCAGACGCCCATCGCGTGGCTCTCCGCCGAGGAACGCTACATCGAAAAGTTGGCTACGCCCGACGTAACTATCGCCGATATGATCGGGGATATCGATCCGATTAAAGCCGCGCGGACCGGACAGGACATTTCGAACGAACTGACCATCCACTACGGGCTGGTTCCTCGCGCGAACCGAGGACTCTTTGTCATCAATGAATTGCCGGACTTGGCCGGGAAGGTTCAAGTGGGGCTGTTCAACATCATGCAGGAAGGCGATGTTCAGATCAAGGGATATCCCATTCGTCTTCCGCTTGACGTGATGCTGGTCTTCACGGCGAACCCGGAAGACTATACGGCCCGCGGCAAAATCATTACTCCACTGAAGGATCGCATCGGCAGCGAAATCCGCACACACTACCCGCTCACGCTATCGCAAGGCATTGATATCACGAGACAGGAAGCCTGGACGCGCCGCCGCTCTCCTATAGAGCTTGAGATTCCGCAATTCATCCACGAGGTGGTCGAACAGGTTGCCTTTCTGGCCCGCGAGGACAAGCGTGTCGATAAGCGCTCCGGAGTCTCCCAGCGCCTGCCGATCAGCGCTCTCGAAAACGTGCTCTCGAATGCAGAGCGGCGCGCGCTGAAGGCGAAAGAGGCTACGGCCGTTCCGCGCATTCTGGATCTATACGCGGCGCTGCCGGCTATCACGGGAAAGCTCGAGCTCGAATACGAAGGCGAATTGAAAGGCGGAGACGCCGTTGCGCGCGAGTTGATACGCAATGCCGTCGGGAAGGTCTACAGCTCCTATTTCGATGGCGTGAACCTGCGCCAAGTGGTTCAGTGGTTCGAATTGGGAGGGTCGCTTCGGCTCGATGAAGAGATGCCGGCTCAGGCCATGATCGAGCAGCTCAGCCGGATTCAGGATCTGCTTCACTCCACCAAGAAGCTGGGGATCGAGGAAGACGGAAGCGACGCCATGCGCGCTTCCGCCGGCGAATTCATTTTGGAGGGCCTATATGCCCATCGCCGGATCAGCCGCAACGAAGAGCTCGAATTTGTCGCGGGCGAAAGGCCCGCGCGTGAAGAACGCGGGCGCGACGAACGTGAAGATACGCAGCGCCGCGGATTCGATCGCCAGCGCGGCAGCGGCGGCTCTGGAGGCGGACGCCGCAACCTGAATTGATCCGTAGAACCGCATGAGGAAGATCTCGTATTCACGGTTCGCCGAAGAGGATTTGGGGATCGAAACCGAGGATCTGCTCCGCGCGCTATCGGACTATTTCCTGCAGAGCGGGTTTCAAGATCCCTACCTTCAGTTCTCCGAGATGAACCAGCACACGCTGGAGGAGTTGAAGCAGGCCATCGAACGCGCACTCGAGGGTGGAGAACTGTTCGACCCGGAACGCGCCGAACAGATCCGCGAGCGTCTGCAGCAGATGTCCGGGGAGCAGCGTGAGAGACTGATCGAGCGCCTGATCCAGAAGCTCGAAGAAGGGGGCTATATCAACGCGGAAGATTCGCCTGTGGAATCGCCCTCTGCGCCTGGTCCGGGTGGGGGCCCCGAGACCGACATGCGCTTCGAAGTCACTGATAAAGCGATCGATTTTCTTGGCTTCAAGACGCTGAAGGATCTTTTGGGATCGCTGGGCAAATCGAGCTTCGGCGCACACGACACCTGGGATCTGGCCACTGGAATCGACGCGAGCGGAGGAGCAAAGCGCTACGAATTCGGCGACACCCTCAATCTGGATGTCAGCGCCACGTTGTTTTCGGCGATCCAACGGGAGGGATTGCAGCTTCCTCTGAACCTGGAATACGCCGACCTTTACGTGCACCAATCCGAATATCAAAGCTCGTGCGCCACGGTGCTCATGCTCGATTGCAGCCATAGCATGATTCTTTATGGCGAGGACCGGTTCACGCCCGCGAAGAAGGTAGCGCTGGCGCTCTCGCATCTGATTCGCACGCAATATCCGGGCGACTCGCTGCGCTGCGTGTTGTTCCACGATTCCGCCGAGGAACTGCGTATTTCCGAACTGGCCCGCGCCCAGGTTGGACCTTATTACACCAACACGCGCGATGGTCTCATCCTTGCACAGCGCCTTCTATCGCAAGAAAAGAAAGACATGAAACAGATTGTCATGATCACCGACGGGAAGCCCTCCGCTTTGACGTTGGAAGATGGCCGAGTCTATAAGAACGCTTTCGGCCTCGATCCGCTGGTGATCAGTCAAACACTGGAAGAAGTTGCCCGTTGCAAGAAACGAGGAATTCTGATCAACACTTTCATGTTAGCCAGCGATTATGGCCTTGTGCAATTCGTTCAGAAAGTAACTCAGATGTGCAGTGGAAAGGCTTATTTCACTACTCCCTACACGCTCGGCAATTACTTACTGATGGATTACATGAACCGCAAAACCAGGACTATTCACTAACTACTGGAAAAGCGACTGCTTACTAGCGTAAATTGTCGCTAAGTAGAGCAGATATACCGCAGGCAGTGCGAACAGGCTGCTATCCACCCTATCCAACATCCCACCATGCCCCGGTAACATTGTTCCGCTGTCCTTCACGTCGGCGCCGCGCTTTACGGCGGACTCGGCGAGATCGCCGAGTTGGCCGGCGATATTCCCGACAAGAGACATCGCGACGATTTCCCACCACGCGAGCCGAGGCATGAAATGGCCGAGGTACAGAAGCCCGAAGATGACGGATCCGGCAACGGACGCGATGGCGCCCTCCCAGCTTTTCTTTGGGCTGACGACCGGCGCAAGTTTGTGGCGTCCAAATTGCCGGCCTACGTAAAATGCGGCGCTATCTCCCAACCAGTTCAGAGCCAGGGCAAAGAAGAGCAAATGAACACTCTCATGCCGCAGATCGGCGGCAAAGCGCCACGGCGCGAAGGTATAGAATGCGCCCAAAATTGTGCAAGCGACATACGGCAGGATATCGCGCACGTTCGTATAACGCAGCGATACGCAGAATCCGATTACGACCAGGCAAGCGATCCCAATCAAAGTGCCGCCTGGGTGGAATAAGAGCAGAAGACCGGCGAGAATTCCTAAAATGCCGGGCTCGGGAATACCGTGACGAGCGACTAATTCCGAGTACTCCCAATAACAGAGCAAGCTCATTAATAGAGTTGCTGCGAGAAAGAGGAGATGAGGCGCCCAGAAGATGAGATAAATAGCGGCCGCGATTAAGCCGATCGCAGTAACCAGGCGCTTCATGATGCCGGCGTTGCGAGAGCGCTAGGCCAATGGTAATTCCAAGGCTTCTTCTTCGAGCAAAACCTGAGAAAAATCCACGCCTGAAGACGAGTTACGGGTCAGGCCGCCAAAGCGGCGCTCGCGATTCTGATATTCCAGAATAGCTTCGAGAAGTTCGGTGCGCGTGAAGTCCGGCCAAAGCGTCTCGGTAACGTATAACTCCGCGTACGCGATCTGCCATAGAAGAAAATTGCTGAGCCTCATCTCGCCAGAGGTTCGAATCAGCAGATCCGGGTCCTTTAAACCAGCGGTATAAAGATGCCCCGCGATGGATTCTTCGGAGATTTCGAGCGAATCGAGATTCCCTTCCAAACGCGCGTTATCGAGGATTGAATTGACCGCATCGACTAACTCCGTCCGGCCGCCGTAGTTAATTGCCAAATTCAACCGCATGCCTCGATTATGAGCGGTCTTGTCCATGACGTCCCGTAGTTCTGCCTGCACGGAATCCGGCAAAGATTCCAATCGGCCAATGGCGGCCAATTGGATATTGTTGCGCATTAGATTCGGCAGCTCCCGCCGCAGATAGAATCGAAGCAACCGCCACAATCCCTCGATTTCATGGCGGGGCCGCTTCCAGTTTTCAACCGAGAAGGCGTATAAAGTAAGCGCTTCCAAGCCTAACTGCGCGCAGGTCTCAACAGTGGTCCTTACCGGATCGACACCTGCTTTGTGGCCGAGGAGCCGGGGAAAATTCCGCTGTCTCGCCCAGCGGCCATTTCCGTCCATGATAATGGCAACATGGGCTGGCAGACGCTTGAGGTCCAGTTTCGTTGCGAGCCGCCAATCGCGATCACTTGGGGAAAGCTCCTGAAGCAGTTCCTTCATACCGTAAAGCTCTATAGTACACCAAGGCCAATGCGCTCGATCAAGGGTACAAATGCAGCTCCAGCACATAGAAAAGAGCCGAACGGAAGCTCATAGGTTGCGGCTTCTTTGCGCGTCGACCAGAGATAGAGCGCTCCGATAAGGGAACCGCCCACGGCTCCAATGAGGACCGCCAGGAGGCCGTTCTCGAGGCCGAGAAATACTCCGAGAAACAGGAGTAATTTTACGTCGCCCAGCCCAATGCCTTCCCGCTTTCGCACCCGCGCGTATGCATGCCCGAGCAGCCACAGGGGACCAGCCAAGAGGCCCGCGCCAAGGGCCGCGTTCAGCAGCGAGCGCCAGACCGGCCCCGCTCCAGGCAGCAGCAACTCGCCAAACACGCCGGGAACCAGAATGAACACAGCAAATATCAAGCCGGCGGCCGTTCCGCCCAGGGTCAATTCGTCGGGAAGAATGCGCTCTTCCAGATCGGTCCAGAAAAGGACCAGAAGAATAGCCTCGAACACAGCCCACTTCAGCGCCCCACTGGTCCAGCCGTATTCGATTGCGACGGCTACAAACAACACCGCGGTGGCCAGCTCCACGACAGGGTATCGAATTCCGATTGCCTTTCCGCAAGACCTGCATTTCGCGCGCAACAGCGCATAGCTGACCAACGGAATATTGTCGAACCACACAATCCGGGCGCCGCATTCAGGGCAAAACGATCGAGGCGCGACAATCGAGAGGTCGCGCGGAGTTCGATAGATGCACACGTTCAGGAAACTGCCGAAAAGCAGTCCGAACACAGCGACTATCGCCAGGTAGATAATCCGAAGATCAGGCGTCAAGTGCTTTCCCGTAAGAGGCCAGTGTGCCGGCAAGAAGATGCGGTTTTGTAAAGCACTCCCCAATCCTGGTTTTCCCGTGCTCGATCAAACGCTGCGCCAAACCCGGCTCATTCAAGACGCGGCTCATGGCGCGAGAGATCTCGGGAATGTCGTTTTTCACAAAGATGCCTGAGACGTCGTCGGCAAACACTTCCGTCAAGCCGCCGATACAGCTTGCAATCGCCGGCACGCCCATGCTCATGGCAAGCAGCACCGCCGAGCCCAATCCTTCCGACTTCGTGATGTAGACGAACATCGAAGCCTGTCGAAGATCGTTTGCCAAGTTATTCGAGAAGACGACGGGAATTCCGGCCATTTCCGCCGCTTCCTCGACTAAACCGCGGCCTTTTTCCGGGTCCGTCGAGGCGAGCGCGACAGCGGCGTTATGGGCGCTCCATTCTTTAGCGAGAGTGACAGTTGGCGCGCCGTCATACACCACGTCGATTTTCTCTTTGCGAATGCCGGCCGCTTCGAGCTCTCTCGCTACACAATGCGAGACCGCGAGGAACCTGGCGGCGCGCTGGTATTTCCAATGCGAGGCGACCGACCGGTGTACCGGGAATGCAACCCGCCGTGAGACAACAAATCTGCGCCTGGAGGCGATCGCCGCCATGGTATGCGCGCGCGCGTCATGCGCGTGAACCAGCGTTACCTGTCTCGATCGACGAAAAACTTCTTTCGCTTCCGACCCGAAAACGGGAAATCCCGCCGCCGCCGCCGCCTTCTGCAAAGGGCTTTCCTCGCGCGCCAGCAAAATTGAATCGTGGCCCGCTCCCCTCAGTCCTTCCAGCAACAGCAGGACCTGGCGCTGGCCGCCGCGCATCTCCGCGCCCGTATCGATGTGCAAGATCCGCACCTTTTCATTTTCGACCGGGGCTCATGTGCCGCGCTTTCGAGTATTTGACAAAGTTGTAAAAAGCGGCCATATAGGCGATTGCCATGCCCTCCACGCCATCCAAAAAGCCACGGTTTAGGACATAGGCGCGGAGGAATGTCCAGGGCGGATCGAACAACAATCTGCCGAAGCCGGCGTTTTGCCCTCGCGAGACCAGTTCCTGGGCCGCGAGCGTAGTGTAGTTGTTTATCGAGCGCACATGCTCAGACAGCGAACTGCATGTGAAGTGAAGCAAGTTCGATTTCAGATGCCCCACCGGGCCGTCGACCTTAACAGATTCGTGCACGAACTCTCCTATCCATTGCGCCTTGTGTTTGTTGAACAATCGGACTTTTCTATCCGGATACCATCCGCTATGCAGTATCCAGCGTCCCAAATATTGCGCCAGGCGGGGAACGGTATAGCCGTCGAATTTAGGGCCGTTCTTCTTAATCTGCCAGAGCTCGGCTTCCAACGCTTCGCTCAGGCTCTCGTCGGCATCTAACGACAGTACCCAGTCGCTAGCCGCCAGCTCGGCTGCGATGTTCTTCTGGGCCGCATATCCGTGCCAGGAAGCTTCCACGACGCGAGCGCCTAGTTTCGTTGCTATTTCGGCGGTGCGATCGTTCGATCCGCTATCGAGGACCAGAATCTCATCGCAACAACGCAGGCTTTCTATCGCCCGGGCAACATTCCGCTCCTCATTAAACGTAATGATCGTGGCGGAAATCTTCATCGCACTCGAGCTATCTAGTGCGCACCGGCACAATCGAAATCGAGAGCACGAACAGGATGGTCGCTATAGCGCTCACTATCAGACGCCGGGTCGTCAGAGGGGTCTGGTCGTAGACCAAGGGATGACGCCGTCCGAAGAAGAACATCAGCACGGCCCAAATCCACCAGGCCGCGTAGAAGAATCCCAACACAATGAGCGTGCCGATTAAAGAGATCGAAAGAATCCGGTGCCAGCGCTCGCCGAAAACGGCATATAAGATATGGCCGCCATCCGATTGGCCAATGGGCAGCAGGTTTATTGCCGTTGCCAGAAGACCCGCCCAGGCAGCCATCGCCATCGGATGAAGCGCGATGTCGGCGGGCGAAACTCCGGGAAAACGTAGCCACTCAATGAAGCGCATGAATAGCGGAGTTCCCAGAATGAAGGTCCCGTTGGCGTTACCGCCAGGAACCACTTTTGACATGCAGACACCCGCGATCAAAAACGGAGCAAGTACTACGAAACCGGCAATTGGGCCCGAGACACCGATATCGAACAAAATTTTGCGGGTGTAGATCGGAGAGCGGATTCTGATGAACGCGCCGAAGGTGCCGAAGAGGGTCGGGGATGGCAAGAAGTAGGGTAAGCTCGCGTCGACTCCCCAATGCCGGCTGGTGAGGTAATGGCCCAACTCATGAGCCAACAGAATAACCAGCAGCGGAACCGAGAAACGAAGCCCGCTCCACATTCCGAAACTGCCGTGTGCGAAACGGGCGTATCCCTTGACAATCCAATCGATATCAAGCGAATAACCGCTCGAAAAGCTTTGAACCAATGCAAATCCAAAAACGGTGGTGGTGATCAGCGTAAGAAAAAAGAGCACTGCGTTGAGCCACCAGTTTTGCGGCCAGCGATGTGACCGGATAAACAATCCGGACTCTTCTAAACGCGCGGGTGGCATGCGTTGTTCGCCGTACGCATTGAAGGGACCGCTCTCGATGTGCCCGGTGAACCTTGGCTCAGACACGGCGCGCTACTGCAGTGTCTGCAGTTCCTTGCCGGGCTTGAAACGGACCGCTTTGCCCGGTGGAATAGCCACTTCGGCTCCGGTCCGAGGATTGCGGCCGATTCCCGTCTTGCGAGGCCGTACATTGAAAATTCCGAAGCCGCGCAATTCAATGCGGTCCCCTTCGCTCAGCGCCTTCTTCATCGTCTCGAACACAGTCTCTACGGCCATTTCCGCCTTGGTCTTGGTAATGCCGGTGCGGTTAACGACCTCGTTGATGATGTCTAGCTTGATCAAAGGAGCCTCCCGAATTGCGAGCGTCTGTCCCGCCCTAGGTGGAGGGCGCCCGTCGCATGACAAAGGACCGCTCCAATGCCAATGATAAGAAGGAACTTATCGCGATGTCAATTGGGGCATCTCAACCGTCCGGAACGCATTTTTTGCCACACAACGCTGAAAAGACGGTTACTTCTTACCGATTACTAGACCTGCATAACACCCCGGATACCATTGCCATGGAAGCAGTTACAAGTATGGCTCCGAACTTGCTCTGAAACGGATAGAAGGCCGGTAACAGGCATGAAATCTCTTAGAATTCTTCTCGTAGAGGACAGTCCGAGTGACGTCCGGTTGATCCGGGAGGCGCTAAAAGAGACTCCGTTGCCTGTTCAGATCAGTGTGGCGCGAGACGGTGTGGAAGCGATGGACTATCTTAACCAGGCCGAAATGGGGTTGGTAAGCCGACCCGACCTGGTTCTGCTGGATCTCAATCTTCCCCGAAAAAACGGCCGTGAAGTACTGTCGGAAATCAAAACGTCTCCGACTCTAAAGCAAATTCCAGTGCTGATCATGACCAGCTCGCGAGCCGATGAGGATATTTTTCAGGCCTACGAGTTGAACGCCAATTGCTATATAACGAAGCCGACAGATCTACAGGAATACGTCCATGTCGTGCGCGCTATTGAAGACTTCTGGTTCCTGACCGCAACACTTCCCGACACTTTGCCCGGGATACAGACGCCGCCTGCGACTCACGCCAGGCATATTTAAAGCCGGTGGGGCGTGTTATCCACGGGAAGAAGCGGCTTCGCTATTCTGAATGGCTGCTTTAGCGGCCCCTAATGCAGCTTCGTAATTGGGATAATCGCCCACCTCTTTGACATACTCGACGTGCCGGAGGCGGTTGTCCGTGTCCAAAACAAAAATCGCACGGCTTTCGATACGAAGATTGGGAATCAAGGTGCCATAGTGCTCGCCGAACGAGCCTGTGCGGTGATCTGAAAGCATCGCGACGCGATTGATGCCGAAGTTGCCGCACCAGCGCTTTTGCGCAAACGGCAGATCCATGCTGATGGTATAGATCCGCACGCCGGACATCTTCCCGGCTTCTTCTTCAAAACGCTTGGTCTGTGCGTCGCAAACCGGCGTATCTAATGAAGGCACCACACTGAAGATACGAACTCCATTGCCGGTCTTTTCGAGATTTACGGCTTGAAGAGCACCATCGACCACCTCAAACTCCGGGGCCGTATCGCCAACTTTCAGCTGCGGTCCCGCAAGCGGAAGCGGATTCCCTTTTAAGGTCGTTGTTCGTTCGGATTCGTGCGTGTTTGCCATCGGCCACAGTTTAGCAGCACCGGTTCGAGCTCAATCGATTATCACCGGCAACTCACAAACAAAGCTGCGGCACTCGTAGAGTGTGATCCGGCCTTTACGCTCGAGGCCGCCTAGAAACGGTGCGGCGACGGCGAGATGCTCGGACGCCGCATCGCCGATGGCGAGAATCAGAGTGTTCGGCGGGACGTTTTTCCGGCGCTCCACGAGCATGGCTTCGACTTCAGAGTCGATATGGGCGCAGCGAAGCACGATCTGCTCCGGCTCGGCCAGCCAGCGGCCGACCGCGGCCAGCATTTGTGGAGCAATCGTCGGCTGATCCTTCATCTTCGCCGCGGACCAGCGCAACGACTTCTCCGCTGTCTGCCGAAAGCGCTCGTCGCCCGTCAATAGCGCCAAGCGCAACAAAACGTCTGTCGCGACCGAATTGCCGGAGGGCTCCGCTCCATCGTAGTCGTCCTTCATGCGCAGCAGCAGATCGGACGCCTTCTCGACCGTACTGAAGAACCCTCCCTGCCCGGTGTCTTCGAAGCGCATCAAGCCGCGAGTTGCGAGATCGACCGCGATCGTGAGATAGGAAGGCTCGAAGGTCGCCTCGAACAAATCTAATAGCGCCTGCGCGAGAAAGGCATAATCGTCAAGAAAGGCTGGGATCGCCGACTCGCCCTCACAATAGCGCCGCAAAAGCCGTCCCGATCCCGCGTCGTACATCGTGGCGAGCAAGAACGAAGTGGCGCGTTCCGCGGCCTTCCCATACTGCTTGTCGCCTAAGATCGAATATCCTTTCGCCAGGGCCGAGATCATCAAAGCATTCCAGGAAGTGAGCACCTTTCGATCAAGATGCGGTCTTGGCCGTTT
>Ga0208220_1001050_pt1 | contig 11769 bp, 11 predicted proteins | sample NGESurdeep092012_9_FD_184484 | JGI IMG/M metagenome (GOLD analysis project Ga0208220, IMG submission 184484) | Arctic peat soil microbial communities from Barrow, Alaska - NGEE Surface sample F53-1 deep-092012 (SPAdes) | ecosystem: Environmental > Terrestrial > Soil > Wetlands > Peat ... | reverse complement strand
GTGCCGGTCAACGTCATCGACCGTCCGGCCTTCTGCGACTTTTCGTTCGGCGCCATCGTCAATCGTTCGCCGCTGGTCATCGGCATTTCGACCGACGGCGCCGCGCCGGTTTTCGGCCAGGCGATCCGCGCCAAGATCGAAGCGCTGATCCCGAAGGGTTTTAGCCGCTGGGCGGAAGCCGCGCAGGCCTGGCGGCCGCGCGTGCAAAAGCTGGCATTGCCGTTTCGCAGTCGCCGCAGCTTCTGGGAACAATTCACCGCGCGCGCGGTAGCTGCGCCGGATCGGACGCCGACCGAAGCCGACCTTGATGCGCTGTTGACGCCGGCTGCGACGCATGACGCGGGCTCGGTTGTTCTCGTCGGCGCGGGCCCGGGCAATCCCGAATTGCTGACGCTTCGCGCGGTGCGCGCGCTGCAATCGGCCGATGTGATTTTGTTCGACGATCTGGTTGCCACGGATATTCTCGATTTCGCGCGCCGCGAAGCCAAGAAAATGCTGGTCGGTAAAACCGGTCACGCCGCCTCGTGCCGCCAGGACGACATCAACGCCCTGATGATTTCGCTCGCCAAAGCCGGCCGCCGCGTGGTGCGGCTCAAAGGCGGCGACCCGATGATTTTCGGCCGGGCCGACGAAGAGATCGCGGCCTGCCGCGCTGCGGGGATCGCGGTCGAGGTGGTGCCCGGCATCACCACTGCGCAAGGCGCCGCGAGCCGCCTCTTGGTCTCGCTGACGCGCCGTGGGCAAGCGCGCCGCGTGCAATACATCACGGGTCACGGCCGCGACGGAAAACTGCCGGCCGATATCGACTGGAACAGCCTTGCCGACCCGGCGGTCACGACCGTCATCTACATGCCGGCCAAGACATTGCCCGAACTCGTCGCAACGGCGTGCAACGCGGGCCTTGATCCCGCAACGCCCGCCGTCGCGGTCGAACGAGCGACGCGCACCGACGAGCGGGTGACCGCAGCTACGATCGCCGAACTGCCGGCGCGGCTCGCCGCCGAGCCGCCGTCGGGGCCGGTCGTCGTGATGATCGGACGCGTGTTCGCGGATTACGTTGAAACCGCCGCAAAAGAGCCGGTTTCCGGACGCGACGACCGCGAACTCCGCACGTCTCGACGCCCCTGATCTGGAACTTTTATCAGCAACGAAAAGGTTGCGGACACCCACCTTGGCCGCCTATCTAAGCCCCGCATGGACACGATGACCGCACCATCCCCGACGCTCGCGCCTGAGAAGGCCTCGCCAGGCTTGATCGACGCGCGCCTCGTCGCCATCGAGCCCGTTGCCAAGGATACCAACCTTTACACGTTCCGGCGCGTCGACGGCGCGCCGCTGCCGGCCTACAAACCGGGCGCGCATATCGACCTTCATCTTCCCAACGGGATGATCCGGCAGTTTTCCTTGTGTGCGCCGAATACCGATCCCGACAGCTACGTGGTCGGCATCAAGCGCGATGCGGCGAGCCGCGGCGGCTCGCGCTACATATTCGACGAGATGCGTGTCGGCCACGACATCAAGATCAGCGCGCCGCGCAACAATTTTCCGCTGGTCGAAAACGCCGAGCACATTCTTCTCATCGCCGGCGGCATCGGCATCACGCCGGTCTGGTGCATGGCGCAAGAGCTTGCCGCGCAGAAGAAGCCGTGGAAGCTCTATTATTCCTGCCGGACGCGCGACGAGATGGCGTTTCTCGAAACGCTGCAGCAATTCGGTCCGGACTTTGTCGAACTGCATCTCGACGATGAAGCAGAGGGCAAATTCCTCGACCTTGCCGCTATCGTCGCCGCGGCGCCGCCGAACACGCATATGTATTGCTGCGGCCCCAAGGCCATGCTCACCGCCTTCGAAGCCGCTGCCGCGAGCAGGCCGCGCGGCGAAGTCCATGTCGAATATTTCACCGCCAAGGCCGAAGCCGCGACCGCTGGCGGTTTTTGGGTGGAGTTGGCCAAGTCCGGCGAGGAATATTACATCCCCGAGGGCAAGAAGATCCTCGAAGTGCTGTTCGATGCCGGCGTCGATGTCGATTATTCCTGCGAACTCGGCATCTGCGGCGAATGCGTCACGCGCGTCATCTCCGGCATTCCCGACCACCGCGATGCGGTGCTCAGCGAGGAAGAGCAGGCGGCCAACGACAAGGTCATGATCTGCTGCTGCGGCTGCAAGACCGAGCGGCTCGTGCTGGATATGTAGCCTCTATTCTCCCTCCCCCTTGTGGGGAGGGTGGGGTGGAGGTCGGGAGGTGGCGCGTTTGCGTCAACGCTAGTACCTTGCCTCCCGACCCCCACCCCTAACCCCTCCCCACAAGGGGGAGGGGAATAGAAATATCCATGAACGAAAAATTCGACATCACGCTCACGATTAACGGCCGGGATTATCCGATCCGCGTCGAGCCGCGCCGCACTTTGGTTGACGCCATCCGCGACGATTGCGGACAGACCGGCACCCATATCGGTTGCGAGCACGGTATCTGCGGGACTTGCACCGTCATCGTCGATGGCGACGCGGTGCGCTCCTGCCTGATGTTCGCCATCCAGGCACAAGGCAAGAACATCCGCACTGTCGAAGGTCTCGCCAACGGCGACGAACTGCATCCGCTGCAGCGCGCCTTTATCGAGAACCACGGCCTGCAATGCGGCTATTGCACGCCGGGCTTCCTGATGCTCGCTGCCAATGTGCTGGAAAAGAACCCGCACATTGAAGACGAGGACTTGATCGACGTGCTGTCGTCGAACCTGTGCCGCTGCACCGGCTATCAGAACATCATCAAGGCGGTGCGCGCGGCAGCCAAAGAGATGCGTGGGGCTGTTAAGGTGTAATCAACGCCGCCAGCGCCGCTTTCGCGACTTCGACATCCTGCTCGATCTTGGCGCCGCCTGCCGCAACAGCGCCGATGACCTCGCCGCCGACCTCGATCGGAAACCCGCCCGGCACGTTGGTGAAGTCGCCCATGCGCACCGCCATGCTCAACGCATTCTCCTCGGGCGCGTAGCCGGTCGGCAGGCGCTGCGAGGCTGAGGTGATCGCTTTCCGTTGCGTGGTGATGATCGAAAAGTGTCGTGCGCCGTCCATCATCAAAAAGCCAATCAGCCGGCAGCTTTGATCGACAACGGCGAGCGACACCTTGCAGCCGAGCTCGTTCGCTTTGGCCACGCCGGCCGCGATCATCTTTTGGCTCGCTTCATGCGTCAGCCGGTGAGTGGGGACAATATCAGCCATGAGAAAACGCGCCTCGTCGTGGATCAATTCACACCTCATGACACAAAATCCGCAATGCTGTTAGTCTCCCGGCGCCAAGGGCGGAGGAAGCAAGGAAGCCATGTCAGTGAAGTGGGACTGCGAAGCCGACGTCGTCGTCATCGGTTCGGGCGCGACGGGCTTGCCGGCGGCGATTGTCGCGCGCGAGGCCGGTGCGTCGGTGATTCTGGTCGAAGCGCAGAACCATATCGGCGGCCACGCCATCACCAGCGGCGGCAACCTGCCGCTGGGCGGCGGCACCAGTTACCAGAAGAAAAACGGCATCGAGGATTCGCCGGACCTGTTCTTCCAGGACCTGACCGACTGGTCGGTGGTCGAAACCAACGGCTTTCCGCCCTATCGCTATAACGACCGCGAGATTATCCGCGCCTTCGCCGACAATAGCGTGGCGGCGTTCGAATTCCTGCTCGCGCATGGCGTGAAAGTCATCGAGAGGCCGCCGAATAACGTCGGACATGAGATCGGGGTCTCAGTGCTGCGCACCATGCAAATCGCGGTCGAGAATTGGCCGATGGTCCACACCGGCGGACCGGCCGATCCCGACGACGAGGAAATCAGGGCTGGCGCCGGCCTGATGCGGCCGCTCGAAGCCGCGGCGCGCGATGCCGGCGTCGAAATCCTGTTGGCGCACCGCATGACCGCGATCCACCGCGAGGCCGCGGATTCCGGCCGCGTGCTCGGCATTGCGGTCGATAACAACGGCATGACGCGCCACATCCGTGCCCACAAGGCCGTCATCATTGCGACCGGCGGATCGACTGGGAACGTCAACTTCCGCCGCATGTTCGACCCGCGGCTGACCGAGGAATATTGCGGGTTGGCCGGCATGCCGTGGTCCGATCAGGATGCCAGCGGGGAAATCGCCGCCATGGCGGTCGGCGCGTCGTTGTGGGGCTTGTTCAACTACACCGGCGAATTCGGCTCCGGTATCACCAAGCCCGGCGCGATCGGCTGCCAATACGGCTATGTGAATGTGCGCTGGCGTCCTGGCAGCGAGGTGTTCGACAAGGCGCGCGCCATCGGCCTCAAAGTCGCGGACTGGCAAGATGTCATTCTGGTCAACATGCTGGGCAAGCGCTTCTACGACGAGACCAGTGGCCACTTCAATTATAACACCTATCAGAGCACCAATCCTTACGAACCGTACTCGTATCTCAACGCCAAGAATCAAAAGTATAATCCGAGCAATTTTATCAACGCCGCGCTGGCCGGTATCGGCGACGGCCACAACGGCGGCGGCCCGATCTGGGCGATCTTCGATAGCGCCGCCGTCGCCCGCGAAAAGTGGCAACCGATGCCGCCGCATGTCGACGTCGACGCAGGATTTTTCTTCGTGGCCGACAGCATCGACGCCCTCGCCACCAAGATCGAAATGAAATATCAGCGCGTCCCGATGCCGCCGCAAAACCTCGCCGCGACCATCGCGCGCTACAATTCTTTCGTCGAAGAGGGCAAGGACGCCGACTTCAGCAAGCCGAAACCGCTCTACAAGATCGAGACGCCGCCGTTCTATGCCGCCTGGGCGACACCGGTCATTCATGACACCCGTGCCGGGTTGCGCATCAATGCGCGTTGTCAAGTTGTCGATATGAACGGCGAGGTCATCCCGGGACTTTATTGCGGGGGCGAATCGGCGGGCGGCTTTTCCATGCACGGCCTGCCGCGCGCCATCTGTCAGGGCTTTATCGCGGGCAGAAACGCCGTGACGGAAAACGTGTAAGCCGCACTACACCGTTGTCTGCGCCATGCCGAGCTTGGCATTGAGCGCTTCCTTGGCGCCGTCCTTGAACGCCACATCCGGCGGCAACACCATCGCGCAGGAGCGGACCTTATGGTGCGCCGGATCGACGCCGGGCGGCGTGACGCCCTTCTCGACCAGCGCCTTGACGGAGCGCATCAGGCGATGGCGCGCCATGATGATGCCGTTGTCGGTCGAGACCAGGTTTTCCTTGGTGCGGTCGCAGACCGGACCCATGCTCTCCTGCAGCGAAGCGTCCTGCATGGCGATGCCAGTGACGCCGCTAAAGGTCTTGCCGGCTCGCTGCGCCGCGCGGTCGATCAGATAGTCATTGTCCTTGTTGGCGAGCGGACGATAGGTGCCCGGCACGTATTTACAATGCACGCCGGCGCCGTCGTTCATGGCGTCGACTTCGGTCTTGGTGAGCGCCCGAACCGGATGGAAGTCGTAGCTCCAGGCCCAGTTGTTCTCGTCGTCGATCGGCACCCAGAAATGGCCGTGAATGGGATGATCGCCGCGCGGCGGGATCATGGTGAAGCAGGGCATGACCCACGGCGTCACGCGCCAGTAATACTTGCCGTCCTCCGCGTTGCGCCGTGCGCCGATGAACAAGCCGCCGGGCTGTTCGACCACCTCGAAATGCGGCTGCATGTCGTTGAGATTGTACTGATTGCCCTTCGAGCCCTTGAACAGCGGGTCGGAGCCGAGATCGCCGCGATGCAGGAACGAGACGTGACTGGAATCGATGCCGCCTTCCATGGCTTGCAGCCAGTTGCATTCCTGCAGGCGCTTTGACGTGAAGCTCTGCCCCGGCGGCACCACCGCGAATTCCCATTCGGGCAGCGGCGGCTTCTTGTCCGCGGGCCCCATATAGGTCCACAGCACGGCGCCGATCTTGACCAGCGGATAGGAGGCGAGCTTGACCTTGTTGCAGAACCCGCTTTCCACGGGCTCGGACGGCACCTCGATGCACTGGCCGGTCACGTCGTATTTCCAGCCGTGATAGGGGCAGCGCAGCCCGCCTTCCTCGTTGCGGCCGAACCACAACGACACGCCGCGATGGGCGCAGAATTCGTCGATCAGACCATACCTGCCCTCGGAATCACGGAAAGCGAGCAGGCGCTCCGAGAGGAGTTTGACCCGCACCGGCGGACAATCATTGTCCGGCAGTTCCTCGGCCAGCAGTGCCGGCAGCCAATAGGAGCGAAACATTTGCCCCATCGGGGTTCCGGGGCCGGTTCGGGTCAGAAGCTCGTTCTGTTCTTTTCTGAGCATGGCTTTTTGTCCGCAAAACTGCTGCCCTGAGAGTAGGGATTCGGTCACGCTCGGGCAAGCCGCTGTCATGGTTGCGGCCGTGCGCGCCCGGTTGCTCTATAAACGCAATTACGCTAAATCCGCCGATGCTGGGATCAGGTTTCGGGGACCAGGTTTGGAGAGATGGGATGGCCGATCACGGTGAAGTCGAATACGCGACTGCGACGGGCAACGATTACCCTGCTCACGAACAGACGTACAACAATTTCATCACCTTGGTGAAAGTGTCGATGGCAATCATCGTCGCGATCCTCGTCTTGATGGCTTATTTTATCGGCTGATTAAACCGCAGGATGCCGACATCGGTCTGATCACTGACCATGCCGTCATCGGAGGGATTATGAAAATTGCGGTCACTACCGAGACCGATCCGGGCGAACCGCGGGTAGCCGCGACCCCCGAAACCGTCAAAAAAATGATCGGGCTTGGCGCCGAAGTCGCGGTCGAGCCGGGCGCCGGGATCAAATCCGGCATCCTCGACGCCGACTACGCCGCCGCCGGCGCGAGCCTGGCCGCCGATGCGGTGGGTGGCGCCGATATCGTGCTCAGGGTGCGGCGGCCTGAGGCCGCCGAGCTTTTGCGCTTGAAGAAAGGCGCGATCGTCATCGCCATCATGGATCCCTACGGCCACGACGATGCGCTGCGTGCCATGGCCGACGCCGGCGTTACCGGCTTCGCGATGGAGTTGCTGCCCCGCATTACCCGCGCGCAGGTCATGGACGTGCTGTCGAGCCAAGCCAACCTTGCCGGTTACCGCGCCGTGGTCGACGCCGCGTCCGAATTCGGCCGGGCGCTGCCGATGATGATGACGGCGGCCGGCACGGTTCCCGCGGCAAGAGTTTTCGTGATGGGCGCCGGCGTCGCCGGCCTGCAGGCGATCGCGACCGCGCGACGGCTCGGCGCCATCGTCACCGCGACCGACGTGCGGCCGGTGGCCAAGGAACAGGTCGAGAGCCTGGGCGCAAAATTCATTGCGGTCGAGGACGACGAATTCAAAGCGGCGGAAACGGCAGGCGGCTACGCCAAGGAAATGTCGAAAGACTATCAGGCCAAACAGGCAGCGCTCGTCGCCGAGCATATCAAGAAGCAGGACATCGTTATCACCACGGCCCTCATTCCCGGCCGGCCGGCACCGCGTCTGATTTCGAAAGACATGGTGGCATCGATGCGGGCGGGATCGGTCGTGGTCGATCTCGCCGTCGAGCGCGGCGGCAATGTCGAAGGTGTGCGCGCCGACATGGTCGCCGAAGTGGGCGGCGTCAAAATCGTTGGCTATCGCAATGTGGCGGGGCGGATCGCCGCGACTGCTTCAAGCCTCTATGCCAAGAACCTTTATGCGTTCCTGGAAATCTTGATCGACAAAAAGACGAAGATTCTAGCCGTCAACTGGGACGACGACATCGTCAAATCGACCGCACTCACGCGCGACGGCGCGATCATTCATCCGAATTTCAAGCCGAAGAGCGCGGCGTAGCACAGGAAACGCGCCATGGTGACGCTTTCGATCCTCGGCCAGCTTGATATCATCGCGGCGGCATCCGCTCCGGCGCATGCGGCGAGCGATGTCGTTAATCCTTTCGTATTCCGCCTGTCGATTTTCGTCCTCGCGGTCTTTGTCGGCTATTACGTCGTCTGGTCGGTGACGCCGGCGCTGCATACGCCGCTGATGTCGGTGACCAACGCGATCTCCTCGGTGATCGTGGTCGGCGCGCTGCTCGCGGTCGGCGTCGCGCTGGTCGGCGACGATGCCGGTCCGATCTGGGCGCGCGCGCTCGGCTTCGTCGCGCTCACTTTCGCCTCGGTCAATATTTTCGGCGGCTTTCTGGTGACCAAACGCATGCTCGGCATGTTCCAGCGGAAACAGAAGTGAGCGGAAGGGCACCCTTATGAGCGCCGATCTCGCCGCTCTTTGCTATCTCGTCGCCGGCGCCCTGTTCATCCTTGCGCTGCGCGGCCTGTCGAACCCGGAAACCAGCCGGCGCGGCAATCAGTTCGGCATGATCGGCATGGCGATCGCGATCGCCACGACGCTTGCCGCGCATCCGCCGGCCGGATTGAGCGCCTGGATCCTGGTCATTGCCGGCATGGCGCTCGGCGGCGGCGCCGGCGCGGTGATCGCGCGCCGGGTGCCGATGACCTCGATGCCGGAACTGGTTGCCGCCTTCCATTCGCTGGTCGGCATGGCGGCGGTGCTGGTCGCGGCCGGCGCGCTTTACGCGCCCGCGGCCTTCGATATCGGGACCGTTGGCGCCATCCACGGCCAAAGCCTGATCGAAATGTCGCTCGGTGTCGCCATCGGCGCCGTCACGTTCACCGGCTCGATCATCGCGTTTCTAAAACTCTCCGGCCGCATGAGCGGCGCGCCGATCCTGCTGCCGATCCGGCACGTCATTAACATCGCGCTGGCGCTTTCTCTCATCGCGCTCATCGTCTGGTTCTTCGAGACGCAGCTCTATATTGCCTTCTGGCTGGTCGCCGCCGCCTCGTTCCTGCTTGGCGTGCTCCTCATCATCCCGATCGGCGGCGCCGACATGCCGGTCGTCATCTCGATGCTCAATTCCTATTCCGGTTGGGCGGCGGCGGGCATCGGTTTCACGCTCGGCAATTCGGCGCTGATCATTACCGGTGCGCTGGTCGGCTCCTCGGGCGCGATCCTGTCCTACATCATGTGCAAGGGCATGAACCGCTCGTTCATTTCGGTGATCCTTGGGGGCTTCGGCGGCGAAGTGGCGGGGCCGGCCGCCGCGGCCGGCGATCGGCCGGTCAAGATCGGATCGGCGGAGGATGCCGCCTTCATCCTCAAGAACGCCGGCAAAGTCATCATCGTGCCGGGCTACGGCATGGCGGTGGCGCAGGCGCAGCACGCTTTGCGCGAGATGGGCGAGAAACTCAAAGCCGAAGGCGTCGAGGTGAAATACGCAATCCACCCCGTCGCCGGCCGCATGCCCGGTCACATGAACGTGCTGCTCGCGGAAGCCAACGTGCCCTATGACGAGGTGTTCGAGCTGGAGAACATCAATTCGGAATTCGCGCAGGCCGATGTCGCCTATGTCATCGGCGCCAACGACGTGACCAATCCCGCCGCCGAAGACGACCCGAAATCGCCGATTTACGGCATGCCGGTGCTGCAAGTGTGGAAGGCCGGCACCGTTATGTTCAACAAACGCTCGCTGGCGTCGGGCTATGCCGGCATCGACAATCCGCTGTTCTACCGCGACAACACCATGATGCTGCTCGGCGATGCCAAGAAAATGACGGAAGAAATCGTCAAGGCGGTGTAGAAGCCTGCGAGGATGGCCGAGAACTCTTCGCCAAAACCACCGCCCCCCCCGATCCGCGCACGGCGCTGGTCAAGACCGGCATCATCGTCCGTGCGGTCGCCCCGGCCCTATCGGTTGTCGCTGCGTCTCATCGGCATTCCGGCCGTTGCCGTGGCCGGCGTGCTGATCTACAGCGGATTGCGTGATCATTTCATTCTGCCGGAATGCGATTCGGCCCGCGCCAAAAAAACGCTGACCGACGTTCTCAAGCAGCTCCAGCTCGATCCGGTGCGCTTCGAGCCAATCAAGACGGTGTCGAGCAGCAAGGATGAGATCGTCTGCAATGCGACCCTGCCGTTGCCGGACGGTGCGACTATTGCGGTCGATTACAAGTTCTACTGGGAAGGCAATACGGCGAATATGAAGTACTCGATTTCCAGAAAATCGTCGTGAAATCAATCTGATGCCGGCCATGGAACCTGCGGGCGGTTCATACCTTGTCACTGCGTGGGTCACAGCAGAGCAACGGGCATTCTCTTTAAACTTTTGGCGCGCGGGTCTCTCATCTGGATGGTGCGGATCGGCTACGCCGCTCGTGGCATCGTCTTCCTGATCGTTGGTGGTTTCGCGCTCCTTGCCGCGGGCGGCTTCGGGCCGCATCCCGAGGGCGTGCGCGACGCATTGGAGATCGTATTTCAGCAGCCGCTCGGCGGTTATTTTCTATGGACTCTGGCCGCCGGCCTGGCGTGCTTCGCCGGCTGGCGCTTACGGCAATCCGTCTATGACATCGAACGCCATGGCGCGAGCTTTTACGGCCTGATGCGTCGCGGCGTGCTGGCCGGCAGCGGTGTGTTCTATGTCGCGCTCGCCGCGGCAACCGCGCGCATCACTGTCGAACATCGGCGCATGAGCGAGGATCAGTCGGCCCGCGAGTGGACGGCATGGGCGATGGCGCAGCCGCTCGGGCGCACAGTGATCGCGCTGATCGCGCTTGGATTCGCCGGCGTCGCGATTGGGCTTGCGATGGAAGCGTGCCGTGCGCCCTATCGCGGTAAGCTTGACACGACGGAGACGACACGTGACTGGGCGGTCGTGCTGGGCTCATTCGGCATCATAACGCGCGCTTTCGTATTCCTCGTGATCGGCGGCTTTCTCGGGATTGCCGCTATCGATTCCAATTCACGGGAAGCGCTCAGTGTGTCCGGCGTGCTGCGCGCGATGCAGGATCAAACCTATGGTGGGACGCTGCTCGGCATCGCCGCGCTCGGCCTTATTGCCTTCGGCTGTTTCGAGATCATCGAAGCGGCGGTACGCAGCATTCACAAGTCAAAATTAAAACGACGGCCGCGTTCAGCCGCCTGATCTGCCGTAGCCCCCCGCCGTCGGCGTCTGGATGATGATGGCCTCGCCGGCGTCGATGACGGTGGCGTCGCAGCCTTCGAGCTTTTCCATCGTGCCATCCTTGCGCCGCACCCAGTTCTCGCCGACCTGCCCATTGCCGCCGCCGGCGAGGCCGAACGGCGGCACGCGGCGATGACCCGATAAAACGGTGCATTCCATCGTTTCCAGGAATCGGATGGTGCGGCGAATGCCGCTGCCGGCGTTCCATTTACCGCGCCCGCCGGAATCTTTCCGGATGTGGAAGTCTTCGAGCAGAACCGGGTAGCGGAATTCCAGAATTTCCGGATCGGTGAGCCGCGTATTGGTCATGTGGGTGTGGACGGCGTCGGTGCCGGGAAAGCCGGGCCCGGCCGGCGAGCCGGAGCAGATCGTCTCGTAATATTGATAGCGCGCATTGCCGAAATTGAGATTGTTCATGGTGCCCTGCGCCGCCGCCATGGCGCCGAGCGCTCCGAACAGGCAATTGGTCACTTCCTGCGAGGTCTCGACATTGCCGGCGACGACAGCGGCGGGATATTCCGGCGACAGCAGCGATCGTTTTGGAATGATGATATTGATCGGCCGCAGGCAGCCGGCATTCATGGGTATGTCGTCATCGACCATGACGCGGAACACGTAGAGCACCGCGGCCCGCGTTACCGGCTCCGGGGCATTGAAATTGTTCGGCTGCTGCTCACTGGTTCCGGTGAAATCGACCGTCGCCTCGCGCTTCTTCTTGTCGACCGAGATGCGCACTTTGATGGCGTTGCCTTGATCCGTCTCGATGGCGAAAGCGCTGTCGTGCAGACGATCGATGAC
>Ga0208220_1001047_pt1 | contig 11778 bp, 9 predicted proteins | sample NGESurdeep092012_9_FD_184484 | JGI IMG/M metagenome (GOLD analysis project Ga0208220, IMG submission 184484) | Arctic peat soil microbial communities from Barrow, Alaska - NGEE Surface sample F53-1 deep-092012 (SPAdes) | ecosystem: Environmental > Terrestrial > Soil > Wetlands > Peat ... | reverse complement strand
ATACCCGGACACGAACCAGGCCACCGGTTACCGGCGGGAACTGGAATTATCCACGGCCACCGGCCACACGGAATTTTCGCGCGGCGGCGTGAAGTTCGACCGCGAAGTTTTTGTCTCCGCGCCGGATCAGGCCATCGTCGTCCGGCTCACGGCGGATCGGCCGGGACAAATCAGTTTTGGCACGACGCTGGATCGGCCGGAGCGATTCAAGACGGAAACATCGGTGGAAAATGAACTTCTCATGTCTGGCGCGGTGCCGGACGGCAAAGGCGGCGACGGCGTGAAATATGCGGCGCGGCTGAAAGTGCTGAACACGGGCGGAAACATTTCCACCGCCGCTGGAAAAATTTCCGTGACCGGCGCGAATGAGGTTTTATTGCTCGTCACCGCGGCGACGGATTACGAGCGTTTCGCCAAAGTGAGTGGTCGCGATGTCGCGGCGGCGGCGGACAAGGATTTGCAGAGCGCGGCCAAAAAAAGTTACTCCAAACTGCTCGCCGCGCACATCGCCGATTATCAAAGGTATTTTGGCCGCGTGAAACTGGAGTTGGGTTCCACGAATCCGCCGGTGTCCGCCAAGCCAACGATCCAGCGGCTCACGGCGGCGAGGACGAATGACAACGACCCGTCGCTCGCGGTTTTGTATTTTAATTTCGGCCGCTATCTGCTGATTTCGTCGTCGCGGCCCGGCGGAATGCCGGCGAATCTGCAAGGACTTTGGACGGATGAAATCCAGCCGCCGTGGAACGCGGATTTTCATCTCAACGTCAACCTCCAGATGATTTACTGGCCGGCGGAAGTCTGCAATTTGACCGACTTAAACGAGCCGCTGTTCGCCTTCATTGATTCCCTGCAAGCGCCGGGTGCGCAGACGGCGAAGGATTATTACGGGGCACGCGGCTGGGTGGCGCACGTTTTGGCGAACGCGTGGGGCTTCACCTCGCCCGGCGAAAGCGCGTCGTGGGGGCTGACGCCGAGCGACGCCGCGTGGCTGTGCCATCATTTGTGGGAACACTGGCTGTTCACCGGCGACAAGGAATTTCTGAAACGCGCCTATCCGGTCATGCGCGGCTCTGCGGAATTTTTCAGCGACATGCTGATCGAAGAACCGTCGCATCACTGGCTCGTGACCGCGCCGGCGAATTCGCCGGAAAATTCTTTTTACACCGAGAACGGGAAAGTGTCTCACGTCTGTCTCGGCCCGACGCTGGACAATCAGTTGCTGCGTTTTCTGTTCGGCGCGTGCATCGAGAGTTCGCAAATCCTCGGCGTAGATCAGGAGTTTGCCGCTGAATTAAAAACCAAGCGCGACCGCCTGCCGCCCACGCGCATCAGCAGCGACGGCCGCATCATGGAATGGCTCGAAGAATACCAGGAACCGGAGCCGACGCACCGGCACGTCTCGCATTTGTGGGGCTTGTATCCGGGCGATGAGATTTCGCCGGCCGCCACCCCCGCGCTGGCCGAGGCGGCGCGCAAATCGCTCGACGTGCGCGGCGACCAGAGCACCGGCTGGGCGACGGCGTATCGCCTGGTGCTGTGGGCGCGGTTGCACGATGGCGACCGCGCACACAAGCTTTTGGAGAATCTGCTGCGCCCGGCCAGCGGACGCGGCACGGACTACGGCGGCGGCGGCGGCACATATCCGAACCTGTTTGACGCGCATCCGCCGTTCCAGATTGACGGCAACTTCGGCGGCACGGCGGGCATCGCTGAAATGCTGGTGCAATCGCAGGCGGGCGAAATCGAACTGCTGCCCGCGCTGCCAACCGCGTGGCCGGACGGAAAAGTATCCGGCCTTCGCGCACGCGGCGGATACGAAGTGGGCATGGAATGGCAAAATGGAAAGCTCGTTTCCGCCACGGTAAAAAATGTCAGCGGCGATGGGAAAGCCAAAGTGCGCTACGGCGGCAAGACGGTTGAATTGAATTTGAAAACGGGCAAGAGCGAGTCGTTGAACGCGGAACTTCGGTGATTTTTTTATTTTGAATCCGTGAAATCCGCGTAATCTGCGGACGCATTTTTCATGAAAATTCTCGTCATCGGTTCGGGTGGACGCGAGCACGCGCTGGTCTGGAAACTCGCGCAATCGCCGCACGCCACGCAAATGTGGTGCGCGCCCGGCAACGCGGGCATCGCGCAGGAACGCCTTGCCAAAAACGACGCGGCTGTGGAGTGTGTCAATATTGGCGCGGAAGATTTGCCAAAACTCCTCGCCTTCGCGCAGCAGAAAAAGACGGATTTGATCGTCGTCGGCCCGGACAATCCGCTGGCGCTGGGCATCGTGGATTTGTTCCAGAAAAATGGCTTGCGGATTTGGGGGCCGAACCAAAAGGCCGCGCAATTTGAATCGTCCAAAGTTTTCTCGCAGCAGTTCATGGAGAAATACGGCATCCCAACCGCCCGCGCAGGAACTTTTTCAGATGCAGACGCCGCAAAAAAATTTGCGGCAGAACTGAATGGCAAATGCGCCGTGAAAGCCGACGGCCTCGCGCTCGGCAAAGGCGTTTTGATTTGCGCCAGTGAAAACGAGGCAAACCGTGCGATTGACGAAATTCTCGTCGCCAAAAGCTTTGGTGCGGCCTGCGCGAACATTGTCATTCAGGAATTTCTCGAAGGCGTGGAAATTTCACTGCACGCGATTTGCGACGGCAAGACGGCGAAACTTTTTCCGACCTCGCAAGACCATAAACGCGCGCTCGATGGCGACAACGGCCTGAACACCGGCGGCATGGGAACGTATTCGCCGACGCCGTTTTTGAGCGAGGCGGAATTAAAAAAAGTCGGCGACGCGATTCTAAATCCGTGGCTGCGCGGCTGCGCGGAGGAGGGAATGGATTTTCACGGCATTTTGTATCCGGGTTTGATGCTCACGAAAAACGGCCCGCGCGTTTTGGAATTCAACGCGCGTTTCGGCGATCCGGAGACGCAGGTTTATCTGACGCGCTTGGAAAATGATCTGGTCGAGTTGCTCGACGCCAGCGTAAGCGGCAAGCTGGACAAGATTGAATTGAAATGGAACCCGGCGGCGAGTGTTTGCGTGGTGATGGCCAGCGGCGGTTATCCGGGAAATTATGAAAAAGGAAAGCCGATTCGCGGTCTCGACGAAGCGGTGAAATTACCGAATGTAAAAGTTTTTCATGCGGGAACGACTTTGAAAAGAAATGAAATCGTCACGAACGGCGGGCGCGTTCTCGGCGTGACGGCGCTGGGCAAAGATTTGAAATCCGCGCAGGCCGCCGCCTACGCCGCCGTTGAAAAAATCCAGTTTGACGGCGCGCAGTTCCGTCACGACATCGCCGCGAAGGCATTGTAGCGGCAGGCATCCTGCCTGCCGTAGAGGGCGGCGTCCCGCCGCCCGGAACTGGCGCGCAAGTTTTCAAGGTTCCTCGAACAAATCGGGCGTGTCGGATTATCGCAAGGTTCTTTCCGCCGGGCTGAAAGCCCGGCTCTACGACAGGCGGGGACGCCGCCACGATCATTGCCGTCGCTCGTGTGCGCTGCTCCATTTCCAATCTTCAGGAGCTTTGCACAGGCGCGCTTTCCCCGGGTTGTCCTCCACATAAGCCACCAACCGCACACGTTCGGCATCGTCACGAATCCAGTGGTCGAAAGATTCCTTCTGCCAGAATTCTCCGGTGCGGCATAGGAGCTTGTTGGTGGCCTTGCTTGTGAACGATTTCCAACTGTGCAAGATGTCGGTCAACGTATGACCCGGCATCGGCCAGACAACGACGTGAACGTGGTTCGGCATCACGACCCACGCGCGGAGTTCGTAGCGCTGCCCGTTGAAATGTTGCAATGCGCCGGCGACCAGGCCGGCGATTTCCGGCTTGCTCAACCAGCACGCGCCGTATCCGGCGTCCAGCAGCGCCTCGACCTTGTCGCAATACCACGCGAGCAGTTGTTCCTCCTCGTGCCATGTCAGCGGGCTATTGGCGGCGCGGGCTTGTTCGAGAATGACCTGACGTTCGTGCTTCAACCGTGCGACTTCGTGGGCGGGCAACGAATCCGCGAGTCGAAATGTGACAAAATAAACCGCACCTTCCTTCTTCAAATGCGGAAGTTTGCCGCGAAAATGCAGCCCGGCAACCAGCGGATTGGATGGGTTGTCGGATTCGGGCATGAAGAAAAACTGTCAAGCAGCCGAACGCACTGCAAGCGCAGAATGCGGCGGTAGCGTCGGGCATCTTGCCTGACATAGAGGGCGGCGTCCCGCCACCCGGAAAGAACCGACCAACCTTTTCGACGACATTCAAATCTTCGAGACTTCTGGTTCGGACGACCGTTTTATTCCGCCGGGCGGGACGCACCGGCTCTACGGCAGGCGAGGACGCCCGCCGCCACGGGCGCGAAATCCGTTTCGGCGGCGCGCATTTCCGCCGCGACATCGCGGCGAAGGCGCTGCGGTGATTTATTGTTTAGGTTCTGTCGGCGGGCCGTCATATTTCCACTCAGAGTTGATTCGCACCAACTGCCATTGCTTTTGTGATTTTGCCATTAAAACGTAATAACCTTTATCGCCGGGGCCAATTTGTTTAAGTCTGGCATCATCTACCAGAACCGAGACCACAATTTTATCATCCGAAATGTTTTCCACGTCGGTGATGCGATAACCCAAAAAAAATTTCGACTCGGCAACGATGCTGTTGACAATCGTGCTTTCTCCGTTTGGAGCCGCTTTCACTGCTTGCTCTAAAATGGCACGAAACCGTGGGGACGCACTCTCCAAAGTGGCTTTGAAATCGCCTTTGCTTTGGATCCAAAAGAGGGATTTGATTGTGGATTCCGGTGTGGCGTAACCTACGAACGCGAAATGTTCTCGCGAAACATAATCGCCCGTTGAATTCGACGATTCCAAATTAGCAATGCTCGCGTGATTTTTCGCAAGGTGGAATACTCCGTAAATTCCAGTCCCGGCAAGGGCGATACAGGAGGCGACGACAAGAGTTTTTTGGAGCGTAGTCATAATGATTATTTTGGTTGTAATTGTTGCGGTTGAAGTAGCAGCCGTTCCCGCGAGCGCAGCGGTGGAAATTGCGGAAGTCAATCCTGCTGGCGCGGCTTGAACGGCGTTGGCGCAAATCAAAACGGCCAGTCCGCCCGCACCGATCGTCACGTTCCGTTTCGAGAAAAATTCGCGAAGTTTTTCCACGGCGCGACTCACGCGTTTTTGTGCGGCGTCATCAGAAATTTTCAAGCTCTCGCCAACTTCGCGCAGGCTTTTGTTTTCAAAATAGCGGAGCAGGATCGCGCTGCGGTCGGTTTCGTCGAGCGCGGCCATCGCGTCGTCCAGCAGCGGTTCGATTTGCGTCCAGTCGGCGGAAGTTGCATTCATGTTGTTCATCTCCACGGCGATTTGTTCGCGCAACTGGCGGCGCGATTCCTTGCGGATGGCGTCAATCGCAGTCCGGCGCGCGACGGCGTAGAGCCACGGCGCGAGTGAATTCGTTTCGTTGACAAGCAAGATGCCTGTCCCACTTCGCGCGAGGTCGGCAAAGACGGATTGGGCGATGTCCTCGGCCAGTTGCGGCGAGCGGACTTGTCGCAGCGCGGCGGAATAAACGAGGTTCACATGACGCCGGACGATTTCCGTGAAGGCGTCCTGCGAATTTTCCCGCGCGAATTGCCGGAGCAAATCCAAATCGCTGATCATTTTCTAAAAGCATATCGCCGCCGAAGCCTGAAATCCGACAATTTATTTCGGGTAATTACGCTATTTCACAAACGGCAGTTCCACAATTTTCGCCGGACTTTCGCCAGCCGCAGTCCGCAATGTCAGTTCGTTCCCGATTTGATTCGCTTCACGGCGGACGTAGCCGAGCGCGACAAGCGCATTGAGCGACGGCGATCTCACCGCGCTGGTGACGAAGCCGATTTCTTTTGCGTTGAAAAATAATTTGTCGCCGTGCGCCGGTAACATTTTCAAATCGTCCGCCAGCCGCAGGCCGCCCAGTTCGCGCGTGACGTGGCCGATGCTGTGGATGCGGTTGATGACTTCCTGCCCGATGTAGCAGCCTTTGTTGTAACTCACGGCGCGGCTCTCAATTCCACATTCGAGCGGGATGTTCGTCCCGTCCATGTCCGCGCCGAATCGCGGGATGCCTGCCTCGATGCGCGCGGTCTCAAACGCCGTCCAGCCGACGGCACGTCCGCCTTCGCTTTGCTTTGGCGCGACAGGCCCGCCAATTTGTTTTGCGGCGGCAATCAATTTATCCGCCACCGCGCCAAGGGAATTGTTCGGGACGAACAGATCGAATCCATTTGTGCCGAGACGCGGATTGTTTGCGAGGTAAATTTCGCCGAGCGTGGCGTCGGAAATTTTCACCGAGCCGAGCGGCTTCGCGGGAATTTCAGGAAACAAATCCAGACTGCGGACGACATTTTCCGCCTTCGGTCCCTGCACGCTCAACAAACCGTAATGCGGAAGCACGTCCACGATTTGCACGTCGTCGGCGACGATGAATTTTTCAAGACGCTGCGAAATCTTTTCTGTCAGGCCCGGCTCGAAATCCAAAAACAATTCATCCGCGAGCGCAAAGATGTTCAAATCACTTTCCATTTTGCCCTTGGCGGTCGTGATGGCGGCGTAGCAGCCTTCGCCGGCGCACAGTTTTTTCACGTCGTTCGTCACTTGCCCGTGCAGGAAGCGCGCACGGTCGGCACCGACAAGACAAAGGCGCGAGCGGAAACTTAAATCAAAAACTCCGGCGGCTTCGCAAAGCGATTGATGCTCGGCCAGCCAGTCGCCGTAATCGGCGACGATTTCCGCGCCGTCCAGTTCAGCGAACCGCGCGCCGAGACCGTGATGAAATTCGTGCAGAGACAGACTCATTTTGCAATCAGAATGTCATCGTTTATGTGAAGCGCAAGCGGCCATCTGCGGCGTTGGAAATCTTTTTTTTGCTGCTAGACTCCGCGCGTGACCGTCCTCGAAGCGATCCAGAAAAGCGCTGAATTCCTCGGCAAAAAAAATGTCGAGTCGCCGCGTTTGCAAGTTGAACTTCTTCTCGCGCATCTGCTCAAACTGCCGCGCATGAAGTTGTATCTGAACTTTGAGCGCGTGTTGTCGGCTTCGGAAACGGATGCGCTGCGCGAACTCGTCAAACGTCGCGGCCAGCGCGAACCGCTCCAGCACATTGTCGGCTCGACTTCGTTTTGCGGATACGAAATCGCCGTCAACCGCCACGCGCTCGTGCCTCGACCGGAAACCGAACTGCTGGCGGAACTCGGCTGGGAATTTCTCGTCACTCGCCACCCGCCGCTCGTCACTGCCCTTGATTTCGGCACCGGCACCGGCTGCATTGCCATTGCGCTTGCGGCGAAATGCCCGAACGCGAAAATCGTTGCAACGGATATTTCGGAGGAGGCGCTGTCGCTGGCGAAAGAAAACGCGGCGCGAAACAACGTGGCCGGACGGATTGAGTTTTTGCAAAGCGATGGTTTTGCCGGGCTTTCCACCGGCTCAAGGTTCGATTTGATTGTCAGCAATCCGCCCTATATTCCGTCGGCGGAAATAGAAACGCTTCAGGCGGAAGTCCGCGATTTTGATCCGCGAAGCGCGCTGGACGGCGGCGCGGACGGGTTGGATTTTTATCGGACGCTGGCGATTGAAGCCAGACCGTTCTTGAACGCCGATGGAAAAATCTTGCTGGAATTCGGCGACGGACAGGCCGAGGCAATCCGCCGGATTTTTGAGGATGAAAAGTGGATTGTCGAAGCGGTGAAGGACGATTACAGCCGCCGCGCAAGAATTTTAATCGCAAACATGGGCTGCGGTCGGTGACGGGGAATCTTTTTTCAGGCGACTTGAACCACCAGCGCCGTCGTGTTGTCCCGCCCGGAATTTTTCACGGCGGCTTCCACCAGCAGTCGTGACGGGTTGAAATCCGTTTTTGAGACCCGGGATTCGCGCAGAATTTCAGCCAGTTGCCTGTCGTCAAGCCCTTCCACCAGACCGTCCGTGCAAAGCAGGAAAATGTCGCCGCGTTCGCAGGCGATCGCGCCGGCCTGCGGATCAACAAACTGGTTGCCCCCGCCGAGCGCCTTTTGCAGCAGGTTGCGGCGCGGATGCGTGCGCGCCTCGTAATCGCTGATTTTTCCGTTCCGCAAAAGCCAGCCGACATAAGTGTCGTCCTGCGTGAGCTGCCGGATTGTTTTTTTCCGTTTCTGGAGGTGATAAATCCGGCTGTCGCCGATGTGGCCGAAATACATCCAGCCCGGCGTGAACCAGCACAGGCTCAACGTCGCCTGCATCCCCGCCGTTTCCTCGTAGCTGCCGCCGACGAAAACCAGCGCGTGATGAATCCGGTCGAACAGTTCCGCCATCACGTCGGAAAATCCCGGCTGGAATCCGAGCGCGGAATGTTTGAACGCGCGCGGCAGGAGCGTCGTGATTTTTTCAACGGCGATGCGGCTGGCGAATTCACCCGCCAGCGCGCCGCCCATGCCGTCGCTCACGGCGAAGACGAAGTCCGTTTTTTCCAGCGACGCGACGCCGGTTTTTCCGAGGCGGAAAACCTCCTTTGCGTCAAATTGCAGGCCGAGGAAGGAATCTTCGTTGTTCGGGCGGATTTTGCCGCAGTCCGTCCAGCCGGACCATTTCAGGCCGGGCGGCATCTTCTTGGGTGATGATTTCATTCTTGATTCATTCTCATCGTCATCGTCCTTCTTAATTCTCTTCTTGATTTATGATTATGAGGATGACGATGCGGAGGATTTATTTTCCGGCAGAATGGCCGCAAACTCAAAATCAATCAAACAAAAGCGTCCGTCGGAGAAACGATAGGTCACGTTGCGGATGTCGGGATCGTCATGCCTCACGCCGAATTTTTCCAGCTCGGCGAACAATTGCCCGCGCCGCGCATCGTCCAGCTTTTCCACGCGGCTGCCGCAGTTTGTCGTGACAATCCTCAATTTCCCCGCGTCGGCTTCGAGCAGCCGGGGAACGAAATTGCAGCCGCGCGATTCGAGAAATTTCAAAATCCGCACTTCATTTTCAAACCGCTCCCTGGCATTCGCGCCGTGGTAAGCCTTGAACACGCGCCCATCGAAGCTCAAGTGGACGGTCGCGCGCAATGTGTCTTTGACCTTCAACATCTGTCCGGCCCACTATCGTCCATCACGCGCGTGTTGGAAAGCCGCATTGCAAACAGGAACAATTTGCGCAGCGCGGCAAAAATTCGACAGGGGTTTGCAGATTGTCATTTCCTTGTGAACAAGTTGTTTCGCCGGAAAACCCTTGTTTGACCGGGCAAAAAGCGCTTTTTAAAAAACTTCCCGCAAAGTTCTTGCGGCGTGGCACTCGCCCTGCTAAAAATTCCGCCACAGGTTCAACTGCCGCTTTGACGCAGTTGGATTCACGTTTATTGGACAACAACAAACATCTCTCACATGGCAAAATATAAATTAGAATACCTCTGGCTCGACGGCTACGAACCCGTCGCAAACCTCCGCGGCAAAACCACCCTCAAGGAATTTGCGAAATTTCCGAAACTCGAAGATCTTCCATGGTGGAACTTCGACGGCAGCTCTACGCGCCAGGCCGAAGGCAAAACTTCCGATTGCTTTCTCAAGCCCGTGGCTGTCTATCCCGATACCACCAAGCAGAATGGTGCGATCGTGATGTGTGAAGTTTATATGCCCGACAAGAAGACGCCGCATCCGAGCAACGCCCGCGCGACGATCCCTGATGATCCCGGCGCCTGGTTCGGTTTCGAGCAGGAATATTTTCTCTACAAGGACGGCGCGCCCCTCGGCTTCCCGTCCGGTGGCGGCTTTCCACCGCCGCAGGGCGAATACTACACCGCCGTCGGCTACAAGAACGTCGGCTGCATCGCCCGCGAGATTGTGGACACGCATCTCCAGCTCTGCCTCGACGCCGGCATCAACCATGAAGGCATCAATTCCGAAGTCGCCAAGGGCCAGTGGGAATTCCAGATATTCGGCAAAGGCTCGCGCAACGCCGCCGACCAGGTCTGGGTTGCCCGTTATCTCCTCATGCGCCTCTGCGAAAAATACGGCGTGGACGTGAACTGGCATTGCAAGCCGCTCGGCAAGGACGTTGACTGGAACGGTTCCGGTATGCACACCAACTTCTCCACGACGCACCTGCGTGAAGTCGGCGGCAAGGAATACTTCGAGGCCCTCATGGGCGCGTTCGACAAATACAAGAACGAGCACATCGCCGTCTATGGCCCGGACAATCATCTGCGTCTGACCGGCCTGCATGAAACGCAGTCCATTGACAAATTCAACTACGGCGTCGGCAACCGCGGCGCATCCGTCCGCCTGCCGCAAACCTTCATCCCCGATGGCTATCGCGGCTATTTGGAAGACCGCCGTCCGAACTCGCAGGGCGACCCCTACAAGATCGCCGGACGCATCCTCCAGACCATTGCGACCGTCCCGATCAAGAAATCATCCAAAAAGTAATTCACCACCTGGGCTGAACGTCCTTTATTACCGCCATTACGCTGACGAAATGTCCAGCGTAATGGCGTTTTTAGTTTCTTTTTTGAAAAATTTCAAGCCGGCGCTGGAATTCTCGATCATTGGACGGGCTTGTAAAAAAGCGCGGATCAAGTTCCTGCCGCCGGCTTGCGGCGTTGCAGTAAAACCAGCAGGACGACCAGGCAGATTCCAATGGCTATGGCCGCGAGCGTGACGTAAAGCGGCTTGTTGGGCATCGTGAACGTGAACTCAACGGCGTGTTGGCCCGGCGCGAGATAAACGCCGCGCATGATGTAATTGCAGCGCAACAGTTCCGCCGGCTTGCCGTCCACGGTCACGCGCCAGTTCGGGTCGAACTTGTCGTTGAGCAGCAAAACAGAAGGCGCGGCTGCGTTGACGTCGAAAATAATTTTCTTGGGCGAGTAGCTTTTGAAATCCACCGTGCCGGAATTTTCGTTGGTTGCCACTGCGGGCAAATCTTTCTGCGGCGTGGAAATCAAAACCGTTTTGGCCGGATCAAAACCTGCGTCGGCAAGCGTTTTCAGAACGTTCGTGTCGTTCGTGTTGACCTGCCAGTTGGAATACAGTTTTGCGCGGGGGAGCGCGCCGGTGAATTCAAACAGCGCGAGGCTGCCGTCTGGGCTGATGGTTGCGGTGAGTTCTTCCAATCCTGTTGGCTGCGTGATGCCAGGCTTGGCCACGAGGTCAAAACGTTGCGCAATGCGAAAACGGTGTTGTGCCGGGTCGAGTTGCTGGTTTATCACATCTAAAAATCCCGCTGCTCCGAGCAGGTAGCGCGTGTTAGTAAGCTGCCATTGGCGCGCAAAGAGCGGGGCTTCTGCCTCTGTGTGCGGAGAAAGTGCTTCCAAATAATCTTTCAAATCCACCGCCATGCGTGGCATCTGGACGATGTTCAGCGACTGGATGTTGTAATACAGAAAATGATGCTGCGTCCATTCAATCCGGTAAATGCCATTTCCAAAAAAAGCACTGTCATAAGAGCGCAATTGTTGCTGGGGTTCAAACGGCAGGATGGCGACGCGGTGTTCAAAAGGTTTGTCCCTCAAAAAAGTTTCGATGGGATTGAGCGAGCCGACTTCGTATTTTTGGATGTAATCCCAATAGCAGACATACGGCAGATTCGCGCGGCACAGGTCAAAAATCAGGAACGCCCCGAGCAAAATTCCGCCGAGCCGGGCGCGTTTGCCGGAAAAAATTCCCGCGACGACGAGCATTAAAAGTCCGGCCGCCACCGCGAAAAGCAGAATGAACCAGCCAACCTGCCTGATGCTGAACCCGGCGATTTCCGTCGCCGTGTCCGTGTCG
>Ga0208220_1001045_pt1 | contig 11786 bp, 15 predicted proteins | sample NGESurdeep092012_9_FD_184484 | JGI IMG/M metagenome (GOLD analysis project Ga0208220, IMG submission 184484) | Arctic peat soil microbial communities from Barrow, Alaska - NGEE Surface sample F53-1 deep-092012 (SPAdes) | ecosystem: Environmental > Terrestrial > Soil > Wetlands > Peat ... | reverse complement strand
GAGAGCGCCGGTCGGGGAGAGCGCCGGTCGGGGAGAGCGCCGGTCAGGCGCTCTTACGCTGCCGGGGCGCCTGCGAGCGGGTGGCCGGGGTGTGCGTGGTCCCGCGCTCGCCGCGGATCACCGCGAGCCGCTCGGCCAGCACTTCCTCGAGGTCGGCGAGGGTCCGGCGCTCCATGAGCATGTCCCAGTGGCTGCGCGGTGCCTTGGCCTTCTTAGGGGCCGGCAGATCACCGGTGACGGTGACAGCGGTCGCGCCGCATACCCGGCACTCCCAGTTAGCGGGCAGTTCGGCCTCGGCGGAGAAGGGCACCGTGAACCGGTGCCCCTTGGGGCAATCGAAAGCAACCTCCTGGCGCGGGGCCAGGTCGGTGTTACGGTCGTTCTCGTAGCTTGTTGCTCCGAGTCGGGTGCCCCGAAGTGCGCGTTCGGCCATAAGTTCCACTGCCTCTCAGGCGCTCAGCCGTCCTACTTAACAACGGTGAGTACCCGGACAAGATTCCCGGCCAGGCCCGGTTCCAACCCCTCCTGGGCAGCCAGATCTCGGCAGAATCATGCTTCCCGGGCGGCAGCGGGGCACCGGATCACGCGTCCTGGCGCGGATACCAGCGGCCGCGGCCCAGCAGGACCTCGCGCAGGACGGCTGTCTGGTCGGTCATAATCCCGTCTACGCCCAGATCAAGCAGCGTGCCCATCAGCCGCGGATCGTTCACCGTCCAGACGTGGACCTGCAGCCCGGCGGCGTGCGCCCGGCGGACGAACCCGCCCGTCACCACCGGGACCGGAACCTGCGCGCACCGGATGGAGAGCCGGGCAAACCGCCGAGACAGTACAGGAGTGGAGAAACCGGACTTGAGCAGGCCGATCGCCGCCGGCGCGGTGGCCATGCAGACCGGCCGCGCCAGCGCCGTGCGGGTGGCACTGAGCCGCCGCCCGGAGAACGAGGTCACGCAGACCCGGTCCCAGGCCGCCGTCCGGCGCAGCACCTCGGCCAGCGGCCCGACGGCCGGGTCGTCCTTGACGTCGATGTTGAAGCGCACGTCCGGCCACGCGCCGAGCAGGTCGGCCAGCAGCGGGATCGGCTCGCGGCCCCCGATCCGCGCCGCGGCCACCCGGGCGTAGGGCAGGTCGGCGATCCGCCCGGTCCCGTCGGTGACCCGGTCCAGGGTCCGGTCGTGGAACGCGACGACCTGGCCGTCGGCGGTGGCGTGCGCGTCGGTTTCCAGGTAGGCGTAGCCGAGCCGGACGGCATGCTCGAACGCCGGCCAGGAGTTCTCCGGGAAATGGCTGGCCCCGCCCCGGTGCGCGAAGGCGATCGGCCGTGGATGATCAAGGAAGCCGGAGGGCACCGCCTCAGTATGCCCGGGTCGCCCTGTCCCGCCCTGGGCCAGGTCAGCCGGGCGCCGCCCATTCCCGCCGCCGGGCCTCAGCCAGCGCCACGGCCGCCGCCGTGGCCACGTTCAGCGAGCCGACCTTGCCGGCCTGCGGGATGTAGGCCACGACGTCGGCGGCGGCCAGCAGCGCGGCCGAGCAGCCGCGGTCCTCGTTACCTAGGGCCAGGCAGATGTCGCCCTCCAGTGGCGCCTCGTGCAGCGGGACGGCCCCACCGGCGAGCTCGATCGCGATGACCCGCAGCCCGTCGGCCCGGGCGGCGGCGACGCCGGCCCGGATGTCCGGCAGCTGCTCCCAGGACAGGTAGCGGTCGGTGCCGAGCGCGGTCTTGCGGGCCGAGGGATGCTCGGGCGTGGCGGTGTCGCCGCACAGCCACAGCTGGTCGGCGCCGAACGCGGCCGCCGTCCGGATGATCGATCCCACGTTGAACGGCTGCCCGACCGACTCCAGCAGCACGCAGACTCTGGCCTGCGTGCGGCGCCGCCAGGACCGGTTGAGGCGCTTGACGTCCGTCGCCCCGAGCTGCCGCCGGCCAGCCGGAGCCATCGCCCCGGCCGGAGCCACCGCACCGGCCGCCCCCGCCCCCGCCGGACGGCGCGTTCCGGGGCCGCTCATCCGGCCGCCCCGGTGACGTGCAGCACCCGGTACCCCGACCGGGCCGCGATCCGGTCGGCGGCCCAGCCACCCTCGGTCAGCCACCGCTGGAGCGAGTCCGAGCCCAGGTTGCGCTGCACGACCAGGTAGGCGCAGCCGCCCGGCGCGAGCCGGGCCAGCCAGCCGGCCAGCAGGTCGTGCAGGGCCGCCTTCCCGATTCGGATCGGCGGGTTGGACCAGATCAGGTCGAAGCTCGCGGGCAGGGCCGGGTCGGCGGGCGGCAGGCAGCGGACCCGGTCCAGGCCCGCCGCGGCCGCGTTGCGCCGGCACAGTTCGAGCGCGCGCTGGTTCACGTCCGTCGCCCAGACCGTGGCGCCCGGCGAACGGGCGGCCAGCACGAGCGCCAGCGGCCCGTAGCCGCAGCCAAGGTCGAGCAGGTTCCCGGTCGCCGGGGGCGGCGCCGCCGTCTCCATCAGCAGCCTGGTGCCCGGATCGAGCCGCGTCGGCGAGAACACCCCCGCGTCGGTCTCCAGCGTCAGGTGCAGGTCGGGCAGCACCACCTGCACGACGCCGGGCCGGTGCGCGGCCGCGGGCCGCTCAGCGAAGTACTGGGTGCTCACGCGGAGTTACCCCGGCCGCCGCCAGCGCGGGGTCGATGTAGGCATGGCTGACCCAGCGCTCCACCACGAACGTCAGCACCGGGATGGTGCCGGCCAGCAGGACGATGACGGTGCGCCAGCTAGCCAGGGGAACGCGCACGGCGCGGGTCATCGCGAACGCGACGATCACGTAGACGATGTAGAGGAAGCCGTGCAGAGTTCCGACGTACTTGACGATGAACAGGCTGTTCGCGAACACCTGCAGGGGGATGCCGACGAAGCACAGGACGATCACCAGGACGCCGGTCGTGAATGCCATCACCCGGTAAGCACGCACCACCAGGCGGAGCATGTCTGGACGCACCGGGACCTCCTTCACGTGATGGGGGGCAGCCTGCTGCCCGGGGCTAGCGCAGCCCGTGGGCCCGGCCGTGACCGCGCACCTGCTTGTGCAGCCGGACGAGGTAGGCGTTGTACGCGTCGAGCTCGGGGTCGTCCTCGTCCTCGCCGGCGGCGACCGCCGCCTGCTGCCCGGCGGTCACCGGCAGCCCCGTCACGCTGCCCGGGGCAGCAGCGGCCAGGGTGGCCGTACTGCCAGCGGGCGTCGCGGACTTGGGCTTGGCCTCATCCAGGATCGTCTTGACCCAGAAGACGATCCCGAACACGGCGAAGACGGGCCACTCGAAGGTGTACGCCCAGCTCAGCCCGTTACCAGACTCCGCCCGGTGGAACTGCCAGTCGCCGAGCCACAGCATGCCCACGACGGCCGCGATCGTGAACGCATGCCAGGCGAGCCACCGGGGGGAGATCACGAACCGCCACCGCGATCTCGGTGCGACGCTGGACATACAGGTGAGCCTAGCGCCGCCGCGCAACCCGCGGGAGGCCAGGTCGGGCGATCGGGCGACGGCCCACGCCCGGTAAGCCGGGCCGCCAGAAATCCGGAAAACCGCGTGATAACGATCCCGTCCCCTCAGCCAGTATCGCAGCGTGACCGTGTGAAGCCAGCGAGTCACGACACGGGACCGGGCCGGACCGGTAATAATCGGAAGCATGTCTCTAGCTCAACTGCTCTCGGGCCGGGCCGGCCACGCCGACCGGCTGCCCGACCGGCTCGAGGACCTGCACGGGCCGGCCAGGGGAGTCATCGTGCTGCCGAGGCACCTGTCCTGGCCGGGCATGCGCGAGTTCGACGTCACCGACGACAGCACCCGCCGCAGCATGTACGGCATCGTGCTCACCCAGGGCCAGCGCAACGACGTGAAGAGGTTCCTCAATCCGGCCCTGCTCCGCCAGGACTGGCCGCACCTGCGGACCCTGCTCGACCCCAAGCTGCGCCGCTGGTGCGAGCGCCGCTTCGCGCTGGCCGATCACGCCGCGGCAGCGCAGGAGACCGCCGACTAGCCGCGCCGTTCACGCGCGGGCGCGGTGGTAGCCGGCGAAGCGCTCGTCGACCTGCGCCCTGGTCAGCCCGAAGTCGGCCAGCTGGTAGTGGTGCGCGGACCTGGCCTCGCCCGCCGCGGCGCGCGCGTGCAGGGCCCGCATGGCGTCGGCGGCGGCGCCGCTGAGCGGAAGCCCGAAGTAGGCGTAACTCGATTCGACGGTGCCGATCGGGTCGGCGACGAAAGCGTCATAGTCCACGTCGCAGAACTGCGCCGGATCGCGGCGGCCGCGGACGGCCGTGCAGCGTTCGAGGCCGCGGGCCCACAGCTCCAGCTGGTCGCGGCCGATAACCTCGCCCCGGAACGTCGCCGACCAGCCGTCGGACGCCTGCGCGGCCAGGCTGCAGACGGACGCGATCGCGATCCGCGGCGCGCGGTGCGTCTGGATCACCAGCGCGTCCGGATAGACCTCGAGCAGCGCGTCCAGCGCGAACAGGTGGCTCGGGTTCTTGAGCACCCAGCGGCGGCCTGAGTCCGGCAGGCCGATCAGCTGCAGGTTGCGGCGGTGGCGGCGATAGGTGCCCGTCCAGTCCTGGCCGCCCAGCCACGACGAGTAGGACGGCAGGTGCGCCAGGCACTCGTAGGAGATGGACCGCATCGACTGGCGCAGCAGCTGCCAGCACTCCTCGACCTGGTCGGCCGCCATGTAGTGCACCCCCATGAACTCCGGGTGCTCGATGTGGTGCCGCTCGTAAGCGGCCTGAACGCGGCGGAAGACCGGGTGGCCGCCCCAGGCTTCGCGGGGCGGGCGGGGCTGCGGCGCCTCGGTGAGCCACATCTCCAGCCCCTGGTGCGCCGGGTCGGCCGTGAGCAGGCGATGCAGCGCGGTGGTGCCGGTGCGGGGCAGGCCGGTGACGAAGATCGGCCGCTCGATGCCGACCGCCGCGTACTGCGGGTAGGACTGCCACGCGGCCTCGCTGAGCAGCCTGGCCACCAGCGCGCCCCGCAGGAACGCTCGCTTGAGCTTGCGGCCCAGCGGGGTCAGGCCGGCGTCACGAGCGTAGGACTCCAGCAGCACGGCCAGGCCGTCGGTGTAGTCGTCGGCACCGAAATCCGCGAGCCCGGTGATCCTGGCGGCCGACGCGTGCAGGTCCGCCACGGTGCCGACCCGGTCCGGGCCGCCGGGCTGGCTCAATGGTGGTACTCGCCGCTGTTGACGTCGAGGCACTGGCCGGTGATGGCCCGGGCCATCGCGGACGCCAGGAACACGACCGCGTCGGCGATCTCGTCGGGCTCCGGCAGCCTGCGCAGGTCGATGGTCGCCGCCGTCTCGTCATAGATCTGCTGCGCGTCCACGCCGCGCTGCCGGGCCAGGTAGCCGAAATACCACTTGAGCGAGTCGCCCCAGATGTGGCCCGGCGCCACGGAGTTGACCCGGATGCCGCGGGGGCCCAGCTCGGTGGCCAGGCTCTGGGCCAGGGCGAGCAGGGCCGCCTTGGCCATCTTGTACGGGCCCATGGTGAGCTGCGAGAAGCGCACGACCATGGAGTTGATCATCACCACCGACCCCTGGCTCGCCGCGAGCGCGGGGATGAACAGCCGGGTCAGCCGCAGCGCGGACACGACGTTCGCGTCCAGGCCGGCGCGGACCGCGGCCAGGTCGACGTCGGTCAGGTTGGCGATGGGCGGCATCGCGAGCGCGTTATACACCAGCGCGTCGACCCGGCCGAAGGCATCGAGCGCCGCCTCGGCCAGGTGCCCGGCCGCCCCTTCGTCGGTGAGATCGGTCGGAACGACCGCGCCGCGGCGCCCGAGCGCGGTGACCTCCTTGGCCACCTCGTCCAGCCGGGATGCGGTCCGGGCGGCGAGGACGACATCCGCGCCGGCCCGCGCGCTCTGCAGCGCGATGGAACGGCCCAGGCCGGGTCCGACCCCGGCCACCACGACCACCTTGTCCTGCAGCAGCATCAGCCCAGCATCCTCGCGGCGACGGCGGCCTGGCGGGCGGCAATCCGCTCGGCGTGCTCCTTCGGTGTCACCCGCGCCTGCTCGTCATACGGCAGCAGGCGCGAGAGGTCCGCGACGGGCACCACCTCGACCTGCGGCCCGTCGTCGGGCCCGAGGTCGCGGGTCAGCCGCTGCCAGCGGATCTGCACGTAGCCGCGCCGGTGCCCGGTGCGCTCCAGCCAGTTGGCGACGCCCGGATCACGCTCGCTGATCACGAAGCGCAGCCGGCCGTCCGGGTCGATGCGGGCCTGGTCGGCGGTGAGGCTGGTCTGGTGCCCGATGTAGTCCAGCGAGATGTACCACATGCTGCCGAGCTGGATGCCCTGGTATGGCGCGACGCCGCGGCCGGCCGCGGGCACGGTCACGATCATCGCCTGGTCGTCGGCGAGATCGTAGTGGCCGACCGAGGAGAACTGGGTGGCCAGGCCGCCGGGCGTCGGGCGCGGCGGCGTCATCGTGTTGACCGGCAGCTTCAGGTAGAACCACTCGGGGAAGGCCAGGAACGTCCGGAGCCGGGACAGCAGGATCTTGCCCGCCACGCCGTAGCGCTTCGCCAGCGCGGCGCGGTCCGGCGCAGGCGGCGCGCAGCCGGCGCGATCGGCCCGGTGAATGGCGATGGTGCCGCGTCGCTCGCCGCTCCAGTCGCTGTAGACCTCGCGGACCAGGAGCATCGCCGATCCGGGGCCGAGGGTGAAGTAGTTGGACCCGGGCCGGCCGGTGGCCGGCCCGAACCGGAGCTCGAAGGTCCCGTCGCCCGATACCTCGATCGCCCGGTCGTCGAACGCGGTCAGGCTGTCGGGCACCTCGACGGGCGAGTAGTCGCCGCTGAGCACCTGAAAGCTCAGGTCGGCGGTCGTGCCCCGGCGGCCGGTAACGACGTACTCCGCGTCGTCGCGCAGGTAGGAATGGAAATACAAGGTATCCGGGTTGTCCAGGCCCAGCTTCGTGTACGGCCCGGTGGACTGGATGAAGTACGGGAAGTCCCGCTGGTAGGCCCAGGCCAGCCGCAGCGACGCCTGGATGCTGCCGGCGAGGTAGTCGTAACCCTCGGCGAGGTCCTGCTCGGACTGGATGTGGGGCGCGCCCGTGATGATCTGCTCCGCTTCGACCACCGCGTCCGCGAACGGCTGGGTGAGCACCGGCACCCCTCGACGCCTCGATCGGCTGATGGGCGGGCCAGGCAGCTGCCGACTGGCCCTGGGTCAGAGTAGAACGAGTTCTAGATTGTCGTCAATGACGGGAGGTCAGCCGGCGGGCTGCGCCGCCCAGCGATTCGCCGTCAGCCGGAAACTCGGCAGGTCCGCCAGCGACAGCGTGGCCTCGTAGATGCGCACGTAGCCGGTATGCGCGATCCGCCACCTGCCGTCCTCGCCGCGCGCGTAGCGGTCCTCGTAGAACGCCGCGCCGGTGATCACCACGCGGTGCTCGGTCGCGATCACGGTGTCCTCGAAGCGCCACCTGCCGCTGGCCACGGCGCCGTCGATCTCGATCTCTGGCTGGCCAGCGGAATGCAGGGTGATGACGTCCGGCCCGAGTCGGCGGCGCAGGAACGCGATGATCTCGTCGCGGCCGGAGATATTCAGCGGCCTGCCGAGGGCGGGCGTGCCGTAGTCCGCGGTGGCATCGGGGGTGAAGACGTCGGCCAGGTCCTCCCACAGCTTCAGGTCGACGCACCTCAGGTAGCGGTACTTCGCCTGGCGGATCTCTTCGAGCGCGACAAGGTCCATGCCCCCAGCTTCTCCAACCGATTGACTCTGGACAAGAACATGTTCTACATTTTCGGACACTGCGAGTTCCGCGCCGCGGGAGGTCGAGCGGCCGAGTGCCGAGCTGCGGGGAGCCGCGGCCCGTCCGGAGGTGCCGTGCGCTTCTCCTACGCCGAGTCGATGATCGACCCGTCGTTCTATATCCCGCTCGCCCGCGCCGCCGAGGAGGCCGGCTACGACTCGATGGTGGTGCCCGACAGCATCTGCTACCCCGAGCACTCCGACAGCCGGTACCCGTTCAATCCCGACGGGACCCGCGAGTTCCTCGAGGACAAGCCCTTTCTCGAGCCCTTCTCGCTCATCTCCGCCCTGGGCGCGGTGACCGAGCGTCTCCGGTTCGTCACCTTCGTGCTGAAGTTGCCCGTGCGCAACCCCGTGCTGGTGGCCAAGCAGGCGACGTCGACCGCCGTTCTCACCGGCAGCCGGCTCGTCCTGGGCGTCGGGACCAGCCCGTGGCGCGAGGACTACGAGGTACTCGGGGTGCCCTGGGAGCACCGCGGGCAGCGGATGGACGAGGCGCTCGCCGTGGTCCGCGGGCTGTCCGCGGGCGGCTACTACGAGTTCCACGGCCAGATCTACGACCTGCCGCCCGTCAAGATCGCGCCCGTGCCGGCCGAGCCCGTCCCCATCCTCGTCGGCGGCCACGCCGACGGCGCCCTCCGCCGTGCGGCCCGGCTCGGCGACGGCTGGCTGCACGGCGGAGGAGACCCGCAGGAATTGCCCGCCCTGCTCGCCCGGCTCGGCGAGTTCCGCCGCCAGGCGGGCACCGCCGACGGCCCGTTCGAGGTGCACGTCATCTCGGCGGACGCGTTCAGCGTGGCGGGGGTACGCCGGCTCGCGGAGCAGGGGGTGACCGACGTGATCGTCGGCTTCCGCTGGCCCTACGAGGTGGGTCCCGATGCCGAGACGCTGGCCGAGAAGATCGACAACCTGCGCCGGTTCGCCGACGGCGTCATCGCTCCGTCCCGTGGGGCCTGACCAGCCGGAGCCGCGGGATGCGGCCGAGTGGCTCCGTTCCAACGGCGTCATCCTGGCCGCGGTCACGCTCATCGCCATCCAGCTGTGGTGGAAGGGTGCCCTGCTCGCCCGCTCCTACTTCCGCCAGGACGACTACCAGATTCTCGACCGCGCGCTGGCCCACGGGTTCGACTGGAACTACCTCATGTGGGTGGAGGCCGGCCACCTATTGCCGCTCGGCCTGGCGATGGCCTGGGTGCTGGCCCGCGTGTCCCTGTACAACTGGCCGCTGACGTGCGCCGTCACCCTGGTGCTCCTGGCGGCCGCCTGCCTGGCCATGCTGCGCATGCTGCGGACCCTGTTCGGCAGCCGGCCGGCGATCCTCATCCCGCTCGCGCTGTTCCTGTTCAGCCCGCTGTCCCTGGCGGGGGCGGCCTGGTGGTCGGTGAGCCTGGAGATTCTCCCGCTGGAGCTGGCGATCTTCATGGCGGTGGACGCGCACGTCCGCTACCTGCGCAGCGGGCGGCTGCGCAGCGCCGTCGCGGCGGCCGCGTGGCTGCTGCTCGGCATGGCCGCCATGGACAAGGGCGCGGTGGTCCCGCTGCTGCTGCTCGGGCTGACCTCCGCCTTCTTCGTGGAAGGACGCTGGGCGGCGGCGGCGCTGCGGGCGCTGACCCGGTACTGGCGGGCGTGGGTCCTGTACGGCGCGGTGCTGGCCGGATACTGCGTCATCTTCTTCATCCAGCTGCCGGGCTCCAGCACTCAGCCCGGCGATCCCGGCCCGGCGGCCCACGTCCTCGACCTCGCGGCCACCATGGTCGGTACCACCCTGCTGCCAGGGGCGCTGGGGGGCCCGTGGCAGTGGTCGGCGGTCGGCTACGCCCAGGCCAGTCCGCCCGCCGCGCTCCAGCAGCTGTCCTGGGCGGTGGCCGCGCTCGTGGTCGTGGTGAGCTGCGCCTGCCGCGCGCGAGCCTGGCGGGCGTGGGCCATCTTGCTGGGCTGGATCCTCACCGCCGACGTTGTGCCCGTCGTCATCGGCCGGCTGGGGACCCAGCCCGCCGCCCAGCTAGGCGCCCAGGTGCGGTACCTGACGGACGCCATCCCCGTGCTCGCCCTCTGCGTCGGCCTGGCGTTCTTGCCGCTGGCCGGGGAGCAGAACGCCTACCGCTTCCGGCTGCCCGCTGCCCGGCCGCCGGGCGCGGCCGCCCGGGTTGGCGGCGCGCGGTCCGTGCGGGCCGTGCTCGCGCTGGTGCTGGCCGCCTTCTTCGTCGGCTCGTTCTGGTCGCTCCAGGCGCTGGAGACCGTCACCAGGGTGTCGGCCGCCCGGTCCTACATCGCGACCGCGCGTTTGGCCGTCGCGGAGGCGCCCCGGGGCACGCTGATCGTGGACGGGCCGACGCCGGCCGACATCATGGCGCCCGGCTTCTTCTGGCGCCAGGGGTACACCTCGCAGGTCATCGGGGCGGTGGCCCGCGGCGAGCCGGGCCGGCACCTGACCTGGACGCTGTCGCCGCACGGGGTGATCGGCAACCTGATGATCTTCGACGGCCAGGGCCAGCTGCGGCTCGCGGCGGTGGCGGGCCCGTCGTCGGGGCCGCCGCCCGGCCGGCGGCCCTGCTGGCCGGCGACCGCCGCCGGAATCCGCCTCCCGCTGCTCGGCTCCCTGTACCGATGGCCGTGGACCGCCCGCCTGCAGTACTCGGGCCCGGCCACGGTCTTGCAGCTCCGCTTCGGGGGGAGCTGGAGCACCGTGGCGGTACCCGCCGGCCGTCACACCGTCTACGTTCCGGCCCTGGGCGTGGGGAGCATGGTCAGCGTTCGGCCGACCGTCCCCGGCCCGGCGCCCTGCGTGACCGGCGTCACGGTGGGCTCGCTCCACCCGGACCAGCTCCGCCCGGCCGTTCCGGTGGCGCGGGTGCCCGGGTAAGCGGGTGCCGCACTCGTCGCGCCCCTGCGGCCGCCGCTGAAAAATTAGTAGCCATGTAGATAGTCGTCATGTACCGTATCTGGCATGAGCGCGGAACCTGCAGGCCCGACGCCCGGCTTCCTGGTCTGGCGGCTGTCGATGAAGTGGCGCGTGGCCGTCGACCGGGCGGTCGGGCCGCTGGGCCTGACTCACGCGCAGTACTCGCTGCTGGGCTCGCTGCTCGGCATGGACCGGGCCGGGGTGACACCCAGCCAGCGCCAGCTCGCCGACTACACCGGACTCGAGCCGCTGTACGTCTCGAAGCTGGCTCGCGCCCTGGAGAGCGCCGGGCTCATCGAGCGCATCCGGGACGCCCGGGACACGCGGGCGGTCCAGCTGTCGCTCACCGCGCGGGGACGCGAGGTCACCGGCCGCGCGATCAAGGTCGTCCAGGATCTCCTCGACCAGCTCCTGGCCCCCCTGGGCGGTCTGGGCGCCCCGCGCACCGAGGCGTTCGCCCGCGACATCACCACCCTGCTCGACGTGCCCCTCGATCCCCGGACTCCCCAGTCCCCCACCCTCGAAGCACCGGCGAAGGAGTAACCATGTCCGCGACCACGACACTTAACCCCCAGGTCATCGGCCAGGCCGAGAACGCGCACGGGCCCCTCCTGGCCCGCATACTGGCTCGCAGCGGCACGACATTTCATCAGTGGGTAGCGCTCACCACGCTGGCGGCTGGCGGCGGAACGGCCGGCCGCGACCAGCTCGTCGGCCGGATGACCGGCGCGCTGAAGATCGACGATGCGGCGGCCGCCGAGGCGCTGGCCGGGCTGACCGCCGCGGGCCTGCTGCAGGCGCTTCCCGGTGACGGAGCCCAGGTCGGTCTCACGCCGGCGGGCCAGGCGCGCTACGGCGAGATCCGCGCTGCCGTCGACGAGGTTATCGCCCAGGTGTACGGCGACATCCCGCCGGAGGACCTGGCCACCGCGGGCCGCGTGCTGGCCCAGATCACGGCCCGGGCCAACGAGTTGGCCGCCGGGTAGCGGCCGACGGCGGCCGAGATTCAGCGGGCCAGGACGATCCAGACCGGGCCGGTGGCGAACGTCATGGGCTGGCCCGACGCGGTGGTGAAGGTGGTGCCGCCGTCGGCGGCGGGCCGCGACCAGCGGGCCTGGTATGCCCG
>Ga0208220_1001044_pt1 | contig 11793 bp, 11 predicted proteins | sample NGESurdeep092012_9_FD_184484 | JGI IMG/M metagenome (GOLD analysis project Ga0208220, IMG submission 184484) | Arctic peat soil microbial communities from Barrow, Alaska - NGEE Surface sample F53-1 deep-092012 (SPAdes) | ecosystem: Environmental > Terrestrial > Soil > Wetlands > Peat ... | reverse complement strand
CAAGACGATTTCGGGGGACGAGTTGCTGCAGGCGGTGTATCGAGTGGGGGCGGGAGACGCCGTGTTCTCGCCCCGCCTCGCCGGTTTCGTCCTCGATGCGTTCTCGGCCGGTGCGGGCAGCGGCAGTGGCAGTGGCAGTGGCAGTGGCAGTGGCGCCGGCACCGGCAGCGGTGCCGTCCCCACCGCCGGCCTTGGCGCCCGCAGCGTCGATCCCGAGCTGGATCAGCTCTCACCCCGGGAACAGCAGGTCCTCCGCCTCATCGCCCGGGGGTACACGTACAAGGAGGTGGCCAAGGACCTGACGATCTCCGCCAAGACGGTGGAATCTCACGTCTCCTCGGTGTTGCGCAAGTTGCAGCTCTCCACCCGGCACGAACTGACCAAGTGGGCCACCGACCGCCGTCTCGTGTAGTCCCCTAGTCCCCGTTTCGAAGACCAGGGGACAGTCCGGCTAGACATTGTCGACCACCAGCCGGAAAGGGCGTCGACGTCGTGGGTTCAGAGGGTGAGGCGAAGGAGAAGTCCGACCTGTCCTCGGAGCATCGCGATGCGGCGACGCTGGCCACCATGGCCGGCCGGGCCTTGTTGGAGCTGCGCGCCGGTCCGCCCCGCTTCACCGACGTGGGAGCGGCCGGGGATCGGTTGGCCCATCAACTCCTGGTCACAGAGCTGACCCGCCTCTACCCCGACGACGACGTGCGGTCCGAGGAGGGGTTGGAGCACGTGTCGGGATCGGGGCGCCTGTGGATCATCGATCCGCTCGATGGGACCCGTGAGTTCCGCCAGCGGGACCGGTCCGACTGGGCCGTGCACGTAGCCCTGGTCATCGGGGGCGTGGCTGTGGTCGGCGCCGTCGCCCTCCCGGCCATCGATATCACCCTGTCGACCGGCGCCCCCCGGGAGCTTGCGGCCCGGGCCGAGAGCGACCCGCCGCGGGTCGTGGTCAGCCGGAGCCGCCCGACCGAAGTGGCCTACGACGTGAGCGAGGCCATCGGCGGCGTGATGATCCCCATGGGCTCGGCCGGCGCCAAAATCGGAGCCGTGGTCCTCGGTGCGGCCGACGTCTACGTCCACGCCGGGGGCCAGTACGAGTGGGATTCGGCGGCGCCGGTGGCGGTGGCCGAGGCGAGCGGGCTGCACGCATCGAGGCTCAACGGTGATCCGTTGCGCTATGGGGCCCCCGATGCGTGGCTGCCGGATCTGGTGGTGTGCCGCCCCGAACTGACGGACGCCGTACTGGCGGTGACCACGGCGGACCGGCGGCCGTACTACTAGGGCCGACTTGGCCGACTTGGCCCGATCTGGCGACTTGCCCCGATCTGTCCGCCCCGGGTCCGCCCGTCCCCAGATCCGCTGTGCCCGGTCCCCGATCCGCTCCATGACCCGAGAACCAGACAGGGCCCCCACTCACGAGGAGGAGGGGCCCTGCAATCTGGATGTTGTGTGGGTGCTCGGACGCCCCATCAGGCGCCCGTCACCGACTAGATGGCGCGAACGTTCGCGGCCTGAAGCCCCTTGGGGCCTTGGTTGGTCTCGAACTCGACCTTTTGTCCTTCCTCCAGGTTGCGGTAGCCCGTACCGGAGATCGCGCTGAAATGCACGAATACGTCGGGGCCGCCACCGTCCTGAGTGATGAAGCCGAAGCCCTTTTCACCGTTAAACCACTTCACGGAACCAGTTGCCATTGAAAATCCACTCCTTCCCTGGCCAGATTTGACCCCGTTTCCTGGGGGCCACGGCCGGTGCGACTCTCTCGAGTCAGAGGGATTTCCAATCTGTACTGGTGGTGCCCTCGGGGAGAACTCTAGCGCGCTGGACTGCGCAATCACCGGTCCCATGCAGATTTGCCCAATTTCGGGCACGCACCGGGGTCATCGGTCGGGTCGTCAGACCAGTCCCCGAGCAGGCGGCCAAGCCTGTGGTCGAGCCGGTGATCGACTACCTGACCCCGTTCGGGTGGGGTGTGGTCAGACCACCCTGAGGAACGTGAGCACGTGCCTGGCCAGATCCTCGGGATCGGCCAGGTCAATCTGGGAGAGGTTGTCGCTCAGGGCCAGGGTGGCCAGTCCGTGCACGATCGACCAGCTGGCAAGGCCGGCCAGGTGGGCTTGGTGGTCATCCCGGTCCGGACCGGCCGCAGCCAGTGGTTCGTCCAGCGTGGCGAATGCCCGGGTCTTGGCCTCCACCAATCGGGGATCAGTCAGATTCATCAACTCAGGCTGGAACATCACCTCGAAATGACCCCGGTGCTCCAAGGCGAAACGGATGTAGCCCACGCCGATCTCGAGGAAATCGCCGGTCTCCGTCCACACCGAGTGGAGCTCTTCGCCCAGCAGTGTGAAGCCCTCGGCGGCCACCGCAGTGAACAACCCCGCCTTGTCCCCAAAATGGTGAACCGGCGCGGCGTGTGAGACACCCGCCGTGGCGGCCAATGCCCTCAAACTCAAAGCGGCCGCGCCGTTCTCAGCGATCGACTTCGCGGCGGCGTCCAACAGCACCCGCCGTAAGTCACCATGGTGATAGGTGTCGGATGACGACGTGGCCGTCGATGCCGGGGCCGTCGGCGACTCCAGATTGACCGAGACGGCGGCGGTCGACGTCGCGGCGGGGGTGGCCGTCGGCGTGGCCCCGCGTGTGGGCGTCCGCATGGTGGATGATTTAGAAGCTGGCGATGGCCTGTGCTTGGGCACAGGGACAGCGTAGCCGAATCTTTCCATTGACAAGATCAATGCGCCCCGGTATGTTGCCAGGGACACGTCGTCAATGGGCAAAGTCGCCCGAGATGGAGGGGAAAAATCGCTGTGGCCACCAATCCGTATTTGATGGGCAACTTCGCGCCGGTGGTCACCGAGGTGACGGCGGCAAATCTGACCGTGATCGGATCGTTGCCCGTCGAACTGCGTGGTCGCTTCCTGCGCAATGGACCGAACCCGGTCAAGGCTCCTGACCCGTCGACCTATCACTGGTTCACCGGCGATGGGATGGTGCATGGGATTCATCTGAGCGAGGGCAAGGCCGATTGGTATCGCAACCGATGGGTGCGATCAGCGGAGGTGGCCCAGGCCTTGGGGGAGGCGGTTCATCCCGGTCCGGTGCATGAGGGGATGGACTTCGCCTCTAACACCAATGTGATCGGGCACGCCGGACGGACCTTCGCCATCGTCGAGGCCGGCGCGCTGCCCTATGAGCTCACTGACGAGCTCGAGACGATCGGGCCCTGCGACTTCGATGGTTCCCTGGCTGGTGGCTACACGGCCCACCCGAAGCGGGATCCCCAGTCGGGCGAGCTCTACGCGGTGTCCTACTACTGGGGGTGGGGCAATGACGTCGAGGTAACAATCCTGGACGCCCAGTCCCGCGTCCGTTCGTCGCGGCGGGTCACCCTGGGCGGGCCCGTAAGCGTGCACGACACAGCCATCACCGAGAAATGGATCGTCCTGTTGGACCTGCCCGTGCTCTTCGATCTGGAGATGGCGGGAGCCGGAGCGCGCTTTCCTTACCACTGGGCGGATGACTACCCGGCCCGCGTGGGGCTCTTGGCCCGGGACAGTGAGTCCACCGACGTCGTGTGGCACGAGGTAGACCCCTGCTACGTGTTCCACACCATGAACGCGTACGACACCGAAGGTGGCGACGGCATCGTGCTCGACGTGGCTCGGCACCCCTCCATGTTCCGCACCGTACTGAACGGTCCCGCCGAGGGTCTGCCGACGCTCGAGCGCTGGCACGTCGACGGCCTCGGTGGACCAGTGAAGGAAGAGCGCCTCGATGACCGAGGTCAGGAGTTCCCCCGTATTGACGAACGACAGCTCGGTCGTCCATACCGGATCGGCTACAGCGTCTCCGTGCGGGACCAGGGCGGCATTGTCGGGACCGAGTCGGGTCTGATCCGCCATGACCATCTGGCCAATACCACTGAGGTGCGGCACTTCCGGTCCGGCGCAACCATCGGGGAGGCCGTCTTCGTGCCGCGCAGCGAGACCTCCCAAGAGGGCGACGGCTGGGTAATGACACTGGTGCATCAGGCCGGCACCGACAACTCGGATCTGTACATCCTCAATGCCCAGGACATATGCGGCGAGCCCCAAGCCATCGTCCACTTGCCCCAGCGGGTACCGGCGGGATTCCACGGCAACTGGATCCCAGACCCCGACTGACAGGGTTGCGCACGGCCGCCCAGGTCGCGTCGCCTGCCTCAGCTCCGTCACTCAGTTCCCCGTCCCGGCCTCCCGTTCGGCCTCCAGGCGGGCCACCAGCTGTTTGGGCGCCGTCAGGCAGTAGCTCTCGTAGATCATCTCGGCGACCTCGTCCCAATTGGGCGCCTCTTTCAGAGCGATCCGCACCCCGACCCAGCCCTTTGAGCCCACGTAGGGAGGCACGAAGAATCGCTCGCCATCGGAATAGACCAATATCCGCTGAACCCCTTCTGGCGCCTTCAGGGTCATATACGACCGATCCTCGCTGATGACGACGAAGAGCTTGTCCCGCACCCGGAAGCCGGGGGAGACGTGTCCGCCGAACGACTTCTCGACTGCCTCGGGCAGGGCCAGGCAGGGCTTCCGGATGCGCTCGATCACTCTGGCGGGGGCGCCGGCCATATCAAACCCTTCCAGGAGCACCAGAAATCAGTCGCCCGACCGCCGGACCGCCGAAACGCCGCGTCGCCCGACCCCGAGTCCTCAGTCCTCAGTCCTCAGTCCGCCGCCGAAGCCATCCGGTCGGCGGCCACGGCGTCATAGGCCTCGTAGTCGGAGCCGGTGTCGTCAGCGAACTCGAACTCCAGAAGCCCCGCCGCGCCCCAGCGCTCCCGAAGATACCCACCATTCGCGTCCAGCAGTCCCAGCTTGCGGGTGTTCGGCACCAACTTGGCGAAGAAGCCGCGTTGGAAGCCGCGCGCGGGGTTGACCTTGGACTCGGCGGCCGCTTGCACAATAAAGGGCACCACCGCAGCCTCCGTCGTCCCCATCCGCTCCCACACCTCGGGCGTCGTCGCCCGGGACCGCGAGTTCAGCGTGGCGTCGACCATGAACTCCTGGCGCTCCTTGAGTTCAGCCTGGCTCAGGTCGGCGTAGAACTCCGACAAGGTCAACACCCCGAACGCCACGTGCCGGGCCTCGTCTGACATGACGTACCGCAGCAATTTCTTCAGCAACGGCTCCTGAGTCCGCCGCAACATGTCCCCGAACGCCGCCAACGCCAGCGATTCGATAACGATCTGCATCCCCAGATACGCAATGTCCCACCGGGAGTCCTCCAGCAAGGACCAGATCTGCTCCTTCAGGAAGGGGCTCATCGGATAGGCCTCGCCCAACTTGGTCGACAGGTACTTGGCGAACACCTCGGTGTGCCGGGCCTCGTCCATGGTCTGGGTGGAGGCGTAGTACTTGGCGTCGATCCAGGGCACGGTCTCGACGATCTTGGCGGCGGTCATCATGGCGCCCTGTTCGCCGTGCATGAACTGGCTCAACGAGGCCGTGAAGAACTCGATGCCGAGCCGGGTGTACTCCCTGTCCGACCAAGTGGCCAGCGGCGAGCCCGGCAACCCACCCGCCACACGGGCCACGGCCAGCATCGGGCTGTCCTGCTCGGCCACCAGACGCTCGGGGTCGACGTCGGTGGCCCAGTCCAGGTCGGTCACACTGTTCCACTGCGAGCCCATGGCCTTGTTGTAGAGCGTGACCAGTTGCGTCCGGTTCCGCTCGTAGTCCCACAGGAAGGCCCGATCGGCATTGTCGTGGATGATGTGGATGGCCTCGTCCATCTCCCCTTGACTCGGCGGCGGAGGCGTGACCCCCGACCCCGCTCCTGACCCTGACCCCGACCCGATGGTCATGTCAGTCAGCTCCTCTTCCCGCCCATGTTGGCGTTCGGCGCCGCCTTCTCGACCAACCCGGGGATGACCCCGCCCAGTTCGGCCGGGTCCCAGCGGTCGTCCTTGTCGACCCCGGGCCCGGCCACCCAGCCCTCGGCCACCGAGATGTTGCCGCCCATGACGTTGAAGACCCGCCCGGTGATGGCCGCCGACTCGGGGCTGCCCAGCCACACGACCAGGGGAGCAATGTTGCCCGGGTCCAACGGGTCGAACTCCTCGGGCTTCTTGGCCACCGAAGCGGCGCCCATACCCAGGTTCTCGGTCATCCGGGTCAGGGCGGCCGGGGCGATGGCGTTGACGGTGACGCCGTAGCGGCCCAGCTCCATCGCCGCAATGATCGTCATGGAGGCGATACCGGCCTTGGCCGCCCCGTAGTTGGTCTGCCCCACGTTGCCGTAGATCCCCGACGGCGATGTCGTGTTGATGATCCGGGCATCGTTGGTCTCGCCCGCCTTGGAGCGGTTGCGCCAGTACTCACTGGCGTGGCGCATCGGCGCAAACGTCCCCCGCAGGTGCACCCGGATGACGGCATCCCACTCCTCGATCGTCATGTTGACCATCATCCGGTCACGAAGGATCCCGGCGTTGTTGACCAGGACATCGAGCCCGCCGAAGGTGTCAATGGCGGTCTGGATCAGCCGCCCGGCCCCTTCGTAGTCCGAGACGTCGTCACCGTTGGCCACGGCTTCGGCGCCCATGCCCCGGATCTCGTCGACCACCTCTCCCGCCGGACCGGCTGAGCTCCCGGTCCCGTCGACCTCGGCCCCGAGGTCGTTCACCACGATCTTGGCGCCTTGGCTGGCGAACTCGAGGGCGTGCTCACGCCCGATGCCCCGGCCCGCCCCGGTGATGACGACGATGCGTCCGTCGTTGATGCCCATGATGTTCGCTCCTTTATCTCGTATCCCTCGTATGTCTCGGATCTCGGATCTCGGATCTCGGATCTCGTCTGTCGCTACCGCTGCTGTCCGGCTGCTGCCGCTCGATACTGGTCACGCAGCAGCCGCTTGTAGATCTTCCCCGTATCCTCGCGCGGCAGCTGGTCCACGAAATCCACCGTGCGTGGGCACTTGAAGTGGGCCAGCCGCGCCCGGCAGAACGCCATGAGCTCGGCCCCCAGCTCTGCGCCCTGGGCCCCGCTGACCACCACCCCCTCAGCCGGCTCCACCACCGCCTTGACCGCCTCGCCCCACTCCTCGTCGGGCACCCCGATGGTCGCCACGTCGCCCACGGCCGGATGCTCGAGCAGGACGGCGTCGACTTCGGCCGGGTAGATGTTCACGCCGCCTGAGATGATGAGGTTGGCGGTGCGGTCGGTCAGGAACAGAAAGCCTTCGTCGTCCATGTAGCCCATGTCGCCCAGGGTGAAGTAGTCGCCCCGGAAGGCGTCGTCGGTCTTCTCGGCGTCGCCGTAGTAGTCGAACTTGCTGGCGGCCGGGGCCCGCAGGAAGACCAGACCGATCTCGCCCGGGACCACCGGATTGCCGTCGGGGTCGGCCACCTTGACCTGGTCGGCCAGCATCGGGCGGCCGACCGTCCCCGGGTGAGCCAGCCAGGTGGCCGAGTCGACCAGCGTGCCCAGCCCCTCGGTGGCGGCGTAGTACTCGACCACGATCGGGCCCAGCCACTCGATCAGCGCCTGTTTGACCCCGACGGGACAGGGCGCGGCGCCGTGGATGATGAAGCGCAGCGACGACAGGTCCGACGCCCGCCGCACGTCGTCGGGCAGGGCCAGCATGCGGTGGAACATGGTCGGCACCATGTGGGTGTGGGTGATCCCGTGCCGCTCGATGAGCCGCAGCGTCTCGGTCGGATCCCAGTGCTCCATGATCACGATGGGCACGCCGTAGATGAACGGTATGGCGATCGAGAAGGCCAGCGGGGCGGCGTGGTAGAGCGGCCCGGTGCACAGATGGACGTCGGCGCTGCGCTCCCAGTCCTCGTCGTAGCCGCAGAAGTTGACGGTGGCCAGCGCGCTGGGCGCCTGGCCCTCGCGGTGCACGCCCTTGGGGCGACCCGTGGTGCCCGACGTGTAGAGCATCTGGGTGCCGATGACCGGGTCGTCGATGTCCGCCCCGTCTTCGGCGGCGATCACCTCGTCGTATGACGCAAACCCCGGTCGGTCGCCGCCGACGGCCAGACGGACCGCTCCCGCTCCCGCCGCCGACACAGCCCCCGACGCAGCGGCACCCGCCTCCGCGATCTTGTCGCCCAATTCGATCGCTCCAATGAATGCCTTGGCCTCGCAGTTGGCGACGATGTACGCCGCCTCCTCGCCGGTGAGGTGCCAGTTGATCGGTGTCAGCCGCAGTCCGGAGCGCTGCGCCGCGTAGAGCACTTCCAGGAATTCGGGCCGGTTGGTGCACATGAGGGCCACGCTGTCGCCGGGGGCGAGGCCTCGTGCCCGCAGCGCCCGGACCAGGCGGTTGATGTTGGCGTTGAGCTCACCGAACGTGCGGTTGCCATACGCCGTGATGACGGCCGGACGGTCGGGCCCCTTCGCCGCCCACCAGGCCAGCAGCATGCCCTCGGCTGCCGCGGCGGCCCGATCCTTCACGCCGGCGTCGCCGTCGGTGTGAAGAGTGGCAGTTGCCGACCGTCCGAGAGGGGCTCCCAGGTCACCGTCACCGCCATGCCGGGGCGGACGTCCTCGGGCGCACAGCCAACGATGTTGGTCATCATGCGCACACCCTCATCGAGGTCGACCAGTGCCACGACGTAGGGCTCACCATGCGAAAAGGTGGCGCCGGTGGCCGCTGGATTGTGCTCAATCGTGGCCGCATGGACGATGGCCCGACCGCTGGCCGTGCGCCATTCCAGCGTCGACCCGTCTGACTGACCCGACTGGTCCGACTGGTCCGCCGCCGAGTCGTCCGGCCCGTCCGCCGCGCAGTACGGGCAGAAGAACCGCGGGTAGAAGATCCCCCGATCACACGACGTACACCACTGCACCAGTAGCGTTCCCTCCCGGGTGGCCTCCCAGAAGAGGCCGCTCTCGGCACCCACCGGCGGCTCCATCCGGGTCCGCTCCGTCTTGACCTGTTCGACCGGCTTGACGGGCTCGACCAGCCTGTCCTGCCCCTCAGCCCCGGCCGCCGCCGCCACCCCAGCCCTCGCTTCTCTGTCGCCCCCGGCCGTCACAGTGTCGCCTCGGTCCCCAACACGGCCGTGGACATGCACGAGAGCACCACGCCCGAACCGTGGGCCACCGCGATCTCGGGCCGATCGACCTGGCGGGCTTCGGCTTCGCCCCGCAACTGACGGACGGCCTCGACAATGAGGAACATCCCGTACATGCCGGGGTGAGTAAACGACAGGCCGCCACCGTTGGTGTTCATGGGCAGGGATCCACCCGGTCCGAGCTTGCCGTCCTCAACGAATGCGCCGCCTTCACCCTTGGCGCAGAAGCCGAGGTCTTCGAGATGGAGCAGGGCGGTGATGGTGAAGCTGTCGTAACCCATGAGGACGTCGACGTCCCCTGGCGTGATCCCGGCCGCCTCGAACGCACGGGACCCCGATACCGCACCCGGCGTCGTGGTGAGGTCCGGCATCTGGGTGATCATCAGGTGGTCGTGGCAGGTGCCGGTGCCCAACACGTAGACGGGCGGTTTGCGCAACGAGAGCGCCATCTCGGCGCTGGTCATCACGAAGGCACCGGCCCCGTCGGTGACCAGGCAGCAGTCGAGGAGATGGAGCGGGCTGCTCTGCAGCGGGGACGCCAACACGTCGTCCACCGTGATCGGCGTCTGGTAGCGGGCCCGTGGGTTCAGGGCGGCCCAGTCACGGGTGCTGACGGCGATCTGGGCCAGCTGCTCGGAGGTGGTGCCGAACTCGTACATGTGCCGCGAAGCCGCCAGCGCGTACGGACCCATAGGCATGCGCAACCCGAACGGCCACTCCCATTCGACCATCGGGTTGGGCCCGGCCAGCCCCCGCCTCGGCACCTGACGCTGGCGCCTCCGATCGCTGCGCGGTGTCGACGCGTAGACGCTGATCACCACGTTGCACAGCCCGGCGGCGATGGCGGCAGCGGCGTGCTCGAGGTGGACCTCGTAACTGGAGCCGCCGGTCATGGTCGAGTCGGTGAACGTCGGCGCGATCCCTAGATACTCAGCCAGCCCCATCGCCGACTCCGCGTGGCACACCCCATCGACGTCGCCCAGGGCCAGCCCGGCGTCATCGAGGGCGGCCAGGACCATGGCGACCTCGAGCTCCCGGCCGGTGCGTTCGAGCTCCCCGGTCGGCGAGACGTCATCGGCCACCCCGACCACCGCCGCCGCCCCCCGCAACGTCCGATCGACCCCCGTCATGCCCTCGAACATCCCCCCGGATCAGGTCTCAGGCTCAGACTCAGGCCGGATCAGGCGTTCTTGGGAAGCTCGGAGAACGGGGTCGCCCGGTCGTTGTTGGGTTCCTTCGGCAGCCCGAGCACGCGCTCACCGATGATGTTGCGCTGGATCTGGTCCGTCCCCCCGTAAATGGGTGGCGCCTGCGCGAACAGCGCCATCTCGGTGACGCTCCCGGCAAACGGGTCGCCGGTCGCCTGCGACAGCGAGGCCTTGTCGTCGGCGTTGTAGGCGTGCAGCATGCCCGACGGCCCGGCAATCCGCAGCCCGACGTCACGGGTCAGTCGCACGATCTGGCTCATCGATAGCTTTGACACGTTCGGCATGCCCGGGATGTCGCCGCCTTGCTCCTTGACTGCCTTGAGCCGCAGGCCGTTGAACCGCCCCAGCTCGCCCAAGGTGTACAGGCGGACCAGATCCTGTCGGATGCCGGCATCACCGTTCACCTTGTTCTTCTGGGCCAGCCCGATGAGCATGCCGGCGCCGCCCCGCATGGCGGTCAGCGCGCCGCCGCCGCTTCGCCGACCGCTGGCCCCATCCGACTGACCCGACTTGCCCGACTTGCTCGCCTTGCCGTTGGTCGGGGCCTGGACGAAGTCGCCCACCCGCTTGGGGAGCGCGCCCGTCACGGTGCCCGGTTGGGCCAACCCGCCGCCGGCGGCGTTGCCGCCGCCCGAACCCAGACCGGCCCGCTCGTTCATCAGCGTGGTGTTGGCGGCGGCCCACCCGTGGTTGAGGCCACCGATGAGGGCGGCGTCGGCCACCCGGGCGTCGGTGATGAACACCTCATTGAAAAGCGTGTGTCCGGTCATTTCTTTGAGCGGCCGGACGTCGACTCCGTCCTGGAGCATCTCGAAGGCGAAGTACGAGATGCCTTGATGCTTCGGCACGTCCACGTCAGTCCTGGCCAACAACATCCCCAGGTCGGCGTACTGCCCGCCCGAGGTCCAGACTTTCTGCCCGTTGATGATCCACTCGTCGCCGTCCCTGACGGCCCGGGTCTGCAGGCCGGCCAGGTCGGATCCGGCCTGGGGCTCGCTGAAGAGCTGGCACCACGCCTTCTGCCCGGTCACGATCTCGCGAACGTAGTGGTCGATCTGCTCCTGCGAGCCGTGGGCGGCGATCGTGGGGGCGGCCAGCAGCAGGCCGAGGCCGGCCGGCGCACCGAGCGCACCGAAGCCAGCGATCTCGTTCGACAGCGCCACGGCGTCGGTGCGAGGGATCCCCTTGCCGTAGGCATTGCTGGGCAGACTGGGGGCTGACCAGCCGGCCAGGCCGAGGCGCTCCCACCATTCACCGACGGTGAGGTCGGGATCCCAGTTCTGCTGCAGCCATGAGCGCACTTCGCTCAGGAGATCATCGGTTTGCAGGGGCGTCGCGGTGTCGGTCACGTGGTTCCTCCCGGTAGCCAGTTCGTCAGGCCCGTTCTCTCGTCAGACCTGCGTCTTGCCTACGTCCATATCTAAGTCGTCTCTATGTCGTGGTCTGAACCTATCCGTTACGTCCCGGATCAGGCGACTTCTCGTCCCCGGACGACCCAGCCCGATCCAACCCGACCCCGACCTATCCCACCGA
>Ga0208220_1001043_pt1 | contig 11793 bp, 15 predicted proteins | sample NGESurdeep092012_9_FD_184484 | JGI IMG/M metagenome (GOLD analysis project Ga0208220, IMG submission 184484) | Arctic peat soil microbial communities from Barrow, Alaska - NGEE Surface sample F53-1 deep-092012 (SPAdes) | ecosystem: Environmental > Terrestrial > Soil > Wetlands > Peat ... | reverse complement strand
GCGAGACCAGGACGCGGCGGCCCGCATAGCCGAGGTATTCGCGGCGGTGTGCCTTGCCGTCCTGGGCCGTTCCTGTGTCCCCGGCTGGGTCACCAATCCCCTCCGTCTCCCTCGGCGGGCCCGTCCGGGCGGTCACCGCACATGCGGCACTCCCAGCGCAGAGTCCCCGAGCCGTCATCGAGCAGGAACAGGCCCGCGCCGCAGGTCGGGCAGGGCTCATCAGTCCGCCACACCGTCTCCTCCGTCACCGGGCATCACCGGCCTCCTGGGGAGCAGGGACCGGAGTGGCGTAGGCGGTCGTCATCGCCTGGATGTCGTCGTCGGAGACGAAGGCGGCCCGGACGCGCACGGGATCGGGCGCCGCTTCGAGCCGGACGAACCCGACCCCGGCCCCGATCAGTGGATTGGACGAGATCTCCTCGCACCGTGCGCCCCGGTCCCGGGCCCCGTCGCCGAGCACCATGTCCACCTGGGACGGCTCATCAAGGCGCAGCGCGATCTTGTCCGGGAACAGGTTGCGGATGTTCAGGACCTCTTTGCGCGGGTCTTGCAGCGCCGCCACCACGCAGTAGCCGACCGCGCGGCCCTGGGTGGTCAGCGTGGCCAGCGCCGCGAGCGTCCGCTCCCGCAGCTTGCGGTCGGCCTGGTAGGCGGTCAGGAACGCGATCTCATCGACCATGATCACGGTGAACGGGAACTCGGCCGATGCGGTGTGGTCGCGCTGGCGTCCTGCAAACCGCCGGGCCCGCGCCTGCATGTCCGCTACGGCCTCTTCCAGCAGCCCGGCGATGTCGGCCGGGTCGGAGGCGTACCGGCCGTATCGGACGAACAGGGCCCGGCCGAACGCGAGTTCCATGAGCTTCGGGTCGCAGGCCTGCATCCGGACCAGCCCGGCCGCCATCGCGGGCAGCATGGCCCGCACCAGGCACCACAGGTAGGAGCCCTTTCCGGCCCCGGTCGCCCCGGCGATCAGTAGGTGCGTCCCGTGCAGCCGGATCAGGAAGGCCGTGCCATCCTCACAGCGGCCTACCGGCAGCGCCCGCAGATCGGTCTCCTCGGGTACCGGGAGCGCCGGCATCGGCTCGGCCAGCGCATCTCGGCGGACCAGTTCGAGGACGATCCTCCCGGGGACACCGCCGCGTACCCGGCACATGTACGCCCGGAACCCGTGCGCCAGGCCCTCGGCCTGGTCGGCGAAGTCAGCGGGGGACTGGCCGGACACCAGCCGGACCAACACCCGGTCGGTGCACGGAGCCGCCGTCACCCGGCCGAGCACCGGCAGCATGACCTGGCCGCGGTACACCGGGGCCAGCCCGGCGATCGTCATCACCGCCCGCCAGTGCCGCCGGTAGAACCACCACCGCCAGCGGCAACGCAGCGGGACCGTGACGAGCCGGGCGAACCAGTCCGGCCGCCACAGTCGCAGTGTCACCAGGGAGGCCACGGTGACGTTGGCCAGGACCACAACGCCGGGCCATTCCGCCTTGGCCCACGTGAGAATGACCAGGCCCGCCGCCGCGTCCAGCAGCGGATGACGGATCAGGAACCAGATCACCCGGACCAAGAGCCGGATGAGCTGAACGAGCCAGATGATCCATTCGGGAGTGCGGTGGACGGGGGAACGCCAGACCGGACTTGCGAACGGATCGGCGTTGTCCACCTGGGCGTACTGCTCGCCCGTTACGTCTCGCATTAGGCTTGAGACCTCTCTACGGTTTGCTGACCTGGGGAGACACCCGGGGCGGCAGGAATGCCCGTTCCTGCCGCCCCACCTGCTGTGATCACGCCGCGCTCGTCCCGGCGTCGCTGGCCTGCCGTGCCTCGTGCATCCGCGCGCACTCGGCGGCGAACTCCACGGCGACCTTGGCCAGCTCCTCGGCGAAGCGGACGTGATCGGCGGTGATCGTTTCGCCGGACAGGTACACCGACATGCCAAGCCGTCCGGCATGCACGTACAGGCTCGGCAGGCTGGCGCGGCTGTACGTGCTGCACAGCGCCCAGCCGTCCGGCCCCACATGCACGCTCGCGCCACCGAACGAGTCACCCTTGGCGCCGGTCATGCTGCGGTCTCGCGCCCGTCCGGCGCAGCCCGCCCGGAGCGACCCGGGCCCCGGACTCCGGCCGCCTTGAGCGAGTAGGCCAGCCGCCCGGCCTGGTTCACGTACGGCGTTACCGTCATCCCGGCGAACTCCACCGGCACGAACGGCATCCCGGCCGGGGGAGTCGGCAGTGTGGGCTGGCCACCCGCGACCACCTTGATCTTGACCGTCTTGTCCCGGGCGGCCGGGTCGGCGTCGATCACTTCCACGACCCACACCGGCTGGCCGGTGGCCTTGTCCTTCGCCTGGACGAAGCGGTCACCGCTCGATGCGTCGAAGTCCCGCATCGGCTCGAAGCCCCCGGCCGCGAACGCGCCGTGCGGGAACACGTGCGCGAACTCCACCGGGATCGGGCCCTGTAGCGCCATCTGATCTCCTCTTCTGTCGCCAGTCGTACTGACGACAACTCGACTTATCAAGTAGAGCGTACCGCGAGGACTACAACTTGACAAGACGAGTTATCGAGGTCGATTCAGGAGGAGAACGGGTAAAGATCCTCCAGCTCGTGCACATCACCCGGGAGCACGGCATCCACCACTTCCAGCGGCCGATCGTCGGCGTCGTAGACGGCCAGGAGCAGGTTCAGCACCGCTCCGCGCTTGGCCATGTTGAGCAGCCGGGACTCCTCGGCCGTCGCCAGGCGGGCACGGATGCGCTCGGCTACGTGATCAAAACGGACCCGCTTGACCGCGTGCAAGTGCGCGTGAACGCCGCCAGGGATCGGCTCAGCCTTGGCCAGATCGGTGCCCTCGGCCACATCGAGCGGGAACCAGGACGACACCAGCTCGGACGGTTCGCCGTCGCGCTCGATGAGCTGGCGGCGCAGCAGGGCCGGAGTGTCCGGCGGGGTGCGGAGCAGCATGGCGACGGCAGAGGGTGCGGCAGCCCGCCCGACGTCCAGGATCGTGCCCTGCCCGGCCGACCCGGCCTCGTCAATGATCAGCTTGCCCGGCCGCGTGCGGTCGGCCAGCACGGCCCGGTTCCGCACGTAGGAGCCTCGCCCATGCTCGCGGTCGATCCATCCCTGGCTTCGCAGCACTTCGAGCGCGCGCACCACGGTCGGCCGGGACACGGCAAACTCGCGCACAAGCTGCGTCTCCGAAGGCAGCAGTGCCCCCGGAGGGTAGGTCCCGTCACCGATACGCCGTTGGATCGCGTTCACGATCTGCGCATACTTCGGAGGGGAGAATTCCAGGTCAGTCATGACGACCGCCTAACAACTCATCGACTCGACTTGTCGAGAAGCTTAGCTCTTGGTATCACTCCGTGTCACGGGGTCCTCCAGAATGACGGCGGCGATCGTTGCGGGCGACTCCCCGAGCGCGGCGGCGATCCGGGCCAGAGTCCGCGTCCGGCATGCCGTCCGGTACTGCCGTTCGAGCCTGGCCACGGTATCCAGGCTGACACCGGCCAGACCGGCCAGCTCTGCCTGGGCCAGCCCGCACTGGCGCCGCAGTTCGCGGATGCGCTGACCGTTCGCGATGGTGGTCCACCGCTGGGCCCGGTTGCTGGGCACGGTAGCCGTCACGGGCTGGGCCAGTCGAAGCGAGCCCAGACGGTCCTGCCGTCGTGATCGCCTTCGATACCCCAGTCGTCGGCCAGGCTGCGCATGATGTCGAGTCCGTGGCCGCGCTCGGGGTCGGCGACCGCTGGAGTCCACGGGCCGCCCTCGTCTTCGACTTCGAGCCAGAAGTAGTCGCCGGGACTGACCTTGCCGCGGACGGTAAACGTCCCGCCCGGCAGCCGGGATTGGCTGTGCAGTACGGCGTTGGTCGCCAGCTCCGAGGCGCAGACGAGTACGTCGTCGGCCATCGGACAGCCGTTCAGTAATGCCCGCAGGTCGGCCCGGACGACCCTGATCTGGTCGGCGGCGCCCGGATAGGTGACCCCGGTCGTGCGCAGGGCGAGAGCCCGGGGCGCGGGTGTTGGCATCACTGCGACTCCGTCAATCCGGTTCCGGCGCAGTCCAGGCAGACGATCCGGATGGCGCTGTCTGACATGCCCCGGACGAGCTGGCTCGCGACCCAGCGCCGGGGCCCGCTGTACTTCCATCCCCGTCCGCGGCACGACGGGCAAACCTCGTGCTCAGCAACCTGTGCGGCCTTCATGCCGCCAAAGATCGCGCAATTGCCAGGCCGCTCCTATAACCGCGCGATATCACCCGACGGGATATAAGCTCGCAGTCAGTAACGCCGCATGGACTCTCAGGAACAATCGCCTGACCGAGAGGGATCACGGCATGCCAGGCCGCCGCGTCTTTGATCTCATCGAGATCCCGGATGAGCTGTGGCAGCGTGCCGATGTGCTCGAAGCGCTGGGGGCCCGTGACATCGGCCGTCTGTTCGTCCTCTTACATCGGTACACGAAGGTCAGCCAAACCCGCTTGGCCATCGCCTGTGACACCACCCAGCCCAAGATCAGCGGGTACATGCGCGGGATCGCGAAGGTCGAAGAGCTGAGCGTCTTTGAGCGGATCGCGGACGGGCTGAACATGCCCGATCCCGCCCGTATCGCCCTCGGCCTGGCCCCGACGATCGTCACCACGAGCCCGGCCGTCGCACCGGTCCCGCCGGTTATCCCGCCACGGGATACCCGCCCGGCCTTGCCTGGTCCCGCTGTATCCGGTCTGCTCAGCGCAGATGCAGGAGACAGCGAGGAGGATGATCCCTCCGTGAGACGGCGAACCTTTGTCGGCCTGACCGGCGCCGCCCTATTCGGTGCGGTCCTGGCCGACCCCATCCGCAGCGGCCAGGCCGATGCCATCGAGTCCTTCGCGGCCGTGCTGGCCGCCTATGCCCCTGACACGGCCGGTTCGACCCTGGACGAGCCGCCTGACCTGCTGTCGCTGGCCGCCGCGGTCGCCCGCGCCAAGCGCGATTACCAGGCGTGCCGGTACTCGGAGGTGACCGAGAATCTGCCGGCTCTGCTCGGCCGGTTGCAAGGTGCCTGCGTCGTGCTCGACGGCGAGGCCCGTTCGCAGGCATACACGTTGTCGGCCGAGGCGCACCATGTCGCGGCCAGCATCCTGTTCAAGGTCGGCGATCAGGGTCTGGGCTGGCTGGCCGCGGATCGCAGCATGCAGGCGGCCCGGGCCAGCGAGGATCCGGTGACGATCGCGTCCAGCGCCCGGATCGTCACCCACGCCCTGATGGGCAGCAAGCACTACAAGGCAGCGACCGACACGGCGAGCACGCTGGCCGCGAAGTTCGACCACGACGTGCCCGTCCACGATCCCGAGTCTCTGTCCGTCTACGGCTCGCTCCTGCTGCGGGGCGCGATAGCCGCCGCCCAGCACGAGGACCGCGGCGGGGCCGACGAGCTGCTGACCGAAGCCGAGGAAGCCGCCGCCCGCCTGGGCGATGACCTCAACCTGCGCTGGACGGCGTTCGGCCCGACCAACGCCAGCCTGCACCGGGTCAACATCGCCGTCACCCTGGGGGACGCGGGCACCGCGATCGACGTCGCCCGTACCGTGGATCTAGGCCGGATCGACGTCACCGAGCGGAAAGCGACCTTCCTCATGGACACCGCCCGCGCGTTCCTGCAATGCGCCAGGCACGAACGGGCTTACCTCGCGCTCCGCGCGGCCGAGGAGATCGCACCCGAGGAGATCGCCGGCCGCCCCGCGGCCCGCCGCCTGGTCCGCGACCTGATGGCCACGGCCCCGCTGAGTGTCCAGCACCAGGCCGAGGATTTCGCCCGCCGCATCGGGGTCACCGAATGACCGAGGACGGCCGGGTCCTGACTGTCATCGTCTGCGGTGCTGGCCCGGCCTCCGAAGTCGGCCAGCTCATCAAGCTCGCCCAGGAAAACGGCTGGACGGTCCAGGTCGTAGCCACCCCAGCCGCGCTCGACTTCCTCGATGTCCCCGCCATCGAGGCCCTGACCGGCAGCCCGGTCCGCAGCCAGTACCGCAAGCCCGGCGAACCAAGGTCTCGCCCGGCCGACGCGATCATCGTCGCCCCCGCCACGTACAACACGATCAACAAGTGGGCCCAGGGCATCAGCGATACCTACGCCCTCGGCATCGTCGCCGAGACCACCGCGCTCGGCGTCCCGATCGTCGCACTCCCATTCGTCAACTCAGCCCTTGCGGCCCGAGCGCCATTCCACCGCAGCATTGAAGTGCTACGCCACGAAGGCGTCCACGTCCTGGTCGGCCCCGGAGGCGTCGAGCCCCACGAGCCGCACACAGGTGGCCAACTCATCGCCAGTTATCCCTGGCACCTTGCCCTCGACGAGACCGAACGCCTCATCGACTCGCCGAGTACTGGATAGGTCAGAGATGAGCACGTCTAACCCTAAGTGCCTAGTTAGACACACTGTGTTAGACATGGTCTAATCCGTGCTCATGACACAAGACTTGAGGCCCACCAAGGATTTCATCGAGACCTGGGTGAAGCAATTCCGTACGGACAACCCCAGGAAGCAGACGCTCAACGCCCTGGAAATCTATACAGAGCTAGAACCCGCAGCAGTTTCTGCGGCGGGAAGCGGCGAGATCGTATCTATTAGAGCGCAGTCCGACATGTCGACGATAAACGATATCCTAAAGCAGCTATGCGAAGAGGGCGTCTTTCAAGCCCTTCCAGAATCAGGCAATACGCACGTTACGCTCTTTCTTTTTCCTCGCATGGAACCATAGGTAGTGTGAAATCCGTCATGATCCCGACACGGCGAAGCCTGGGCCAATGCTGAGCTTAACGGGTTGGGATGCTTGGGCTGGGGTGAGCCATGTCGTCCCGGCCCCCAACCCCAACACCCGGACACCATACCCTGGTAGTCGCGGAGTGTCGCTAAAGGAAAACTCGATCATGCAAGCATTCCCGGCCCATGTGAAAGGTGCGCTATTGTCTCGGGCAATAATCTGGCCCGAAGCATTCGTAAGCGCGATCTGCAGGAGACCGTTCCCCGCACAGTCACTCTTGGTCGTTATTAGAGAATCGGTAAGTGAGCCTTGCACTGACGGTGAGCCGCCGCAGGCCGCGAGCCCACATACCAGCACGGCCCGGTCCGGCCCGGCCAGCCGCCACCAGCCGACCCCGGCATGATCCCGTTCACCGTCGCGGAGATCGCCCGCCTGCTCGCCGCCTGGCTCACCCGGCCCGCCCCGCCCGGCCACACCGCCTGCTGGCTCGCCTGGAGACGGACCCACCAAGCCCTCGCCCGCTGGTATCACCAGCGCACACGACTCACCCGAGACGCTGACATTGCCCAGCTCAGCTAGCGAATGGCTACTGCCGTACTAGCCTCCTGAGCCGATGGTTCCGGGGCCTCGCCGACGCCACGGCTCGGACGAGTGGCGGCTCCGCGATCTATCAGCCCTGATCGTGGCCCATGCTTGCGCCGCGCCCGGCTACCTGGTCTTCCGCGGCCACTGACACCCATCCGCAGGCCCGCTTACAGAACAACGCCACGTCCAGCACGAGGACCGCGGCCGGGTACACCAGTCGCCCTCAGGACACGCTCTGTCACGACGGCTCATCGCTCCGATCCGATCCGATCGTGAGCACGTGCCAGAAGATCCCCGTCGCGAGCCAGGTGATCGTGACTACGACGAGGATCTCCAGCGCGTAGGCGCTGCCGGTGATCAGCCCGATCAGACCAGCGATGACCGCGATCGTGCCGAACCCGGTGGCGATCCACCTGAAGACCTGGCCCATACGTGGTTGAGGTCTCGTATACAGGTCGCCGGACGCGACGACAGCGCAGCCGATGCCGAGGACCAGTACCACGGCGGATGTGGCCCACGCGCTGGAGATCAGCAGCAGGCTCGTTCCTCCCAGATACACGGCGTACGTGATGACGATCACTACGATGACGCAGGACGAGACCGCGTCCCGCCAGGTCAGTCCCATCGTCAGCACCTCCTTCGATCTCCGGTGAAGGGCCACTGTCAAGTGTGCGCTCAGGTGCCCTGCACGGCTAGCGATCCTTGGTCGGTAGCTTCTTTAGGTTTGTGTCAAGTTTTCACGCGGTCTTGGCGAGCCGGGCGTGAGTGATGTAGTCCTCGATGTGCTGGTCGATAGTGCGGAGGGCGGCGCGGAGTTCGGCGGGGGCCTGGGGCTGGTCGGCGGCCAGGAGCGGGCGCAGCAGCCGATTGTGCAGCTTGGGTGTAGAAGATCGCGACCTTAAGCCGTCGGGGGTCAGGGCGTAGCGGTTGGTGTGCTCGATCCGGAGGATCAGCCCGGCCAGCCGCAGCCGCCGCAGGTCGTAGGTCATCTGGCCAGGGCTGTAGGGGGCGTGCAGCAGTCCGGTCATCAAGGCGCGCAGGCTCTTGTTAGTGATGCCGGTGGCGGCAAGCAGCGTCTGGCACAGGGCGCCGGCCAGGGCCTGGACCCGAGGATCGCCGAATCTGAGAGCCGGGGTCCTCCGCCCGTCCGCATCAGCGGACGGGTGCGCGATCCGCTCAAAGGCTGGACTCGCAAGGACGGTGCCCTGGCCGGTGCGCTCAGCATCCAGTATGCGCCGGTTGCACCCGCGGGCCCTGGCCTGAAGCTCGGCCAGGTTGTGGAGGCGGGCGTTGCAGCCCAGGTCGCGGGGAGCGTTGATGACGGTGAAGTCCTTCAGGGCCCGGCCGGTGATCTCCTCGCTGGAACCCTGGGAGTACATATTCGCGGTGTCGAAAAAGTTGATGCCCGCCTCGACGGCCTGCTTGATAAGGGGACGGCTTTCCTCCTCGCCCAGGGACCACTATCGGAGAGGTCTCCGTTTGGCAATGCTGTACAGCCCGGCACGGCGGAGGAATCATGATTCAGCGGCAGCAGGAACCCCGGCGGGCGGACGCGCTGCACAATCGCGACCGCATCCTCGAGGTCGCGCGCGACGCCTTCGCCGCCTCCGGCGACGCCTCGCTGAACTCGATCGCCAAGCAGGCCGGCGTCGGCCCCGGCACCCTTTACCGGCACTTCCCCAACCGCGAGGCGCTCGTGCTCGCGGTCTACCGCCACGACGTTCAGCAGCTGGCGGATTCCGCGCCGCTGCTGCTCGATGAGCATCCGCCGCTGGCGGCGCTACGGCTGTGGTTCGACCGGCTCGCGTACTACGGGAAGATCAAGCACGGCCTGGCGGACGTGCTGCACGCGGTCACCAGCGACGGCCTGGCCGGCGAGACCTACGGGCCGGTCATCGGCGCCATCACCCTGCTGCTGCGGGCCTGCGAGCAGGCCGACAGCATTCGGTCCGGCATCGACCCCGACGATGTCCTGCTCCTCCTGGGCTTCCTGTGGCGGATCGACCCCGGCGGCGACGGGGATGCGCGGGCCAGCCGGCTACTCGACCTGGTCATGGACGGCCTGCGGGCAAAGCCTGCGGATCAGGCGGCCTGACCACCCGTTCGGCCGGAGAGCTGCTCGACCACCTTCAGCAGTGCCGAGTGGTCATCACCGCCGTAACCCTGGGCGTTGAGGGCCGCGATGAGCTGGGCGACCACCGCGCCGAGCGGGATGACTACGTCGGCCTGGCGCGCGGCCTCGGTCACGATGCCCATGTCCTTGTGGTGCAGCGCGACGCGGAAGCCAGGCTTGAAATCGCGGGCGAGCATGCCGGGGGCCTTGCGCTGCAGAACCGTGCTGCCCGCGAGGCCGCCCGCCAGCACGCTGAGGGCGGCCTCCGTGTCGACCTGGTAGGCCTCGAGGAAGACGAGGGCCTCGGCGACGAGCTCAATGGTCCCGGCGACAATGAGCTGGTTGGCCGCCTTCACTGTCTGCCCGCTGCCGGGCGGCCCGACGCGGACGACGGTCTTTCCGACGGCATCGAGGACCGGCCGGGCCGCAGCGAAGTCGTCCCCGTCGCCCCCGACCATGATCGACAAGGCGGCCTCGATCGCGCCCTGCTCACCGCCGGACACCGGGGCGTCCAGCAGGCGGAATCCTGCGGCCGCCGCGTCCCGGCTCAGGTCCGCCGCGACGTCCGGCCGGATGGTCGAGAAGTCGATGAGCAGGGTGCCCTGGCGAGCGTGGTCGAAGACGCCGCCCGGGCCGGCCAGCACCTGCTGCACGTCCGGGGAGTCCGGCAGCATGGTCGCGACGACGTCGGCGCTCGCGACGGCCTCGGCGATGCTGGCGGCGCCGCGCCCCCCGTCGGCGATCAGGCGGTCGACCGCGGGCCGGCTGCGGTTGTAGCCGACGACATCAAAGCCGGCCTTGACCAGGTTGGCGGCCATCGGCCTGCCCATGATGCCCAGGCCGATGAAGGCGACAGTTGTCATGTCCTACTCCTGAGAGGCAGGGGACTGCGGGGAAGTGTCCCTAAGACGCTAGCCTGCCGCGGGCGCCCCCGCGGCCGGGACGGTGGCCGGCGCGGCGGCCGGCGCCGCGGGCTCGCGCAGCGGCAGCAGCAGCCGGTGGGGCTGTCGGAGGGCCACGGTCACCGGGTCGTCTCCGCCGGGCGCGCTGGCCAGGCCCGGCCCCGGCGCGATGAGGATGTCGCGGACGTCAACAGCCTGGCCGCATTCGGTGCACCGGCCGCCGGGGTCGAGCGGGGCGTCGTCATTTGCGTGGCGGAAAACGCGTCGGGGGCCGTCCGCCGCGTAGTTATCGTCACCCCAGCTCAGCAACGCCCACAGGGCCGGCCAGAGGGCGGTGCCCTTGGCGGTGAGCTCGTACTCACCGCCGGGGCCCCGATCGGGCAGATGGACCAGCACCCCCGCGGCCGCGAGCGAGCGCAGCCGCTCGGCGAGGACCGCCCGCGGGATGCCCAGGTGCGCGGCGAAGTCGCCGAACCGGCGCACGCCGTAGAAGGCGTCGCGCACGATCAGCAGCGTCCAGCGCTCGCCGACGATCTCTAGCGTCCGGGCGAGCGAGCACGCCTGGCCCGCGTAATCACTGGGAAGTGCCATGCCCCCAGTGTACTCCAGCAGTTCATTGAGCGAACCACGTGTGTTACAGTCCAACAGGCGGTTCAGTGAACGAACTGACAGTGGTCACCGTAACGAACAGTGGGTCACCGCAACGACTAGCTAGGAGCGTGGCTTGCCCGTGACATCCTCCGGCAGCACCTATCTCAGCGGCGTGACCGCCGGCTCACCGGCGCCGCCCCGCTCGGAGCCCTCGGAGGAGGGGCACCCGCGGCGCTGGCTCGTCCTGGCCGTCCTGGCGGCCGTGGCGTTCATGGCCCAGCTTGACCTGTTCATCGTCAACATCGCCGTCCCGGCCATGGGTCACTCGTTCGGCGGCGTTGGCCTGTCGAGCCTGTGTCCTGGGTGCTGAACGCCTACGCGATCGTGTTCGCCGCGCTGCTGGTGCCGGCGGGGCGGCTGGCCGATCACTTCGGCCGCAAGCTCTTCCTGCTCGTGGGCGTCGCCACCTTCACGCTCGCCTCGGTGCTGTGCGCCGTGGCCCCGGTCCTGGCCGTGCTGGTGCTCGGCCGGGTCCTTCAGGCGGCGGGCGCGGCCATGATCGTGCCGTCGTCCCTCGGCCTGCTGCTGGCGGCGTTCCCGCGTCGCCAGCATTCCCTGGCCGTGGGCGTCTGGGCGGGCGTGGCGGCCGTCGCCGCGTCGTCGGGCGCTCCCATCGGCGGCCTGCTCGTGGCGATCGACTGGCGGCTGATCTTCCTGATCAACGTCCCCATCGGCGCGGCCACCGTCCTGCTGGGAACCCGCGTGCTGCCCGAGGTCCGCGCGCTGCCCGGCGCGCACCTCCCGGACGCGCTGTCCGCGGTGTCGCTGCTGGCCGCCGTGACCCTGGTCACGCTG
>Ga0208220_1001040_pt1 | contig 11810 bp, 8 predicted proteins | sample NGESurdeep092012_9_FD_184484 | JGI IMG/M metagenome (GOLD analysis project Ga0208220, IMG submission 184484) | Arctic peat soil microbial communities from Barrow, Alaska - NGEE Surface sample F53-1 deep-092012 (SPAdes) | ecosystem: Environmental > Terrestrial > Soil > Wetlands > Peat ... | reverse complement strand
TGCAAAGCGCATCGGGGTAATCCGGCTTGATCGCGAGGGCGCGTCGATATTCGATCATGGCGGCTTCGTACCTGCCCTGTTCCGCCAGCGCGTGACCGAGGTTGTTGCGGATAAGGGGCAGCGCCGAGTTGAGTGACAGAATTTTCTGGTACCAGGCGATCGCCTCGACAAGCTGCCCGTCGCGATGCCGCGCGAATGCCTCGTCGCAAAGGGTGAGAAGCGTGTCAGAGAGTTCGATCGTCGGAGGAACAGCCGGATGTCGCTCCGGCCGAGCAAGCAGGCAATTGGCCACGGGATTGTCCCACAAGGGCTCGCCGGATCTTCGGCAAACCTAGCGACGCCCCTGTTCGCTCGATAAAGAATTATGGTGAATGAAATGTTAATGGGCGCCGTGGCGGTCAGCGCGGCGCTAAGCGCCAACGCCAGCGACCGCCAATCAGCACGGCTTGATTGGGCCGCACGGCCAGAATGAACGCTTGCGATGCGCAATCAATCCTTGCGATCCGGCAACGCCTCGATATCGTTCAGTTGCGAGAGCCAATAGGCTTTTTCCAACGAAAATTTCTGTCCGATGTCGTCGGTGATGGCGAGCGGCTTCCATTGCCAGTTTTTTCCGTTGCCCGCGGTGTTCAGCCCGACGGTAGCCGCCTGAAGCGTCGCTTCCGCGTTGGTCAAATAAGCGTAGCCGAGATGCTGATCGTGTTCGGTGATAATAATTCGTCCCGTTGTTCTGCCTTGTTCAGCAAGCACATTGAGTGATGACAACCATCCCAGTTGCAAGCCAAATTTTTTGCTCTCCGCGGCGTCCACTTTCGCATTGAGTTGGTAGCTTTGGCAGCTGCCGAATGCGATATTTAGTCGGCTGCAAACCTCGCCAAGCCCGATGTCCTTGTAGCCCTTTTGCACGGCCAATTGAGCAATTTTAGCAAGGGTCGCATTTTCCTGAGCGTAGGCATTGGTTGGCGTTGGCGGACAAAGAAATACGCCGACAGAGGCGATCGTGAACAAAAAAATGCGTCGCATCTCGTTGCGACGATTTGGATTTAGTGTCATCAGCTCGCTCCAAACCATTCTCAGTTCCAACCTTTTTGCGTAGTATTCATCCGTCTATTTGTACGTGCGATTGCAGGGGAAGGGGCGTTGCGAAAGCCTCGTTCCGGGCGCATCATCGCCGAGTTCATTGCACGGTCGCAAGCCAGGAGCGGCTCCCATGTACGATATCGTCATTCGCGGCGGCACCGTCATCGACGGCAGTGGTAAGGCAGCATTCTCCGGCGACGTTGCGATAGCCGGCGGCCGCATCGCTGCGGTCGGCGGCAAGCAGGGTCCGGCCCGGCGCGACATCGACGCTGCGGGCCTTCTCGTCACGCCCGGCTGGGTCGACGTCCACACGCATTATGACGGCCAGGCGATGTGGGACCCGCTGCTGGCGCCGTCATGTTGGCACGGCGTTACCACGGTGATGTTCGGCAATTGCGGCGTCGGCTTCGCGCCGGTGAAGAAACATCATCGCGGCGCATTGATGGATTTGATGGAGGGCGTCGAGGAGATTCCCAATCCGGTGCTGGCCGCGGGGCTGAGTTGGGAATGGGAGACGTTTCCGCAGTTTATGGACGCGCTGGAACGCCGGCCGCGCGCGATCGATATCGCCGCGCAGGCCGCGCATCTACCGCTGCGCGTCTATGTCATGGGCGACCGCGCGGTGCGGCGCGAAGCCGCCACGGCGGACGATATCGCCGAAATGCGCCGCCTCACGATCGAGGCGTTGCAGTCAGGCGCCTTCGGTTTCACCACGTCGCGTACCGATTCACATAAGACGCCGGACGGCGAACTCGTGGCGTCGCGCAATGCCGATGCCGACGAGCTTGTCGGCATCGGCTCGGCGCTCGGCGCCGTCGGCGCGGGTGCGTTCGGCATGAACAGCGACTTCGACGACGAAGCGTATGAACTCGCCTGGATGACCAAGCTGGCGCGGCAGACCGGCCGCCCGGTCTGGTTCCTGCTCACCGACCGCTACGAGGATCCGCAACGCTGGCGGCGGCTCCTCAAAGCCACGCATGCGGCGCGCGCCGAAGGCCTGTCGCTCACCGCGCAGATCGCCGGCCGGCCGATCGGCGTCATGATGGGTATCGGCACCGCACTCAATCCGTTCACGGTGCGGCCGAGCTACAAAGCTATCGAAAACCTGCCGGTTGCCGAGCAACGCACACGGCTGCGCGATCCCGAACTGCGTCGACGAATCCTGGCCGAGAAACCATCCGATGCCGAAGTGGCGCGGCTCGCGCAATTCCGTCAGCTCGTCACCAGCCGCTTCGACAAATTCTTCGTCATGGGCAACCCGCCGGACTATGAGCCGGCGCCGGAGAAGAGTGTTGCCGCGATCGCCGCGCGGACAGGCCGTTCGCCCGACGAAGTGGCTTACGATTACATGACCGAAGCCGACGGGCAGTATCTGTACTTCCCGGTTGTGAATTATGTGGTCGGCGATCATGAGCCGATCCGGGAAATGCTCAACGATCCGGCTTGTCTGCTCGGCCTCAGCGACGGCGGCGCCCACTGCACCTCGATCGTCGATGCCGGCGTGCCGACTTTCATGCTAATGCATTGGGGCCGCGACCGCAGCCGTGGTCCGCGTCTTCCGCTCGAACATCTGGTCAAGCGCCAGACCAGCGAGACCGCCGATTTCTTCGGGCTCAGCGACCGCGGCCGGCTGGCGCCAGGACTGCGCGCCGATATCAATCTGATCGATTTCGATCGGTTGCAGGTACAGAAGCCGGAACTCGTTCACGACATGCCCGCCGGCGGCCGGCGCTTCGTGCAACGCGTGGAAGGCTATGAAACGACCTTGGTCGCCGGTGAGCCGATTTTCCAGCGCGGCGAATACACTGGCGCGCTGCCCGGCCGCCTGGTGCGCGCCGGCCGCGATGGCACATTGCTGGCGGCGGAATAATAGTCGCCGTCAGCCATAGTTCGGTTCGCAAACATCATGAAACGTGGCGTTGCGAAAACGCATCGACGGATCGCACGGGCCATATTGCGCTCCATAGTTGAAGACGCTGCACTGGCGAGCAAGGCGGTGGAGCTTTCCGGCCTTGCAGAAATCCTGTGCACGCCGTAAGCGAATAGGCGAGACGATGCTGAACATTGCGCGGGCCCTTGAAGGCCCGGCAAAGTGGGGGAGCGCAATGGCCACGGCCAAGGTAGATGTCATCGACCTTATCGACCGGCATCCGGTCACGGGTTTTCAGATCGGCGTCTTGATTCTCTGCATGCTGGTGGCGGCGCTCGACGGCTTCGACACGCAAGCGATCGGCTATACCGCACCGGCGATCGCCGCCATGATCCACCTGCCGATGCCGCAATTCGGGCAGGTCGGCTCCGCCGGTCTCGTCGGCGCCGCGATCGGCGCGCTGTCATTCGGACCGCTGGCCGATCTGTTCGGCCGCAAATGGTTCATGATCGTCGCGATGGTCGTGTTCGCGATCTTCAGTTATCTGACGTCGCAATCAACATCGCTCGAAGAATTGCTGGCCTATCGTTTCTTTGCCGGTTTGGGGCTCGGCGGCGTAACGCCGGCCTTTCTGGCGATGGGTGCCGAACTGGCGCCGAAGCGGCTGCGCGACGTGTTCGTCACCGTGCTGTTCGCGTCGTTTCCGGGCGGGGGCCTCATCGGTTCGCTGACCAGCGCCTGGGTGATCCCGACGTTCGGCTGGCAATCGGTATTCTATATCGGCGCAGTGGCGCCGCTGGTGATCGCGGTTATCCTGACGATCTGGTTGCCGGAATCGGTGCGCTTTCTGCTGGCCCGCAACATCCGCCAGGAAGAGGTGCGGCGCACGATCGAACGCATCATGCCGGGCGAGATCCCCGCGGACGCCCAGCTCATTGCGCCGCCGGATCCGGCGCGGGAAGGCGCGCCGTTGAAACATCTATTCATGGAAGGTCGCGCTATTCCGACCGTGCTGCTGTGGGTGCCGTTCTTCATGGTCTTCATGATCCTGGTCACGGTGACGTTCTGGACGCCGGCGGTGCTGAACTCCGTCGGCTTCTCGCTGTCGGCCGCGGCCTTGATCATCGGCCTGAACAATCTCGGCAGCGTCATTGCCAGCGCCACCTCGGGCTGGGCCGTGCATCGCGGCGGTGCGTTCCGGGTTCTCATTCCCGGCTTCATCCTCGGCGGCCTCTCTCTTGCCTGGTTCGGGCAAGCCACGACATCGATGCTGACGCTCGGCCTCGCCTCGTTCCTCGCTGGCTTCTTTGTCGGCGGCACCGGCACCGGTCTCATCGCGGTAGCGGCGGGTATGTATCCGACTTCGATCCGCTCGACCGGCATCGGCTGGGCGATGGGCATGGGCCGCGTCGGCCAGGTCTTCGGGCCGATCCTGACCGGCGTCCTGGTCGGGCTGGGCTACAAGGTCGGCGGCATTTTCTACGCGGCCGCGGTGCCGTGCTTCATCGGCGCGCTGTTTCTCGTCTTCTTGTATTTCGCACGTCCGAAAATGGAGGCCGATGCGATCGGGAGTGTGGCGCCGGCCGAGTAGGCGGGGCACAAGCCCGCCTACTTCACCGACACGTTCGCCTGAGTGGCGACCTGCTTCCACACGCCGATATCCTTCTTGATGAAGGCTGCGAATTCCTGCGGCGTGTCGCCGACGGTCGCCATCGCCTGCGCTTCCAAAAGCGTCTTGGTCGCCGGGTCGTTAAGCGCGGCGACAATTTGGTCGTGCAGCTTGGCGATGATCGGCGGCGGCGTGTTGGCCGGCGCTAAAATGCCGTGCCAGGCGATGGCGTCGAAGCCGGGATAGCCGCTTTCGGCGATCGTCGGCACATCGGGCGCCACCGACGAGCGCTCCTTGCTGCTCACCGCCAACGCGCGGAGCGTGCCGGCTTGCATGTGCGGCAATGCCGAGACCGGATCGGCGAATACCATCGTCACCTGTTCGGCGAGGAGGTCGGCGACCGCGAGCGCCGTGCCGCGATAAGGGACATGGATCATCTTCAGCCCGGCTCTGCTGCTGAACAACTCCGTAACAAGATGGTTGGCGGCGCCGACGCCGGTGGTGCCGTAGTTGAATTCGCCCGGCTTGGCTTTCACCATCGCGACAAAATCTTGCAGCGTTTTGACCGGCAGCTTGGCATTGACCACGAGGACGTAAGGATAGGCGGTGGTCATGGTGATGGGCGCAAAATCCTTTTCTGGATCGTAAGGCAGCTCCTTGTAGACGGCGGGATTGATCGAGATCGGCCCGGACTGGCCGAGGAGGAGCGTATAGCCGTCCGGCTCCGCCTTGTGCACGTCCTCGGTGCCGATGATCGAGCCGGCGCCGCCGCGGTTCTCGATCACGATCGGCTGGCCGATGGTTTCGCTGACGCGCTTGGCGACGATGCGCGCCACCGCGTCGGCGCCGCCGCCGGGGGCGTAAGGGACGACCAGCTTGATCGGGTGTGACGGATAATCGTCGGCGCGCGCGTCGCTCGCGGCCGACGGTCCGGTAAAGGCCAGAATCAACGCAAAGATCGACGCGCGACACTTCCAAGTTGTCGTCATGGTCCTCCCCTGCCGATCGGTTTCCGTCATCCTTGCACTTTTGTGCAGGCCGGTCGATGTTTGGTGGAAAGTCGCGAGGAAACGCATGCTGCACAATCCGGGCGTCACCGAGAAACTGGCTCAATTGGTGGTGGGCACGCGGTGGGACGAACTGCCGCCGCCGGTCGCGCATCAAGCCAAACGTTCGGTCATGAATTTCTTCGCCGTTGCGCTCACCGGCTGCCACTCCGAACCCGTCCAGATCGCGTTGCGATCGCTCGCGCCGTTTTCCGGCGGCAAGCAGGCGACGATTGTCGGCCGGCACGAACGCATCGACGCGCTCAATGCGGCATTCCTCAATGCCGCCGGCGCCAATGTGCTCGACTTCTGCGACACCCATGTGCCGACGGCGATCCATCCGACCGCGCCGGTCGTTCCGGCCCTGTTGGCGCTGTCCGAACTCGAGCCCATCAGCGGCCGAGATTTCCTGCTCGCTTTGGTGCTCGGCCAGGAGGTCGAATGCCGCATCGGGCTCGCGATGTCGCCAAGCCATTACAACAAAGGCTGGCACATCACCTCGACTTGCGGCGTATTCGGCGCCGCCGCCGGAAGCGGAAAATTGTTGGGTCTCAACGCTGCCCAAATGGTGTGGGCGCTGGGCACGGCGGCGACGCAGTCAGCCGGCCTGTGCGAGTGTCTCGGCACGCCGGCGAAAAGCATCAGCGTCGGCAATGCCGCACGCAACGGATTGTGGTCGGCGCTGTTGGCGTCGAAGAATTTCAGCGGGCCGCCGGAGCCGCTGAGCGGCGTACAGGGTTATTACAATGCGATGGGCGAGATTCCGAAACCGTCATTTCTAAACGACGGTCTCGGCGAGACGTGGGAGATCATGGCGACGGCTTACAAACCCTATCCTTGCGGGTTTGTGATCAATCCCGTTCTCGATTGTGTGCTGGATTGGCGGCGCGACAATCCAGCGGCGATTGTGGAGAAGGTGGTAGTGACTGGAAATCCGTTGCTCGCCGCCCGCACCGACCGGCCCAATATTGTGACCGGCCGCGAATCGCAAGTCAGCGTCCAGCACGCCGTCGCCGCCGCATTGGTCACCGGCAGAGCCGGCGTCGGGCAGTTCACCGACGCATGCGTGAACGATCCCAAAGTCGAGACGCTGCGCGGCAAAGTCACGGTGGTGCGCGACGAAAGCTTCGCGACCGTCGCCGCCGCCGTCGTGATCACGACGGCGGACGGCAAGACGCACGAATTATCGCAGCCGGCGGCGCGCGGCAGCGACACCAATCCGATGAGCGATGAAGATATCGAGGAGAAGCTGCGTACCGCCGCCGCGGGCTGGAATTTGCGGCATGACATTGCGCCATTGATCGATGCTGTTTGGAATCTGGACAAGAGCCAGGATATTTCGAAACTTGCGGCGCTCACCGTGCCGCGGGCGTAAGAAAGAATGGGAATGGAATCGATGAATAATGTCGTCAACAACAAGCGTGTCTTCTACGTAGCGCCGCATCGGCCGATCGGTTTTGTCGAGGTGCTCGGCAAGCGCGGCGATGTGCGGCTCGATATGCTGGAGCATGAGAGCCCGGCCGGCGTCGCGGAGCCCATCCTCTCCGCCGCGCACGCCTACCAGACGAGCTCGACCCGGGACGAATTAGCGCCGCACTATCACACCGGCGCCGAACTCCTGAAGAAAACGCCGAACCTGCTGATTGTCTCGACCGCGGGCGCCGGTTACGACACCGTCGACGTCAAGGCCTGCACCGAACGCGGCATTCTGGTCGTCAATCAATCCGGCGGCAATGCCGAAGCGGTCGCCGAGCATGTGCTCGGCATGCTGCTGATGCTGGTCAAACGCGTCGGCGAGAACGATCGCGCGCTGCGCGCCGGCACGTTCACAAGTCGCGCCGATTTGATGGGTCGCGAAGCGTTCGGCAAGACCATCGGCATTATCGGCCTTGGTAATGTCGGCCGCCGCGTCGCCGAACTGTGCGGCACGCTCTTTCGCATGCCGGTCATCGCCTACGATCCTTATGTCGACGCCGAGGAAATGCGCAGGCGTGGCGCGCAAAAGGTCGAGCTCGACGATCTGTTGCGCCGCGCCGATTTCGTCTCGATCAATTGTCCGCTCACCGGCGAGACGCGCATGATACTCGGCGCACGCGAATATGCGCTGATGAAGCCGACCGCTTATCTCATCACCACCGCGCGCGGTTTTATCCATGACGAGGAAGCGCTCGAACAGGCGCTACGCGAAAAGAAGATCGCCGGCGCCGGCCTCGATGTTTGGGCCAAGGAGCCGCCGCCGGCCGATCATCCGCTGCTGAAGTTCGACAATGTCATCGTCACCGCGCATATGGCCGGCGTTACCCGGGAGGCACGCGTCAATATGGGCAAGATCACCGCCGAACAAATACTCGACGCGCTCGATGGCAAACCGGTTCCGCGCATCGTCAATCCTCAGGTCTGGCCGGATTACGCCAAGCGCTTCGAGAAGACATTCGGCTTTGCGCCGCAACCGCCGCCGGACGAGCCGAATTGGCATGCGGCGGAAAAGCACGCGTGATGTGTCGGAATCCATAATTACTGTCCACGGGTATTCTGCAAAAATGGAGATTATGGATTCCGGACAACCGCTTCGCGGTTTCCGGAATGACGGCTTGCTACCCCGTATATTCCAGAATGTGCATGCCCTGGCCCCAGCGGTCGATGAGGTAGAGCCGGCCCTCGTCGTCCGAGCCGATGTCGTTCGATTGGATACCCGGCGTGCCTTCGGGTGTTTCCGGCACGTAGCAACCGATTTCCTTCGGATGCAGCGGGTCGCTGACATCGACCGCACGCAGGCCGGCGTTGAAATAGGTGAGAAAGACCACGTCCTTCCACGGCCCGTCCGCGGGAAGGTTTTCCAAGATGTTGTGCGCGCCGAAGCGGCCGGGCCGATCATAATATTTCTCACGCTCGGGCATGAAGGTCGCGACCGGCAGCGGATTGGTTTCCGCGCGCGCATCGATGATCCACATGAATTGCGCGTCCCAGAATTTCTGCTTGCCGCGGGCTTCGTCGGTGACGACGAGATAGGGGCGGTCGCCGATCGGCCAGCAGGTATGCGTCGAGCCGGGAAACGGCGGCGACCATTTGATGTGGCCGACGAGCTTCATGTCGCGCAGATCGGTGCAGTCGATGATGCTCATGCCGCCGCCCCACCATGCGCAATACATGCGGTTGCCGCGGATCATCGGCGGACCATGCAGCGTGGTGGCCTCCTCGGCCGGCATCGGATCGTTGCCGACCTCGTCCGAGTCGGTTTTCATCCACGGCAGGCCCCAGATGCTGACGACTTCGGGCTTGAGCGGATCCTTGATGTCGAGCGTCCAGATCACCCGCTTTTTCCAACCGGGTGCGTCACTCGGCATGAAAGCGAGCTGGCGCTTGAGATCGACGCCGAAGCGATGCGGGCCGGAGCCCGGCATGTCGTAGAAGCCGACCGGCTTCGGTGTCGCCGGCTTCGAGATATCGAAGATGAAGAAGCCGGCGCGGGCGTTCTTGCCCTTGTCGCCGGCGAGCCGCTCCGAATTCACATAAAGCAGATCGTCGCCGACGATGCGTAGCTTGTGGCAATGCACGCCGGGCGGTGCGCGGAACTCGCCGACCTTATGCGGCCTTCGCGGATCGCGCACGTCGTGCACGGTGAAACCCTCCGGGCCGTTGAAGCTCGAGCCACCGACGGCGCCGACATAGGCGTGACCCTTGTGCACCTGCACCAGACTGCCGCCGCCCCAGGCAGCCGAAGCGTCGTGACCGAGCAGGCGAAAATTCTTGGCTTCTTCGGGATAGGTGGCTGGCATGACTCTTCCTTGTTGATTCACAAGCTGTTTATTGTTTCACAAGCTTCATGGCGCGATCGTAGTAGCTGAGGTCGAGATAATGCTGCGGGTCGGCGGGCGTGCCGCCTTCGACTTCGGCGCGCAGCGCCAGCACATTCTTAAAGCCGGCAAGATCGAATTTGGCGTCGTGGGCAAAACCGAAACCGGGTTCAGCCATCAGATCGAGGCTCTTCTCCGCGATGGCTTGCGGTAGCTTGAGCTTGTCGACCAGGATCGCGACCGAGGCGGCGCGGTTGTTAGGATCGAGCGACCAGCGCAAGGCCTCGACGAAGGCCGCCAGATAATTTTCGAGCGTCGTGGCGTTGTCGCGCGCCCAGGCGCGCCGCACGAAGGCGCCGCCGGCCTGATACGGGCCGAGCATATCGGTGGTGCGGCCGAGGCTACGCATTCCCTTTGCCGCGGCTTCGAGCGAATAAGGCAGGTTAAGGATGGCGCCTGCGTTATTTTTATCGGCAGACATCGCCGCCAGGCGCCGTGAGCCGTTGCCGACCGGATTGAACGTGTAATCAGCGCCGTCTTTAAGGCCGTGCTGGAGCAGGATCTTCTTCGCCTGCAAGGCATAGGCGGTGTTGGTCGCGTCGACGACGATGGCGTGGCCGCGAATATCGGCAAAATCCTTGATGCCGTCCTGCACGTAAAATTCGTTGGTGCCGCTATCGCCGCCGCTGACGATGACGGCATCGACCTTCGCCACGTCGATCATGGCCACCGCGTTGTCGACGGCGGAGTGCACAATATCGACAGCGCCGCTGGCGAGGCCAGCGCGCTGCTTTTCGGAGCTTTCCGTAAATTCGAGTTCGACCTGCAATCCATGCTTGGCGAAGAATCCCCGATCAACTGCCATATAAAACGGCAGTGAGCGGGCGGTCGGGAATGTGTTGACGTGCAGCACGGTGGGTCCGCTAGCCTGCGACACGACGGTGAGGCCCCACAACCCTGTCGCCAACCCCAACGCCACGAAAATCGTGCGGCAAAGCATTGTTCCTCCGTGGCGCTTGAGCTGTTTTATTGTCATCATCGGCGAAAGCGGATGACCAGTAATCATCACGGTCGAGGATATTCAAGTCCCATCCGCGCCTATGAGATGCCCCGCATTTGCGGGCATGGCACTATGAAGGGTTGCCATCGTGGTCGATCGCATGTCCAGCGTTGCCGTCGACCGCACCGACAGCGGGCCCGAGCTTTTCGGCCATCCGCGGGGACTCACTTTCCTGTTCACGACCGAGATGTGGGAGCGCTTCTCCTATTACGGGATGCGCTCGCTGCTTGTGCTCTACATGACGAAATATCTGCTGTTGTCCGATCACGCCGGCAACGTCACCGGCCTTCTCACGGTCAAGCGCGCGCTCGAAAGCCTGTTCGGTCCGCTCGACGTACAGCCGCTGTCGTCACAGATATGGGGCCTTTATACCGGGCTTGTCTATTTCACCCCGATGCTCGGCGGCCTTCTCGCCGACCGCGTGCTCGGCCGGCGCCGCACCGTCGTCATCGGCGCGACCCTGATGGCGATCGGCCACTTCATGATGGCGGTGGAGCAGCTTTTCCTGTTCGCCTTGTTGGCGCTCATCCTCGGCAGCGGGTGCTTCAAACCGAACATTTCAACACAGGTCGGTGGGCTTTACGCGCCGGGCGATCATCGCCGCGACCGCGCCTATTCCATCTTCTATGTCGGCATCAATGTCGGCGCATTCCTGGCGCCACTTGTCTGCGGCACGCTCGGCGAGGAGGCGGGCTGGCATTACGGCTTTGCCGCCGCCGGCGTTGGCATGCTGATCGGGCTTGCCATTTATCTTTATGCGCTGCCGTTCCTGCCGCCTGACGAACTGCCCCAGGTGGTGACGCATAATCAAAGGACGCCGTTCGACCGCAGCGAGTGGCGCTCCATCATCGCGCTCTTGGTGCTGTTCGTGCCCAATACATTGTTCTGGGCGACTTTCGAGCAGATGGGTAATACGACGATCCTATGGGCGGATGCCGATACCGACCGCACCATCGGAGTGTTCGGATTGAGCGCGCAAATTCCCACCACGTGGTTTCTCGCCTTCGATCCATTCATGATCTTTGCCTTCACGCCGTTCGTCGTCGCGCTGTGGCGTTGGCAGGCGGCGCGCGGGACGGAACCCTCGACCATGACGAAAATGACGCTCGGCTGTTTCGGCGTGACGATCGCAAACCTGATTATGGTCGCGGCCGCGCTGCACGCGGGTGCCGGCCGGGCAAGTTGGCTGTGGCTTCTCGGCTATTTCATCGTCATCACCCTTGGCGAGCTCTATTTATCTCCGGTTGGGCTTTCGCTGGTGACCAAGATCACGCCGGTGCGCATTCTGTCGATGATGATGGGCATATGGCTGGCGGCCAGTTTTATCGGCGGCTTCCTGTCCGGCTGGCTC
>Ga0208220_1001038_pt1 | contig 11829 bp, 12 predicted proteins | sample NGESurdeep092012_9_FD_184484 | JGI IMG/M metagenome (GOLD analysis project Ga0208220, IMG submission 184484) | Arctic peat soil microbial communities from Barrow, Alaska - NGEE Surface sample F53-1 deep-092012 (SPAdes) | ecosystem: Environmental > Terrestrial > Soil > Wetlands > Peat ... | reverse complement strand
CTATCACTTGCGTCGCGGTGTGCTCTGGCACGACGGCGTGCCGCTGACCTCGCGCGATGTCGCGTTCTCGTGGCGCGCGATCATGAGCCCGCACAACAACGTCCTGCACCGTGAGGGCTACGAAGAGGTCACGTCGATCGCCACGCCCGACGACCGCACCGTCGTCGTTCGCCTGCGCCGGCGGTATCCGCCGTTCGTCACGGAGTTCTTCACCACGCTGCAGGAAGGCGCGAAGCCGATCGTCCCCGCGCACCTGCTCGCCGGCGCTGAGTCGATCGACAACGCGCCGTACAACGCGCATCCGGTCGGCAGCGGGCCGTTCCGCTTCGTGAGCTGGGACCGCGGGACGCGCATCGTCCTGGAGCGCAACGACCGCTACTTCAAGGGACGCCCGAAGCTCGACCGGATCGAGCTCACGATCGTCCCCGACGAGAACACGCTGATGACCCAGTTGCAGACGCACGCGATCGACATGCCGGTTTCGACGTCGCAGCTCGCCTGGGATCGCTTCCGTCATACGGCGGGGTTGCGGGCGCGGCTCGATCCCTGGAACTCCCAGTTGCTGCTCGCCCTCGACGACGGGCGGCCGATCCTGCGCGATATCAGCGTGCGGCGCGCGATCGCCTCGGCGATCGACTATCACGCCCTCATCCACAAGCTCACGTACGACAGCGCGCAAATCGCCACCGACGTGATCGCGCCCGGCTTGACGGGCTATGCAGATAACGTGCCGTACGCGTACAATCCGGCGCGCGCGCGTGCGTTGCTGGACGCTGCGGGTTGGCGTGCTCGCGCGGACGGGACGCGCGCGAAGGGGGGCGTTCCGCTCGAGCTCTTGATGGTCGTCGCCTCGAAGGGGAGCGGTCCGCTGTACGCCGTGCAACTGCAGCGCATGCTGCACGACGTCGGGATCGCCGTTATGATCAAGATGTATCCCTACAAGGGCGTCTACGCGTACAACGGCCCGATCGTGACCGGCCGCTACGACCTCGCCATCTACGCGAACACGCTGCCGTACGATCCGGACCGCTCGAACACGCTCACCTGCGACGAGTTCACGCCCAAGGGGATGAACGAGTTCCGGTTCTGCGACCCGGCGCTCGACGTGCTCGAGCGCAACGGGCTCGACACCGACGACCTGCTGCTGCGATCGTCCTTCTATCGCGATGCCGGCCAACGTATCCACGCCGACGTACCGTACATCCCGTTGTTCGAGCAGCGCCGCCCGGCCGTCATGAACGACGATCTGCACGGCTACGACCCGTCGCCTGTCGCGGCCCCGTGGTGGAACGCCTGGACCTGGGACATTTGATCGCTCAGGCGGTCGAGGCCGGCATCCCGAGGCGCGCGAAAAGCGCGGCGTCGCGTTCGTGCTCCGGGTTCGGCGTCGTCAACAGCTTCGGTCCTGCGAAGATCGAGTTGGCACCGGCTAGGAAGCAGAGCGCGTGCGTCTCGTCGCTCATCGTCTCGCGGGCTGCCGAGAGTCGCACGACCGCCATCGGCATCGTGATCCGCGCGGCTCCGATCGTGCGCACGAACTCGATGGGATCCGAGCGCGGACGTTAGCCGCGAGCGAGCTGCGATGTGCGGCCCGTCTCGCCGCGGGCGCGGCGCGACATGAGGCTCGTCCAGGGGCTCGCGGCCCCAGGAACACAGCCCGGACTCTCCACTAACGCATATGGTTGCGGCTTATAGCAGAATCCAAGCTTCTCGTGCGTTCCGTGTGGACGGCGGAAAGTTTCAGTGCCATCACTACGAGCAACCCTTCACTTTCGTCGCAGTCCGGCCGATACATATAGACAGAGCTAAAATTCTGCACGATGGCGGTCTACGGCAGGAGTGGGCAAAGATGATCGACACCACCAGCATCACACACGTAATGGTACCGGGGCTTATCGTGCTCGTCGCTTGGACCGCCGAAGTCGCGATCAAGGTCGGACTAGAAATCCGACTGAAGAACCAGCTGCGACGGCACCGCGACGGGGGGCGTGCCGGCACGAATGCACTAGGCGTCGACCGACGAAAGGGAACCGACCGCCGCATGCAACGAGACCGACGCGCCCCGGATGGTCGCGCGCGCGACCGGCGGGTGGCTCAGCGTCGCCGGTTTCCACGGCGTCAAATAGACCGCGAGCGCGCTTTCGCGTAAATGCCGAACGCGCTACTACCGCGACCGCCACCACAACCGACTGCCGTCGGTTCCTTCGAGTTCGCCTACTCCAATCCAGCCGAGTGGGTCAAGAAACGCCGTTATAATTGCCGCGCAGCGAGTTGACCGAAAACCGCAGCCACACAGGTCCGGGCGACTCATGACCACGTCGTGAAAAATTCGGCCCGCTTGATAGGAAACTGCCCGATAGACTATCTGAGCCGCTGGTCGGTCTACGGCGAAGCCGAGAGGCTTTCGGCGGCGTAACCGACGACCGGGGCTGATTCCCATTCGTCGAACGGGTCGTTCTGCACCGTTTCGCGGCCGGCGTTGCGCCCGAGCTCCCAGGCGGCTCGCGACTCCCAGAGCGCGAGCCCGATCAGCTCGCCGTCGCCGGTTTTGAATGCCTGCACCTCGATGAGACCGGGTTGCGTCCGCAGCGCTTCCCCGAAGCGGTGCATCGATGCCGCAAGGTCCTCGGGCGCGTGCGGATGCGGTTTATGGATCGACATGTGAAGGAACATCGGAATCCTCACTGGTGAAGCCGCTCATCCGGCTGTACTTTGGCGCAATGCTAGCGACTTCGGAACGCCGCCAGCGTAGATGGCTTCGGCGGCTGAGTGCAGAGCACGAACAGCTTGTCGTGCGTGCCGGCGAGCTGCGGTTGATCGCAGCCGACCTTCGCGCTGAGCTCGACGGCGCCCGATTCGTCATAGAGCCGTACGACCGGACCATCGGCGATCGCTACGCGATCATCGATCCGCTCGCCGTCGACGACCTGCAGCGACGTGTTCGCGAAGCCGCGCTGCGCGAGCGATCCCTGGTATTCTCCGAGCGAGCGAGGTGCGAACGCACCCGCGGCCGAGGGACGGTCGAGGTAGAGCATCCCCGGTTTCCCCTCCGGCCCGGCGGCGATGAGAAACGCCGCGCTGCCGAGGGTGATCACGTCGAAGGTCCATCCGGCCCGAATGGGCTGCGGCTTCGCTGGATCGCCGCCGGCGAAGCGATAGGACGTGCCCGACATCGGCGTGACGTACGTAGCAGCACTCGAGACGCTGACCGTACCTTTGCCTTGCGGATCGTCTTTTTGCGGGATCGCGAACGTTTTCGAACCAACGACTCCGCCGTCGATGAGACGCAGCGTCTGGACGACTCCGGTCCCAGCCCACGGCATCATGCTCGGGACTTGGCTGATCGAAACGGTGGTCGCTGTAACGTCGACCACTTCGAAGTCGGTCTGCGTCGAGATCGCCGGCAGCGTACGACTCCAGGTCGGGTTCACCGGCGTGTCGGCCGCGCCCGCGCGAAGCGGAAATGCGGTCATTGAGAACGTGACTGCAATAGTGGTCCAGGGGAAGAAAGCGTTCAAAAGATCCCCAAATCGGCAATCGGAGGACAGTCGGAGGAGACAATCGAACATATGTTCGATGGCCGAAAGAGACGAGTCGCCATGGTCTGATGCTGCGTCCCCCTGCTCAGTCCACAAGAATATCGTGTTTCCCACGGACTTCGACAAGCTAAGCACAGGGAGTGCGCAGGCTAGTCATCTGAGCAAAGTCGCGTGATAAGAGGTGCGCGGCGAGATCAGCAGCTTCGTGTTAGGAGACATGCAGGAGCATTGGCTCGAGGTGCGAAGCAAGCGGCCAATGGCGATCAGCGCAACACGGCGCGAGATCGAGGGTGTTCTTTGGATTCGCGCGCGGCTCGCGAGACTGTCCGTTGCGCGTGTTACTTTTGCATCTTACTGTCCCTCGATTACGGGCAATCTCGTTGGATCCGAGTCGCGGGCATTGTCGTTGCAATGAACAGAGAGCTAATCTTTGGCCTGATTCCGCCGATTGGCGTGGATCGCGCGCCCGTACTTGATGCACTTCGGAATGAACTCACCAAGGTCGGCTATACCGTTGAGCCAGTACACGTAAGTGACAAACTTCGGGTATTTGCGAAACGCTTTGATGAGAACGATTATGTAGCGCGCAAGAACGCCTTGATGGATGCCGGAAACCGCATGCGAGAGTGGCATAAATCCGGCGATGCTGCTGCGCTTCTGGCGATGTCGGAAATTGGAAAGTCACGCCGTCGCCGGGGCTACGCGCGGAATATTCTCAATGCCAATGCATATGTAGTGGATTCGATCAAGCATCCCGATGAGGTGCTACGCTTTCAGTCTATATATGGCCCCGCCTTCGTGGGGATCGGTCTTTATGAACCGCCAGAATCCCGTCGCGAGCACATTTTTTCTGAAGCCCGCATTCTACTGCATGATCCGAGTTACGGCGATATTGCGGCTCTCATGCGACGCGATGAAGACGAGGGAACTAAGTATGGACAACGGGTTCGCAATGCATTTGAGCTTGCTGACTTCGTTCTTGATTTAAGCGCTCGTGGAACAATCGAGGCTCAGATCTGGCGACTGATTCGCTGCCTTTTCGGTGACCGCCAAGTTTCCCCAACCCTTGAAGAATACGGAATGTCTCTCGCACATACCGCTCAGGCAAAATCGGGAAGTCTCGCACGGCAAGTCGGGGCTGCTATTCTCCGAGTCGACGGGAGCACTGCCGCCGTTGCGTGCAACGACCCTGCTAAGCCAGGTGGCGGCCAATACACCGTAATGGACGACGAAGCATATCCTCGCGGTCGCGACGTGAACCGTGGCCAGGATTCAAGCGACTATTATCGTCACAAAGCTTTCACGGATTTAATTGAAAGGCTCAAGGAAGCTGGAGAACTTGCGGCGCGCAACCGGCGTGTGCCCGCAAGCGAATTGTTTGAGCGCTTGTGGAACTCTGACAACGAATGGTTGCGTCGGGCATTTCAGAATAGCACGATCGACTATGTCCGAGCCGTCCATGCAGAAATGGCAGCGATTGCTGATGCTGCGCGAGCGGGGCCAATGCTTCGCGATTGCGTCCTGTATACGACGACATTCCCGTGTCACGACTGCGCGAAGCATATCGTTGCTGCTGGTCTGAACGAGGTCGTTTATCTCGCGCCCTATCCAAAGAGTCTAGTCGCCGAGCTGTATGACGATTCCATCGAAATCAATGCGTCAAGTCCAACAAAGGGCAAAGTTCAATTTCGGTCATTCGTCGGGGTTGGCCCGAAGCGCTACGCTGATTTCTTCCTCGTTGCAAAGGGGCGAGATAGAAAGGACGGATTGGGCCGACCGATTCGGTTCAACGCCGCGCGTGCACCGTTGACGTTACCGGCATATGCACCGGAGCCGAAATCTGTGATCGTAAGTGAGACGACCTCAGTGAAAGAGTTTCTCGAAAAACTCCACCGCCGACTACATAGATCCGCAACAACCGCGACAACTAGAACACGGAGCAGACGATGAGCGACGCCGAACGTTGGGTTAATGAACATCTTGAGCGGCTTCGTGAGGAGACGTCGGACTGGCCGGACTGGATGAAGCGTCCCCAAAAGCCGGTAAAACCGATTAAGACGAGCGCCAATGGGCTCAAGAAGGTCGACGTTCAGAAAAAGCCTTCCTAAGGTTGCGTCGTCCTGCTCTGATTTAGTGAATGGTGCAACGCACTTTGCGGCGAGCGATGATATTCAGGCACCGTCGGGCTGCTTCCAATTCTATTGCCTGATTTACACGACTGGAGAAACGACCACCCAGGGATGGCGGCGACCGCGTCGATAGTCGGATGGGATGGATCTCGGCAACACTGCCCTGCTAGGCGCCGCCGGCGCGGTGGGCCACGCGCTCGTCCCTGCACTCGGAGCTGCCGGCATCCCGACGCGCGTCGTCGGTCGTGACCAAAAGAAGCTAGAGCGCGAGTTCCCGAACGTGGAGGCCCGGCCAGCCGACTTCCTGACCGGTGAGGGGCTCGACGACGCCGTGGCAGGGATCGACACGATCTTCTATCTGGCGGGTGCGCCGTACACGCATTTCGAGCAGCATCCGATCATGACGCGCAACGCACTTGCGGCGGCGCGAAGCGCCGGCGTCAAGCAATTCGTGCACATCGCGCCGGTCTACGCCTATGGTCTGCCGCTGTCCCATCCCGTCGCGGAGACGCAACCGCGCGTTCCGAACACGCGCAAGGGCCGATGGCGATTGGAACAAGAGCAACTCGTCGAGGCAGCTCACGGCGCCGACGGGATGTCGACGACGATCGCGCACCTGCCTGACTTCTACGGGCCCGACGCAGAGAACAGCTTCGTCAACGTGTTCTTGCGCGACGCGGTAGCGGGCAAGACCGCGAACTTCGTCGGCGTGCCGAACGCAGCGCGTGAGTTTCTCTACGTCCCCGACGTGGCCGCGCCGCTCATCGCGCTCGCGGAGCACGATGACGCATACGGCGAGCGCTGGAACATCCCCGGCACGCCTACCACCGCGGCGAGCGTCGTCAAGATCGCATCCGAAGCGCTGCCCGGCCTCAAGATGCGCTACGCGCCCAAGCTGCTGCTGCAAGCGATGGGCATCTTCAACCCGATGATGCGCGAGATCGCGGAGATGTACTATCTCTACGACAGCGGCATGGTGCTCGACGGCACGAAGCTGCACCAACGCATGGGCGCCTTCCCCGCGACGCCCCTCAGCGACGGCATCGCCGCCACGATCGCCTGGATGCGCGCGAACCCACCGCCCGGCACCCAAGGGAAGGTACCGGCTCCAAGGCAGTAACTGCGCGCCTAAAACGCTATCGAGTCGCCGCGCGCGGTCTGCTGACCGCCCGACGTCCCGCTGCGGGAACGATTGGCTTGATGCTGGCTACTCCTCGCGCAGCCGGGCCGTGCAGCGCATCGAACATGTCAACGGTGAGTTGCATACGCAACCATGATTCCGCCTTCATTCCGAGCGCCCGTTCGAGGCGCAGCGCAGTGTCCATCGTAACGGGGCGCTTCCCGTGGATGATTTCCGACAATCGCGCCGCCGTGACGCCGATCCGCTTAGCGAAGGCCACTTGCGTGATCTGCAATGGCTCGAGAAATTCGCGCAGAAGGATTTCCCCGGGGGGGATGGGGCGGCGATGCGTAGGGATGTTCAACGGGCGATTCATCTCAAGCTCCTAGTGATAGTCGACAATTTCAACCTCGCATGGGCCGGCGGCGGTCCAACGGAAGCAGATCCGATACTGATCGTTGATCCGAATCGAGTGTTGTCCGGCCCGGTCGCCTCGGAGTTGTTCGAGTCGGTTTCCTGGTGGGACGCGTAATTGATCGAGACTGACGGCGGCATCCAGAAGAGTCAGCTTGTCAAGCGCCTTTTGCTGAAGATCTCTTGGTATGATGCGCCGTGCGCCCTTCGAATCGACGCCGTTGTAGAGATCGGCAGTCGCGCGGTCGGCGAAGTCCACCCGCCCATATTATCATATAGCGATAATATCGTCAAACGATAAGAGGTCCTTAGGACGCCGGGCCGCGTCCCGTCGCACGGCGGGAGCGGCGGCGACCGGCCCCCCGTCGCACGTCGGCTTGGTTGGCAGTAATTCGGAACGTATCTCCGCAATGCTGCGGAGGTGAAATGCATTCGTCTTGCCGTGCGCCTTCTTGGCGTCGTGGCCCTCACCGCGCTGGTCGTGACCTCGCTGCCGCATCTGGCGATTGGAGCGCCGGCCGGCGGCCCGGCCGCCGGCGCCAAGGTGCTCGACCTGGCCAACATCGACCCTACCTGTAAGGCCCGCGACGACTTCTATCAGTTCGCGGTCGGCGGGTGGCTCAAGAACAATCCGATCCCGCCCGGGCACGCTGCGTGGGGCGCCTCGAGCGAGCTGTCCGACGAGAACCGGGCCGTCCTGACCTCGATCCTCGAGGGGGCGGCGAAGGTCACCAACGCGCCGCTGGGCAGCGACACCCAGAAGCTGGGCTCGTTCTATCGTGCGTGTATGGACGAGGCGGGGATCGAGAAGGCCGGGACCGCGCCGATCGATCCGTGGTTGGCCGGCATCAACGGCGTCTCGTCGATCCCGACGCTCGTCGACGAGGTCGGTAAGCTGCACCAGGTCGGCGTCAACGGCGGCCTGACGTTCGGCTCGGACGCCGACACCAAGGATTCGTCGAAGCAGATCGCCGCGATCAGTCTGGGCGGCACCGGCCTACCGGATCGCGACTACTACCTCAACCAAAGCCCGCGCTTCGCGGCGATTCGCGCGGCGTACCGCACCTACGTCGCCACGCAATTGGTGAACCTCGGTGAGCCGCAGGTAACTGCCGAAACCGACGCCGACAACGTCATCGCGCTCGAAACCGCGATCGCCAAGGCGACCCCGCCGCGCGAAGACATGCGCGACCCCGCCGCGACCTACCATCCGACGCCGGTCGCCGATCTGCCGAAGCTCGCGCCGCACATTCCGTGGACTGCCTACTTCGCCACGTACAAGGCACCATCGTTCGCGATCGTCGACGTCGGGATTCCGGCGTACGTCACGGCTTACGACGGACTGCTCGCGTCGACGCCGCTGTCGACCTGGAAAGCATACCTGCGCTACAAGGTCGCCGACGCGTACGCATCCGCGCTGCCCAAGCGCTTCGCCGATGCATACTTTGCCTTCCGTGGCACGACGCTCACCGGCGTGAAGGAACAGCTGCCGCGCGCGCAGCGTTGCACCGCCGCCACCGACGCGTCGCTGCGCGACGTGCTCGGCAAGGTCTACGTCGAGAAAGCGTTTCCGCCGGCCGCGAAAGCGCGCGCGCAGGCGCTCGTCGACAACCTACAGGGCGTGCTCCACGACGACATTGCGACGCTCGACTGGATGAGCGCCGCCACGAAGACGCGCGCGCAAGAGAAGCTGGCCGCGTTCACCAAGAAGATCGGTTACCCCGACAAGTGGGTCGACTTCTCGGCGCTCACCGTCACCGACGGGCCGTACGCGAACAACGTCACCGCCGTGCGCCGCTTCCAGACCACACGGAACATCGCGCGGATCGGCACGGTCACCGACCGCTCGCTGTTCGGGATGACGCCGCCGACCGTCAACGCATATTACAGCCCGTCCGACAACGAGATCGTGTTCCCGGCCGGCATCCTGCAACCGCCGTTCTTCAATGCGAACGCCGACGATGCGGTCAACTACGGTGCGATCGGCGCCGTGATCGGTCACGAGATGACGCACGGCTTCGACGATCAGGGCCGCCAGTTCGATGCGAAAGGCAACCTGAGCGACTGGTGGACCGCGGCCGACACCGCTGCTTTCAAGAAGCGCGCGCAGTGCATCGTCGACGAGTACAGCGCGCTCGAACCGTTGCCGGGCGTGCACGCGAAGGGCACCAACCTCCAGGGCGAAGCGATTGCCGACCTCGGCGGGCTGACGATCGCATACAAGGCCTTCGAGCGCACCCCGCAAGCCAAAGCGCACAAGATGATCGACGGCTACACGCCCGAGCAGCGTTTCTTCCTGGCGTACGCGCAGGTCTGGCGCGGCTCGCAGACCGAGGCCTCGATCCGCCAGGCCGCGCTCACCGATCCGCACCCGAACCCGCGGCTGCGCGTGATCGGTACGCTATCGAACATGCCCGAGTTCCGCGCTGCGTTCCACTGCGTCGCCGGCGAGAAGATGGTGCGCGCGGAAAGCTGCCAGATCTGGTAGCTGCGTGAAATGGCGTCACACCGGACGATTGGCGGCCGGTGTGACGTCATAAGCTATAGCGCCGTATTCTCAGAAGATGCTGAGCCTGCGTACGGGAGTGAAGCGATGCCGAATCCGGATCCCGCGACGGTCAGCGCAGTACAACTTCACCGGAACGAGCGCGTTTCAGCAGATCACGCTGCTGCAACTCGCGACGCACACATCGGGGATGCCCGACGAGGACAAGAGCACGGGCAAGGCGAGCTACAATCTCTTCCACGATCTCGACCCGTCGGCCGAGCTCATCAACTACTGGACGACGTTCGCTCCGGTGAATCCGATCGGGGAGTGCTGGCTCTATTCGAGCCTCGGTTTCGTCACGCTCGGCTACGCGGTGACGCAGATGTACGGCGAACCCGAAAAGGGCAAGTACAACGCCATCCTCGAGCGGTACTTCACCGGGATGAAGTCGGATCTGCTCCGCATGCCGCACACCGGCGCGATCGTCCAGGACGACTGGATGCCGGCGAAGGGCTACGTCCGCGACAAGGATCAGACCGAGCCGGCGAGCGGGATCGCGGCCGACCTCAAGTCGAGCGGTCACGACATGCTCACCTTCATCAAAGCACAGCTGAACCAGCTCGACCCCGCTCCCAACCCCGTTATCCAGCGCGCCATCTCGGCGACCCAAGATTACCACGGTGAATTCCCGAAATGTGGGAAGCCTAAGGCGCCCGAGATGAAGATGGGTCTCGGCTGGCAGATCGTCGAGCTCGACGGCCGCAGGATGCTCACCAAGAACGGCGCTTCCGGGTTGGGCGGTCAGAGCTGCGCGATCTGTCTGCTCCCCGACATCTTGGTCGGGATCTCCGTGTTGACGAATCAAGTCTACCGCGGCAGCAGCCGGCCGTCGGGAACGAGCCCGACCGCCGTCGCGCGCGAGATCCTCAGCGAGCTCCATCCGTCGAGCGCACCGCTCCTCGATCGGCTCACCGAACAGCCTGAAGCCGACGGTTAGCGCGCCGTACGGTGCAGCGCGTTCGCTGCGACGAAGTCGCGGACGCCCGAGCTCACCACGCCCAGCGCGAAGAGCGTGAGCGCCCATGACAGCCAGCCGTACGATGCGCTCGCGAATCCGGTCGGCTGTTGCACCCATCCGAGCGCTTGCGGGAAGAGCAGTGCAACGAAGATCCCGTAGGTGATCCCCATGATCGCGTGCATCGAGCGTTCACCGGACGGCAACTTGCGCGTGCCGTCCTCGACGATAAAATCCGATAGCGTGATCGTGATCTCGGTCGCCAGCAGCACGACGAGCGGCAGCACGAGCCAGCCATGCGGCTCGAGCCACGCGAGCGACGCGAACAGGACGCAGTAGACGAAGTCACGCCAGGCGTGCAGGCGCAGCTCGCGCCATGCCGCCGGCATTGCCGGCAAGCGCGCAACGAGCTCGTGGTACACGATCGTGTCGAATGCGCCCATCAGCGCGAGGACGAACAACACGCACAGCGCGGCGGTCATGGGAGCGGCGTCACCGGGCCGCCGTAGGTCGCGAGCCGCCCCAGCACCGGGACGGCGATCGAGACGAGCAAATTCCAGCCGCGCTCGTCGGCACGCGCCGCAGCCTCGATGCGCGGCACCAGCCATTGCGGCAACGTACAGCCGAAGAAGCGACACGCGATCGACGAGAAGCGCAGGCCGCGCTCGTTCGCGTCGACGTCGAAGACGAATTGGAGCGGCCCCGTCTCCTCGACGAGACGGTCCCCGTCGATCCAGTGCACCGTTCGCAGCTTCGTGTCGGGAAAGATCCGTTCCCACACCTCGCGGTCGTCGCGCACGGTTACGACAAGCCGTCCGGGCGCGCGCGCACACGGCGCCGGCAGGCGCAGCAGCGCCGAAAGCGCGGAACGCAAGAATCCCGGCTCGTAGGTGACCTCCATCGCGAACTCCGCGGTGCCGCCCGGTCGCGCGTGAAAGCGCCGCAGCGGCGCGGGCAGCCGCGCGAACGACGCGCCGAGGAGACGCTCGTAGAGTTGCCGGCGCGCATGCGCCGCCCGATGCGCGTCGCGCTCATCGTCGTCGGACCAGCGAACGCGGCTCGGTGCGTGCATTCAGAGGCCGTACGCGTAGACGTGCTTGTCGAACGACACGGCATAGAGGCTC
>Ga0208220_1001036_pt1 | contig 11836 bp, 10 predicted proteins | sample NGESurdeep092012_9_FD_184484 | JGI IMG/M metagenome (GOLD analysis project Ga0208220, IMG submission 184484) | Arctic peat soil microbial communities from Barrow, Alaska - NGEE Surface sample F53-1 deep-092012 (SPAdes) | ecosystem: Environmental > Terrestrial > Soil > Wetlands > Peat ... | reverse complement strand
GACCTGTCGCCTACGCCATCGACCTCAACCCGGACCTGTCGCCTACGCCATCAACACCACTAGGCGCGGTCAACGGCGCAGCCGACAGCATCCCGATCCTGTCGCCTACCCCAGCGACCGCCTGACGACGTGATAACAGCAAAAAGTATGGCCGATCACGATAGTGGGTGTACTTGCCGCCGTATAGCGGCGGCAAGTACACCCACCGAGGACCCCGGCTGCCGGATCAAGGGATAACAGCAAGAAGCGCGGAGCGCCGGGTGGGGGTGGCGGGCAATTGCGGTGGAGTTGCGCGACACGCGGCGGATGTTCCGGGTGCGGGCGCGCCGAACGCAGACACTAGATGGCATGTATGTCCGCGTGGGTGGAAGTGCGGTTGACGAAGGGTTCGGGCCGGCCGGGGACGAGGACGCCGAGCGCCCGGACGCCGGCCCGGCCCTGCCGTGGCGCGATTCGCTCGGCGGCGGCCTGGCCGGCGTCCAGGAGCGGGTGCGGTCCGCCCGGGCGCTGCTCGAACGGCCGCTCACGTCGTACTACCTGATCCTCGGGATCACCGCGCTGCTGCTCTGCCTCGGCCTGATGATGGTGCTGTCGACCGCGTCGTTCACCGACCTGAACCAGGGCTTGTCGCCTTACCACGACTTCGAGTGGCAGGTTCTCGGCATCGTGGTCGGCCTGCCGATCATGTGGCTGATGGCGCGCTCGTCGCCCCGGGTGTTCCGGGCGATGGCCTACCCGCTGCTGGCGGTGTCGGTCATCGGCCTCGGCCTGACGCTGATCCCGGGCGTCGCGGTGGTGCACAACGGCGTCGCCCGCTGGATCGCGATCGGCCCGATTACCTTCCAGCCGTCCGAGCTGGCCAAGCTGGCGCTCGCGGTCTGGGGGGCTGACCTGCTCGCCCGCAAGGAGAAGCTGGGCATGCTGGCCGACTGGCGGCACCTGCTGGTCCCGCTGATGCCCGGCGCGGGCGTGCTCGCCCTGCTGGTGATGGCGGGCCAGGACCTCGGCACCACGTCCATCCTGCTGATCATCCTGCTGGCGCTGCTGTGGGTCGCCGGAGTGCCGTCGCGGGTGTTCGCCGCCCTGATCATCCTGCTCGGGCTGGTCCTGGTGCTGCTCTACGTGACCAAGAGCTACGGGTCGGCCCGGATCGAGGATTTCCTGCACCCGAGCAGCAACACCAATCCGGTCGGGACCAACCAGCAGTCCATCCAGGGGAAGTACGCGCTCGGATCCGGCGGGCTGTTCGGCACCGGCCTGGGCGCGAGCAAGGAGCAGTGGGGCTGGCTGCCCGAGGACTCGAGCGACTTCATCTTCGCGATCATCGGCGAGGAACTTGGCCTTGTCGGCACGCTGTGCGTGACCGCGCTGTACGGTGGCCTTGCGTACGCCGGTCTCCGGGTGGCACGTCGGGCCCCTGACACGTTCAGCCGGCTCGCCGCCGCCACGATCACGGCCTGGATCGTCATGCAGGCGGTGGTGAACATCGGCGCGGTGATCGGGGTGTTCCCGATCACCGGGGTGCCGCTGCCGCTGGTCTCCCAGGGACTGTCATCGGTGCTGGTGACGATGGTCGGTCTGGGTATGCTCATGTCGTTTGCGCGGCGGGAGCCAGGAGCGAGCCAGGCATTGGCGGCACGCGGCCCCGGCGTGGGGTCCCGCGTTCTAAGCTGGCTTGGCCGGGGGACGCAGCGCGGGACTTAGATGATCAGCGCCGCGGCGTAACACCGGCCGGGCGACGAGCGAGGAGCAGATGCGATGCGGGTCGTGCTAGCTGGCGGCGGGTCAGCCGGTCATATCGAGCCTGCTCTCGCGCTTGCCGACGCCCTGCGGCAGGCCGATAGCAGCATTCAGGTAACGTGCCTCGGCACCCAGCGGGGCCTGGAGACCAGGCTCGTGCCGCTCCGCGGCTACGAGCTCGAGCTGATCCCGGCGGTGCCATTGCCCCGCTCGGTGACGCCTCAGCTGCTGACCGTGCCCGGTCGGCTGGCCGGCGCGGTGCACGCCGTGGGCACGATCCTGGACCGGGTCGGCGCCGACGTCCTGGTCGGCTTCGGCGGGTACGTGGCGACGCCCGCCTACCTGGCGGCCAAGCGGCACAAGGTGCCGATCGTGGTGCACGAGGCGAACCCGCTGCCCGGCATTGCCAACCGACTCGGCGCGCATCTCACCACGCACGTCTTCACCGGCCACCCCGACACCAAGCTGCGCAACGGAAAGTACCTCGGGCTGCCGATCAGGCGGCAGATAGCCGAGCTTGACCGGTTCGCGCTCGGCGACAAGGCCCGGGCGCACTTCGGCCTCCGGCCCGACCTGCCGGTGCTGCTCGTCACCGGCGGCTCGCAGGGCGCCGTGTCGCTCAACCGGGCGCTCGCGGGTGCGGTCGGCGCGATCACCAGCGCCGGGGTGCAGGTGCTGCACGTCACCGGGCCCAAGCACGTGAACGAGATCCAGGCGCCGCCGGGGCCGGTGCCGTACGTCGCGGTGCCGTACGTGGACCGGATGGACCTGGCCTACGCGGCGGCCGACTTCGCGCTCTGCCGGGGCGGCGCGATGACCTGCGCCGAGCTCACCGCGGTGGGCCTGCCCGCCGCCTACGTCCCGCTGCCGCACGGCAACGGGGAGCAGCGGCTGAACGCGCTGCCGATCGTCCAGCGCGGCGGCGGGCTGCTGGTCGACGACGCCGAGCTGACCGCCGACTGGATCAAGACCTCGCTGCTCCCGGTGCTGACCAACATCGACCAGGTGGCCGGCATGTCGGAGGCGGCCGCGGCGATGGGCAGGAAGGACGCCGACCGCTGGCTGGCGAAGGCGGTCATCGACATCGTCGCCGCCGAGGCGGCCAACCGGGCCGCCGAGGCCGGCCGGCAGCCGGCCGACAGCAGGCAGCCGGCCCCGGCGCCCGCGCCCGGCGCCGCCCCCGCAGGCCAGTGGGCGTCCCCGGCGCCGCAGCCGCCCGCCCCCGCTTCGGCCGAACCGGGCAGCCTGTTCACGCCCCGCACCAGCCGCCACCAGCAGCCTCCGGCCGACGATCCGCGTCAGGCCCGCGGCCAGGACGCCCGTAGCCAGGACGCCCGTAGCCAGGACGCCCGCGGCCAGGACGCCCGGGGCCCGTTCGCGCCCGGCCAGTTCCCGGTCGGCCAGGGGCAGCCGGATCAGTTCCCGACCCGTCCGGCGCGGCCTGGTCAGTTCGGAGCGGGCCCGGCCTCGTCGGCTCGGCCTCAGCAGCCGCAGCCGCAGCCATCGCCGGCCCCCCAGCCTCCGCAGGCTCCGCCTGCCCAGGGTCAGCTCCCGCGGAATCCGCCCGCGAAGGCCCCGTCTCTCCCGAGCCCGAGTCCGGGTCCGGGACGTCACAGGCAGGCACGGTCATAGCGGCGGCAGGGAGGGGACACGCGCGATGGCGCTGGTGACGCCGACAGAACCAGTACCGCTGGGCGAACTCGGGCGGGTGCACTTCGCCGGCCTAGGCGGCGTCGGCATGTCCGGCATCGCCCGGATCATGCTGGCCAGGGGGGTGGAAGTCTCCGGCAGCGACACGACCGCCGACTCGGTCGCGCTGACCGAGCTGGCGGCGCTCGGGGCCCGGGTCTGCGTCGGCCACGCGGCCGGCCACCTCGGCGACGCGGACACGCTGGTCGTGTCCAGCGCGATCAGGGCGAGCAACCCGGAGCTGGTCGAGGCGAACCGCCGGGGCCTGCGGGTAGTGCACCGGGCGGCCGCGCTCGCCTCGCTGATGTTCGGCCGCCGGGTGATCGCGGTGACCGGCACCCACGGCAAGACCAGCACCACCTCGATGATCGCGACCGTGCTCATCGAGACCAGCGAGGCCGGCGCGGCGCCCGCGTACGCGATCGGCGGCGTGCTCGCGGCCACCGGCGTCGGCGCGGCCGACGGCGACGGCCCGTACTTCGTGGCCGAGGCGGACGAGAGCGACGGCTCGTTCCTGATGTACTCGCCGGACATCGCCGTGGTCACCAACGTCGACGCCGACCACCTGGACAACTACGGGACCGAGGCGGCCTACCGGGCCTCGTTCGCCGCCTTCCTCGGCCGGGTCAAGCCGGGCGGCCTGCTGGTGACCTGCGCCGACGATGCAGGCACGCGCGACCTGGCCGACCAGGCCCGCGCGCTGGGGCTGCGGGTGGTCAGCTACGGCGAGTCGCCCGACGCGGACTACCGGATCGGCGGCGTGCGGACGAGCGGGATGCAGACGTCGTTCACCATCCGCGCCGAGCCGTCGGCCGGCCAGAGCCGCCCCGGTCCGTTCGGGACCATCGATCTTGACCTTCAGCTGCGCGTGCCCGGACGTCATAACGCGCTCAACGCGGCCGCCGCCTTCGCCGCCGCGGTGGAGCTCGGGATCGAGCCGGAGCGGGCCGCGACCGCCCTGGCCAGCTACCGGGGCGCCGCGCGACGGCTCGAGCCCAAGGGCGAGGCCCGCGGGGTGCGGGTCCTCGACACCTACGCCCACCACCCGACCGAGCTCGCGGCCGACCTGCGCGCGGCCCGCGACATCACCACCGGCGGCGGGCGGGTGATCGCGGTCTTCCAGCCGCACCTGTTCAGCCGGACCAGGATCTTCGCGGCCGAGCTGGGCGCCGCCCTCGGGCTCGCGGACGAGGCCGTGGTGCTCGACGTGTACGCGGCCCGCGAGGACCCCGAGCCGGGGGTGACCGGCGCTCTGGTCGCCGACGCGGTGCCGGGCGGCGCGGCCCGCTACGTCCCCGACTTCGCCGACGGGCCTGCCGTCGTCGCCGCGCTCGCCCGGCCGGGCGACCTGGTGCTGACCATGGGGGCAGGCGACATCACGAAGATGGGGCCGCTGGTCCTCGACGAGATCGCGGCGTCCGGGGCGACCACGCCATGACCGGCCCAGCGCCCGGCAGCGCGCCAGGTCCCGGCGCGATCACGGACGTGGAGTCGCCGCCGGAGGCGACTCCCGGACGGGCGCGACGCCGCAACCCGTGGCGGACGCGGTTCCTCGCGCTGGCCGGGGTGGCCGTGATCGCCGGGGTGGCCTGGGTGCTCCTCGGCGACCGGGTGTTCGTGGTGCGGTCGGTCACCGTGACCGGCACCCATCTCGTCTCGACCTCGCAGGTGGTCGCCGCCGCCGACGTCCCGCTGGGCACGCCGCTGTCGCGGGTCGACGCCGGGGCGGTGACCCGGCGGGTCGAGGCGATCCGCCAGGTCGCCTCCGCCACCGTGACCGTCGGCTGGCCCGACCACCTGGCGATCACGGTCAAAGAGCGGGTGCCGGTGATGGCGGTGCGGCTGGCGCACGGCGGCTATGACCTGGTCGACCCGTCCGGGGTGGTCGTGCTCTTGGCGACCGCCAAGCCCGCCGGGCTGCCGCTGTTCACCACGTCGCTGTCGGGTGCCGCGCTGCGCGCCGACCCTGGGGTCGCCGCCGTCTCGGCCGTGCTGGGCGAGTTGGCGCCCTCGCTCGAGCGCACGGTCGCCGGCGTGTCGGTGGCCGAGCTGCCAGGGGGGTCGGACGGCGGCTCGCTGGCCGCGTCCCAGCAGGTGACCCTGTCGGTGCGGGGCGGCAAGACGATCGTCTGGGGTGACCCGAGCAATGCCACCGCCAAGAACCGTGAGCTTGAGATCCTGCTCCGCAGCGGCGTCAGCTACCTGAATGTGAGCGCGCCGGGGACCGTGGTCACACGGTGAAACGCGACACGCTGGGTATCTAGGCGCGTGGCTAGTTGACCACGATGTCTCCCCACCCTACTGTCCCTATCAATCGTACGGAAGATAAACTCTAAATCTCAACCTGAAGGTGAAACTCTAAGGTCGGGATGGGCAGGTAAAAGAGCGAGCGGAAAGGGCACCCTCCTCGTGGCAGCACCGCAGAACTATCTGGCGGTCATCAAAGTCGTCGGAATCGGCGGGGGCGGCGTTAACGCCGTCAATCGCATGATCGAAGAGGGACTCAAGGGCGTCGAGTTCATCGCGATCAACACCGACGCGCAAGCCTTGCTGATGAGCGACGCTGACGTCAAGCTCGACGTCGGCAGGGAGCTGACCCGTGGTCTCGGCGCCGGCGCGAACCCGGACGTCGGCGAGCAGGCTGCCATGGACCACCGCGAGGAGATCGAAGAGGTGCTCAAGGGCGCCGACATGGTCTTCGTCACCGCGGGCGAGGGCGGCGGCACCGGCACCGGGGGCGCCCCGGTGGTGGCCAACGTGGCCCGCTCGCTCGGCGCGCTGACCATCGGCGTGGTAACCCGGCCGTTCGGGTTCGAGGGCAAGCGCCGCGCGGTCCAGGCCGAGACCGGGATCGAGCGGCTGCGGGCCGAGGTCGACACGCTGATTGTCATTCCGAACGATCGCCTGCTGCAGATCTCCGACCGGTCCGTTTCCGTGCTCGACGCGTTCAAGGCCGCCGACCAGGTGCTGCTCTCCGGTGTTCAGGGCATTACCGACCTGATCACGACGCCCGGCCTGATCAACCTCGACTTCGCCGACGTGAAGTCGGTGATGTCCGGCGCGGGGTCTGCGCTGATGGGCATCGGCTCATCGCGCGGCGACGACCGCGCCGTGGCCGCCGCCGAGATGGCGATCTCCTCGCCGCTCCTTGAGGCTTCGATCGACGGCGCCCACGGCGTCCTGCTGTCCATCCAGGGCGGCTCCGACCTCGGTCTGTTCGAGATCAACGAGGCGGCGCAACTGGTGGCCAACTCGGCCGCGGTGGACGCCAATATCATCTTCGGCGCGGTCATTGACGACGCGCTCGGCGACGAGGTGCGGGTGACGGTGATCGCGGCCGGGTTCGACGAGGCGCAGCCGAACCGCGCGGCCTCCGCCCCGCTCACACTGAACCGCTCGTCTGGCTCGTCCGGGGGCGGAACGCACGCCGCCTCGCCCCCCGGCACGCTCCAGTTCGCGCCGTCGTCCTCGTCCTCGCCCGCATCCACGGGGTCGTCCTCGCCGTCCACCTCGACCGCCTCTGCCGCGGCCGCCTGGGGCGGCGGCACGGGCACCACCTCGTCACCCGCCCCGGAGACCCCGGCCGCCCCGGCTGCCGCGGCCGCCGCTGCCCCAGCCCCCGAGCCCGTGCCGTTCACGAGCTCGCTGGCCAGCAGCCTGGCCGACCCGATCGCCGGCGTCCCCGCCCAGTCAGGCAGCGACGGCGCCTCGGCCGGCTACGTGCCGTCACCGGTCTCGTTCGTCTCGCCCGACGGCGACGACGAGGACTACAACGCCAAGTCGGCCGGCGGCTACGGCGCCCGGACCCGCGACGACCGCGATCGCGACGCCGACGCCTCGTCGGCCGGGCCCGCCAGCTGGAAGGACTCAGGGCGGGCAGGCAAGCAGGACACGGTCTTCGACGTGAGCGCCGGGCGTCGTCGGCCGGTCGTCTTCGAAGAGGACGACGACCTGGATGTCCCCGACTTCCTCAAGTGACCCCCGCTCGCCACGCTGAGCTGGCCGACCGCCTCGCCGCGATCCAGGCCCGCGTCGCCGCCGCGTGCGCCGCGGCGGGACGAGACGCCAGCGAGATCACGCTCATCGCCGTCACCAAGACCAGGCCCGCCGAGGACGTGCTGGCGCTGACCGAGCTCGGCCAGGCCGACTTCGGGGAGAACCGGGACCAGGAGGCGGCGCCTAAGGCCGCTGAGGTCGCCGAGGCGGCGATGGGCCCGGTCCGGTGGCACTTCATCGGCCAGCTGCAGACCAACAAGGCGCACAGCGTGGTCCGGTACGCCAGCGTCGTGCACTCGGTCGACCGGGTCCGCCTCGTCCGCGCCCTCGGCAGCGCCTCGCGGGCGGCAGCAACGCCGACGGGCCCGATCACCTGCCTCGTCCAGGTCAGCCTCGACGGCGACGCGACCAGAGGCGGCGCGCTGATCAGCCAGCTGCCCGAGGTCGCGGCCGCCATCGAGGCCGAGCAGGGCCTCGCGCTCGGCGGCATGATGGCGGTCGCCCCGCTCGGCGTGGCCCCGGAAACGGCGTTCGCCTCGCTCCGGGAGATCTCGGGCACGGTGCGCGAGATCAACCCGGCCGCGACCGTCATCTCGGCCGGGATGAGCGGAGACCTCGAGGCCGCCGTTCGAAACGGCGCGACACACCTGAGAATTGGTACGGCGTTGCTCGGCAACAGATCGCTCCCGGTCCTGTAATGTCCGTCGCGTAAGGAGTTTCTGAGGTCTGTTGGGTGCGCGGCGACGCGTGGGTGTGGTACGACGGAGGACTGAAGGATGGCCAGCGCGATGCGCAAGATGGCGGTCTACCTTGGCCTCGTCGAGGACGATAGCCGGTTCGCCGACGGTTACGACTCGTACGAGGAGTACGACGAATACGACGAGTCAACCGACGTCGTCGATACCGTCGCGCCCGTCGCTGCGCGTGCCGACTATGGTGCTTACGTGAGTGATCACCGAGTCGAGGCCATTCCTCCGCAGCAGGTGGAGCTTGCCAGGATCACGACACTTCATCCGCGCACCTACAATGAAGCGCGGACCATCGGTGAGCACTTCCGTGAGGGCACCCCGGTGATCATGAACCTGACCGAGATGGTCGACAGCGACGCGCGTCGCCTGGTCGACTTCGCGGCGGGACTGATCTTCGGCCTTCGCGGGTCCATCGATAAGGTGACGAACAAGGTCTTCCTGCTGTCCCCGGCGAACGTCGAGGTGACGGCGGAGGACAAGGCGAGGATCGCCGAGCGCGGCTTCTTCAACCAGAGCTAGGGCGACTGGTTCGAGGACACCGGCCGGCTATACGTGGCGGGCTAGGACAGTGATGTGATGCACAACTTCCTGCATTACCTGCAGATAGTCCTTACCTACGTGCTCGAGCTGTACCTGGTGGTGCTCATCGGCACCATGATCATCAGCTGGATACGCGCGTTCGCCCGCGACTGGGTTCCGCACGGCATCATCCTGGTGGTGTGTGAGACCGTTCTCACGCTGACCGATCCGCCCCTGAAATTCCTACGTCGCCACATTCCTCCCCTCCAGCTCGGTAGGATGAGGCTCGACCTCAGCTTCATGGTGCTGTTCATCGTGGTGTTGATTTTGCTTGAGGTGGCTGTGCCAAGACTCTGAAGCATGTACGGTGCTTTGCAGGTACGGTGCTGAGGAACACGGTGCTGACGGAACTACGGTGCTGAGGAACACAGCCAAGCGCGCCGAGGAGACGAGATGCCGCTGACTCCCGCGGATGTGCGGAACAAGCAGTTCAGTACGACCAGGCTTAGGCCCGGCTACGACGAGGAAGAAGTTGACGCCTTCCTTGACGAGGTCGAGGCTGAACTTGATCGGTTTATCCAGGAGAACGAAGAACTCCGGGCGAAGCTGGCCGAGGTGCTGCGTGGTGGAGGGAAGCCGGCCATGTCGGCGCTCTCTTCGCCGCTGTCCGACCAGAAGTCGGACATGATGGCGCCAGAGCCGCCCGTGGAGTACCGACGCCCCGAGCCCATGCAGCACTCGATGTACTCGAGTGAAGACAACCACAACAGCATGGACACGGCCGCGCGGGTGCTCTCGCTGGCCCAGCAGACCGCCGACCAGGCGATCGCCGATGCTCGCCGGGAAGCCGACGAGACGCTGGGCAGGGCTCGCCGGGAGGCCGACGACGTGCTGACCAAGGCCCGCCGCCAGGCGGAGCAGATCACCGGTGACGCCAGGGCGCGTGCCGAGTCCCTGGAGCGTGACGCTCAGGAGCGTCACCGCCAGGCAATGGGCTCGCTCGTGCAGTCGCGTGAGGAGCTTGAGCGTCGGGTCGATGACCTGCGCGCATTCGAGCGTGAGTACCGCAGCCGCCTGAAGGCCTATCTTGAGGGGCAGCTGCGCGACTTGGAGGCCGGGGTGACCGATAGTGGCACCTTCCCGGCCATGCCTCCGGCGGCAGCGCCAACGCCGCCGCAGCTTCCGGCTGGCCTCGGCCAGTCGCCGGTGCGCAACGGTCTGGCCGGTCCGGCGCCTACGGCAGCCCAGTATGCAGTCCCCGAGCACGCGGGCGGCTTCCGTCCCGATGGTCGTTGATCCGTTGACGTAGCTCTCCGGTTCTCCGGACACGAGGTGATTTTTAAGTGATCCGGTTCAGCGCCGGGCTGGTTGTCGTCGCTATCGGGGTGCTTATCGGCGGCGTCGCCACCAGCAAGCTGTCGCTGGTCTACGTAGCGATCGCGGTCAGTGCCGTGGCACTGGTCGCGCTCGCGATCGGGGTGGCGCTCAAGCGCGACGAGCTATTCGGGGGTGGGTCGGAGCTTGCGCCCGCTGGTGTGGGCGCGGGCTCCGGAATGCCAGTCGGCCAGCCGGCCGACGCCGGTCACGTTCGTGGCAATGACGGGCACGTCCGGGAGGATCTCGAGCAGATCCGCCCGGCCGTGCCCGTAGCCTCGTCAGCCCTATTCGGCGGCCAGGACGCCCCGGCCGCCGCCGCGCCAACGACCGCGCCAGCCGCGACCGCGTGGCCGTCGGCGGACCGAACGGCGGTGGACAACTCCCCGTTCGGGAACCCGGGGCTGGGGCAGCGCCGCTCCGCCTTCAGCCAGACGTCGACCCGCGAGGCCGACTCTGCCGCCGACTGGCAGACGCGCTCGCCGCAGCCTCCGTGGTCGTCCGGTGACCAGGCCCGCCCGTCCTGGACGGCCAAGGAACCGCAGTCCGCGCCCGCCCCGCCCGCCCCGGCCGCCGCTTCCCCGCGCGGGTGGGGGAGTTCGGACCAGCCGCCGACGCCGAGCTGGTTCGACCGGCTGAACCAGCCCGTCGCCGACGCGTCCGCGCCGACGACCACCAACCCGGCCAAGCCCGAGCCGCCCAAGCCCGAGCCGGCCAAGCCCGAGCCTTCCAAGCCCGAGCCGCCCAAGGCCGAGCCTGCTGAGACCGAGCCGTCGAAGACGTCGCCGGCCGTCGACACCGTCGATACCGACGACGATGACTGGCCGACTCGCTACTCGTGGCTCGAGGATGACGAGTCCGATGAGGCGGCCGAGCCCGACGCCGCCGAGCCCGACGTGGCCGAGGTCACCGACGTCACCGACGCCGCTGAGACGGAGCCCGCCAAGACGCTGTCGAAGGAGGCCAAGGCGGCCGAGCCCGACGCCGCCTCGCCAGACGCCACCGCGACGACCCCCGACGCTGACGCCGAAGACCACGCCGCGCAGGCAGAAGACGTCGCCGCGGCGGCCGACTCACAGCCTGCCGAGCCGGCCGATACCCCCGCCGTCGACGAGGACGAGCCGTCCGCCCCGCGCCAGAGCGACGTCAAGCTGGTCACGGTCATCCCCGGCGTGCCCCGGTACCACGATCCGGACTGCATCCTCATCCGCTTCATGGACGACGATGACATCGCCAGGAAGTCCATCCCCGAGGCCAAGGCGGCCAACTGCACGCCCTGCGCCGCCTGCGAGCCCGAGGGCTAGCGGGCTGACACCAGTCACAATCGGCAAAGCCAAGCAGATTTTCCCGAACGGACCGTCGCGACTCCCGTCCGCCCCGGTTCCCCGACGTGATCGCGTGACATTCGGGTCGCCGCCCGCGCCGCCGAACCGCCCGGCGGGTCACCAGCCTCACCTGCCGCATTGACCCTACCGATTCCGCCCGCCCCACCGGCCTCCTGATCGGCCGCGTGATCACGAAGCCTTTTATCCTGGCGAAGGGAAAAACGCTTATAGGTCGCTAAATCCTTCGCGATCATGGACAAACCGCCCTTTCGCCGAGGCGTTCTGGTGACTACGGGGCGAATGGTGCCGCTGGGAGACCGACGACCGCTCTCAGGCCGGAGGCGCCGTCGGGGGCGGACTCTAGGTGGGCGGTGCCGGCGTGGACTGGGCGGAGGCGCGGACGATGGCGAGCCCCAGGCCCGCTCCGCCCGTGTCGCCGGCTCA
>Ga0208220_1001035_pt1 | contig 11852 bp, 9 predicted proteins | sample NGESurdeep092012_9_FD_184484 | JGI IMG/M metagenome (GOLD analysis project Ga0208220, IMG submission 184484) | Arctic peat soil microbial communities from Barrow, Alaska - NGEE Surface sample F53-1 deep-092012 (SPAdes) | ecosystem: Environmental > Terrestrial > Soil > Wetlands > Peat ... | reverse complement strand
ATCGCGCCGCCGCCGGGTTGCGATCCCGCCCTGCACCTTTTCATCGTCCTGATCGACTTTGCCGCGGCCGGGCTCACCCGCGCCGAGGTCATGGCCGGCTTAGCGTCGCGCGGCATCGGCAGCCAGGTCCACTACACCCCCGTGCACCGGCAACCCTATTACCGCGAGCGTTACGGCGACCTCGACCTGCCCGGCGCCGACGCCTACTACGCCCGCTGCCTCAGCCTGCCGCTCTATCCGGGTATGGCCGACTCAGATCCAGACCGGGTGGTCGAAGCGCTGGCTGAGGTTTTAGGGTTGAGCTAGCCGAGCGGTGCTAGACCGCTTCTTCCAGCATGCCGTCCAGGCCCTGTTCGCGGACCTTGCGGTAGAGGGTCGAGCGGCCGATGCCGAGGCGGCGAGCGACTTCGCTCATGTGGCCGGAATAGATTTCGATGGCCAGCTGGATCAGGTCGCGCTCGATATCCTCCAGCGTGCGCAGGTGGCCGCGCTCGTCGAGGATGCGCACCGGCGAATCGGTCGGCAGATCGTCCATCAGCTCCTGGGCGCTCGGCGTCGGCACCCGGAGGGGATTGAGGACCGCCACCCCGCCCACGCCTGTGGCCGGCGCGGCCAGCAGTGAGTGGTAGGCACCGGAGCACAGACCGAGGAGCAGCACCTCTTCCGGGTCCTCGGGGGCGAGATAGCGGACGCCGGCGGCCACGTCGTCGAAGGCGCCGGGCGGGTAGCTCGACAGTTCACCGGGGGGGCCGAGGAGCGGGCTGTCCCCCACCCCGCCGATGTCCATCCGCAGGCAACGCATGCCCTGGGCCGCCCACCGTCGGCTCAGCTCCACCCACTGTCGGCCGGGACCCACGTGGTGGAGGCTGCCGGCGTTGAGGAACAGCGCCGACGCGAAGGTGGGCACCGGGCCGCCGGTGGTGGGGACCCGGGCCGAGCCGGCCAGCACCGGTCCCTCGGGGGGATCGGCCGGCTCGGCCATGATTCCGAACAGTCCGGCGGCGCCGAAGGAGACCGGTCGCTCGATGACGGGCACACCGTCGGGCGGCTGGACCGGCGCCGAGGCGCGGATGGCCGGCACTAACGCCGTCGGTCCGGCCCCGACCACCTGGTCGACGATGAACGAGGTGATGGCGGCCACGTCGCTCTCGTCGACCGTCGCCCGCATCAGCTCGACGCCGAACAGTGCGTCCGCCCCGACGCCGGAGCACCGGGTGCACCCGTCGGGCCCGAACTCCGGTCGGCCGGGCTGACCGGTCACCGGGTCGACCTCGTCGATCACCAGGACCGCCGGCGGGAAGGTGCGGTCGGCGCCGCCCGTGTCGAGGGCCTTGAGGTCGGCGACGAGTTCGGCCCCCAGCACCAGTCCCGGGATCTCGACGGTCCCGTCGGCGACACCGGGGGCGTCGCCCACCGCGTACATGCGACGCAGCGCCCGCTGGTAGCGCACGAACTGGCTCCCTTTCGTCCACGGGTACCAGAGGGTGAGCGAGGCCACGTCGCGGCGGGTGTCGGCGGCCCGGGCGGCCAGCGTCGCCCCGAGGCGCGCCCCCACCAGGTGGAGGCGGACGGCACCGGCCCTACCCAGGTAGTCCAGCCCCTCGCCGATACTGGCGATCCAGGCGGCCAGCCGGTCCGGGTCGGTGAGGGCCCCGACCGAGTCGCCGGTCCCGTCGTAGTCGAAGCGGAGGACGGCGCAACCGACTTCGGCCAGGGCACCGGCCAGTCGGCGGAAGGCCAGTTGGGTCGCCTCGCCCTCGATGCCGATCGACGGGCACAGCACGACGCCGTGGCCACTCGGGACGGCGGGTAGGTGGACCCAGCCGAACAGGGCGCGGTCGACCGGGCCGAACCAGGTGGGCACCGCCTGCGGTTCAGGCATCGCCGGGCACCGGAACGCGTGGCGGGAGCGGCGTCGGCATGGTGGCGCCCGTCCGTTCGTCGTACGTGGACGCAGACATCTCAGGCGATGGTAGCCGCACCGGTCAGCGGCCCGACCGGCGGAGGCGGGCGCGCAACGTGGTCCGCGTGTCGGGCTCGATCCGCAGGACCACCGCGGCCATGACCGCCCACGCCCCGAGCACGACGACGGTGGCGCAGACCACGGCCTGCACCCCCCCGCGGACGGCGTGTGCCGAATGCGGCACCGGGAACAGCCACAGGATGGCGAGGGCCAGCACGCCGGCGGCGGCCACGGCCGGCAGGACGGGGAGCAGCGCGTCCTTCACGTACGTCGCGAAAGACACCTCGAGGTAGCGGCAGACGATAATCGGCAGGATGGTGAACTCGATGACGAGGACGGCCGGCAGCGACCCGATGGCCGGTCCGATCGGCCCCAGCCAGAAGGTGGCGATGATGCTCCCGATCAGATTGATGGTGGCGCCGAGGACGGCCATGCGCATCATCAGCTGATTGCGGCCGATGCCGGTCAGGAAGACGAAGCACTGGTGACCGGGGAGCTCGAGGGCGGTCACGAAGCCGAGGGCGATCATGATCGAGTAGGTCTTGGGCGGGACGTTGCCGAGCCACAGTTTGAGGATCGGGTCGCCGAACGCGGCCAGGGCCACCAGGATGGGCAGCGAGATGGCCAGCGTGGCCATCACCGTCCTCGAGAAGAGCCGGGCCTGGCGGGTCGGGTCCTTCACGCTCTCGAGGTGGGCGTAGGTGGGCAACAGGAGGTCGCTGCCGTAGGTGGTGAGGTTGCGCGTGAAGTTGGCCGTGGACAGGGCGATGTCATACGGCGCGACCTGGGCGACCGGCAGGATGATGCCGATGATCAAGGCGTCGAGGCTGTAGGACACCAACCCGCTGACGGCGATCACGGTGTTGCGCCCGCCGAATCTGAGCAGATCGACCAGGATCTGGCGTTCGAAGCGTCCCGATGCCACCGAGAACCCGGTGATGCGCCGGACCAGGAAGGTGGTCAGTGTGAAGCTGAAGATGGTCCCGGCCAGGGTGACGATGCCGAGCCACACCAGCCCGCCGCCAAGCAGGACCACCGCAACCTGGGCGATCTGGGTGGCGAACATGCTGGCCAGCCCGATCTGGGCCTGCCGATCCTTGCGCCCGACCCCGAAGAGCACCGCTCCTGGCACCGCGGCGACGAACGTCGTGGCGATCATCACCCCGAGGAGCACCAGGGTGATTCCGGCCCCGTCGCCGCTGGTGCCACCGAGGTGGACGATGGAGCCCAGGAATGGGGCCAGCACGACAGTGATGACGATGGCGATGGCCCCGGACACCGAGAAGAAGACCGTGCCGGTGCGAATGACGTTGGCCAGCCCGTCGTGGTCCCCTTCAGCTGTCATCCGGGCCACCCGTTGGACGACGGCGGTGGACACTCCGACGTCGAGAAGGGCGAGGTAGCTGACGATCGAGAGCAGTACGATCCACAGGCCGTAGGTGCTGGTCCCCAGATGGATGAGCAGGACCCGCGTGAGCACCAGGCTCAAGATGACTCCGACGATCAGGTTGGCATAGGACGACAACGCGTTGCGCAGGAACTGCTGGGCGCTCGCGTTGGCGGGGGGCTGGTCCGCGGCGGTCACGCCAGACACTGATCTGAGGGACGCATGCGGGTCGAAGCGTACCGTGTCGGACCTGTTCTGCGGCACCTCGCACCCACGTCGACACAGGCCCCAAGCCGTCTGCGGCCCCGGTCGTCGGACGGTCTTGGGCGAAAGGTGCTCTGGTACCGTGCGTCATGGCGCGCGTACTCCACGTTCCCCTGCCACTCTCGCGCCGTGGCAACACGTTGATGGGCGTCGTCTTCGAGTTGGCCCGCTGCCAGTCCGCGGACGGGAACACCGTCGGTGCTGTGGTGAGCGACAACCGGGACGTTCATTTCGACGGCCTCGACAATCTGTCCGTCGACTACACCCGCCACTGCCCCCGTCAGTGGTTCACCCGGACCGAGCGGCTTCACGACGCCGTCTCGGCACGCCTCGGCCGCCGGCGTCGGTACACCGGCGACCTCTACCTTCCGGCCATAGAGGCCGCCGTGGCCTGGCGGCCGGATCTTCTCATCCTCTACGAGGGTCTGGCCACGGCAGCCACCGTGCCGGCGTGGCGCCGGGCACTCCCCGACTCCCGCATCGTCCTGTACATGCACAGCCCGCTGGCCCGCACCTATGGACGCGCCGAACTGGTCCGGTCACTGGGCGGCGTGGACGCCGTCGTGTTCGTCTCGGAGTTCCTCCGGTCACAGTTCGTGACGCGGGTACCGGCTCTGGCGGCCAAGGCGAAAGTCGTCGAGAACGGGGTCGACCGGAGTGTCTTCCACCCGGACCCCGACGGGCCGGTGGGACGTGATCGTGCCGTGGGGTCACCCTTCGAGCTGCTGTTCGTCGGCCAGGTTGCGCCGCACAAGGGTCCCGACCTGATGCTGCGGGCCGTGGCGGCGGCCCGGGGGCTGACCGACGTCACGCTGCGGGCCACGGTGGTCGGCAGCAGCGCCTACGACGCCAGCGACGAACTGACCGACTTCGAGAGGTCGCTCCGCACCTTGGCCTCCTCCTCGGGCTTCGATGTCGAGTTCGTGCCTTTCGTCGGTAAAGCGGAGTTGGCCGACTTCTACCGTCGGGCATCGGTGGTGTGCGTCCCGTCGATCTTCGACGAGCCCTTCGGCCTGGTGGGGGCCGAAGCCATGGCGTGCGGTACCGCGCTGGTGGCGTCACGTCGGGGCGGCCTGCCCGAGGTCGGCGGCGACGCCGCCCGCTACATCGATCCCGAGGACACCGCCGGATTCGCCGCCGTCGTCGCCGATTTGGCCGACCACCCGGACACGGTCACTTGGATGAGGGCGGAGGGACTTCGCCTGATTGAACACCGGACCTGGGACGTGGCGAGCCGGCGGATCGCCGAGGTGACCGGGGTGATCTGATCTCCAGTGATCAGTCGTCGAGCTTCAGGGCGGAGACGAAGGCCTCCTGGGGAACCTCGACGCGGCCGATGTTCTTCATCTTCTTCTTCCCCTCCTTCTGCTTCTCCAGCAGCTTGCGCTTGCGGGTGATGTCACCGCCGTAGCACTTGGCCAGCACGTCCTTGCGCCGGGCCTTGACGGTCTCGCGGGCCAGCACCCGACCGCCGATGGCGGCCTGGATCGGCACGTCGAACATCTGGCGCGGGATCAGCTCGCGGAGCTTGTCGGCCATCCTGCGCCCGTAGTAGTCGGCCTGGGACTTGTGGACGATGGTGGAGAAGGCGTCGACGGGGACGTGGTTGATGAGCAGGTCCACTTTGACGAGGTCCGAGGTGGCGTAGCCGCCCGGCTCGTAGTCGAGGCTGGCGTAGCCCTTGGTCCGGCTCTTCAGCTGGTCGAAGAAGTTGACCACCACTTCGGCCAGGGGGATCACGTAGACGAACTCGACCCGCTCGGGGGACAGGTAGTCCATCTTGACCATCTCGGCCCGACGTCCCTGACACAGCTCCATCACCGAGCCGGTGTACTCGGCCGGCGACAGGATGGTGGCGCGCAGCATCGGCTCGTCGACATGGTCGAGCGTCGACGGCTCGGGCAGCTCGCTCGGGTTGTCCACGTCGACCTCGGTGCCGTTGGTCAGGAAGGCCCGGTAGGCAACGGACGGAGCGGTGGCGATCAGCGACAGGTCGAACTCGCGCTCGAGGCGCTCGCGGACGATCTCCATGTGGAGGAGGCCGAGGAAGCCGCAGCGGAAGCCGAAGCCCAGCGCCCGCGACGACTCGGGCTCGTACGTGAAGCTGGCATCGTTGAGCCGGAGCTTCTCGAGGGCGTCGCGGAGGTCCGGCAGCTCGTCGCCGTCGATGGGGAACAGCCCGCAGAAGACCATCGGCTTCGGGTCGCGGTAGCCGTCGAGCGCCGTGGCCGCCGGGTGGGTGGCCGTGGTGACGGTCTCCCCCGAGCGGGCACCGCCCACGTCCTTGATCCCGGCGATGAGGTACCCGACCTCGCCCGGGCCGAGCTCGTCCACGGGCACGGTCACCGGGGTCCGGATGCCGATCTCCTCGATCTCGTGGTTGTCGCCGGCCTGCATGAACCGGAGCCGGTCCCTGGTGGTCAGCGTCCCGTCCATGACCCTGATCGAGCTGACGACCCCCCGGTACTGGTCGTAGGCGGAGTCGAAGATCAGGGCGCGCAGCGGCGCGGCCGGGTCGCCGACCGGGGCCGGGATACGGGCCACGATGGCGTCGAGCAGCTCGGGCACCCCCTGGCCGGTCTTGGCCGAGATGTGGAGGATGTCGGCGGCGGCGAGACCTAGGACCGTCTCGATCTCGGCCGCGCACCGTTCGGGATCGGCGGCCGGCAGGTCGATCTTGTTGAGCACGGCCACGACCTCGAGGTCGTGTTCCAGGGCCTGGTAGCAGTTGGCCAGGGTCTGGGCCTGGATCCCCTGGGAGGCGTCGACCAGCAGAACGGCGCCCTCGCAGGCGGCCAACGACCGGCTGACCTCGTAGCCGAAGTCGACGTGGCCCGGGGTGTCGATGAGGTGGAGGGTGTGGTCCCGCCAGGGCACGCGGACGTTCTGGGCCTTGATGGTGATGCCCCGCTCGCGCTCGATGTCCATCGAGTCCAGGTACTGCTCGCGCATCAGGCGGGGGTCGACGGCCCCGGTCAGCTCCAGGATGCGGTCGGACAGCGTCGACTTGCCGTGGTCGACGTGGCTGATGATGGAGAAGTTGCGGATACGGTCGATGGGGAGCACGGGTGGCCCAGCGTACCCAAGGCCGATGGGCGCCCGACCCGTCGCCGGACTCCCGCCCCTGCCCAGACTGCGGGAGCGGCCGTCGGGACCGTGGTGTCCCGAACTGCTATCCTTCACTGTCTCCCGGTACGCGATCCCTCGAGGATCCCGGGGGCCAGACACAGCCCGGGCCGGTGGTGCACGTAGCCGTCCGGACCCGACGCACGAGGACGACGAGGACGAGCAGTGGCCAACATCCGTAGCCAGATCAAGCGCAACCGCCAGACCATCAAGCGCCAGGCCCGCAACAAGGCCGTCCGGTCCGAGCTGCGCACCCGCACCAAGCGGGCCAACTCGGCCATCGCCGAGGGCGACGAGAGCTCCGAGGAGACGATCCGACTGGCCATCAAGCGGATCGACAAGGCCGCGGCCAAGGGCGTCATCCACAAGAACCAGGCTGCCAACCGCAAGTCCCGCCTGATGAAGCGTGCCGCCAGGGCGACCGCCGACGCCTGAGCCCAACCCGTACGGCTCCACGTGGGCCGGACGATCGCCGCACCCGGGTCCCGCCTCCGGGGCGGTCAGTTCCCGTCGGGGTAGAACTGGCGGAACCACCGCCGGTACCGGGCCACGGGACCGTCGACCTTCGTGAGGATCGGGCGCTCGCGGTAGACCTTGTGCTCCCAGATCGGCACATCCTGGGTGAACTGGAGATTGGTGACCTGGTCGTTGAGCTCGGAGATCGACTCGGTGGCGGCCTCGTCGGCGAGCCGCCTCATGGAGAAGTGGAGTCCGATCTCGGTCAGCTCGTCATCGATCGGGGTCTGGGTGATGTAGGTCAGCATGTTGATCGGATCCTGGTCCACCTCGACCGCCACGATCCCCGGTCCACACGTCGTCGACGTCGTCCGCACCTCGAAGCCGGCCTCGGAGACGGCGGTCACCTTGAGGCTCTGTTCGACGATCATGGAGGCGCCCTCGAACCGCACGTCGAAGTGCGCCACCTCGGGTGCCGCCATGTCGTGCACGGCCGAGAAGTGGGACCGGTCGATGATGTTCTCGGTCAGGTCCTGGACGTGGACGCGCACCTCGTAGGTGTTGCTCCGCCACGGGGTCCACGACGCCTCGTCCTCCCGGTAGGCGATCACCTCGAAGTCCGGTACGGCACCCCCGGCATGGTGCCAGACGAAGATCCGCCCGTTGCGCTCGCACACGTCCCACGCCCGGGCGCCGGCCCGGGGCGTGCGGTCGAGTCCGGGTACCTCGGCCAGCCGGCCCGTGCCGTCGAAGCGCCATCCGTGGAACGGGCAGGCGATGCCGTCGCCGCAGACCCGGCCCCCGACGCCGAGATGGGCACCCAGGTGCGGGCAGTGGGCGTCGAAGACCCGCGCCGCGCCGTCGTCCTCGCCGCGGAAGAGCACGAGGTCACGGCCGAGGTAGTGCAGCGGGGTCACGTCGCCGGGCGACAGGGCGTCGGTGGCGCCGATACAGAACCAGCCGTTGGGCGCGGCGGGGAACGGGTAGCGCGTCGCCATGGGCCCTACCGGCCCGACCCGACGGGTCCGCCCATGGCCGACGGCACGTCGTGGAACCGGCCGGCGAAGGCCCGCAACGGAAGGTCGGCGCTGGTGAGTAGGCCCGGGGGTGCGTCGCAGACCGACCGCATGGCGTTGAGGGCCGGCATCCCGGTGATGGTCATGCCCAACGAGGCGAAATAGGCCGCATCCATCAGACTGTGCGGCGTGCCCGTGGCCGGCAGGATCATGTGCCGGTTGATGATCATGGGGTCGCCCTGGATCGTGGTGATGTAGCAGCCCTGGACGTTCCACTTCGGCTCCGTCTTCGGAGTCATCTGCCATTCGAGGTGCACCTCGATCCGGGGCACCCCGTCCGCCATGCCCTTGAACTTGGCCAGGCTCCCGCCGAGCGACCCCTTGGGGAGCGTCCACCAACCGAGGTCGACGTCCTCGGTGCAGGCTCCGAGCTCGCACTCGAAGACCACCTCGTCGAGCGCCAGGTCGAGGCAGTCCGCCATCAGGTAGATGGAGTCGGCGAAGACGGTGCAGCCCGTCTCGAGCAGGCCCGGGATCTCGGGGTCGTCCACCGGTCGGCCGTAGCCGACGTTCTTCCAGGTGTCGACGGAGTGGTGGCACGAGACGTCGACCGTCTCGAGCACGGTGACGTGGTCGACCCGGCCCATGCCGGCCGTGGCTACCACACTCAGGATCTGGGCCAACCCGGGGTTCATGCCGGTGCCGTAGAACGTCGCGCCCCCGCGCCGGCAGGCGGCCTCGACCAGCTCGGTGGGCCTGGTGCCCGACGGGTGGGGATGGTTGCGGTCACGATGGTGCCCGGTGATCCAGTCGGACGTGGTGACCACGTTGATGCCGTGCTCGAGGAGGGCGCAGAACAGGTCGATGTCCGGCCACACGCCGTTGAAGTTCACGACGTCGGGCGCCAGGTCGTAGACGTCGTCGAGGTCGCCCGTCGCGGTGATCCCGATCGGGCCGATGCCGGCGATCTCCCCCGCGTCGCGCCCGACCTTGTCGGGCGTGTAGCAGTAGAGGCCCACGAGTTCGAGGTCGGGGTGCTCGACGATCCGTCGGACCATCTCGGTGCCCACGTTGCCCGTGGCGAACTGCACGACCTCGAGTGGTCCCGTCGGCATGTCGATCCCCTTACCTGGGCGAGCACGTGGTCGGGCCCGCCGTACGTCGGATCGTAGATGAGTCCTGGACACGTGTCCAGAGGGTGATCTGGACAGGTGTCCGACTGCGTTCAGTCCCCGGTCGGCTCGATGAGCTCGGGCCCGTCGTTGCGGACGTTGCCCACCGCCGCTCCCACCGGCCGATGGACCAGCGTGCCGGCCGCCGACGGCACCAGCAGCGACTCGAGCTCGGGCTTGTCGCCGTTGGCCGGGTCGAGCCACTCGTCGAGGGTCTCGTCCTCGAGCACCACCGGCATCCGGTGGTGGATGTCCCCCATGTCCGGACCGGCCCCGGTGGTGATCACGGTGCACGTGCGCAGGGCCGGGCGCGGTTCGTCACCGGCATGGCCGGCGTCGGGTCCACCCCACCAGGGTTCCCACAGCCCGGCGAGGGCCAGCGGTCGTCCGTCGGCCCGGGTGAAGTAGTACGGGCGCTTGGGGCCCGGTCCCGGCCTCCACTCGTAGAATCCGTCGGCCACCACCGCCACGCGTCGGGCGGTGAACGCCGAGCGGAACGACGGCTTCGACGCCACCGTCTCGGCCCGGGCATTGAACATTCTGCTCCCCACGGTCGGGTCCTTGGCCCCCGACGGGACGAGGCCCCACTTGTACCAGCCCAGCTCCCGGTGGAGGCCCTCCGGGCCGTCGCCGCCGGAAGGCGTGTCAGCCACGTCGGCCACGGCCAGGATCGACTCGGTGGGTGGCACGTTCCAGCTCGGTCGGGCGTCCGCGTCGACGTTCGGCCCGAGTTGGGCGTCGAAGATACGGGCCAGGTAGTCCGGGTCCGAGTAGAGCGAGATCCTTCCGCACATGGTCGGCCAGCCTACGGCGGTCCGGCCCCGATCACGCCCGGTCGGAGACCCCGCCTACTTCGGCGGGTAGTAGTAGAACTTGCCGTTACAGCGGTAGCCGTGCTGGGGACCGTTGATCGGTGGGTTGTCCACCCGCTGGATGTGGCCGCCCTTGATCTGGGCGATCACGTAGCAGTTGGCCGGGATCTTCTGGGCCGGGTTGGAGGTGGCGATGAGGTAGTTCCCGTTGAAGCTGGTGATCTTCCCCAGCTGCTGGAGCACCGAGCCCCGGGTGGGATTCTTGCCGGCGGCCTGCAGTGCCTGGGTGAACAGCTCGGCCGACAGCCACCCAAACAGGGTGTATAGGTCGGGATGGAAGCCGGGGTCAGCCTTCTGGACCCAGGTCTGGAAGGACTGAGCCGCTGGCAGTTGGCTGGCGTCCTCGCCCAAGAACAACGAGTTGACCATGTCCATGTAGGTCCCGTCGACGGCCGCTGCGCCACCGGAGTCCGATACCAATCGTTCCGAGTACGTCGACGCACCGAACACGAGCTGGGGATGGAAGTTCTGCTGGTCGAGGGCCTTCACCACCGACGCCGCGTAGTTTTCCGGCATCTGCTCGAGGAACAGGATCTTCACCCCGTCATTGCGCATGGCCACCACGTTCGGGGTGAAGTTGGTCGTGGTGATGTCGAACTGCTGGTCGTAGAGGACCTTGTAACCGAGGGACTGCATGGCCGCCTTCTCGCCGTTCCACTTCACGATGGCCGACGGCTGGTCGGCAACCAGGGCGGCGGCGTGCTGCACGTCGCCCGGGAACTTCTGCTTGAAGTACAGCAGGCCACCGGTCGGCCACCCGATGGCAGCCGGGTCGGGGCTGGAGCTGTTGGGCAGGTCGCTGGCTGTCTGACTGAGCGAGACCGTCACGTTCGGCACCCCGGGATTGGCGGCGAGCACCGTCTCGCCGTAGGAGTCCTCGAGGCTGAACCCGCCGACCGCGGCGAAGTCCTTCTGCACCACCTGTTGAGTGGCCTGCTTGTTGGGAGCACCCTGGTAGCCGTCGTCGTAGGAGTCGACGACGATCTTGCGGCCGTTGATCCCGCCGGTCGAGTTGACGAAGTCCGCCCACGCCTCGGTCCCCACATTGGCGCCCGTGAACAAGCCGAACGCCAGGGTCGACACGTTGCCCACCGTCACCGAGGTCGGGGTCACCCCGGTGGTATCGCTGAAGGCCGACGCCGGGATGGCCGACGACTTGCCCGTTGTCGTCGCGGCAGTCGTCGGTGCGACGGCCGGCTTGGTCGACGAGCAGGCGGCGAGTGTGCCCGCCAGCACCAGACCGACCAGGGCCGCTGTGACCGGCCCCCGCCGGCGCCGGTCCGCCACCCGTTCGCTGTTCGTCTGCCTCATGTCATTCCCCCTTGTGGTCATGGTCGTCCCATCCGTACCCGTCCCGGTCGTGCCCGGCAGGTCACCGACCTGTCCCCCCTGGCATGCAGCACCGCAGCAGACTCTAGGGACTCGAGCGCCCCTGCGGGTGGCGGAACCCTCAATGCGAGCGCTCGTCCCGCCCGGCGGCCCGGTCGCGGTGCATGGCGTCGATCCGGGCGCGGGACAAATTGACGAACTCCCCCGTCGCCTCGACCTTCACCACGCCGTCCTGCCGTAGCCGCCCCACGCTGTGGGTGCGGCGGG
>Ga0208220_1001034_pt1 | contig 11855 bp, 15 predicted proteins | sample NGESurdeep092012_9_FD_184484 | JGI IMG/M metagenome (GOLD analysis project Ga0208220, IMG submission 184484) | Arctic peat soil microbial communities from Barrow, Alaska - NGEE Surface sample F53-1 deep-092012 (SPAdes) | ecosystem: Environmental > Terrestrial > Soil > Wetlands > Peat ... | reverse complement strand
CTCCCGCGCGTGGTTCGATCGGTGGCTGAGCTGACCAGGTCCCGCCAAGACGGTCCCCCGGCTCCCCCGGCTCACCCGGCTCACCCGGCTCACCCGGCTCACCCGGCTCACCCGGCTCACCCGGCTCACCCGGCTCACCCGGCTGACCGCGGACCCTGGTTGAACAGTCTCCTCGCCCAGAGGTAGGCGAACAGCGCGAGTGCGGCGGACCAGGCGACGGCGATCACCGCGTTGCTGCCGATCGGAGTGCCCAGGAGAAGTCCCCGCAGCGTCTCGGTCGCAGGCGTGAAGGGCTGGTACTCGGCGAACCAGCGCAGTCCGGTGGGCATCGAGTGCGTGGGGACGAAGCCGCTGCCCAGGAACGGCAGCAGGAGCAGGAACATCGGGAGGTTGCTGGCACCCTCGACGTTCTTGGCGACCATGCCGAACGCGACCGACAGCCAGGTGAGCGCGAAGGCGATCATCGCGAGGACGCCGACGGCCGCGACCCAGGCGAGCGGGCCCGCGGTGGGCCGGAAGCCGACCAGCAGCGCGACCCCGATGACGATGGCGACGCCGAGCATGGCCTGGATCATGCTGCCGAGGACGTGGCCGGTCAGCACCGAGGCGCGGGAGATGGCCATGGTCCGGAACCGGGCGATGATGCCCGTCGTCATGTCCATGGCGACCGACACGGCCGTGGACTGAGCCGCGGCGGCCAAGGTCAGCAGGAGGATCCCGGGGGTCACGTAGGTGACGTAGGCGGCTCGGCCGCCCGACGCGTGGCCGAGCCCGGCACCGAGCGTGCCGCCGAAGACGTAGACGAATATGAGCAGGAAGATGAGGGGCATACAGACGATCAGCAGCGTCATGGACGGATAACGCAGCATGTGCCGGAGGTTGCGGCGCAGCATCGTGGCCGAGTCGGTAACGGCAAAGGACAGAGTGGTCATCGCTGGCTGACTTTCTGCGAGTCGGGGAGGCCGGTGACGGCGAAGAAGACGTCGTCGAGGTCGGGGGTGTGGATCGACAGCCTGTCGACCTCGATCGATGCGCCGTCGAGCTGGTCGAGGATCGCGCGCAGCGACCGGGCGCTGCCGTCGCTGGGCACCTGCAGGGTGAGGGTCTCGTCGTCGCGGGCGGCCGCGCCGACGATGGCTGCGGCTGATTCCAGCTCCCGCAGGCCGGCGAACTGCAGGCGGATGTGTCCGCCGGGGATGCGGCGCTTGAGTTCCTCGGCGGTGCCCTCGGCGACGATCCGGCCGTGGTCGAGGACCGCGATCCGGTCGGCGAGGTGGTCGGCTTCCTCCAGGTGCTGCGTGGTGAGGAAGATCGTGACTCCGTCGGCGGCGAGATCGCGGATGATCTGCCACATGGTGCGGCGGCTGCGCGGGTCGAGCCCGGCGGTCGGCTCGTCGAGAAAGATCAGGCGGGGGTGGCCGACCAGGGTCATGGCGAGGTCGAGCCGGCGCCGCATCCCCCCGGAGTAGGTCGCCGTTGACTTCGTGGCCGCATCGGCCAGGTCGAACTGCGCGAGCAGCGCGCCGGCGCGTCGCCGGCCTTCAGCTCGGCCCAGGTGGTGCAGGTCCGCCATCAGGACCAGGTTCTCCTGGCCGGTGAGCAGATCGTCGACCGCCGAGAACTGGCCGGTGACGCCGATCGCGGCCCGGACCGCGTCGGGGTCTTCCGCCAGGGCGTGGCCGGCGACGCGCAGCTCGCCCCCGTCGGCCGGGATCAGGGTGGACAGGATCTGCACGGCGGTGGTCTTGCCGGCGCCGTTGGGGCCGAGCAGCGAGAAGATCGTCCCCTCGGGGACGGTGAGGTCGATGCCGTCGAGCACCACCTTGTCGCCGAACGATTTCTGCAGCCCGGTGGCCGAGATTGCCAGCCGGGTCGCGGCGGTTGTGGTCATCAGTCCTCCTTCGGAAGAGTCGTGGCGGGGATTCAGGAACGGCGGATCACGATGTCGCCGTAGCTGGTGCGGGCGCGCACCTCGACGGTCTCGTCGGACGGCTCGGGGCTGTCGGCGGCCGCCAGTTCGTTGTGCACCCGGCCGAATTGCGTGGCGACGTCGAGCCGGGCGGCGGTGCCGGCCCGGATGCCGATCTCGATCTCGCCGAAGCTGGTCTTGAGCGAGGCCGAGCCGCGCGTGACCTCGCCGATCCGGATGCCGCCGTTGGCGGTGCTGGCCACGACACTGGCGTCCGCGTGGTCGACGGAGATGTCGCCGTTGGCCGCGTTCATCCGCAGGTCGCCGGTAACATCGCCGACCCAGCTGTCGCCGTTGGAGTTCTTGATCACCGCGGTGCCGTCGATCTCGCGCAGCCGGACCCGGCCGGCGCCGGTGCTGACCTCGGCATGGCCCGTCACGCGGTCCACCGCGACGGCGCCAGCGGCGGTGCTCAGGTCCAGCGGGCCGGTGTGGTCACACTCGATGTCGCCGGTCGCGGTCTTGACCCGGCACTCGCCCAGGCGCCCCGCGCAGCGGAACGCCGCCACCGCGGCGTCGCCGTGCACGCGGGAGCCCGTCGGCAGGTCGATCGTCACGTCGATCGACCCGACCTTGCCGAACAGGCCGAGGCCGCGCTGCTTCGGCGCCTTGACCAGCAGCTCGCCTGCTGCGTACTCGACCCGGGTCTGCTCGGCGGCCCGCGCGTCCGCCTCCTGGGAGCCGTCGCTCGGTCGTATCTCCACAGCCGTGTCCTGGCGGTCGCTCGCGGTGATCCGTACGTCCCCGACGGCCAGGTCGATCGTGACCGAAATCGGCTCAGGGGTGTCGAAGCTGGGCATGGTGATCCCTCCGGATGGGATTAACGGGGACGTCCCCGCAGGCGGTGCGGACACTAGATGTGGTGCAGGGCGGCGGCCGCGCTAGCGCACCCAGCCCGTGTAGCGCTGCCCGGCCCGCGGGGCGCGCCGATCGGCACGAGGGCTGCGGTCGGGGGACTCCAGCGCGGCGGCGGCCGCCCGGACGAGCCAGGCGTTGACCGACAGCCCGGCCTGTCCGGCGGCCTCCTCGATCCGGCCCTTGAGGTGCTCGGCGAGGCGAAAGTTGATCCGCGCCATCGCGCCCTCCTCGTCGTCCGGTGCCACCGGCGGCGGGACACCCGCCGCGGACGGGTCGGACTCCGCGAACGAGTCATCGGCGGGGGGGAGCGTCACGACGAAACTGGGCTCGCGCCCCCGAAGGCGGAGATCCACCGAGCCCGGCGCGAGGTCACGCGTGATCTCATCCGCCGCGGCCGACAGCGCATCCAGCAGGGCGAGTCGCACCGCCGACTCCAGGGGCGCGGTCAGCCGCTCGGCCAGGGCACGAGCATCAGCTCCCCCCGCGTCGGCGGCCACGGCCAGCTCGTGGCGGAGATTGCTGACATACGATCCGAGGTCCATGACGCCATCATGGCACCACTATGGCGCCATAGCAAGCCAAGATGGCGCCCAACTTGGCGCCATCGTGGCGCGCTTCAGCGGTTTCGGTGCAGGAGGAGCAGGAGCCGCTACGGCCGGGGCTAGCGGCCAGACCTGCGGAATGCCGGGGCGTTCACGGCCCAGCGCGGCGCGCCGCCATCGGCCCAGCGCAGGATGCTCTGCGCGAATACCTGCGCCGTGCGGTCGAACATCAGTCCCGTGAGCCAGCCGGCGTGCGGGGTGGCGAGCACCCGCGGGTGGCGGACCAGCGGATCGTCCGGGCCGGCAGGCTCGCGCACGAACACGTCCAGGCCCGCCCAGCCCACCTGACCGGAGTCCAGCGCGGCGAGCAGCGCCGGCTCGTCGACCAGGCCGCCCCGCGCGACGTTGATGAACATCGCGCCCGGTTTCATGGCGGCGAACTGCGCCGCGCCGAACATGCCTGCGGTCCCGGCATGCAGCATCGCGCAGCAGATGACCGCGTCGGCCTGGCTCAGCAGCTCGGGCAGCCGGTCCGGGCCGCCGACATCCGCGACCTCCGGCGGGCCGCCCCGGCCGGGCCGCGCCCGCACCCCGAGCAGCCGGGGCCCGAACGGCGCGAGGCGGCGGGCCACCGCGACGCCGATCGCGCCCAGTCCGACGATCAGGACCGTGGCGTCCAGCAGCGACCGCCCGACCGGGCGATCCGGCCAGCGCCCCTGCGCGAGCGTGGCCCGGGTCTCGTCCAGCCGCCGGGCCAGGGCGAGCAGGTGCAGCACCGCCAGTTCGGCGACGCTGTCGGCATTGCCGCCCGCGTCGCCGGGCACCCGGGAGACCCACACGCCCAGCTCGGTCGCGGCCGCCACGTCGACCCCGTCGAGCCCGACGCCGAACTGCTGGATCAGGCCGAAGGTACCGGCCTTGATGGTCGGCGCGTCGACGGGCGCCCCGAGCGGGCACAGCACGTCGGTGCCGTCCAGGTGCTCGGCGATCGCGTCCGGCGTGCAGGTCGCCAGCTGCCAGCCGGGCAGCAGCGGGGCCAGGGCATCCCAGGACAGGTCGGCGCTGAACTGCTCCCTGGCCAGCAGGAGCCTCACCGGGGCGTCGTCACGGGAGGGCGGCCAGCAGCTCGCTGACCGGCTTGCGCCGGCCGGTGTAGAAGGGGATCTCGAGCCGCGTGTACAGCCGGGCCCTCGAGCCGCGCAGGTGGCGCATCAGGTCGACGATCCGGTGCAGCTCGTCGGCCTCGAACGCGAGCATCCACTCGTAGTCGTTGAGCGCGAAGCAGGCGACCGTGTTGGCGCGGACGTCGGGATAGTCGCGGGCCATCTTCCCGTGCTCGGCCAGCAGCTGGCGGCGCTCGGCGTCGTCGAGCAGATACCAGTCGTAGGACCGGACGAACGGGTAGACGCAGACGTAGTCCCTGGGGTCCTCGCCGGCCAGGAACGCCGGGATGTGGCTCTTGTTGAACTCGGCCGGGCGGTGCAGGGCCATCGCCGACCAGACCGGCTCACTGGCCCGGCCGAGGCCGGTGCGGCGGAACCGCGCGTACATCTCCTGCAGGTCGTCGGCGGTCGGCGCGATCCACCAGAACATGTAGTCCGCGTCGGCTCGCAGGCCCTGCACGTCGTAGCAGCCGCGGGTCACCACGCCCTTGCCGGCCGCATGCTGGCACAGCTCGCTGACCTCCGCGGCCAGGCCGGGCCGCCCGCTGCTGGCCTGCGCGGCCGCCGCCTCCAGGGCGCCAGCGCCGGTGACCCGGAAAACCGACCACATCGTGTAACGGATGAGGTCGTTAAGCTCCCGTGCCTTAGGCCGGGCCGCTTCGGGCTCGGACTTCTCGTTGCCAGCCATACCAACATTGTCCATCAGGCCCGTCTGTCCCCTTCGTTTGGGCCGCGCCTGGCGGGTAGCTCACCGCGCATGCGCGCGGAACCGGTCAGCCCAGCTCTTGTTCACCCGGATATCACCGCCAGTGGCCGGGCACCCTCCGGGGCGCAGCTGGACCTGCGCTCAGGCCTTGTGCGGCAGGAACTCCTGCATCTTGGTCTTCACGCCCTCCACGATCACGCTGCGCCGGTCCTCGTCGCCCTTGAGCATCGCCCTGGCGGCGTCCTTGGCCTGCTCGAAGGTCGCGTGCGGCGGGATCGGCGGGATGTTCGGGTCGACCCTGACGTCGAGCAGCGTGGGCCGGTCGGCGGCCAGTGCCCGGTCCCAGACGGGCCCGAGGTCGTCGGGCTTGTCCACCGCGATGCCCTGCAGGCCGAGGCTGGCCGCGAACTCGGCCCGGACACCGAGCTGTACGTCGACGCCAACGGCGGCTATGGGACCGGGCAGGCGGTACGGGTCGCGCGGGCCATGGACGACTGCGGCGTGACCTGGTTCGAGGAGCCGGTGTCGTCGCAGGATCTCGCCGGCCTGGCCGCCGTCCGCGCTCAGGTCCGCCCCGACGTCACCGCGGGCGAGTACAGCTGGTCGCTGGCGGACTCCGCCCGGCTGATCGAGGCCGGAGCGGTGGACTGCCTGCAGCTGGACGTGACCTGCTGCGGCGGCGGCTGCTGTTCGACGGGGTTCTCAGCCCGGCCGGCGGCGAGCTCACCCCCGATCCCGGCCGACCGGGCGACCGGGCCTCGGCCTCGAGCTGCGGCACGCGGACGCGGAGCGCTTCCGGACGGCCTGCGGCCCCGCCCGCGGGTCCAGTCCCATGATCACTACCGTTTCGCAGTGCCCGGTGCGACGAAACGGTAGTGATCATGAGCGTCAGGCCAGGCTGAGCACGGCGACGACGGCCAGGGTCCCGGCGATGGCGTAGGCGGCGTAGTCGTTGGCCGAGCCGGTGTGCAGCGCGCGCAGTCCGCGGACGGGCAGCGGCTCGCGGATCCGCAGATACACCCAGGCCAATCCGGCCGCGATCACCACGGTGCCAGCCACGGAAACGAGCTCGGCCGGCGAACCATAGTTAAAAGGAATGGGCAGCGGCGGGATCCGGCCCGAGCCGGCCAGCACCGCGCTCGCGTACCGGGCGGGTGCCAGCAGGCTGGCGGCGGCCGGGGCCATCAGCCGCCGCAGCACTTCCGGCCCGGCCGCACCGAACGCGACGCAGCAGGCGCCCAGGCTCGCCAGGCCGGCCAGCATCCCCGGCCGCAGCCGTTCGCGCCACTCGTAGTTCTCGGCGCGGGGCCGGAAGAACGCCAGCCAGGCCGCCCGGCCCAGCGCCGCGACGGTGATCACCTGGGAGGCGAGGGTGAGCAGGTAGGGGATGGTCTCGTGGTCCTGCTGCAGGCCCTCGTGGATCAGGCTGAGCGAGACGTACCCGTTGAGCGGCGGGATGCCGGCGATGGACAGCGAGCCGAGGACGAAGGCGGCCGTCACCACCGGCATATGCCGGGCCAGGCCGCCCATCTGCGACAGCTTGGTCAGCCCGGTCCGGTGCACGATGACCCCCGCCGCCAGGAACAGCAGCGCCTTGAACGCCGCGTGATTGACCAGGTGGTAGACGGCGCCGGCCACGCCCGCCGCGTTCCCGGCGGCGAACCCGACGACGATGATCCCGATCTGGGAGATCGTGTCGTAGGCGAGCAGGCGCTTCAGGTCGTCCTGGGCCAGGGCCATGATGGCGCCCAGCAGCGCGGAGACCAGCCCCAGCGTCATCAGCACCCCGAGCACGGGCGTGCTGGTGGTCCCGTAGACGCTGAAGACCAGTCGCGCGATCGCCACCACGCCGAGGCTGTCCATGATCGCGGAGAACAAGGCGTTCACCGGGCCCGGCGCCGCGGTGTGCACGTCGGGGAGCCAGCCGTGAAAGGGCACCAGCCCGGCCTTGGTGGCAAAGCCGGCCAGCATCAGGCCGAGCGCGATCGTGTCCGGGGTCCCGACGTGCCCGCTGAGCGCGTGCTGCAGCTGGGCGAAGTTCAGCGCGCCGTGCTGGGCGTACTCCAGGCCAGCGCCGACGAAGACCGCGAAGCTCGCCAGCGTGGTCAGGACCAGCAGCTTGAACGCGGCCTCCAGGGCGATCGGCCGCTCCAGGAAGAAGCCCGCCAGCCCGTAACTCGACAGCGCGGCTACCTCGAACCAGACGAAGAGATTGAACAGGTCGGCGGTCAGCGCGGCTCCGATCACGGCGGCGATCAGCAGCTGGAACAGGCACGCGTACCCGCCCAGCTCGCGGCGGCCGAGCCCGCCGAGCTCGGACATCGTGTACAGCAGCAGGATGGCTCCGATGATCGCCGCGGCCAGGGCCACCAGGAGCCCGAACGGGTCCGCGGCGAAGGCCACGCCCAGAATCTGGCCGTGGACCGGCGTCCAGTGGCCCAGGTAGTGGGCGATGATCCGGCCGCCGAACACCGTCGGCGCCTCGGCGAGGAGGATCGCGGCGGATCCGGCCAGCGCGATGAGCGAGACGATCACCGGCAGGCGGCGCGAGAGGCGGGCCAGCAGCGGCGCGGTCACGGCACCGGCCAGCGGGAGGGCCACCGGCAGGGGCAGCAGCGAGGCCAGCGCCGGAATGGTCACCCGCGCATCTCCCGCACCCGGTCGGAGTCCAGCGTCCGGTAATGCTGGGCGATACGGACGACCACGCTCAGGAAGACGGCGGTGACCGCCACGCCGATAACGACGGCGGTGAGGCAGAAGTTCTGCAGGACCGGGTCGGCGACGTTGCCATGCACCAGGCTCTGCGCGCTCTTGCCCGGCGGCGGATTCAGCAGCACCGGCGCGGTCGATCCGGCCCGGTAGGCGAGCGAGATCATGAACAGGTAAGTGGCCGCCTCCATCAGGGACAGCCCCATCACCATCTTGATCATGTTGCGCCTGGTCAGCACGGCGTAGAGCCCGATGCACAGCAGGGCCACCGCGGCCAGGTAGTTGACCAGGATCACGTTTCGCCTTCCCCGTGGTGAGCGGGCTCGTCGCTCTCGTCGTGCGTCCAGTCGTGGCCCATGCCGATCAGCGCGAAGATGGCGATGGCCAGGCCGGTGCCGACCTCGATCAGCTCGCTGGCCGAGAAGAGCTGGGCGATCCCGCCGGACAGGATGGTCTGCGGGGCGGCCAGCGGCAGCCAGTTCGCGCTGAACGAGCCCCGCAGCAGCAGGCCGAGCAGCTCCGTCAGGATGATCGCCGTGGCGCCGGCCAGTTCGATGCCCTCGAGCAGCCCGGGCCGGACGATCCTGGCGATCCGGCGACGGCCGAAGCCGGCGTAGACGAACAGCAGCACGCCGACCAGCACGGCGCCGCCGGGGAAGCCGCCACCCGGCGAGTAGCCCCAGGCGACCAGGTAGAGGCCCGCCACGGCCAGGACCGGCAGGGCAATCCGGATGGCGGTTCGCGTGACGACCGTCATGGCCTCGGCTGTCTCCGGTGCGGGGGTGCCGAGCGGTTCGGCGTCGGGCGTCTGCGGCCTAGCCGGATCGCCGGGCGCTGACTCGTCCTGCTCCCGGCGCTCGGCGGCCCGGGCCTCCTGCTCGCTGGCGTCAGCCGACTCCGCCGGATCGCACTTCTCCTGCTCGCGCTCGCCGGCCTGCGACTCGCCGAAATAGCCGCGGCGCGCCTCGCGCGACCTGGTGACCACCACCACGCTGACGACTGCGGCGAGCAGCAGGAACGTCTCCCCGAACGTGTCGAAGCCGCGGGTGCCGTAGACGATCTCGTTGACCGGCTCCGTCAGCCCCCACCGGGGCAGCGCGACCTCCATGGCATAACGGGCCACCGCGGGCAGCGCCGCGTGCTCGCGCGGGATGCCGACCATCGCGGCGCCGAGGGCCGCCGCCATTCCGGCCGCCAGCACCGCGCCGATCCACCGCCGGTGCTCGGGCTCGTGCTCGGTCGTCTCCGGCCGGCCGGGCCCGCGCCCGAGTGTCGATGCGCGGCCGCGGTCACCGTCGGCCCCGCTCACGGCCGGCCCCGCTCCGGGCCGGCCGGCGCAGGACCGGCCGGCGCAGGACCAGCCGACCCTGGACCCGCTGGCCCGGGACCGGCCGGGTCGCCGTCGGCCCCCGTGCTTTCATCCAGTTCGGGCCGGTCGGTGACGTCGCTCCGGGTCTTGCCGATCGCCACCAGGTACAGGACCGGCAGCGCGATAGCGCCGACCACGACCTCCGAGTGCGCGACGTCGGGCGCGCCGAGGACCACGAACAGCACCGACAGCATCGTGCCGGCCGCCGACAGGGCCATGACGGCGCCGTTCAGGTTGCGCAGCCGCACGACCAGGACCGCCGAACCCACCACGAGGGCCAGCAGCAGGTAGTCCAGCGCCCAGAACCCGGTCACGGCGGGGCCTGCCCGCCCGGCTCGCCCGAGGCGGGCGGCGACTGCCCGCCCGGCTCCCCGGACGCGGGGGGCGCGTGGCGGCCCGGCTCGCCGGACCCGGACCCCGGGCCGCTGTCGGCCAGCCCGCGGACCTCGTCGGTGATCGCGCCCTGCCACATCGGCACGCCCGCCTTGTACGCGGCCCGGGCGAGCGCGTGGGACGAGGCCGGGTTCACCACCAGCAGCAGCACCGCGACAAGCAGCGCGCGGCTGCCGTAGCTGCTGACCGGCCCCGTACCGACGACCAGCGCGATCAGCACGGGAAGCGCGCCCATGGTGATGGTCTTGCTGGAGCACTGGATCCGGCTGTACACGTCAGGCATCCGCAAGATCCCCAGCGCTCCCGACAGGGAGAAGCCGAGCCCGATCACGGCCAGCACGATGACGACAGCTTCCCTCACAGCAGCCCCCGCTCCAGGTAACGCGACCAGATAATGGCCCCGAGGTAGCTAAACGAGGCCAGCCACAAGGAGACGTCCAGGTAGATCGTGCGGCCAGCGAACGCGGAGAAGAACAGGACCGCCAGCGCCGCCTGGGTCGACATCGTGTTCAGCGCCACGATCCGGTCGGAGATCGTCGGGCCGATCGCCAGCCGGACGAACAGCAGCACGGTGATCGCTATCTCGGCGATCGCGACGGCCAGGTAGACGTTGGCCACCGCTACTGCCTCTCGCCGAAGGCACCGAGCCGCCGCTCCAGCGGCCCGTTGATCTTCTCCCGCACCTGCTCTGGGCCGCCTTCGGGTACCTCGACGGCGTGGTACTGCAGCCGCCGGGTGCTGCGGTCGAGGTCCACCAGCTGGTTGTCCACGATGAGCGAGGTGATCAGGCCCACGGCGCTGAGACCGCCGATCGAGTCCTGTGTCGTCGGCACGACGACCATGCCGGTTCGCAGCCGCTGCCGCAGCCGCGGATCCCAGATCAGCCGGGAGAGCCGCAGGTTGGCCGCGACGATTCGGTAGCCGGACGTCACCAGGATGACCGCGACCGCCGCCAGCCGGCGCGGCGTCAGCAGCTGCCACGGGCCGGCGACGTCACCCAGCGGCGCCAGGGCCACCGCGACGATGACGGCGACGCCGGCCCCGAAGAGCAGCTGCTCGGCCGTGCGGGTCCAGGTCAGCAAGGTCCAGACCGCGAACGCCCAGCAGAACAGAGCGATCATCCGGCGGGCCATCACCACGCGCTCAGGCCGGTCACCATTCTCACCCTTCTCCCGTAGTCCCTTTCCTCCGCAGCGAAGCTGCGCGTCTTCCGCAGCGGGGTCGCGCCCCTACGGGACACGCCCCGCCCTGTTGGCGCACGCCAGCACGGCTGGCCGTAAATGGCCGCATGACTAGCGGTCCCCGCCCCTACCCTGGGCACCGCATCCAAACGTCCCGGCCTCGCTTGTGCCGACGGCTCCCGCGCTTAAGCTGGAGGAGATGCCGGATCGCAGTGCCGCGAACGGCCTCCCCGCCCGCTCGCGGCACTGCGAGTGGTTTCTCTCTAAGCGCGGGTAGTAGCTGATCGCAGCGGCTGCCCGGTCTCCGTCGGACCGGCCTCAGCAGGGACCGGTACCCGATCGGGGCAGCAGCGGAAGTCATGGATGCACCGGAGAAACAGATGAGCCTGCCGACCCGCCAGCAACAAGCCCTGGACAAGATCGAGCTGGCACTTCAGGCGGCTGATCCCAGGCTCAAGGCGATGTTTGCGATCTTCACCCGGCTGACGTCTCGGGACGCCATGCCGACGACCGAGGCAATCGCGGCCAAGCTGCCGCGGCCGATGATGGCGATCTCCATCCTGGTGGTCACGGTGCTGGGGGCGGTCCTGCTGAGCGTGCTCGCGGCGGGTACGGCCTGCGCGCGTCTGTCCTCGGACCAGGCGGTTACCTCCGCCGCGGTGCGCCTCGCCGCGTGCCGGGACAACACTGCGGCCTGGAGCAAAGGCGGCCGCTGAGCCTCGCGCTAGGGCTGAGAGACCTCAGCCTGTCCGGCGGAACCCGGGCCGGTTACGGGACGATGACCGACCTGGCCTGCAGGTAGGAGAGGACCTGGCTGACGGCCAGCCGGGCCGAGGCGATGCAGGCCGGGATCCCGATGCCGTCGTAGGCGGCCCCGCAGACGGCCAGGCCGGGCTGGGCCGCGACCCCCGTCCTGATCCGCGCTACCCGATCCCGGTGACCGACGCTGTACTGCGGCAGCCCGC
>Ga0208220_1001033_pt1 | contig 11858 bp, 10 predicted proteins | sample NGESurdeep092012_9_FD_184484 | JGI IMG/M metagenome (GOLD analysis project Ga0208220, IMG submission 184484) | Arctic peat soil microbial communities from Barrow, Alaska - NGEE Surface sample F53-1 deep-092012 (SPAdes) | ecosystem: Environmental > Terrestrial > Soil > Wetlands > Peat ... | reverse complement strand
GAAGACCATTCCCGAATGCCTGTTTATGATGTACCAGATGACTTTCGCGATCATCACAGTGGCATTGGTCGCCGGATCCGTGGCGGAGCGACTGCGCTTTTCCGCTTATCTGATCTTCTGCGTCTTGTGGCTGCTGCTCGTCTACGTGCCGATCGCACATTGGGTCTGGGGCGGCGGTTTTCTTGGCCGGCTTGGCATGATCGATTTCGCCGGCGGGACCGTGGTCCATCTCAACGCGGGCATCGCTGGGCTTGTAGCCGCTTACGTGCTCGGTGCGCGGCGCGGCTATGGCCACGAGAATCTGGCGCCGTTCGACCTCTCGCTTGCGGTGGTCGGCACCGGACTGCTGTGGGTCGGCTGGCTCGGTTTCAACGGCGGCTCAGCGCTCGGCGCGAACTCGCGCGCGGTCATGGCGATCGTTGCCACCCATCTCGCCGCCAGCGCTGGCGCCGTCACTTGGATGACGCTGGAATGGTGGACCCGCGGCAAGCCGTCGGTGCTTGGCATGATCTCAGGCGCGGTGGCTGGCCTCGGCACCATCACGCCCGCCTCAGGTTTTGTGCTGCCGATGCAGGCTGTGTTGATCGGACTTGCCGCCGGCGCAATCTGCTTCTGGGCCTGCACCTGGCTCAAGCTTAAGATCGGCTACGACGATTCGCTCGATGTGTTTGGTGTCCACGGAATCGGCGGCTTGACCGGGACCCTACTCGCCGGCGTCTTCGCGGTCGGCGCGCTATCCGCGAGCCCGGAACTGCCGGGCGGCGTCCGCGGTCTGCTCGAAGGCAATTACCGGCTCATCCTGGCGCAGCTCTGCGGGATCGTCGTCACCATCCTGTGGTCGGGCGGGCTTACTTTCATCATCCTCAGAGCGGTCGGCGCCGTGGTGCCGCTGCGCCTTCGGCAGGAAGACGAAGTTATGGGCCTCGACGTCAGCCAGCATGGCGAGGCGCTGCAATAGGACAGAGAAGCGAGTTGGGGAAGGTTGTTGCCCGCCCTACTCCGCCGGCACCCATTTCTGCAGGCGTTTTCCGGTATCGACCTCGCCGGTATAGAAGTTGCCGCGGGAATCGAACTTGCCGACATGCACCCAGTGAAACTCGCCGGCGTTCCGGCCTGGGCCGCCGGTCGTACCGACAACCGCGCCGTCGCTGATACGCACCGATTCCAGCACATTGTTGGTGCCGTCGATCAGGACGAAATACTTTTGCCTCTTGTCGAGCGGCGAGAAGGCAAGACCCCAGGCCGAGCCCGAACCTTGCGTCTTGGCGTCGAAGACGTATTGCCGCACGAAGCTGCCGTCTTTGTGAAAAACCTGCACGCGGTTGTTCATGCGGTCGCAGACATAGACGAGACCGTCTTTGGCGAGCCCAATGCAATGCACCGGATTGCCGAACTGCGGTGAATCCGGATTGTACGGCGGCAGCTTGTCGTCGGTCGGCGGCTTGCCGTAAGCGCCCCACACGCGCTTGATCTCGCCGGAATCGGCGTCGAGTACCGCAACGCGGTGATTGCCATAGCCGTCGGCGGCATAGATTTCATTCGCCTTGGCATCGAGCTCCAAGGCCGCGACTTGACCGAACTGGCTCAAGTCGGCGCTGTTGGTCAGCGGGCCGCGTTTGCCGAGTTGTTTGACGAATTTGCCGTCGGTGGTGAATTTCAGCACCATGCTGTCGCCCTGGCCGTTGCCGCTGAGCCAGACAAAACCCTTGTTGTCGACCAGGATGGCGTGTTCCTGCAGCGGCCAGTCATAGCCCTGGTTTTCGCCCGGACCGCCCCATGATTTCACCAAGTCTCCCGCTTGATTGAAGACCAGCACCGACGGCGCCGGCACGCAGCATTTCGAGCGCGGCGGATCGAGCGTCGCTCCCTTTTCATCGTCGGTCAGCGAGCGCGGGCGCTGAAAGACCCAGATATTGTCCTGCCCGTCGACCGCCATGCCGCCGACTTGGCCGATGATCCAGTTGTTTGGTAGCGGCCTTGGCCAATACGGGTCGACGCGAAACGCCGGGCTTTGCGCATGCGCCGGCAGCGCTCCAACGATGAGCACTCCGAAGGCAACGAGCGCAAGAAACCCTGAAAGTCCGACTTTCATTTTTGATTTCCTCCCCTTGTCATTCCGGGGCGCGCCAAAGGCGCGAGCTCGGAATCCATAACCACAATCATTTCAGAACAGTCGCAAGAGCTTCTCTTTCAAGACCAGTGATTATGGATTCTGGGCTCCTCGCTGCGCTCGGCCCCGGAATGACGATCTCAGTGAATCTCCGGCTCCGGAGTCGGCGCCTGGCCTTCGAGAAAGTCGAAGTCGCAGCCCTCGTCGGCCTGGCCGATGTGTTGGGAGAACATTGCGCCGTAGCCCCGCAGATAATGCAGCGGCGGCGACTTCCAGGCGGCTTGCCGACGCGACAGCTCCTCGTCGCTGACATGCAGATGAATCCGTCGCGCGTCGACGTCGATTTCGATTTCATCGCCGGTCTGAACGAATGCAAGCGGGCCGCCGACGTAACTTTCCGGCGCCACGTGCAGGATGCAGGCGCCGTAGCTCGTGCCGCTCATGCGCGCGTCGGAAATGCGCAGCATGTCGCGAACGCCGGCTTTCAGGAGTTTCTTGGGTATCGGCAGTTGGCCCCATTCCGGCATGCCGGGACCGCCCTTCGGGCCGCCGTTCTTGAGCACCAGAATATGATCGGGCGTAACATCGAGATCGTCGCGATCGATCTCGCGCGCCATCTGGTCGTAGTTTTCGAACGCGATGGCGTTGCCGCGATGCTTCAGGAAGCGCTGATCGGCGGCGGCCGGCTTCATTACACAGCCGCGCGGCGCGAGATTGCCGGTGAGCACCGCCGTCGCGCCTTCGGGATAAAGCGGTTTCTTCAGCGAGTGAATGACGTCGGGCAGGTACACCTTGCTGCCGGCAATGCTCTCGCCGAGCGGGCGTCCGGTGACGGTGATGCAGGAAAGATCAAGCAGGTCTTGCATCTCCACCATCAGAGCGCGCAAGCCTCCGGCATAGTAGAAATCCTCCATCAGATATTTGCCGGACGGCGTGATATTGGCAATCACCGGCACTTGCCGCGAAATGTCGTCGAAGCGCTGCATGTCGAGCGGAATGCCGACCCGGCGCGCCATGGCAATGACGTGAATGATGGCGTTGGTCGAACCGCCGAGCGCCATATGCACCCGGATGGCGTTGTCGAAAGCGGCCGGGGTGAGGATTTTCTGCGGCGTCAGATCTTCCCACACCATGTCGACGGCACGGCGGCCAGCCGCCGCGCACATGCGAAGGTGATTGGCGTCCACCGCCGGGATCGACGACGCGCCCGGCAATGTCAGGCCCAGCGCCTCGGCGATCGCCATCATGGTGGCCGCCGTCCCCATCACCATGCAGGTGCCGAACGAGCGCGAAATGCCGCCCTCGATCTCGTTCCACTCCGCGTCGCCGATGCCGCCGGCGCGCTTCTCGTCCCAATATTTCCAGGCGTCGGAACCGGAGCCCAAAACATTGCCGCGCCAATTGCCGCGCAGCATGGGACCTGCCGGCACATAGATCGCCGGCACGCCCATGCTGATCGCGCCCATGATGAGGCCTGGCGTGGTCTTGTCGCAGCCGCCCATCAGCACCACGCCGTCGATCGGATGGCTGCGCAACAGCTCCTCGCACTCCATAGCGAGGAAATTGCGATAGAGCATGGTCGAAGGCTTTACGAACGGCTCGGCGAGCGACATCGCCGGCAGTTCGATGGGAAAGCCGCCCGACTGATAGACGCCGCGCTTCACGTCCTCGGCGCGGTCGCGCAAATGGCCATGGCAGGCGTTGATATCGCTCCAGGTATTGATGATGCCGATCACCGGCTTCCCGGCCCAGTCGGGCTGGTCGTAGCCGAATTGCCGCAGCCGCGAGCGGTGGCCGAACGAGCGCAGATCGTTCTTGCCGAGCCAGCGATAGCTGCGGAGACTTTCCGGTGACTTTGTATTGTCGGATGCCATGCATGGACTCGCTTCGACCTGTGGCAAGAATTGACGGCTAGTGTGCACTTATTACTTCTTCCGGCAATGCCGAGGTCGATTTTGGCCGCGTCTGGAACGGGCGGCTTACGATAAACCGAGAATATTGCTACAATCCATTCGATGCGATTGTCATTTCGGCTTTTAAAAGACGCTCAAACGGGAGGACGTACATGAAGATGAAGCTTCTCGCCGCGGTATTCTGCGCCACCGCGATGTTCAGCGCGGCTCCAGCCCATGCCGCCATCAAGATGCAGACCGTCGACTACAAGCAGGGCGACACGGCACTTGAGGGCTGGCTGGTCTATGACGACGCTGTGCACGGCAAACGTCCAGGCGTCATGGTCTATCCCGCCTTTTGGGGACCGTCGGACCACGAGAAGAACGTCGCCCAGAAACTCGCCAAGATGGGCTATGTCGCCTTCGTTGCCGACATCTACGGCAAGGGCGTCTATCCCAATACGCCGCAATTGGCCGGCGCGGAAATGGGCAAATACATGAAGGATCGCGCTTTGTTGCTGGCGCGCGCACAGGCCGGCTTCGATCAGCTCCGCCAATCCCCGATGGTCGACACCAGCAAGCTCGCGGCCATCGGCTATTGCTTCGGTGGGGCGCCGGCACTCGATTTGGCGCGCAGCGGTGCGCCGCTCGTCGATGTCGTCACCTTCCACGGCTCGCTTGGCACTCCGACGCCGGAGAATGCCAAAAACATCAAGGGCCATGTCCTGGCGCTGCACGGTGCAGCCGACCCGATCGTCAACGCGGACGCGGTCGCAGCCTTTGAAAAAGAGATGACCGACGGCCACGTCGATTGGCAGGTCGTGCTCTATGGCGGCGTGATGCATGCCTTCACCGACAAGGTGCATCCGGCCAGCCCGGAACACGGTACCCAATACAGCGCCGAAGCCGACCAGCGCTCGTGGCAGGCGATGAGCGATCTGTTCAAGACCACGCTCTGATCGACAGGACTTGACCGCGTGCGCAGCCGCCTCGGCGTGCGCACGCGGATTTATGCGGGCATATCCAGTTTCAACAATTTGGCCGCATTCTTCCAAAAGATTTTCTCACGCTCGTCGCTTGTTACCTTCAGGCTTTCGACGAGCTTGATGGCGCGCGGCTTCAAGGAGGTCAGAGGCGGCGCGTCGCTGCCGTAGAGCACGTGATCGGCGCCCACCGTATCGACGACAAGCTGCGCCGCCGGCGGATGATAGCTGACAGTGTCAAAATACATCCGCTTGAGATAATGCCCGGGCTCATACTTGATCTTGATCGGCGTGTAGGGCCCGAGAAAATAGCACTCGTCCTGCAGCTCATAGGCATAATTGAGCCGGCCGATCACCTCGCAAATGCCGCCGCCGCCGTGCGACGCCACGATCGTGGCCCGTGGGAAATCCTCCAAAATGCCGCGCACGATCAGCCGCGACAAAGCCAGGCACAAATCCGCGGGGCGGCCGACGCTCGACGCAAGCCGATAGTCGCGTACCCGCTCTTCGCCGAAGCCGACATGCGGCGGATGGATGAAGACCGGGACGTCGAGGTCCTGCACCAGTTCCCAGAACGGCCGCGCCTCGTCGTCGTCGGGATAATGACCCTTGTGGCTCGAGTGGATCAGAATGCCCTTGAGGCCGAGCTGGCGAATGGCGCGCTCGGTCTCCTTGATGAAGGCGGGTCCTCCGCAAGGCAGCATGGTGGCGAAGCCGTAGAGCATGCCCTTGTGCTCGTCCTGAATCTCCGCGGCATAGTCGGACCAGCGCTGGATCGCCTTGAGTTCCTCGGCTTCGGCTTTGCCGCGCATGTAGTGCGCGGCGTTGCTGAATACGGTCACGTCGATGCCGCAGCGGTGATGAGCCTCAAGCACGTTTTCCAGCGTCATCGGGCAGCGTCCCGCCCAGGTAGGACCGCTTTTGCCGTCCCAGGCGAGCGCATCGGCTGCCGCTTCCTCAGGCGGATAGACATGGGTATGCCATTCAATGATCATATTTGCTCCAGGAAGGGACAATGGGCCGCTCACTGCGGCTCCATGCCGGATTCGCGGACGAGGCGGGCCGATGCGGCGCGGTCGTCCTTGAGGAAGGTCGCGAATTGTTCGGGCGTGTCGAACACCGGTTCGAGCCCAACGTCGATCATCCGCTTGCGCCGGAATTCCGGGTCGTCGCCGATACTTGCGAATTCGTCGCGCAGCTTGTGGATGATCGGCGCCGGCGTTCCGGCGGGCGCCACGATTCCGAAATAGAGCCGCGTGAGATTGTCGCCAGAACCGAGTTCGATCAGCGTTGGGACGTCGGGAAGAAGCGGCGAGCGTTTCTTGCTGTCGACCGCAAGCGCAGTCACGGTGCCATTGCGGATCAAGGACAGCCAATTGCCGAGGCCGAAAAAGGCGACCGGTGTCGAGCCGCCCAAGACATTGTTGACCGCCTCGGCGCCGCCGCGGAACGGCACCTTGACGATGTCGGCGCCGGTCGTCTTGGTCCATTTGTCCATGAACGCGATCAGCGGGATCGAGGCCGCCGTATAGCTCAACGTTCCCGGCTTCGCCTTGGACAGCGCGGCAAGTTCGGCGAGTGAGTGCACATTGAGCGCGGCATTCGCCACCAACACCTGGGTGGCGAAGAACGGATTGGTGACCGGGGCGAAATCCTTGTCCGGGTCGAACGAGATTTGCTTGAACAGAAATTGGTTATAGGCGAGCGTCTCGGGCGGCAGGATGCAGATCGTGTAGCCGTCGTTCTGCGCATCGGCACAGGCCCGGCCGCCGACATTCATGGCGCCGCCGGGGCGGTTCTCCACCACGATCGGCTGGCCCCAGTGTTTGCGGACCTCTTCGCCCAAGACCCGCATGAAGACGTCGCTGGTGCCGCCGGCACTGGTCGCCGTCAGCGCCCGGATCGGCCGCGCCGGATAATCCTGGGCGTGCGCCGGCGCGCAAGCGCCGATCAGGCACAACGCAACGATAAGCCTGGTCACGCGCTACTCCGCCGTCGCGCCGGTGGCCTTGACCACCTTGCTCCATTTCTCGGTTTCCGCGGCGATGATCTTGCCGAAGTCCTCAGGCGTGCCGGCAATCAACGTGCCGCCAAGCTGGGCGAGCTTTGCCTGCATGTCGGGATCGGCGAGTGCTGCGTTCACCGTTTTGTTGAGCTTTTCGATGATGCTGCGCGGCGTTCCTTTCGGCACGGCCACACCGAACCAGGCGCTCGCTTCATAGCCCGGCACGGTCTCACCGACCGTCGGCACGTCCGGCAAGGCCTTGTCGCGGACAGCCGTCGTCACGGCGAGCGCGCGCAGCTTGCCGGCCCTAATATGCCCGATCGAGGACGGCAGGTTATCAAACATCACCTGCACCTGGCCGCCCAAAAGATCGGCCAGCGCCGGCGACGCGCCGCGATAGGGCACATGGACCATGTCGACCCCGGTCATCATCATGAACAACGCACCCGACAGGTGCACCGAGGTGCCGATGCCGGACGACGCCATGTTGACCTTGCCCGGATTGGCTTTGGCATAGGAGATGAATTCGGCGACGGTCTTGGCCGGCACGTTCGGATTCACCTCCATCACATTGGGTACGCGGATGAAGCCGGCGACCGGCGCCATGTCCTGGAGGAAGTTGAACGTTAAATTCTTATACAGCGTGGCATTGATGGCATTGGCCGGATTGACGAGGAAAAGGGTGTAGCCGTCCGGCGGCGAATGCGCGGCCATTTCGGTCGCAAGATTGTTGCCGGCACCCGGTTTGTTCTCGACCGCGAATTGCTGATGCAGATGATCCGACAGGTATTGTCCGATCAGACGCGCACAGATGTCGGTCGAACCGCCCGGCGGATAACCGACCAGCCAGCGCACGGGGTGGTTCGGATAATCGTCGTCCGCCCGCGCAACAACCGCCGTGCTTGTTATGACCGCGCAAGCAAGCGCAACGGCGACGAATGGCTGGAATGAACGCTGCATTGTCCTCCCCCGCATATTTTTGGCCGATCAGCCAAGCCTACGCGGCAACGATAAGGCCGCACAAGGTCCGATGCGAGCGGATATTTGGCCCCCATGAAGGCACCTTGTCGTAGGCGACCGAGGCCGGTAATTTCGCGGCTCTCCCCACACCCGAGGACATTGCCATGATCGACCTTTATGCGTTGACCAGCCCGAACGTGCAGAAGATCTACATTATGCTGGAAGAGACAAAGCTGCCCTACAAGGAACATTTCGTCGATGTGTGGAAGGGCGAGCAGTACAATCCCGATTTCGTCAAGATCAATCCGAATTCGAAAATTCCAGCGATCGTTGACAGCGAAGGCCCGGGCGGCAAGCCTTATACCGTGTTCGAATCCGGCGCGATCCTGATGTACCTCGCCGAAAAGTCCGGCAAGTTTTTTCCGACCGACATGGCAAAAAAATACGACGTGCTGCAATGGCTGATGTTTCAGGTCACCAGCGTCGGTCCGATGTTCGGACAATTCACCCATTTCAAGATGTTCGCGCCGAAGGACAAAGACAATTCCTACGCGATGGACCGCTATCAGACCGAAGTGAAGCGGCTTTACGAGGTCATGGAAAAACGGCTGGCACAGGCGCCGTATTTGGCCGGCGCCGACTATACGATCGCCGACATCGCCACATTTCCCTGGGCGCGCAATCACGACGCGCAGGGCGTGAAGTGGGAGGACCACCCAAACCTCGCGCGCTGGTTCAAGTCGATCGATGAGCGGCCGGCGGTGAAGACAGCCCTCGCCAAAGTCGGCGCCGTCAAATCGAACCGCGAGACTGCTTCCGACGACCAGAAGGACCGCTTCTTCAACCGCGGCCGGTACGCGAGGGCGTAATCACGCGTTCTGCTTCTCCATCATCGCGCGCATGAAGCGTACGGCGGCGGGACCTTTGAGCGCGCTCGCCCAAAGGTCCCGCGCCATCTTTTCGTGCAGCGCCAGTGCTTCCGGCGCCGACGTGATCATGGCGACGCCGACCCGGATATTGGGCTCCTCGCCGAGGCGGAACGGGCTCAGCGCCAGAATCCGGCGGTCGGGCTGACGGAAAATCTGGAAACTGGTGTGCGGCAGCGTATCGCGCACGATGCCGATCTGCACACCGATCGGCTCGTTCTCCATCAGCGCGGTGAAATGCTCGGCCTCGGCGCGGGCCAACGCGCGCCGCTCCCGCCGGACTTTTTCCGGAAGATCGTGGCGGCCGACCAGTCCGTTACGCAGAAACCGCTCCATCTCCGCCGCGGCGATCAGATTAACGACCGCGGGCCGGCGGCGGCGATAGTTTTCCTGGCGCTGGCGCAACACCGCCATGAGTTCGTCGATTTGCGCCAGCGCACGCTCGCGGGCGGCAATCGCCTCCGGCACCGACTCGCGCAACACGTCGCCGAGCGCGCGATCGAAGCCGTCGGAGGCAAGCACGTAGGAGATCGGCCCAGCCAGCACGATGATATGCTCGGCGGTCTCCTCGATCTGCCGCATGCGTTCGAAATAACTGACGGCTGAAGCGACGTATTCGACGCCGACGCCGAGCAATGTCGGCACCGACACTTGGAGCAGCTCCGCGAGCTTTTCCAGCGTCTCGATCTTCGCCACCTCGCCCTTCTCGAAGCGGTAAAGCGCGGTGCGCGAAATGCCGAGTTTTTGCGCGATCTCCTCTGCCGCAAGCCCGGAGCCGAGGCGAAAGGCCTTGAGCCGGTTGCCGATGTCATCGAAGCGGATCGACATCAGGTCAGCTGGCGCAGCCGCTTGGCGGCATCGAGCGCCGCGACGACAATGTTGTGGTAGCCGGTGCAGCGGCACAAATTGCCGGAAATCCCGATCCGCACCTCTTCCTCCGTCGGGTCCGGATTGTCGCGCAGAAGCTCGATCAGCGTCGTCAATATCCCCGGCGTGCAGAAGCCGCATTGCAGGCCGTGATTGTCGCGGAAAGCCTCTTGCAACGGATGCAGCACCTTTTTGTCGGCCGCGATGCCTTCGACCGTCATGACCTCGTGACCGTCGGCCTGCACCGCCAGCATCAGGCAGGATCGCGCCGACCGCCCGTCGAACAGGATCGTGCAGGCGCCGCACACGCCGTGTTCGCAGCCGAGATGCGTGCCGGTCAGCCGCAATTGATGGCGCAAGAAGTCCGCGAGCGTGACGCGTACTGGCACCGTCGCTTCGTGGCGCACGCCATTGACGGTGACGGCGATTGTCCGCGTTTCGCTCACGCTCGCCTCCCCGCCAGGATGCGTTCGTGCGCTTTGAGGAGCGCGCGGCGCGGCAGCACAGTCGCCAGTTGCCGACGGTAGGAGGCCGGCGCATGGATATCGTCGACCGCGTCGAGCTTGCGCAATGGTTCGCAGATCTCGCGCAGCCGCTTGTCGTTGATCGTTTCGCCGATCAGAGCGCGTTCGACCTCGCTCGCCCGTACCGGCGCCGGCCCCATGCCGCCGAGCGTTACCGATGCACGCGTTATCTTGCCGTTGTTGTCCTCTTCAATGAGCACCGCTGCCGAAACGATGGCAAAATCGCCATGCCGGCGCGAGAATTCGACGAAGGCATGGCCGTGTCCGGCCGGCCAGCACGGAAACGTGACGCCCGTGAGAAGTTCATCAAGGTCGAGCGCGGGCGTCATATAGGCGACGGGAAAGGCGGAAAAATCGATGCTGCGTGCGCCGTTCTTGCCAATGACCGCCACTTTGGCGTCAAGCGCCGCGGCGACCGAGACGAGTTCCGCCGACGGATCGAGATGGCAGAGCGACCCGCCGAGCGTGCCGCGATTGCGGGTCTGCCGATGTCCGACTTGCACGATCGCTTCATGCATCAGCGGACAGCGCTGGCGCACGAGGTCCGAAAATTCGATGTCGCGCTGGCGCGTCATGGCGCCGATGTCGAGCGCCCCATTGTGCTCGTGGATGTAGCTTAGACCATCGACCCGGTTGAGATCGATGACATGGTCGGGCAGCACATAGCGCATATTGAGCATCGGCATCAGCGACTGGCCGCCGGCGAGCAGCTTGGCGTTGTCGAGGCTGCCGAGCAGGCCGACGACATCGGCCGGCGTGCGCGGATCGTGATAGGAAAACAGCGGAGGCTTCATGCAGGATTTTGTGGGTCGGCGCTTTGCATTTTGCGTATTTTGACTCTGTGCCAAAAACCGGGCAACACTTCAAAAAGATACGCCAATCCCAAAGTTGAAACCAGCCGATGAAGCCAGCGGCGTTTCGCTACCACGCGCCAAAAACGATCGACGAAGCCGTCGCCCTGCTCGCCGAAGTTGCCGGAGAGGACGGGCGCGTGCTCGCCGGCGGTCAGAGCCTGGTGCCGACCATGGCCTTCCGGCTGGCCAAACCTTCGCATCTTGTCGACATCAACGGCGTCGCGGCACTCAATCGTCTGGCGGTCGCCGACGGAAAACTCGTCATCGGCGCCTGTGTCCGTCATGCGGCCTTTCACCAGCCGGTCTGTGACGGCCCGCTCGGCACGCTCCTTGCCGACGTCGTTCGTCACATCGCCCATTATCCGATCCGCAACCGCGGGACTTTTTGCGGCAGCCTCGCGCACGCCGATCCGGCTTCTGAATGGTGCCTGGTGCTGATGGCGCTCGACGGCGAGGTTTTGGCGAAAAGTGCGCGCGGCGAACGCGTCATCGCGGCACGCGATTTCTTTCAAGGCATCATGTCGACGGCGTTGCGCGATGACGAACTTCTGGTCGAGGCTCGCCTGCCGATCCTTGCCGCCGGCACGTGCTGCGGTTTTTACGAATTCAACCGCCGCGCCGGCGATTTTGCCATGGCGGCGGCACTCGGGACCTATCGCGTCGAAGGCGGGAAAATCGTGGAGCCCCGCGTCGCAGTCGGCGGCGCCGAGGTCAATCCACGGCGTATCTCCGAAGCG
>Ga0208220_1001032_pt1 | contig 11864 bp, 11 predicted proteins | sample NGESurdeep092012_9_FD_184484 | JGI IMG/M metagenome (GOLD analysis project Ga0208220, IMG submission 184484) | Arctic peat soil microbial communities from Barrow, Alaska - NGEE Surface sample F53-1 deep-092012 (SPAdes) | ecosystem: Environmental > Terrestrial > Soil > Wetlands > Peat ... | reverse complement strand
GCATTCTCTGGCTGATAATCGGGCCCGTGAGGGCACCGCAAATGAAAAGCCGCCTTTTGGGAGGAAACCATGAACTACCACGTTTCGCGCCGCGGCATTGCCTACGCTGCCGGCGCCCTACTGCTTGCGACCGGGCTTGCCGCAGCCCCTTTGCCCGCTGCCGCGCAAAGCAGCGGCGAGCCGATCAAGATCGGCTTCAGCATGTCGCTCACCGGCCCGCTCGCGGCCAACGGCAAACAAGCGCTCCTTGGCCAGAAGATTTGGGAAGAAGAGATCAACGCCAAGGGTGGCCTGCTCGGCAGACCCGTCAAACTCATCAATTATGACGATCAATCCAATCCGGCGACGGTGCCGGGAATCTACACCAAGCTCCTTGACGTCGATAAGGTCGACCTTGTGGTCGGCGGTTACGCGACGAACATGAATGCACCGGCCATACCGGTCATCATGCAGAAGCAAAAGACCTTTATCAGCCTGTTCGCGCTCGACGTGAACAGCGAATTTCACTATCCGAAATACTTCTCGATGCTGCCGTCCGGTCCGACTCCGAAAGAGTCGTTCACCGAAGGTTTCTTCCAGATTGCAGCCGCGCAGAATCCGAAGCCGCTAACCATCGCGCTCACCGCCGAGGACGCCGAATTCTCGCGCAACGCCTGCGAAGGCGCGCGCAATAACGTAAAAAAATACGGCTTCAATCTCGTCTACGACAAAACCTATCCGCCGAGCACGACCGACTTCTCGCCAATCATCCGCGCCATCCAGGCCTCCAATCCGGATCTCGTCGTGATCTGCTCATACCCGCTGAGCTCGGTCGGCATGTTGCTTGCGGCGAATGAAATAGGCTTCAAGCCCAAGATGATGGGCGGCGCCATGGTCGGACTGCAGGCGACCGTGTTCAAGGACAAGCTCAAGTCCAAACTCAACGGCATCGTGAACTATGAAACCTGGGTGCCGTCGCCAAAATTGATGGCGCCGGCCGCTGACTTCTTCAAGAAGTACCAGGATCGAGCGAAAGCCGAAGGCGTCGACCCGCTTGGCTACTATCTCGGCGGTTGGGGCTATGCCTATATGCAGGTGCTGGCTCAGGCTGTCGAAGGCGCCAAGAGCCTGAATGACGACAAGATCGCCGACTATCTCCGCAACCACGAATTCAAAACCATCATGGCCGACGTCAAGTTCGGCAAGAATGGCGAGTGGACCAAATCGGGGATGTTGCAGGTTCAATATCACGACCTCACAGATGCCGCGAACCTCGATACCTGGCGCGGCATGAGCTATCAGACCGTACTCACGCCCGCCGACGAGAAGACCGGCAACGTGATCTATCCCTACGCCAATGCATTGAAGTAGGCTGACGGAATCCTCCCTCGCTAGGCGGGGGAGGATCAACAAGCGCCGGCGAGGATGGTATCACCTGAATGCTCCTGCCTACCTCCCTCGTCGGTTCCTACCCGCAGCCGGAATGGCTGATCGATCGCGCCAGGCTGTCGAAACAGGTGCCGCGCGTGCGCGCCGACGATCTCTGGCTCGTCCCACCGGACAAGCTGGAAGCGGCGCAAGACGACGCCACGTTCCTCGCCATCCGTGACCAGGAGCGGGCCGGGCTCGACATCATCAGCGACGGCGAGCAGCGCCGCGAAAGCTATTCCAACCGCTTTGCCACGGCGCTTGACGGCATCGACATCGCAACACCGGGCACCGTGATCAATCGGAGCGGCCGGCCCATTCCGGTGCCGCGCGTGGTCGGTCCGATCCGGCGCACGCGGCCGGTCGAACGTCGCGACCTCGAAGTGCTGCGTGCCAATACCGACCGCGCCATCAAGGCGACGGTGCCCGGACCGTTCACCATGGGTAAGCAGGCCCAGGACGATTACTACAAGGACGAGGAAGCAGTCGCTCTCGCTTATGCCGATGCGCTCAATGCCGAGATCAAGGACCTGTTCGCCGCCGGCGCCGACGTGGTGCAGATCGACGAGCCGTGGATGCAGCAGCATCCCGACAAGGCGCGGCAATACGGCCTCAAGGCGCTCGATCGCGCGCTCGACGGCGTCACCGGTACGGTCGCGGTGCATCTGTGTTTCGGCTATGCCGCCGTGGTGCACGACAAGCCGTCAGGCTATTCGTTCCTGCCGGAGCTGGAAGGCTCGAAAGCGCAGCAAATTTCCATCGAAGCCGCGCAGCCTAAGCTCGACCTCAAGGTTTTGAAGGAATTGCCGTCGAAGACCATCATTCTGGGAGTGATCGACCTGTCTAACATGACGATCGAGACCCCGCAGACGGTAGCAGAGCGCATCCGGCGTGCGCTCCTCCACGTGCCGGCGGACCGGGTTGTCGTGGCGCCGGATTGCGGCATGAAATACCTGCCGCGCGCGGTTGCCTTCGGCAAGATGAAAGCGATGGCGGAAGGCGCGGCGCTGGTGCGGCGCGAACTGACGGGTTAACCGCGCTCCAATGCCTTGCGGTCCCAATGCGCCAGGTCGGCCGCGGCTGCGTAGGTTTCCTGCAGAAAGTCGAGTAGCAGCGTGTCGGGATCGCGCGCTTGGCGCACGGCATCATATGGCAGAATGAATTGGCCGAGATTCTTGTCGTAGAAAGCCCCTGCGGTGCGCAGCGTGGTGTCGCCGTAACCGGCCGGCTCGGGATAGGCATAGACATAGAAGGCTGCGCGGCCATAGCCGCCATTACCCGGCCAGAAGCCGCAGCTTGAGACTTCGTGCGAATAGGCCTCTGCCATCACCCAGCTCGCCACATGCGGCGTGACGCCCTTCGGCGGCGGCGCGGTACGGCCGGAAAAGCGCGTCACCGCGAGATCGAAACTGCCCCAGAAGAAATGTACCGGGCTCGCTTTGCCGATGAACCGAGACCGAAATTCATTCATCACCCGATTGGCCTGCACCAGCGCCAGCCAGAATTTTTGGACATAGACAGCATCGTATTGCGTATGCGTGCGATCTTGATCGAACGGCACGGCGTTTTCGATCTCACAGGGCATGGTCCGGATATGGGTGTCGATACCGAGCCGGCGCAGCGCCTGCATGAATGCGGCATAGAAGTCGGCGACCGCCATCGGCTTGAGATCAAATCGCTCGACGCGGCCGTCACTCGCTTCAATATCAAGCCGGTGCTTGGTGAAGTCGAAAACCACGTCGAAGCTGCGCTCCCGGTAGGGCATCGCCGGCGCCACGAGCCCGCGGGCAGTCACGAAGAACGTCGCGTTCCACCAATGATTGACCAGCGGCGTGCGCGCGATGCGAACCTTACCGACGATCTGCGTCCACAGCTGCAGCGTAGCGCAAGTTTCACTCCACGCGGCGAGCGGCAGATCGGGCCACTGCGCCATCGGATCGGGCATAGCGTTCGGCTCTGTCATTCTTGGCTCCGCAGAAATCTAACAAAGGACCGGCGCTACAACGATATATTCGTTCCCCATCCTATCACGCCGCGTCCGCCTGCGAAGTGGCAGGCCGCGAACAGTCAGCCGTCTCCGGACGGCAGGCAGCTTGAACAGCGGATTAAAACTTAGTATTCTAAGCTTCTACACGCCGGGGAGAGACGGCGAAGGGATAGGAGAACAATCATGCTCACCGCAGCAGAGAACGAGCGCCTATGCCGGGTGGAAAACGATGCGCCGATGGGCCGCCTGATGCGGCATCACTGGGTTCCGGCGCTGCTCTCCGAGCAAGTTTCAAAGCCTGATGGCGCGCCGATACGCATTCAGCTGTTCGGCGAAAAGCTGGTGGCGTTCCGCGACAGCAACGGCAAGGTCGGCATTCTTGGCGAGAATTGCCCGCACCGCAAAGCCTCGCTCGCCTTCGGCCGCAACGAAGAATGCGGGCTTCGCTGTTTATACCACGGCTGGAAGTTCGACACCGATGGCAACGTCATCGATATGCCGTCGGAACCCAGGCAGAGCGCGCTGCCCGATAAGGCAAAGCATTTGGCCTACCCGACGCGGGAAGCCGGCGGTTTCGTGTGGGCCTATATGGGGTCTCCCGACCAGATGCCGCAATTCGAGGCGCCGCCATGGGCGCCGCATCCGAGTGCGAGGGCGGCGATCGCCAAGATCGAGTTGCCCTGCAACTGGGCGCAGATCATGGAAGGCCAGATCGATTCCGCCCATTCGTCCACGCTGCACTCTTCGGATATGCGCCCGGCCAAAGGTGACGCAGCGGCGAAGGGCGACCACTGGGTGCGGCCATCGACCGACAAGAATCCGCGAATTCAGGTGCAGCTGACGAATTACGGAATGCGCTATGCCGCCATCCGGCGGCCGATCGTCAATGCGAATACGCACGACTATGTGAGGATCACGACGTTCGTCGCGCCGTTCATCGCACTGATCCCGCCGAACAGTTCCTACAATGTCGCGAGCGTCATCGTTCCGCGGAGCGACGACAGCAGCTATTTCAACTTCATCGCCTGGAGTGAAGGCGATCAAGCCGGCATCGACACCGACGCCTGGCGCAAGTTCTGTGTTCTGGCCGTCGGCGACGATGTCGACGCCCAGTTCCGTCCGATCAAACGCCATGCGTCCAACGATTATCTTCAGGACCGCGAAACGATGAAGGACGGTCATTTCACCGGCATTCCTGGAATTCCCAACCAGGACATCGCGATGTGGGAATCGATGGGGACGATCGCCGATCGGACCCAGGAGCGTCTGGGCGCGAGCGACATCGCGATCGTGCAGTTCCGCCGCTTGATGCTGAGCGCATTGCAGGCGTTTGAGGAAAACGAATGGGTGATCGGGCAGATCGAGCCCCGGCTGCCGCAAGCAAAGCTGCGCTCCTATCAGGGCGTCGTCGAAAAGACCGTGCAATGGCGGACGCTGGGCGCATCCGAAGAGGAGGCTTCCGTCCTCGCCGGTCTCGAAGAAGACGAAACCGATCGCGAAATGGCAGGCGCTGCGGCATAAGCGGGCGCGCCTGGCAGTAAGGAACAGCTGATGGCGTTGATCAGGCTTGATGCCGTGAAAGACCAGCACTCGGGTCTCTACTACGTGGCGATTTTCCATCCTGCGGATGCCGAACAACCGTTCGTCACGACCGAACCGCGCTATAAAACCGCAGCCGCCGCCGAGAACGATGCCATCGCGATCATTGCAGCCGGAGCAAACAATTCGCGTGCGACCGGCGACCGATAACGTGTGATCACGGCGTAGACTCAAATCTGGTGATGTAGGACGATGTCCTGGCCGTTCGCCGCCGAGTTAAGGATCGCGAGGCATATTTCCAAAGTCGCCAATCCCCATTCGCCGGAATGCAGCGGAGGCCGGCCGAGAACCGCGGCATCATAAAGTTCGTCCACGACCTCGGCGCGCGGCACCATGGGAGAAGGCAACTTCTCCACGCGGCGCTCGTCGTCGCCATAGATCAAGATACCGTCCGGCATCGGGCGAATATCCGCCTTGTCGCAGCTCACAACCATCAGGCCAAAATGATTGTGCGACTGTCCGGTGCCGCCCTGAAACATCTCACTGCCGGCAGGGCCGTAAGCGCGTCTATTTTTGAGTTGCGTTTCTGCCTCCGGCGTCTTGACCGTTCGCAGCAGCGCTCGCGCCGAGCCATACGCTGAACCATGGGTGCCGGAATCGCGCTGTTGGCCCAGCTCTCCGCGCCAGCCGGTGAACTCATCGGTGTCGAAATGGCCGTAGCCACTGTAGGTCAACGAGGCAAAGGCGCCGCTCTCGAATATAATCTGTGCGTTGTAGGCGCCTTCCGTCGGCCGCGCCGGATCCCAGCGGCCGGTAAAGGCGCGGAGCGAGCGTGCGCGGCTGCCGACGAGGAGACGAACGACATCGACTTGATGCGCGGCTTGACTGAACACGACGCCGCCGCCCGCCGCGGTATCGAGTTCCTCGGGGCGGCGCGGCCGATACAAAAAGTCGGTATAGTTGAGCGCATTGACCATCCGGACCTGGCCGTAGTCTCCAGTTCCGATCAGGTCGCGGGTGCGCAGATAGGGCAAGTCATAGCTATGGCTGTGACCGACCAGGAGCTGGATGCCGCCCTGTCTCGCAGCCTCGATCATGGCGCGGCAGTCGGCAATGGTCAGCGCCATCGGCTTTTCCACCAGCACATGCTTGCCATGTTGGGCCGCCACAGTGACATGGTCGACGTGGAACTGGTGCGGCGAAGCGATATAGACCGCCTGGACGGCCGGATCGGCGCACAGCGCCTCGGGCGTCGCATAACTCGTCGCCGCGAAATCGGCAGCGAAACGGGCCCGCGCGTCCGGGCGCGGATCGCACGCCGCCACGAGGCGGATGAGCGGATGTTGCGACAGCGTCGGAAGCATCAGCGTGAAAGCGCGGCCAAGACCGATCACTCCGAGGCGTATCGGCTCTTTCATCGGCAGGCTCGGTAGGAGTCACAGATCAAGGGTCAGTTCCGCCGACTTGGCGCCGTCAGATTTGGCGCGCGACACGCAGATCATGATGTCGGTGCGTTTTTCACGTTCGGATAGAACCAGATCGCGATGATCCGGCGCGCCTTTGGTGTAGCGGGTCCGGCAGGTGCCGCAAGTTCCGCTTTCGCAGGAGCTCGCCAACATATGTCCGTTCTGGCGCAACGTGTCGAGAATCGAAACTCCCGCCGCGACGTCGTAGCTTTTTCCACTCTTTGCCAATGTCACGGTGAAAGGCGCATCATCCGGATGGTTCGCCGTGCCACCGACGAAATCCTCAAAATGCACCGCTGAATCCGGCCAATGTCCGGTCATGTCGCGAACCGCGTCCATCAAGCCGGGTGGCCCGCAACAATAAAGCTGCGCGCCGCGCTGTTCTTCAAGGACCGGCCACAGATCGTAGGCCTGATCCGGCTCGCCGTTATCGTGGTGCAAGACGGCGTTGCCGGTAAATTCCGAAGCGGAGAACTCTTCGCGAAACGCCATCATCGATGCGGTGCGCGTGAAGTAGTAAAGCTTGAAATTGGTTTTGCCGTGCCGGATGAGATGCTGGATCATGGCGCGAATCGGCGTGATGCCGATGCCGCCCGCGATGAAGACGTAGCTTTTCGGTTCGGACGAGGACATCACGAACTGATTGGCGGGGCTTTCGATGATCACTTCGTCGCCCTCTTGGATCTTCACGGTAAAGCTCAAAGAACCGCCGCGGCCCGACTTTTCCTGTTTGACGGCGATCACATAGCGATCGCGCTCCTGGCTGTCATTGCAGAGCGAATAGCGGCGCTTCTGTCCCGACGGCGTGGTGACCGTGATGTGGGAGCCAGGAGTAAAGGGCGGAAGCTCACTTCCGGCCGCCGAACGCAACTCGAACATGTAGATGTCGTCGGCAATCCGCGATTTCCGCTTCACGACCAGAGTTATCGGGCGGGTGTCGGGATTGGAATTCATCGCGCCCCTCCGGACGGCCTGCGATGGATGGCTGACCGCAAGAATACAATATTTATGTCCATTGCATAGTATTCTAAGTATTATCGCCGCAACCAATCGGAGCGCACGACATCGATGCCGCCGCGGCCATTGTCGAAAACAAAGCCCACCGCACAACGCCGCGCGGTGGAATTGCCGCCGCGGCTGAGCTCCGGCTATCTGGTGCGCGACGCGCACCGCGCCTTCCAGCGGCTCTTGGAACGGCGCATCGCGCCGTACGGCGTGGCGCGCGGCCAATGGTATTTCCTGCGCGTCCTGTGGATCGCGGACGGACTTTCCCAAAGCGAATTGTCGGCCCGGGTCGGCATGATGGAGCCGACGACCGTTATCGCGCTGCGTACCATGGAAAAGTCGGGGCTCATCCGCCGCGTGCCGAGCGACGACGATCGGCGTAAAATGCGGGTCCTGCTCACCGCCAAGGCCAAGCGGCTGCGCGACGAATTGCTGACGGTGGCGCGGAGCATCACGGATGAGGCGGAGCACGCCATCCCCGCGCGCGACCTCGCCGCCTTCCGCCGCGTCATAACGCGGATGACGGCCAACCTCGACCGGGTGGAACGGTAGAGTTTTTACTCTGCCTGCGGATGCAGCCGCGCGCCCAGTGCCGAGCGCAACCGGGAAGCCAATTGCCACGCCACCGGCGTCTGCTTGATGAAGCGCTTGAGCCGCCGCCGTACGTTCGAGGATGCGCTCACAGGCCAGCCGCGCCAGGTCGCGGCGCTGCTGTAGTCGTAGAGCTTCAAACGAAGATCGCACCATTCCGTCTTGTAGCGCTCATCACCGATGGTAAAATCAAACCGCCGCATGCCAAGCTTGATCGCATAGGCCAGAAGATCGCGAAGGTGCAGAGCGCCAGGCCCATAACGGGTCAACTGGCCGTCGCAATAGCTCGACAGCACATGATAATAGCAGTCGCCGAACACGATCGCGAAATTCGCTGCCGCTGCGTTATTTCCAATCTCGACCCGGCTGACATGGGCCAGATGCCGCGTCGTCGGATTTGACGCAAAATCAAGAAAGAATTCGCGGCATCCAGGCCGCGCGAACATGTCGGCAATTCCCCTGCGCGCAAATAACCGGCTCTTCTGATCCATCAAGATATTCAACGTGTGCCGGACGTCATCCGGATCGGCGGCGGTAACAAAGCGAATCTCGCCATATCCGGACATGTGCTTGCGCTTGGTGCGGTCGCGCCGGCGTGTCGCCGACGAGCGCTTGGCGCGGTAGAACGTTTCCCAATCGCCGCTCAATTGCGTGATGTGTGCGCTATTGGCATTCGGCGTTACGCCGAGAAGAGTGAACGGATTGATTTGGACGCCGACCGTTTGCGGCATCTTCTCGAATTCGATCCAGTCGTGGCGCAGCCGCGGATCGGCTTGCATCTGCCGGCGCAGGTCCCGCCACGCTGCAAGGAAGCGATCGGGCGTAACGCGCTGTGAAAAATCACGCGCCAAAAGCGGCGCGTTGTAGTCGCACAGTTCCTGGCCCAGCCAGCATAGCCGCCGCGCCGAACGTTGCGGCGCGATAGCAAGCGGCAAGATGAAAGCAGTTTTGCCATCGGCGAAACGGCCAACGGCGATGACCGGCACGATGCCGTCGCGTGCCCCAATGTGCCGATGCCACGCCGCCAACCAGTCGAAGGACTGGAACGGCGTACACTCGGCGACCCGTTCGAAGCTTCGCCATTCGCCCTCGACGGCGGCTAAATCGGTATGGATGGAGAGGCTGAGTTCCGGCGAAAAATCGCGGGACAAATCGGTCCAATGCGGACGCGCGCCGTGGCCGGCCTCGACCGGCACGCTCGCGTTTCGAAACGCCGTCAATGATGTCGCACGAGTCACTGCATGAACCGAACGGACTGTAAGGGCATTGCAGCTTCATAATAGATAATCGTTAAGCGTGCACCGCCGGCGCTCCGTTACGTCGTGTTAAGGTAAAAACATCCGGACAAATCACCTCACCACGGCGTGTCGCTTTGGCGCAGGCGCCAGAATGCCGGTGGCAACAGGGGTTCCAACGCCGTATCCTTGACATAATAAACGACCGGCGTGGCCTTGCGCACACGCCCGGCAATGATTGGGGGGAGGACGGCATGAACAAATGTCGCAATTGGTTCCGCGGTGCCGGCCTGGGCCTAACGGCGTTAACGGCCGTCGGCGCCGCACCGGTGCAAGCCGGCGGCTATCCGGACAAACCGGTCACGGTGATTTCCGACGCGGCGCCCGGCGCCACACCCGATATCGACGCGCGCTTTTGCGCCGAAGGTCTTGCCAAACTGTGGGGACAACAGGTCGTCATAGTCAATCATGCCGGGGCGAATGGCAGCATCGCCGCCCGCGCCGCGGCCGAGGCCGCGCCCGACGGCTATACGCTGTTCATGCCGGCGCTTTCGACTTTCGCCGCGTTACCCACGGTGGCGCCAAATTTGCCGCTCAGACTGCCGCGCGATTTCTTGCCGATCGGCTTCACCGCGGAAAATCCGATGTTCATCGCGGTGAACCCGACACTCGGCGTGAGCACGCTGCCGCAACTGATCGCGCTCGCCAAGAAGGAACCGGGGACGATTTCGATTGCGGTGACCGGCGTCGGCCGGCTGACGCATCTGACCGGCCTGGTGTTGCAGGAGCGCGCCGACATCAAGCTGCTTCCGGTGCCTTATAACGGCGGACCGGCGGCAGCCCTCGCCGATGTCGCCTCCGGCCGCGTGTCGATGATCATCGAGGGTTATTCGGGCATCCTGGGCGCCGTGAAAGCCGGACAGGTGAAGCTGATCGCGGTCGCAGCGCATGAGCGTCTGCCACAATTTCCCGATCTGCCGACGGTAGCGGAAACGATCCCGGGCTTTTACGCGACCGGCTGGCAGGTGCTGGTGGCGCCACTCGGCACACCGAAGCCTATCATCGACAAGGTATCCGCGGATTTGAGCAAGCTCATGAGCGATCCAGAGTTCAAGAAGCGGTTGGGGAATATCGGCAGCTATTCGCGCGCCATGACACCCGATGAGGCCCTGGCCTTTGTCGACAAAGAGCAACAGACTTGGTTGCCCGTGCTGGCGAAAATTTCGGCGAAGTAGCGAAGTAAGTCGCCCTCGAATTCTTGCGGATTATTAGCATGGATAGCATGCCGTTGAAAAGAACGTGCGCGTTCCGCATTCATGGCCTATTCATGCGCCGGCGTGGCATCGGGTGCGCGCGTCAATCGCAGGGTCACGGGAGAGTAAAATGAAGTGGTGTGGGTCCTTGTTCCGCGTTGCCGGCCTCTGCCTGATGACGTTGCCGGCCGCGACCGTTGCCCAGGCGCAAGCCGGCAATTACCCGGAAAGGCCGGTCACGCTGATATCGGACTCGGCCGCCGGTTCGGCGCCTGATGTGGACGCGCGCTTTGTCGCCGATGGCCTTACCAAGGCTTGGGGTAAGCAGGTCATCGTCGCCAATCATCCTGGCGCCAACGGCAGCATCGCCGCCCGTACCGCGTCCGAAGCGGCACCGGACGGCTACACGCTGTTCATGCCGGCACTGACGACCTTTGCCTCCTTGCCGTCGGTTGCGCCCAACCTGCCGGTAAAGCTGCCGCGCGACTTTTTACCGATCGGGTTCACGATCGAGAATCCCATGTTCGTCGCGGTGAGCCCGGCGCTGGGAGTGAATTCGCTGCCGGAACTCATCGCGCTCGCCAAGAAACAGCCGGGGACGATCACGATAGCGGTCACCGGCGTCGGCCGGCTGACGCAACTGACCGGCCTGTTGCTGCAGGACCGGGCCGATATCAAGTTGCTGCCGGTTCCCTATAACGGCGGACCGGCGGCCGCGCTCGGCGACGTCAGCACCAACCGGGTGTCGATGATCATCGAGGGTTATTCGGGCATCGCCGGCTCGGTGAAAGCCGGTCAGGTCAAACTGATCGCAACCGCCGCCCGCCAGCGTCTGCCGCAATTTCCCGATCTGCCGACCGTGGCGGAAACGATCCCAGACTTTGCCGCCACCGGCTGGCAGGTTTTGGTAGCGCCGCTCGGCACACCTGCGCCGATTATCAGCAAGGTGAGCGCGGATCTGACCAAGGTTCTGAGCGATCCGGAGCTGAAGCAGAAATTGGGACAGGTCGGCAATTATCCGCGCGCCATGTCGCCTGACGAAACGCTCGCCTTTGTCGACAAGGAACAAAAAACCTGGCTGCCCATCCTGGAAAAGATTTCCGGGAAGTGAAAATGCGGCGGATGACCCGCGGCGCTTTCGTGCGTTATAGTCATCATACGATCGTGACAAACCGCCGAATTTGCAACCGAATTGCTGCAAACAGACTGTGTGAGGGAGGCTTCGACATGTTGACGCTTTATTATGCTCCTGGTGCGTGCTCGATGGCGTCGCACATCGTCCTTGAGGAGAGCGGCGAAAAATATGAGCCGAAGAAAGTCGACCTCGCCGGCGGCGAGCAGCGCACCGAGGCCTACCTCAAAATCAACCCGCTGGGACGTG
>Ga0208220_1001030_pt1 | contig 11867 bp, 10 predicted proteins | sample NGESurdeep092012_9_FD_184484 | JGI IMG/M metagenome (GOLD analysis project Ga0208220, IMG submission 184484) | Arctic peat soil microbial communities from Barrow, Alaska - NGEE Surface sample F53-1 deep-092012 (SPAdes) | ecosystem: Environmental > Terrestrial > Soil > Wetlands > Peat ... | reverse complement strand
CAAGCCGTGCCGACGGCAACGGGATAAGCGACCGGGTCCTTCCAGATCTCGCACAGTTTGGCGAGCGCAGGACACGGCCATGCCGCGTCGGTCACGTCCATGAAGGCCCGGCCGAGCTTGGTCGTTTCTTCATAGCGCTCGCGTGTCGGCACGAGAGCCGCCGCGAGTTCCGCGACTTCGGCCAGGGTGGCGTCGTCACCACGCGTCACGGCGCGGTGCGTTTGCGCGAAGAAAATGCCGTCGCTCATTCCCGCCCCGACGCTCAGCGTGGCTTCAAGCCATTCGCGCAGCGTCGCGGCATTCGTGATATCGCCGGCCTCGACCGCCCATTCGATGCCGCTCGAATAGGAAAAGGCGCCGACCGGATAGGCCGGCGAGAGCCAGATCATCAGGCGGTACAGCGCTTCGTGCGACAGAGCTTCGGCGCTCGTCAGCGAACGGCGCAGCGCCGCGGCCCGCGACAGGCGCTCTTTACCGGCCATGACCGTGCCCGTCGTGGGAGTGCGGATGGTGATGACCGTCGTGATCGCGACTCTGGTGACGGTGTTGGTCGTCTGCAGCGGCATAAGCGCCGCCCTCCGGATCGAACGGCGCCTCGATCTTGATGACGCGGGCGCCGAGCTGCGTCGCCATGTCCGCAATGACATGATCGCGCCGGATGCGCAGCGCTTTCGCCAGCAATTGCGTCGGCAAGTGCCGGTTTCCCAAATGCCAGGCGATGCGGGCGAGATGGAGCGGATCGCGGCAGCGGATTTCCAGCAAGGGTTCCGGCGCGGCGACGACTTCGATCAGCCGGCCGTCTTCCAGCACCAACGCATCGCCGCCGCGCAATTCGGCCGGTGCCGACAAATCGAGTAGAAAGCCAAGTCCTTTCGTCCCAGTCATGGCAAGGCGGCGGCGGCGGCGATCATCATAATCGAGCACGATGCTGTCGGCGGTCTCGCCTGACCAGGTCGCCGCTGCTTTGATTGAAATCGCGCGCATCACAGCCCGGTGCCGGATCAGAACAGAAAATAGCGTTGCGCCATCGGTAGGATTTCCGCCGGCGCACAGGTGAGAAGCTCGCCGTCGGCGCGCACCTCATAGGTTTCCGGGTCGACCTCGAGCACCGGCGTGGCGTCATTGTGGATCATGCTTTTCTTGGAAATCTTGCCGCGCGTGTTTTGCACCGCGACGAGCCGCTTCTGGATGCCGAGCTTCTTGCCGAGGCCGGCCGCTACCGCCGCCTTTGAGGAAAACACCACGGATGAAGCGGTACGGGCGCGGCCGAAGGCGCCGAACATCGGCCGGTAATGCACCGGCTGCGGCGTCGGGATCGACGCATTGGGATCGCCCATCGGGGCTGCGACGATGGTGCCGCCTTTGACGATGCAATCCGGCTTCACACCGAAGAAAGCCGGCGACCACAAAACGAGATCGGCAAGCTTGCCCTTCTCCACTGAGCCGATGAGTTTCGATACGCCGTGGGCGATGGCGGGATTGATGGTGTATTTCGCCACGTAGCGCTTCACCCGCGCATTATCGTTGTCGCCTTTTTCCTGCGGCAGGCGGCCGCGCTGCTTCTTCATTTTATCAGCGGTCTGCCAGGTGCGGATGATGACCTCGCCGAGCCGGCCCATGGCCTGGCTGTCCGACGACATCATCGAGAGCGCGCCGATATCGTGCAGAATGTCCTCCGCCGCGATGGTCTCCTTGCGGATGCGGCTTTCGGCGAAGGCGAGATCCTCCGCAATCGACGGATCGAGATGATGGCACACCATCAGCATGTCGAGATGCTCGTCGATGGTGTTGCGTGTGTAGGGCCGCGTCGGATTGGTCGATGACGGCAGCACGTTGGGCAGACCGGCGATCTTGATGATGTCGGGCGCGTGCCCGCCGCCGGCGCCCTCGGTGTGGAAAGCGTGGATGGTGCGGCCCTTGAACGCCTTGATGGTGTCTTCGACGAAGCCGGATTCATTGAGCGTGTCGGTGTGGATCATCACTTGCACGTCGTAGTCGTCGGCAACCGACAGGCAGCAGTCGATCGCCGCCGGCGTCGTGCCCCAGTCTTCGTGCAGTTTCAGCGCGCAGGCGCCGGCCTTGATCATTTCCTCGAGCGCCGCCGGGCGCGAGGCGTTGCCCTTGCCGGCGAAGCCGAGATTGACCGGGAAATCGTCCGCCGCCTGGATCATGCGCGCGAGGTGAAACGGCCCGGGCGTACAGGTGGTCGCAAACGTGCCATGCGCCGGACCGGTGCCACCGCCGAGCATCGACGTCACGCCGGACATCAGCGCTTCATCGACCTGTTGCGGGCAGATGAAGTGGATGTGGGTATCGAAACCGCCAGCGGTGAGGATTTTTCCCTCGCCGGCGATGACCTCAGTGCCGGGGCCGACGACGATAGTGACGTTGGGCTGAATGTCGGGATTGCCGGCCTTGCCGATGGCGAAAATGTTGCCGTCTTTGATGCCGACATCCGCCTTCACGATTCCCCAATGGTCGAGAATGAGCGCATTGGTGATGACGGTGTCGACCGCGCCCTGGCGGTTCGTGACCTGGCTCTGCCCCATGCCGTCGCGGATCACCTTGCCGCCGCCAAACTTCACTTCCTCGCCGTAGACGGTGAAATCCTTCTCGACTTCGATGATGAGATCGGTGTCGGCGAGCCGCACGCGGTCTCCCATTGTCGGGCCGAACATGTCGGCATAGACGGAGCGGCTGATCTTGCTGGGCATGGCGGCGCCTTTAGAGTTTTCCCATGATCACAGTTTCCCCATGATCTCTTGGCGGAAGCCGTGGATCGTGCGCTTCCCGGCAACCGCGACGAGCGCGACCTCGCGCGTCTGTCCCGGCTCGAAACGCACCGCCGTTCCCGCCGCGATGTCGAGCCGCATGCCGCGCGCTTTCTTGCGGTCGAATTTCAACGCCGGATTGGTCTCGTAAAAATGATAATGCGAGCCAACCTGGATCGGCCGGTCGCCGGTGTTGGCAACCGTGAGCGTGAGGCCGCGGCGGCCCTTGTTAAGCTCGATCTCGCCCTCCTTGATGAAGAGTTGGCCGGGGATCATCTCGCCCTCATCTGATTGGCTCATGCACGGTCACAAGCTTGGTGCCGTCGGGGAACGTCGCCTCGACCTGAATCTCGGGAATCATCTCGGCGATGCCGTCCATCACTTGTGCCCGTGTGATCACGTGGGCGCCGGCTTCCATCAGCTCGGCGACGGTGCGGCCGTCTCGCGCCCCCTCGAGGATAAAATCGGAAATGAGCGCGACCGCCTCGGGATGGTTGAGCTTGACGCCGCGATCAAACCGGCGACGCGCCACCATCGCCGCCATGGCGATTAAAAGCTTGTCTTTTTCGCGCGGAGTGAGATGCATATCGTCTCAAGTCTACTCGTATCAGTTCAGCCACAGCCGCGGCAGCGGCGCGACGCGAAGTGTCGTCAACACGGCCATCAGATCGCGGCGCAGCGCGGCCCCATCCGAGGCAACGAGCCGCGCCACCGCAACACCGTTCCAAGCGGAGATACCGACTTCGCCGGCAAAATTGTCGGCCATCACGCGAACCGCCGCAATGTCTTTGTCGCCGCCGGGAAATTTTACGACGCTCGCTACGGCAACGCCGCCGCCGGTGATTGCGCGCTGCGCGAGACACTGCGCGATCAAGCCGTCGAGCCGGACGGTCTCGGCGAAGACGAGCGCGCCGTCGACGCGCACACGCCAGCGGTCGATGAAATGCCCGTGCACCACCGTTTCGCCCATGGCTGAGCGGCCAAAAATGACGGCTTCGGACAGCAGCAAGGTGGCATTGCGGGCAAGATCAACGTCGATCGAGCGGCGCAGCCGGACCTGATCGAACAGGATCGTTTCCTGCGGCAGCCAAGCCAGCGTGCCGCCGGCACCGACGTCGAGCCTGAGGCAGATCTCCGTCTCCGGCCCGAGCGAACGGTAGACTTTCTCCGCCGCCGCGGTGGTGACGACCAGGCGCGCCGCGGCGCCGACTTTGACATCGATGTCGAAGCGATCGCCGCCGGTCATTCCGCCGGCGGTGTTGACGATGACCGCGTCGAGCGCCTCACCGTGAGCGTTCGGAAAGCGCACGCGCAGCGATCCGGCTTCATGCACGCGGACCCGGCGGCTCACGCCGGCCGCGGCGCCGATCGAAAACGCGATGCGTCCAACGGCGCGATTGCCGGCGAAGATCTTATTGCGTAACGGCGCGCTTACGCTCATCGGCGGACGATCTAATCTCGTGTAAAATCGAGCGTCAAAGCGAACATTAAATCGCCATGGCCCGTTTCAGCGCCGCTTCATCGAGATCGGCGCGCGTGCTGGTATAGACGATAGCACCGCGGTCCATGACGACGAAATAGTCGCCGAGTTCCTTGGCAAAATCGAGATATTGTTCGACCAGGACGATGGCGATCTTGCCGAGCGACCGCAGATAGGTAATGGCGCGCCCGATGTCCTTGATGATCGAAGGCTGAATGCCTTCGGTCGGCTCATCGAGCAGAAGAAGCCGCGGCCGTGTTACCAGCGCGCGGCCGATGGCAAGCTGCTGCTGCTGGCCGCCGGAGAGATCGCCGCCGCGGCGGCGCAACATGCTCTCCAGCACCGGAAACAGCGAGAATACATCGTCGGGGATGTTGCGGTCGGCGCGTGCAACCGGAGCGAAGCCGGTTTTCAGATTCTCCTCGACCGTCAGCAGCGGAAAAATCTCGCGGCCTTGCGGCACATAGGCAATGCCGCGGCGGGCGCGCTCGGCCGGCCGCAGCCCGGTAATGTCGCCGCCTTCCCAGAGAATCGTGCCCTTGCTTACTGGATGCTGGCCGGCCAGCGCATCGAGCAGACTGGTCTTGCCCACTCCATTGCGGCCGAGCACACAGGTCACTTTTCCAGGCTCGGCCCTGAGCGACACACCACGCAAAACCTGCGCGGCGCCGTAGCTAAGGTCGATTGAGTTTGCGTCAAGCATGGCTCACCGTCCCAAATAGACTTCCACGACCCGCTCGTTTTCCGAGACCTGATCGATGGTACCCTCGGCGAGCACCGAACCTTCGTGCAAACAGGTAACCCTGACGCCGAGTTCGCGCACGAAAGTCATGTCGTGTTCTACGACAACGACGGTGTGTTCGCGATTGATCTCCTTGAGCAGTTCCGCGGTCTGATGCGTCTCCACATCGGTCATGCCGGCGACCGGCTCGTCGACCAGAAGGAGTTTCGGGTCCTGCGCCAGCAGCATGCCGATTTCGAGCCATTGCTTTTGTCCATGTGACAGGCTGCCGGCAAGGCGATCCTGCACGGCGGTCAAGCGAATCGTTGCAAGAATTTCGTCGATGCTCTTATGCTCGGCCGGTGTTTCCCGCCACCATAGTGTCGTGCGCACCCGCCGATCGGCCTTGAGCGCCAGTTCGAGATTGTCGAACACGGTGTGGCTGTTGAATACCGTCGGCTTCTGAAATTTGCGGCCGATGCCGAGGACGGCAATCTCGGATTCGTCGAGTTTGGTAAGATCGTTCACGCCGTCGAACACGACCTCGCCGGTATCCGGCCGGGTCTTGCCGGTGACCACATCCATCATCGTGGTCTTGCCGGCGCCATTGGGACCGATGATGGCGCGCATCTCCCCCGGTTCGACGAAGAAAGAAAGTTTGTTCAGCGCGCGAAAGCCGTCGAACGACACCGAGACGCCGTCGAGATAGAGCAGTGCGGTCGTGAGGGCTTCCATCACCTGATCCTCATTCCGCCGGAGCGGGTTCCGGCGACGTCGCGGTCACGCCGTCCTCGGCGGCCGCGGATGCTCTTGCGCGTTTGAGCGCCGTCCAATGGTGCAAGGTGCCGACGATGCCGCGCGGCAACAGCAGCGTCACGCCGATGAACAGGCTGCCGAGCATGAACAGCCAGTACGGCGCCAGCACGCCGGAGGTGAAATAGGTCTTGGCGTAATTGACGACAAAGGCCCCGAGCGCTGCGCCGGTGAGCGTGCCGCGGCCGCCGACCGCCACCCAGATCACCGCCTCGATGGAATTGCCGGGTGCGAATTCGCCCGGATTGATGATGCCGACCTGCGGCACATAGAGCGCGCCGGCGACGCCGGCCATGCAGGCCGAGAGCGTGAAGACGAAGAGCTTGTACGACTCCACCCGATAGCCGAGGAACCGCGTGCGCGATTCGGCGTCGCGGATAGCGATCAGCACCTTGCCGAGTTTCGACGTGACTACGGCGCGGCAAACGATCAGGCCGAGGATCAGCGCCAGGCAGGAAATCGAAAACAGCGCCGCGCGCGTGGTCTCCGCCTGGACGTTGAAGCCGAGAATATCCTTGAAATCGGTCAGGCCGTTATTGCCGCCGAAGCCAAAATTATTGCGGAAGAATCCCAACATCAGCGCATAGGTCAGCGCCTGCGTAATGATCGACAGATAGACGCCAGTGACGCGGCTGCGAAACGCAAACCAGCCGAACACGAAAGCAAGCGCGCCAGGCACCAGCAAAACCATAAGCGACGCATAGGCGAAATGCTGGAATCCATACCAATAGACCGGCAATGCCTTGTAGTTCAGAAACACCATGAAGTCGGGCAATATCGGATTGGCATAGACGCCGCGCGTACCGATCTGCCGCATCAGATACATGCCCATGGCGTAGCCGCCGAGCGCGAAGAACGCGCCGTGACCGAGCGAGAGGATGCCGCAATAGCCCCAGATCAGATCAATCGACAGCGCCAGGATGGCGTAACAGACATATTTGCCGAACAGCGCGACCAGATAGGTCGGCAGATGCAGCGCGGATGTCTCCGGCAATGCCAGATTGAGGATCGGCACCAGGAGCGCGGCGGCGGCGACGACGATCACGCAGATCGCGGCACTGCGGTCGAATGTACGGATGAGGAAATGCGGAATCATGCCTCTACCGCCCGGCCTTTCAGCGCAAACATGCCCCGCGGCCGCTTCTGAATGAACAGAATGATGAGGACGAGGATCGCAATCTTGCCGAGCACGGCGCCGGCATAGGGCTCGAGGAATTTGTTGGCGATGCCGAGCACGAAGGAGCCGACGAATGTGCCCCACAGATTACCGACGCCACCGAACACCACGACCATGAAGCTGTCGATAATGTATGTCTGGCCGAGATTGGGGCTGACGTTGTCGATTTGCGACAACGCCACGCCGGCGATACCGGCGATCCCCGAGCCCAGGCCGAAGGTCAGCGCATCGACGCGGCTGGTTCGAATGCCCATCGACGCCGCCATGCTGCGGTTTTGCGTCACCGCGCGCATTTCCAACCCGAAGCGGGTGTAGCGCAAGAGCCCCAGCAGCGCGACGAAGACCGCAAGCGCGAAACAGATGATCCAGAGCCGGTTGTAGGTGATGGTGATGCCGCCGAGGTCAAACGCGCCGCTCATGAATGACGGATTGCCGACTTCGCGATTATTTGGACCGAACATGCTGCGCACCGCCTGCTGCAGGATCAGCGACAACCCCCAGGTGGCGAGTAGCGTTTCCAGTGGCCGCCCATAGAGGAAGCGAATGATGCAGCGCTCGATCAGAATGCCGACGAGACCGGCGACCACAAAGGCGAGCGGAATGGCGATCGCCAGCGAATAATCGAACAAAGCCGGCGCGTTGTTGCGGATCGTCTCTTGCACGACGTAAGTCACGTAGGCGCCGATCATCACCATTTCGCCATGGGCCATGTTGATCACGCCCATGACGCCGAATGTGATGGCAAGACCAATCGCCGCGAGCAGCAAAACCGAGCCGAGCGAGATGCCGTACCAGGCGTTCTGAACGGCATCCCACAGCGCAAGACGTTTCTGGATGGCGGCTATGCCGGCATCGGCCGCCTTCATGACCGGGGCCGCCGTGCCGGCAGGCAGGCTCGACAGCAAGCCAAGCGCGTCCTGATCGCCGCGCTGGCGAATGATGTCGACTGCGGCGAGCTTGTCCGCATCCGTGGCGTCGGCCGAATTAAGGACGATCGCGGCGCGCGCCTGCATCAGGATACTTTTGATGCGAGTGTCTTGCTCCTTGGCGATGGCGCTTTGGAGCGTCGGCAAGATGCTGGCCTCGCGCGACTTGAACACAGCCTGCGCGGCGTCGAGCCGCTTGGCCGGATCGACGGACAACAGCGTCAAGCCGCCGACCGCGGCGTCGAGCGCCCCGCGGACACGATTGTTGAGGCGCACGGTATCGAGATCGGCCGGCGGATCGCCGGGCACCGGCTGACCGGTCGCGGCATCGAAGAGCTTGTCGGCGTCGTCCTGGATGTAGACGGTCTTTTTGTCGGCGCTGAACATCAGGTGGCCGTCCTGAAGCGCGCGAATGATGGCTTCGGCGCGCGGACTGGCGCTGGCAACGACCTCGCTGATGCCGGCAATGGTCTCGTCGAAATCGTCGGCGGTGAAATGAGTAATCGCCTCGTCGAGGCTTGCGGCGTGAGCGTTCGCACAGCCCATTGTGCAAACTGCAGCGAAGCCGAAGGCCAACAGCAGGGCGACGAGGCAAGCTCGGCTGAAACGCATGGCAATATCCCCGGCGTTACTGCGGGGAGGCGGTATGCCGCCTCCCCGCTCTATCACTGTCACAAAGCCGGCGTTACGAACCGCCGCAGCTCTTGGTGACGGTGTTGTAATTGCCGCAGTTGAGCTTCACCCAATCGGCGACCAGATCTTTGGAGCCGGGAAGGTACGGCGACCAGGCATCGCCGGGCACCAGGCCTTTGGTCTTCCACACCACGTTGAACTGGCCGTCGGCGCGGATTTCGCCGATGAAGACCGGTTTGGTGATGTAGTGGTTGGGCAGCATTTCAGACACGCCGCCGGTGAGGTTCGGCTGTTTGATGCCGGGCAGCGCTGCGATCACCTTGTCCGGGTCGGTCGTCTTCGCCTTCTCCACCGCCTTCACCCACATGTTGAAGCCGATGTAATGGGCTTCCATCGGATCGTTGGTGGTGCGCTTGGGGTTCTTGGTGAACTCGTGCCATTCCTTGATGAAGGCCTCGTTGGCCGGCGTCTTGATCGATTCGAAGTAGTTCCAGGCGGCGAGATGGCCGACCAGCGGCTTGGTGTCGAGGCCGGCCAGTTCTTCCTCGCCGACCGAGAACGCCATGACCGGGATGTCGGTCGCCTTGATGCCCTGATTGCCGAGTTCCTTGTAGAACGGCACATTGGCGTCGCCGTTGACGGTGGACACCACCGCCGTCTTCTTGCCGGCGGAGCCGAACGCCTTGATCTTGGAGACTTCGGTCTGCCAGTCCGAGAAGCCGAACGGCGTGTAGTTGATCATGATGTCCCCGTCGGCCACCCCCTTTTGCTTGAGGTAGGCTTCGAGGATTTTGTTGGTGGTGCGCGGATAGACGTAGTCGGTGCCTTCCAGCACCCAGCGCTTCACCGAACCGCCGTCGGCGCTCATCAGGTAATCGACCGCCGGGATCGCCTGCTGGTTCGGAGCGGCGCCGGTATAGAACACGTTACGCTCGCCCTCTTCGCCCTCAAACTGGACCGGATAGAACAGGATGTTGTTGAGCTCCTTGAACACCGGCAGCACCGACTTGCGCGACACCGAGGTCCAGCAGCCGAACACCGCTGCGACCTTGTCCTTGCTGATCAATTCGCGGGCTTTTTCCGCGAACAGCGGCCAGTTCGAGGCCGGATCGACGACGACGGCTTCGAGCTTCTTGCCGAGCAGGCCGCCCTTCTTGTTCTGCGCGTCGATCAGCATCAGCATCACGTCTTTGAGCGTCGTCTCGCTGATCGCCATGGTGCCGGAGAGCGAATGCAGAATGCCGACTTTGATCGTGTCGTCGGCCCTGGCGGGCAACGCCGCCACCAGACCAACGGAGAGCGCAGCCGCGCCAGCAAGCCAGCGGCGCCGTGAAATTCGCAATGTGGAAAGCGTCCTTGAGCTGAACATGAAGTGACCCCTCGCTTGATTTGGGCAGGCACCCCAGAGCGCCCCGCCGATAGCGTGAGTCGCAAAGCATGTGCCAACTTTCCTGTGGCTTAAGACATTGATATTACAACAAATATTGTCGCGCCTAAATTAGTATCATCCGTCGGCAAAGCCGTTTGCCTATTTCATAGGCAGATGCAATCCGCGAGTGCAGCTGTTCCGAACGCGTCAAATGATCGAAAACCCGCGCGCTCGCGCAATCACTTGGTGCCGTAGGCGCGGTCGCCGGCGTCACCTAGACCCGGCACGATGAAGGCGTGCTCATCGAGCCCGTCGTCGATTGCCGCTGTCCAAACCCGGACATCCGGATGGACACCATGGAGATTATCGATGCCCTGCGGCGCGCAGATCAGGCAAACGCAGCGGATCTGCTTGGCGCCCTGCTCCTTCAACCGGTCGACCGCGGCAATCGCTGTGTTGCCGGTGGCGAGCACCGGCGAAACTACGATGACCAGCCGCTCGCCGAGATCGGTCGGCGCCTTGAAGTAATATTCGACGGCGGAGAACGTCTGCGGCTCGCGGTAGAGCCCGATATGGGCGACGCGCGCTGCCGGAACGAGATCGAGCATGCCTTCGGCAAAGGTGAGACCGGCCCGCAGGATCGGAGCGAAGACCAGTTTCTTGCCGGCAATGCGCGGCGACATCATCGTGGCGAGCGGCGTCTCCACCTCGACCTTGGTCAATGGTAGATCGCGCGTGACTTCGTAACAGATCAGCATGCCGATTTCGCTGAGCAATTCGCGAAACGACTTGGTCGAGCGGGTCTTGTCGCGGATCAGCGTGAGCTTGTGCTGGACCAGCGGGTGATCGACAACGATGACGCCTTCCATGGCTTCTCTCCCCGGCGCGAATTGCCGACCACAATAGCGTGTTCAGAACACCGTGCCGTCGCTGATGACCTTGATCGGCGGGGCGCCGTCGGCGCGGCGCATGAGGGCGACAGACCGGCCCGCTGCCCAGCTTCCGCCCTCGAGAACCTTTGCCAGCGGCAGCGCCGCGGCATCCATGCCAAGCTTGGCGCGCACGGCCAATGTGAGCCGGTCGAGCAGTGCCACGGTGAGCGCGCGCCACTCGACGACGAGTTCCGATCCGACATCGTACGCGCGCGAAACCGGCATCGCATCGCGCAACACCAGCACGCCGGTATCCACGAACAGACCGCCGTTGCGGTATTCGGCCAGACCGGTCAGACCATCGATATCGGTGACGATGAAGCCTGCTTGCTGCAGCGGTTCAATCAACGAATAGGCAAGCCATTGCGACAGCTTGTGCAGCGGCACTAATCCATTTGTTGCATCCGACGTGACGACAGCCGGATGGCGCCAGCAATCGCCGAGCGGTACGCCGCCGAGCGTGAGACGCGACGGCCAGATCGGCCCGAACTGATGCAACAATTCGGACAAAATGAGAGGCGCCGCGATCGCGCCGTCTTCGGCTTTAGTGGCGAGATGATCGAACAGCCCGCCCGGCCGCGGCAAGTCATTGTGCACAAATATTTCCGGTCGTGACGCGACGAGTTGCCCGACCGCGCGCAGGAGGTCCCTTCGACCTTCCAGTCCAACGAGCGGATTGCCGTCGGTGACCTGAAAGCCCTCGCGCAACGTCTCGATATCAAGTGTCGCCAACACGGCGGCATCGACGCGCAGCGGATCTTTTGCATCCGCGGAAAAAGCGCCGCGCGCGAACATATCGAGACTTGCCAGTGCCAGCCCCTCGGAGCGTCCGATGGATTTCCCGGTAACGGCGTCGCGATAGCGCCATTGCGGACCGGCGCCAGCGTCGAGCAAGACGCTGACAATCGCCAGGTCGAACGCCGCCCGCGCGCGAGCCGGCCGATCGCCCGAGACCGCGGCGCTGATGAGATCATCATAACGGCTCGTGCCGCCGACAACAAAATGTCGCCACCGCGAATGGAATGGCACATCGAGCGTCGGATAA
>Ga0208220_1001029_pt1 | contig 11867 bp, 10 predicted proteins | sample NGESurdeep092012_9_FD_184484 | JGI IMG/M metagenome (GOLD analysis project Ga0208220, IMG submission 184484) | Arctic peat soil microbial communities from Barrow, Alaska - NGEE Surface sample F53-1 deep-092012 (SPAdes) | ecosystem: Environmental > Terrestrial > Soil > Wetlands > Peat ... | reverse complement strand
GTCGGCTTCCGTCTCGCCGATCAGGCCGGCGGCGCGGTCGCGCGTGATCTCATCGAGCTGATCGCGATAGACTGCGATGTCGCTGCCGCCGGTTTCGGCGGCGCGGCGGCCAAGCGGCCACAGCACGGCGAACATGGCCGCCGCGGTCATTAATGCAAAAACAAGCCACAGCATCATCGCGCATTATACCGACAAAACGGCAGGATGGCGGCTCTCCTAAATCCGCCGCATGGGATTGGTGAGCGCGAGGAAAAAGCCAGTTGTTGTGAATGCCGCCATCATCATGAACGCGGCGCGGAAAGCGCCCCGGATGTCGGCCAGCACGGCGTCCTGCTGGGCCGACGGCAGCGTGGGCGTCGCGTGACGGCTCTGGATCATCGTGGCGAAGGCGCGGGCGGAGTCGGGGTCCTTGATAGTGAGGATGCCGAACAGCATCGTTGCCACCAGCGCCGTGCCGAAGGCCGCCCCCATCGAGCGCGAAAATTGCACCGACGCCGCCGCTTCGCCCAGCCGCTGGGGCCCGGCCGCGCTCTGCACCGTGACTTGCACGACGCCCATCACTGTTCCCATGAATAATCCATTGAGCAGCAGCAATACCGCCATCTCGGCAATGCTGAGCGTCGGCGCCCACACAGCAAGGACCGCAAAATTGATTGTGGCAAATGCCAGACCGGTGATCGGATAGACCGTGGTCAGGCCGGTCTTGTTGACGAGACGGCCTGTGATCAATGAACCGGAGCCGATGCCAATGGTGAGCGGCACCAGCAGCAGGCCGGTATCCGACGGTGACATTCCGCGCACGACTTCCAAATAGACCGGGATGAAAGTGATCAAGGAAACGAGCGCGGCGCCGTGGCATGCGGCGAGCGCGTCGCTGTGCCAGATCGCCGGCTGCCGCAATAGTTTCAGCGGAATGAGAGGCGCGGCCATGCGGTTTTCGTGGCGAAAAAGCCAGACCACCGCGGCGATGCCCGCTGCAAACAAGGCGCCGGCGAATGGCAGGGCGGAAAGATCGACATGCTGTATTTGCTCGAGCGCGAGCAGCGTCGTCGCAACGAACACCGTGAAGAGGATGAGCCCGCCCGGGTCCGCCTTCCAGGCAAGCCGTTGCACGTTCGGGCTGGGCAGCCTGAAGGTGAGCGCAACGGCGCCGAGACCGATCGGTATATTGACGAGGAAAATCGACTGCCAGCCGAAATGCTCGGTGAGATAGCCACCGGCGACCGGGCCAAACGTATTGGCACAGACCGCGACGGCGGCAAGATAACCTTGATAGCGCGCGCGCTCGCGCGGCGGGATCGCTTCGCCGACGAGGGCTTGCGACAATGTCATCAAGCCGCCGCCGCCAAGGCCTTGCAGTACGCGCGCCAGCGTCAACAGTTCGATGGTGGGGGCGGCGGCGCAGAGCAGTGACGCGAGCATGAAGAGAGCAAGCGCGCCAAACATCAGGCGACGACGGCCAAACGAGTCGCCCAGCCGGCCATAGATCGGCGCCGCGATGGTGGCCGCGATCAGATAGGCAACGACGATCCACGACGCGCGCTCGACCTCGCCGGTCGCTGCCACGATCGCCGGCAGTGCGGTGGCGACGATTGTTTGATCGACCACCGCCAAAAACATCGGCAGCATGATCGACGGGAAGACCGTCAGGAATGCCGGTGACCGGATGGGCGCGGGCGGCGCGGGACTGGGCTTTTGGTCCGGCGCTTTCGACAAATGGGTGAAATCCTGCGGTGAGAAGGCCGGTTCAGTGCGCCATCAAGACAGGCAACGTCGCGTGGCTGAGAATGTGCCGCGTCGCGCCGCCGAAGATCATTTGCCGCAAGCGGCTCTGCGTATAGGCGCACTTGATCAACAGGTCGCAGCCGAGCTTTGCCGCGCGCTCAAGAACGATCTCGCCGGGCGTTTGCGATCCCGGTTTGACCGTCAACGCGCTTGCCTTGATTCCGTTGCGCCGCAGGTGACGCGCGGCGTCTTCGCCGGACGGCCCGGGCACTGTGCCGCCTTCCACCATCAATACGGTGACCTTGTCGGCGCGATGCAGCAGCGGCAGCGCGAATTCATTGGTGCGCGCCTGCTGGGTGCTGCGGTTCCAGTGGATGAGGACGTTGCGGCCGATTGTCTTGGGCACGGCCTTGGGCACGATCAGCACCGGCCGGCCGCTGTCGAACAGAGCTGCTTCCAGCGGCGGCGTGCGCGGGTTCTCCGGTTCCGGTCCGGGACGGCCGAGCGCGATCAGGTCGAAGATGCGGCCGTAGTTGCCGATGAAGCTGTCTTCGGCCGCTTCTTCACGCGGCCAATCGTAGGACAAGAGCGCCGGCTCCTTTTTGCCGTGCGGGATATTGTGCTCCTTCATGAAGGTTTCGAATTGTGCGCGCGCATCCCGTGCGGTGTCTTCTTCATAAGCGCCGGAGATCGCCAGGCTGCTGACCGGCTCGACCGTCACATAGGTGCCGGCGGAAGGTCGCACCGCAAAGCCTTCCATATAGCTGTCGAACTCGTGCGCGATCAGCCGGGCGGCTTCGAGCACCGCCAGCATGGCGTCGTGGTCTTCGGTCGGGATCAAGATGGTTTTCATGTCGCACCCATATCCGCCGTCGCCAAAGGTTCAGTCTGGCACATTATATTATATTATATAGAGTATGCGCATCAGCGCGACGCCCCACATTTGCAGGCTATTTTTTGCGAATGCGAAAGCTCAGCACGCCATCGCCCTCGGCTTTGCTTTCGAGGGCATCGCCTGTTTGCCGCAGCAAATTGGGGATGTCGATGGCAGTCAGCGGGTCGGTGCATTCGATGCTCAGTACGTCGCCGCTTTTCATGCCCGAAAGCGCCTTGCGCGCACGCAGCGCCGGCAAGGGACATTTGAGACCGCGCAAGCTCATCGTTATCTCTGCCATGTGGCGCCTTTTTAACCGGTTTGTCGGTCCGGCCGTTGAGGTAGACTGAAATAACGTAACGCCACAAGGTCAAGCATGGCCGCGACGCTGGATACCAGCCAGATCATTGCGCGGCTCACGCCGCTGACGGAAGTCCTCGCCGCGATTGATTTGCGCGCGAAACCGGTGGCGCCGCGCACGCTGGACGTTGCGCAGGCCTTGGGCCGTACGCTCGCCGCCAACGCGCTGGTGCCGATGCGCCCAAACGTCGCGCTGGCTCTGCTCGACGGCTGGGCGATGCGTGCCGATGATACCTTGGGCGCTGGAAACTATACGCCGGCATTGTTGCTGAATGCGCCACAGCGCATCGAAGTCGGCCAGCCGATGCCGCCCGACACCGATAGCGTGGCGCCCTTCGATGCCGTGAACGTCAAGGTGGGGAATGGGCGGGCCGAAGCGCTTGTCACCGTCAACCCCGGCGACGGCGTTCTGCCGGCGGGCGGAGATTGCGATCCCGCCATTCCGCTGCGGCCCGCGGGCGCGCGCTTGCGCATGACCGACCTTGCGGCGTTTGCCGCCGCCGGTCTTGCGCGAATTTTGGTGCGTGAACCGCGCGTTCACATTTTGCCGGTGCGCGGCAATGCGATCGTCAACGCTGCCGCGCGTCTTCTCGCCGGCGATATCGAAAAGCACGGCGGCGCGGCCCGGTTGGAAACCGGCCGCGACCTTGGGCTCGCGCTGGCGGCCGAAAGCGCCGATGCTATTGTCATCATCGGCGGTACCGGCCGCGGCCGCAACGACACCAGCGTGCAGACGCTGGCGCGCGAAGGCGAGCTTGTCGCGCATGGCATTGCGCTGACGCCAGGGGAGACCGCAGCTCTCGGTTTCATCGGTGCGCGCCCGGTATTGCTGCTGCCGGGTCGACTCGATGCAGCGCTGGCCGTGTGGCTCGCGGTTGGCCGCCGCCTGTTCGCGCGGCTCGCCGGCGGCGACGACAGCGACACGATGACAACCGCGACATTGGCGCGAAAAGTAGCGTCCCCGGTCGGGTTTGCTGAATTCGTGCCCGTCCGCCGTGCTGGCGACACCGTCGAGCCGCTGGCGGCAAGATATCTGCCGTTATCGGCTTTGGCGCGTGCCGACGGCTGGATGCTTGTGCCGGCCGAAAGCGAGGGTTATCCCGAAGGCGCCAAGGTCGCGGTGAAGGCGTGGCCGTGAGTGAGAATGTGCATGAGCTCGCAACGCAAATCACAGGCAAAGGCTGAAGCCGATCTCATCGCGCGAGTGCGCGCGGCGGCACGGCAGGAACAATTCCTCGAAGTCGTGTCGGCCGAGGAGGCTCGCGCGCGATTCGAGCGGCATCTTGATCTCACGCCGCTTGGCGCCGAAAGCGTACCGCTTGCCGCGGCGCTTACTCGCGTACTCGCCGCCGATATCGTCGCCGCGGTCGATGCGCCGCCGTTCGACCGATCGAACGTCGACGGTTTCGCGCTGCGCTCGGCCGATACCGCCGGCGCCAGCGACGGCGCGCGCAAGCGGCTCGGGCTCAATGCCGAGGTGATTGCCTGTGGCCATGCGCCAATGATTGAGGTTGCGCCCGGCACGACGACCGCAATCGCCACCGGCGGCGTGCTCCCACGCGGCGCCGACGCGGTGGTGATGATAGAGCACACGGAATTGCTCGACGAGGAACAGGCGGCGATCGAACTGCGCCGTGCTGTGACACCTGGGCAATTCGTCTCCTATGCCGGCTCCGATATCGCTCGCGGCGAGACTTTGCTGCGGCGTGGCGCGCGCATCGGCTCGCGCGAGATCGGCATGCTGGCTGCCTGCGGGCTAGCGCAGGTCGATGTTGTGCGGCGACCGAAGGTTGCCGTGCTCTCAACCGGCGACGAACTGGTGGCGCCGGGACAGCCGCTCAAACCGGCCGGGGTTTACGATAGCAACGGCGCCATCATCGCTGCCGCCGTGTCTGAATCCGGCGGCGAGCCGGTACCGATGGGCGCATTTCCCGACGATGAAGCGGCACTGGAAATTGCGGTGAGGGAGGCGTTAGCGAGTTGCGACATCGTGGTGCTGTCCGGGGGCACCTCGAAAGGCGCCGGCGATCTCTCACATCGGATTGTCTCGCGGTTGGGCCCACCCGGCATTCTCGTGCACGGCGTCGCACTCAAGCCGGGCAAGCCGCTGTGCCTCGGCGTCGCGGCGAATAAGCCGATTGTGGTGCTGCCCGGCTTCCCCACCTCGGCGATTTTCACATTCCATGCCTTTGCCGCGCCGGTCATACGCGCCCGCGCCGGGCTTCCCGTCGAAGCAGCGCGGACTGTTCCCGCGCGCGCGCCGGTGCGCATCGCCTCGGAGCTCGGACGCAAGGAATTCGTACTGGTGTCGTTGGTGGATGACGGCAAGGAACTGCTCGCATTTCCGACCGACAAGGGCTCTGGTTCGGTGACCAGTTTTTCGCAGGCCGACGGCTTTCTGGAGATCGATGCGCTCGCCTCTGCGCTCGATGCCGATGCGAACGTGCAAGTGACGCTGATCGGCAGTGCCGCGCGAGCACCCGATCTGGTCATCATGGGCAGCCATGACATCGCGCTCGATGTGGTGGTCGGCGCGCTTGCCGTGCGCGGCGTCTCGACACGCACGCTCGCCGTCGGCAGTCTCGGTGGCGTGGCGGCGGCGAACCGCGGCCAATGCGACATCGCCCCGGTGCACCTGATCGACCCGAAGAGCGGGCGATATAATGAGCATCTGGTAACGCCGGAGTTGCGCCTGGTGCGCGGCTGGCAACGCATGCAAGGCATTCTGTTCCGGCGGGGCGACAAGCGTTTCGAGGGTCGCAGCGCGCAGGAGGCGCTTAAGGCCGTGCTCGCCGATAGCGCCGCGCTGATGGTCAACCGCAATGCCGGCGCAGGCACGCGCGCGCTGATCGATCAATTGCTGGATGGCTCAAGGCCCCAAGGCTACGCCAACCAGCCGAAATCGCATAACGCGGTGGCCGCGGCCATCGCGCAAAATCGCGCCGACTGGGGCGTGGCGATCGAACCCGTGGCAAAGCTTTATAATCTTGGTTTTTTGCCCGTCGCCCCGGAACACTACGATTTTCTGCTGGTCGAAGCGCGGCGCGAGCGGCCCGCAGTGCAAGCTTTTCTCGCGAGCCTGCGCGACCCGGCGACGCGGGCGCGCATCGCCGCGCTCGGCATGCAGCCGGCAGGCGATTGAATGGCTCGCGGTCTGCTATAAGGCAGCATGCGTATCATCGGTCTCGCTGGTTGGAGCGGTTCGGGCAAAACCACGCTGATCACCAAGCTTATACCGCGCCTGATCGCGCGCGGCGTAACTGTGTCCACGCTCAAGCACGCGCATCACGGCTTCGACCTCGACCAGCCGGGAAAGGATTCGTTCTTCCACCGCGCCGCCGGCGCCACCGAGGTGATTATCTCGTCGGCCAAGCGCTGGGCAATCCTGCACGAACTGCGCGAGGAGCCAGAGTGGGATCTGGCAAGTCTGGTGGCCAAGATGTCGCCGGTCGATCTGGTGTTGGTCGAAGGCTTCAAGCGCGATGCCTTTCCCAAGCTGGAAATCCATCGTGCCGCCAACGACAAGCCGCTGCTGCATCCCGACGATCCGCATATCGTCGCTGTCGCCTGCGACAGTGCGCTGCCCGCGGCGAGGGTGCCGCTGATCGATCTCAATGACATCGAGGCGATTGCCGATTTTCTGTTGACGGTAGCAGTGCCTTTGAATGCGGCCGCTGCAACGAGGTCTCGCCAATGGCGCAACTGACCGACGACTGTTTTGCGTTTTCCGGCCCGCTGCTGCCGCTCGCGGAAATGGAAAAGCTGATCGGTGAGCGGGTGACGCCGGTCGCCGAGACCGAACGCGTGCTGTTGCGCGACGCGCGGGGACGCGTCGTTGTCGCCGACGTGAAAGCGCCAGTCGATCTTCCGCCCTTCGATAATTCGGCGGTGGACGGCTACGCCGTGCGCCATGCCGATCTGTCCGCCAACGCCGATACCAAGCTCAAGGTCGCCGGCCGGCTGACCGCCGGCAAGCGCCCCGATGTCGCGCTCGAAGCGGGGGAGGCGATCCGCATTTTCACCGGAGCGGCGATGCCGCATAGCGCCGACACCGTGTTCATGCAGGAAGACGTGCGCGTCGAAGGCGACCATGTGATCGTGCCGGTGGGGTTAAAGCGCGGCGCGAATCGTCGTCTCGCCGGCGAGGACGCGCCGAAAGGCGCAGTCGTATTGCCGGCCGGCGCGGTGCTGGACGCACAGCACGTCGCGCTCGCCGCCGCGGTCGGGGTGACCGAAATCGAGGTGCGGCGGCGGCTGAAAGTGGCGATCTTTTCGACCGGCGACGAGGTGGTCGAGCCCGGCGCACCGCGTGGCGAGGCCGCTATTTTCGACGCCAATCGTTATCTCCTCGCCGGCTTGCTGGCGCGGCTTGGCGCGCAGGTGACCGATCTCGGCATTCTTGCTGACGACCCCTTCGACCTTGCCAATGCGCTGGGCGCCGCTGCCGCCGCGCACGATCTGGTCGTTACCTCCGGCGGCGTTTCCACCGGCGAAGCCGATCATGTGCGCACCGCGGTCGAACGCATCGGCAGCCTGGTGTTCTGGCGTGTCGCCATCAAGCCGGGGAGGCCGGTGGCGATGGGCGTGATCCGCGGCGCGACCAACGATGACAGCGCTGCCTTTGTCGGCCTGCCGGGCAACCCGGTCGCGGTATTCGTTACTTTTGTGCGTGTGGTCAAGCCGCTGTTGCGCCGGCTTTCCGGCGCGCGGCCAGACCGGCTGATCCCGCTGCCGGTGCGCGTCGCGTTCGGTTACAGAAAGAAGAAGGACCGGCGGGAATATGTCCGTGTGGCGCTGCATCTTGCCGCCGACGGAGAGTACGAAGCGGTCAAGCACCCGCGCGACGGCGCCGGCATCCTCACCTCGCTCACCGAAACCGACGGCTTGCTGGAAATCCCCGAGAACGTGACGCAAATCGAGCCGGGCACGCGCGTCGGCTTTTTCAGCTACGCCGCGCTGACCAGTTAGCCACCCGCCACCTGCGCCGCGGCCTGTTCGGCTCTCGCCGCGTCGTCCGGCGTGTTGACGTTGAAAAATGGATCCACCGGCTTGTCCGGCCAATCGGCGATGGCGATGCCGTGCCGCGCCGTCCATACCTCGATCTTGCGCAAGTCCTCGTCCAAGAGTGCCCTGCGCAAATTCTCGCGCAGCGCCAGTGGCCACAGGCCGACGACCGGATGACGCCATTCGCCGGAGCGGGCGCAGGCCAGCGGTATGCCGGCGCCCATTTTGCGCCGTGCGTGATGCAAGCGTTCCACCAGGTCGTCAGGCAAGAATGGGCAATCGCCCGGCACGCTGAGCACCCATTCGACGCCGTTGTTCTGCCCCGCCAGCCAGTCGAGCCCGGCGAGGATGCCGGCGAGCGGGCCGGCAAAGCCCGGCACGTTGTCGGGCACGACCTCCAGCCCGGTGTCGGCAAAGCGGGCCGGGTCGCCGTTGGCATTGATGATGATGCCGGTGCATTGCGCCGAAAGCGTCGCCAGCACGCGGTCGAGGATGGTCACGCCGCCGATTGCAAGCCGCGCCTTGTCGCCGCCGCCCATCCGGCGGGCAAGTCCGCCGGCAAGCACGAGGCCGAGGGTAGGGGGGATAGGGGTGTCAGTCATCGCGCACGCAAAATGTCACTCATCATGCACTGCGGCCTTGCGCCGGTGCTTGGTGCTTTCCTCCTCGACATAGGCAAGGTCCTGGTCGAAGACGATGCGGTCCTCACCCGCCAGCGCGACGAAACGCTTGCCGCGGGCGCGGCCGATCAGCGTCAGGTTGGCTTTGCGCGCAAGCTCGACGCCCCAGGCGGTAAAGCCAGAGCGGGAAATCAAAATGGGAATACCCATTCGCACCGTCTTGATCACCATTTCGGAGGTGAGTCGGCCGGTGGTGTAGAAAATCTTGTCGGATGGCGAGACCTTTTCCTTGAACATCCAGCCGGCAATCTTGTCGACGGCGTTGTGGCGGCCGACGTCTTCCATGTAGACGAGCGGCCGGTCCTCGCGCGCCAGCACGCAGCCGTGGATGGCGCCGGCCTCGAGATAGAGCGATGGCGTGGTGTTGATGTCCTGCGCCAGCTTGTAAAGCCATGAAGTTCGCAGCGTCGCCTTCGGCAGCGAAACATTCTCCAGCGCCTCCATCAGGTCGCCGAACACGGTGCCCTGCGCGCAGCCGGAGGTCTGCACTTTCTTCTTTAATTTCTTCTCGTAATTGGTTTTGCGCTTGGTACGCACAACGACGACCGTCAGCTCCTCGTCATAATCGACGCCGGTAACCGTGTCGTCGGGCAGCAGCATGTTCTGGTTCAGCAGATAGCCGATCGCCAGATATTCCGGGTAGTCGCCAATGGTCATGGCCGTGACGATTTCCTGGCTGTTGAGGAAAATCGTCAGCGCCCGCTCGACCGTCACCGAGGTCTCGATCCTGGCTGCGGTTTGGTCGATGCCCGAAACGCGTTCGGTCAGCCGCGGATCGGCTGGGTTGGGCTTGATGATGTAGCTGTCGGTCTTCTTATCCATGCGCACAACTCTATCAGACAACGTGGCCCACCGCCGAATGAGGGGTCATGGTGGGCAGAAATGCGCACCTGACATGAATTCCCAAGGCCGCGGCTTTCCCGTTAATATGGGAGCCAAGATGTTCGGCCGCAAAGGCCGTTTTCATTCGGGAGGTTATAAATGTATCGCGGAACCAAGGGCATCATGCTGCCGACCACGGTCACCGGCTCGCTGCCGCGGCCGAGTTGGTACACGGAAAATCTCGGCACGCGGCATTTTCTCGAAGCCATGGTGTCGCGCCGCTTTCGCGAGCAGTACGAGGACGCGCTGACCTGCTACCTGCGCGACCAGGAGCTTGCCGGCCTCGACATCGTCACCGACGGCGACTGCCGCTTCGACGACGACGTCGGCGGGCAGAGCTGGACGGCGTACCCGCCGAACCATATGTCCGGCCTCGACATCGAGCATCAGGTGCCGACGCCTGCGGGGCGAGGCGGCATCTGGTTTCCGCGTGGCCATATATTGCACGACTATCTGGAATCGCGCGTGATGCCTGTGGTTACCGGCCCGCTCGGCCGCGGCAATTTGCAATATACGGCGATGTGGAAAGCGGCGCAGCGCTTCACCGAAAAGCCGGTGAAATTCGGCGCGGTCTCGGCCGAGATCGTCGCCTTCGCGTTGCAGGACCGGCATTACAAGAGCATCCCCGACCGCATGTTCGCCATCGCTGACGCCTTCAATGAGGAATATCACGAGCTCGCCGATGCCGGCTGCCCGGTGATCCAGATCGAAGAGCCGCAGATCCATTTGATCGCCATCCGGAAAATTCAGGATAAGGTGATCAATCCGCAATTTATGGTCGAGGTTTTCAACCGCACGGTGAAGGGCCTGCGCGCCAAGACGGAAGTGTGGGCGCATTCCTGCTGGGGCAATCCGTCACAACAGAGAATGTTTGCGGAGGCGCAAAGCTATAAGCCGGCGCTGGAGATCTATAACACGGTGGACTCCGACGTGATCACATTCGAGTCGGCAAGCTCGGGCTTCATGGACCTGGAAGCGATCGGCAAGACCATCACCGAAAAGAAAATCGCCATTGGCGTTCTCGACCATCACACGCTGCAGGTGGAAAGTCCGGAGCAGGTCGCTACCTCCATCCGCGCCGCGCTGAAATATATTCCGCCGGAAAGGCTGGTGATCTCGTCGGACTGCGGCATGGGCCGCGAGGGCATGAGCCGCCGCCATGCCTTCTACAAGATGGTATCGCTGGTGCTCGGCACCAACATGGTGCGCAAGGAGCTGGGCTTCCCCGAAGCCAGGTGTCTTGCCGCCGACGAGCGCTTCTCGCTGGTCGTGCCGGTCAAATAGGTCAATCTTTCCCCGCCAGCACATAGTCGAGCCGGGCGTCGGTCGGCGTGACGTGGTAGAACTTTGTGTAAAAGTCGCGCGTGAGTTCGCGCAGGTCTTCCTTGAACAGTTCGGGATAGAAAGTCTTTGCCAACCACCAAAGCCCGATCAGCCGGTTGCCAGAGGGCGGCGCGTCGACCCAGCCGAACGGAATTTGCGGCGCCAGATGCACCCGGCCTTCGCGCACGGCCCTGATCGCCATCCAGCCGGGGTCGCTTCGCGTGTCGGCAACAAAGCGCGCGTTGGTGGACACGATCGCATCGGGGTTCCAGGTTCGAACTTGCTCGATCGTCACGTCGATAAGGCCGCCTTTGCTTTCGCCTGCGACATTGCGCGCCAGGAGCTCGATCAATTCCATCTGACTGGCACCGCGCTGCCCCGTGGTCAGACCTTGCGGCCCGCGCGCATAATAAACCCGCGGCCGTTTGTCCGCCGTGACAAAGGCCAGGCGATTGGTGATGGCGCCGAGCGTCATGTTACAGTAGTCGCCAAAATCGAGGCCGGCGGTGACGCGGCCGGTCAAGGCGCCGAGCTTTTCATAGGGCGTCGATAGCGACATGATGCCGCCATCCAGCAGCGCATAGGGAATGCCGGTTTGCTGCTGCGCTTTCTCGGCCAATGCCGCGTAACGCGGCGCCGTCGAGCCGACGTCAAGGATGAGATCGGGCTTGAGCGCGGCCACGCTTTCAAGGCTCACAATGCCGCTGCGGCCGGTGAGAGCGCCGACGCTTGGTCGCGCGCAAATATCGGGCAGCAGATAGGCGCATTGCTCAGACCGATTGGCGTGTGACCAGCCGATCAGCAAGTCGGGCGCCAGCGTGTAAAGCAGAATCGCCGCAGGCTGCCCGGCGGCGAATACGCGGCCGACTTTGGCCGGCACCGTAACATTGCGTCCTGTATCGTCGGCAATGGTTGCCGCGGCACGCGCGGATCGCGACGCCATCGAGGCGGTGGCGGCGACTGCCAAAAGGGCGCGGCAGCTGAGCGGCATGGCACACATTATACTACGTAAAAATGCG
>Ga0208220_1001027_pt1 | contig 11889 bp, 10 predicted proteins | sample NGESurdeep092012_9_FD_184484 | JGI IMG/M metagenome (GOLD analysis project Ga0208220, IMG submission 184484) | Arctic peat soil microbial communities from Barrow, Alaska - NGEE Surface sample F53-1 deep-092012 (SPAdes) | ecosystem: Environmental > Terrestrial > Soil > Wetlands > Peat ... | reverse complement strand
GGGCGGCGGCGTGGGCGCGGAGGGCGACCGCGACTAGGGCGACGCCCCAGAACAGGACCCAGCCGTTGACCACGCCGGCTAGGCGCAGAACCCAGAGCGCGGCCGAGATGACCACGGCGGCGGCGACCAGGATCTTGTAGCGGGCGACCGGGGCCCAGTCGCGGCGCATGAGGGGGACGATGCCGTCGGGGGCGCGGCCGAAGGCCATGCCGGCCAGGCCGGGGAAGAGCGAGACCGGGTTCGTCGCCCAGGCCGCGACCGCGACGAGGGCGTTGATCGGGCCGATCAGGACCGCGCCGGCGAAGAAGCCGCTGCCGACGCTGGCGACCCCGCCGACGACCGCGATGAGGAAGATCGCCAGGCCGGCCTCGAAGGTGAACTGGGTTGAGGTGATCGACTGCTGCTGCATCGCGTAGAGCGCGCCGCCGAGGCCGGCGATGCCGGCCGCGAGCGCGAACACCGCGACCTTGGCCAGCAGCAGGTTGCCGCCGAGCATCGCGTAGGCGGCCTCGCTGTCGCGCAGCGCGATCAGCCGACGGCCGAACCGGCCGCGCCGCAGCAGGGCGACGCCGACGGTGGCCAGCCCGAGGAAGACGGCGGCGAGGATCATCACGTCCCGCTCGCTGGTGAGCTGCAGGCCGAAGACCGACGGCCCGACCGCGCTGATCGACCCGTCCGCGAACAGCGTGAGGTGCAGGCCGCCGATGTTGATGGCGGGGATCGAGAAGACCCAGTCGTCGAGGATGACCGCGAACGCGGCGGTGCCGAGGGCCAGGTAGATGCCGGACAGCCGCAGGGCCGGGACGGCGACGATCGCGCCCGCCGCAGCCGAGACGACGACCGCGACGATCAGCGCCCACCACTGGCCGTTGGGCGCGAGGTGCGCCCAGACCAGCGCGCCGATCGCGGCCATCGACAGCTGGCAGAGCGAGATCTGCCCGGCGTAGCCGGACAGCGGCACGTAGGAGAGCGCGATCAGCCCGAACGAGAAGATCGCGCCGTAGGTGATCAGGTCGGGCTGGCTGAGCACGGTGGCGAGCACGACGCCGGAGGCGATGATCGCGGCCGCGAACACGGCCGTGCCGCGCAGCGTGGGGACCGGGACCGGGCGGAGCCTGAGGCTCTTGCCGCGCAGCCGGCCGTGCGGGAACAGCAGCAGCGCGAGGAAGAGCAGCAGGGCCGGCGCGGCCACCTGCAGGCCGTTCAGGGCGGTGGACTGGGGAAGGTAGCCGGTGAGGAAGCTCTGCAGCAGGCCGACCACGACCGCGCCGACGAACACCATCGGCAGGTTGCGCAGCCGGCCGAAGACGGCGGCGGTGTAGGCGCTGACGATCAGCAGCGAGAGCTGGGTGGCGTCCAGCGTCACCTCGGGCGCGATGAGGATGCCGCCGATGGCCGCCAGCTGCGTGGACAGGATCCAGGCGGACCGGTTGGCCCGGTTGGGATCGGCCCCGGTGAGCCCGGCCAGGGCCCGGTCGTCGACCGTCGCCCGCATCTGGGTGCCGACCCGGGTGCGGTAGAGCAGCAGCCGCAGGCCGAGCGCGACCGCGACCGCGACGATCATCGTGATGATCTGCTGCCAGGTGAGCGACGCGGACCCGATGTGCAGTGACGCCGACCCGGGGAAAAACGGGGGCAGCGACCGGACGAGGTTCGGGTTCCAGATCCACTGCGCGAGCGCGATGAAGCCGGACAGCATCGCGACGGTGACGACCAGCCGCTCCGCCTCCCCCAGGCCCTGCACCGGCCGGATCACGACCCGCTCGACCAGCAGGCCGAAGACGGGGGCGGCGACCAGCAGCACCACGGCCAGGGCGACCGGGACCGGCCACCCCCAGCCGATGGTGAGCTGCCAGTAGGTGAACGCCGCCAGCATGCCCGCCGCGCCGTGCGCGAAGTTGAACACTCCGGTGGTGGTGTACGTCAGCACCAGCCCGCTGCCGACCACCGCGTAGATCGCGGCGGTCGACAGGCCGATGATGCCGTAGGCGAGGAACTGCGACATGAGGCGGGCGCTCCGTTACTTAACGTCGGCCATGCTCTTGCCGACGCTGCCGAGCGTGGCCGGCTGCGGGAACCCGGCCGGCAGCTTGGCCACGGTCTCGCCGCAGCGGTAGGCGCCGTTGTTGGCGCCGAAGGAGGCGGGCACCCAGCCCGCCGTGGTCGCCTGCTCCACGTCGAAGCAGGTCGGCGGGGCGTCGGTGTTGGACAGGTCGACCGGGGCGGTGAGGCCTCCGCCGGTCCAGTCCGTGAACTTGAGCCCGGCGTCGTATACGCACAGCCGGGTCAGGGCGCTGCCGCAGGTCTCGGCCGACTTGGCGAAGATCAGCCAGGCCGACCAGGCCTGCACGTCCTGGAGCGTGAGCGGCTGGCCGGGCGCGTACTGGGCGAACAGCTTCACCAGCTGCTCGGTGGCCGGGTTGTCGGCCGCCTTCTCGATCGGGTAGACGGCCGGCAGGGGCGCGTAGTTGGTCTGCTCGGTTGCGGCCTTGCCCAGCAGCGAGATGAAGTCGGTGCCGTAGGAGTTGGTGTTGGCGTCGATCCACTCCGGGTGGTAGCCGATGTTGTCCATCGCCTGCTCGAGCGCGGCCAGCTGCCCGGGCTCGCCGTAGAAGGTGAAGCCCTTGACGCCCTTGTTCTTGAGCGTCTCCGCGTACGGGGTCCAGTCGGTCACGCCGCTGATCGGGAACGTGCCGTTGTAGATCACCTTGCCGCCGACGGCCTTGGCCGTGTCGACCAGGATCTGCGAGTCGACCTGGGTGATGACCGAGGCGCCGGAGAGGATGCCGACGGCGTTCTTCGAGCTCGGGTACTTCTGGTTGATCAGCCAGTTGTAGTAGCCGCCGAACGGCGAGTAGGAGTGGCCGTAGGTGATCGGGTAGATCTGCAGGCTCGAGCCGTTGTTCTGCATCATCACGACCTGGGCGTCGAAGTCGGGCAGCAGGCACTTCAGGCGGGTGGTGACGGCCAGCCCGTCGAGCGCGGCCGAGCCGCCGGCCAGCACGAAGTCGCTCGAGCAGGCCTGGGCCATCGCGCCGACGACGTCGAGCATCTGGGTGTCGTGGGTGTCGGCCACCAGCTTGCGGCCGTCGATCCCGCCGGCCGCGTTGCACCAGTCGGTGAAGACCTTGGCGGTGGTCTCAAGCTGCGGGTCCTTGGTGAAGCCGACGTCGGTCAGCACCCCGGTCATGATCTGGCTGGAGGTGACGCCCTGGTCGGTGGCGCCGGTCGCGCCGCCGCCGTGGCACGCGTCGGTCACGGTGCCGAAGGCCGGCCCCGACGCGGTCGACCCGGTCCCGGACGAGGAAGTCGACGACGACGCCGGGGTCGAGCCGGACGCCTGCGTGCTGGTCGTCCCGGCGCGGCTGCAGCCGGCCGCGAGCACGGCCGCCACGGAGACGGCGGCAAGGGCTCTTAGGGCAGTTCTCACGGGGTTCCTCCTCGGTGATGATCCCCGGCAAGTTACACCGCGATTGTGGCACGCATTCTTCCAAATGAGAATGCTGTTACCAAGATGTGTGAATCGAGATTCCCCCAGGGGCGGCGTCGGCTCTCAACCGCCGTCGATGTCACCCTCGGCCCCGTCGTCGATGACGCCGGCCGCCCGCATGGCCGCCAGCGCGTCCGCGTCGAAGCCGAGCTCGCGCAGCACGCTCTCGGTGTGCTGGCCGAGGGCGGGGATGGGGTCGAGGCGCATGTCCCAGTCGGGCGACTCGGGCGGCGGCAGCAGGCCGAGGACCGGGCCGACGGGCGAGCCGATCTCCCGCCACCGGTCGCGCTCGGTCAGCTGGGGGTGGTTCAGCACCTCGGTCGGCCGGTTCAGCCGCGCGTGCCCGAGCGCGGCCGCCTCGGCCGCCTCTCGGCAGTCGGCCAGGGTCAGCCCGGCCGCCCACGCCGCGATCACCGCGTCGAGCTCGGCCCGGTGCGCGATGCGGTCGGTGTTGGTCGCGTAGCGGGGGTCTTCGGCCAGGTCGGGGCGGTGCAGCACGTCGGCCGCGAGGCGCCGCCACTCCCGGTCGTTGGTGGTGCCGAGGACGAGGGTCTGGCCGTCGGCGGTCTGGTACGAGCCGTACGGCGCCACCGCGGGCGAGCTGACGCCGTTGGGTACCAGGTCGACGCCTGCGTAGCGGGCGATGTTGAGCGCGTAGCCCATCCACTCGGTCACCGCGTCGAACAGGCCGACCGAGATCGCGGTCCCCGCGCCGGTCCGCTCGCGGACGAACAGCGCCGCCAGGATGCTGGACAGGGCGTACATCCCGGCCCCGATGTCGGCGATCGGCATCCCGGGCTTGGCCGGGCGGCCGTCGACGCCGGTGATCGCGCACGAGCCGCCCTCGGACTGGGCGAGCAGGTCGTACGCGCGCGCCTTGGCGTAGGGGCCGCCGTTGCCGTAGCCGGAGATGCCGACCACGATCAGCGCCGGGTGCGCGGCCCGGAGCTCCTCGGGGTCGAGGCCGAGGCGGCCCGCCGCGCCGGGGGCGAGGTTCTGCACGACGACGTCGGCCCTGGCCACCAGGCGGGCGAGCGCCTCCCGTCCGAGGGGGTGCTTGAGGTCGAGGGCGACCGACTCCTTGTTCCTGTTGGCCCACGCGAAGTAGGCGCTGAGCCCGTTGACGACCTCGTCGTAGCCGCGGGCGAAGTCGCCGCCGGCCCGGTTCTCGACCTTGATGACGCGCGCGCCGAGGTCGCCGAGATGACGGGTGCAGATCGGCGCCGCGACGGCCTGCTCAACCGCGACGACGGTGATGCCCTGTAGCGGCTGCACGTTTGCCCTCCAGAGTCATCCAGGGTCCGTTCGATATGACGAATTTGGGCTCTCTTCCTTAACTTCCGGTCACGCTTCTTCCCTTCGACTCATTCCCGGTCCAGGCGGGCGGGCGGCGCTCGGCGAACGCCCGCGCGCCCTCGAGCGCGTCGGCGCTGCGGAAGATCGCGGCGGTCTCGTCGGCGTCGGCCCAGCGCCGCTCGCGGATCAGCTTCTTGGTCAGGGCGACCGCGAGGGGGCCGTTGGCGGCGAGCTTCTCGGCCAGCTTGATGGCTTCTGCGCGCACTTCGCCGGCCGGGACGACCTTGTTGACCAGGCCGAGCTGCTCGGCCCGGGCGGCGGTGACGGGGTCGCCGGTGAGGCCCATCTCGAGCGCGACCGCTAGCGGGATCCGGGTGGCGACGGTGGTGCCGCCGCCGGCCGCGAACAGGCCGCGCTTGACCTCGGGCATGGCCAGCCACGCGTCTTCTGACGCGATGACCAGGTCGCAGGCGAGCGCGATCTCGAAGCCGCCGCCGAGCGCGGGGCCGTTGAGGGCGGCGATGAGCGGCTTGCTGATCCCGTCCTTGTAGAAGTCTGTGAGCCCGCCGAAGGCGGCGCCGCCGGCGAACGCCTTGAGGTCCATGCCGGCGCAGAAGACCGGGCCGTTCCCGGTCACGACCACCGCGCGGACGTCCGGGTCGGCGTCGGCCTCGGCCATCGCCTGCAGGATCGCGTCCTTGAGCTCGGGGTTGAGCGCGTTGCGAGCCTGCGGCCGGTTGAGGGTCAGCACCAGGACGTGGCCGGTGCGCTCGGTCAGCAGCACCTCGTCTGTCGCCTGGGGGTCGTCCGGTTCCATGGGGCTCCTCTCGTTCTGTTGGAAACTATCTTCTCGTTTTTGGAGAATCAACTGCGTTCGCCCGAACGGTTCCGGGCGACTGTCCGCCGTCGCATGGCTCCGTCCGGTTGACGACCACTCCCTCGATGTGGAAATCTGATACTCGCTTCGGAGAATATAGTTCTCGCTTGCTACTCGTCAGGAAGGCTGGACCGTGCTCACGCTGAAGGCCGCCGGGCTCGTCGACATCGACGCGGGCGAGATCGTCAGGCCGGGGATCCTGCGGATCGACGGCGACCGGATCGCTGCGGTCGGCGGGCCGGTTTCGCCCTCGGACGAGGTGGTGGACCTGGGATCGCTGATCCTGCTCCCCGGGCTGATGGACATGGAGGTCAACCTGCTGATGGGCGGGCGCGGCGAGACCGCGCACCTGTCCCCCATGCAGGACGACCCGCCGCTGCGGATGATGCGCGCGGTCGGCAACGCCCGGCGGACGCTGCGGGCGGGCTTCACCACCGTGCGCAACCTCGGGCTGTTCGTCAAGACCGGCGGCTACCTGCTCGACGTGGCGCTGATGAAGGCGATCGACGCGGGCTGGATCGACGGGCCGCGGATCGTGCCCGCCGGGCACGCGATCACCCCGACCGGCGGGCACCTCGACCCGACGATGTTCAACGCGATGATGCCGGGGATGCTCCCGCTTTCGGTCGAGGAGGGGATCGCCGACGGGGTGTCCGAGGTGCGGCACGCGGTCCGTTACCAGATCAAGCACGGCGCGAAGCTGATCAAGGTGTGCGCTTCGGGCGGCGCCATGTCGCACACTGGGACGGCCGGGGCGCAGCACTACTCCGATGAGGAGCTGCGGGCGATCGTGGACGAGGCGCACCGGCGGGGGCTGCGGGTGGCCGCGCACTGTCACGGGGCGGACGCGGTGCGGGCGTCGGTGGAGACGGGGATCGACTGCATCGAGCACGGCTTCCTGATTGACGACGACGCGATCGCGCTGATGGTCAAGCGAGGGACGTTCCTCGTGCCGACGACGTATCTGGCGGACGGGATGGACGTGTCGTCCGCTGCGCCGGAGCTGCAGGCTAAGGCGGCGGTGATGTTTCCGGCCGCGCGTCTGTCGGCCAAGAAGGCCGCTGACGCGGGGGTGCGGATCGCGGTGGGGACGGACGCGCCTGCGATACCGCACGGGAAGAACGCCTTGGAGCTGGCGGCGCTGGTGTCACGGGGGATGACTCCGCTCGCTGTGTTGCGTGCGGCGACGGTTGTTGCGGCGTCGCTGATTGACGTATCGGACCGGGGGCGGCTGTCGCCGGGGCTGCTGGCGGACGTGATCGGGGTGCCAGGGAATCCGCTGGAGGACATCACCGTCACCCAGGACGTGCGGTTCGTGATGAAGGGCGGGAAGGTCTTTGATGGCTGAGGGTGCTGCTTTTGATGCTGTCGCGGATGTCGTCGAGATCAACCAGCTGCTCGCCCGGTACGCGGTGACGATCAGCCAGGGGGACATCGACGGGCTGGTCGCGGTGTTCACGGCCGACGGGACGTATAGCGCGTTCGGTGACACGTACGCGCTGTCTGAGTTTCCTTCCTTGGTCGCCGCCGCGCCTAAGGGGCTGTTTATGACCGGGACCGCTTTGGTGTCTGTGGACGCTTCCGGGGCGTCTGCGTCGGGGACTCAGCCGCTGTGCTTCATCGACCAAGCGACGCACGACATGCGGATCGGGTACTACAACGACACCTACCTGCGGACGGCGGACGGGTGGCGGCTGCGGACGCGGGCGATGACGTTCATGCGCAGGGGCGGCGCGCACGACTCCGGGCGACCGCACGCATACCAGAGACCATGAGCGAGCTCAGCGTCGCCGAGTTCCGGGCGGGGGTGCGGGCGTGGCTTGACTCGCATGACCTGTCTGTTTCCGGCTCGTCTGTTTCCGGCTCGGCTGAAGGGTCGCTGGACGGGCAGGTGGCGCAGCTGCTGCGGGTGCGGGCGGCGCTGTACGACGCCGGGTGGATGCGGTACGGGTGGCCTGCGTCAGTCGGCGGGCTGGGCGGGCCGGCCATGCTGCGGGCGGTGCTGGGCGAGGAGGTCGCGACCCGGGACCTGGCCGAGCCGGGGATCTACTCGATGGTCGAGGTGCTCACGCCGACGATGATCGCCTACGCCCGGCCGTCGCTGGCCGCGTCGGCGGTGCCGTTGCTGCTGTCCGGGCGGGAGCAGTGGTGCCAGGGGTTCTCCGAGCCCGGTTCGGGGAGCGACCTGGCTTCGCTGTCGACGCGGGCGGTTGCGCGTTCCGATGGGGCGTGGGTGATCACCGGGCAGAAGGTGTGGACGTCGCTGGCGCAGTACGCGGCGCGATGCGTGCTGCTGACGCGGACATCGCCCGGGCACGGCGGGATCACCGCGTTCTTCGTTGACATGTCGTCGCCCGGCATCACGGTTCGGCCGCTGCGGACGATGCACGGGGTGGACGAGTTCGCCGAGGTGTTCTTCGACGAGGTGGTGGTGCCGGGCGACCGGATGCTGGGGCGGCCGGGTGACGGCTGGCGGGTGGCGACGGACCTGCTGCCGTACGAGCGGTCGACCTGCTTCTGGCATCGGGTCGCTTACCTGTACTCGCGGCTTGACCGGCTGGTTGAGGCGGCGTCTTCCGCTTCCTCGGGCAGCGCCGGCGGGCTACGCGGCGGTGGCGTGGTGGCTGACGATGGCTCGTGGGACGGGGCCGACGTGGCGGCGCTCGGGGCCGCGTACGTGGCGCTGCACACGCTGCGGTGCCGGTCGCTGGTGACGCAGCGGCGGCTGGCTTCCGGCGGCACGCTCGGGCCGGAGACGTCGGTCGACAAGGTGCTGCTGGCCTCGGCCGAACAGCAGCTCTACGACACCGCCCGGGACCTGCTGCCCGGGATGGTGGAGCTGACCTCGTCCTCGTGGCGGACGGAGTTTCTGTACTCGCGGGCGGCGACGATCTACGGCGGCACGGCCGAGATCCAGCGCAACATCATCGCCCGGCGGCTGCTCGACCTCGGGATGGAGTGAGGTGGTGACTGCTGTGTCGCATCCGGCGGGCGCGGAAAGCGCGGACCCGGCCGAGCTCGCGCTGCTGGCGGAAACGTTCCGCAAGACGATGTCGGCGGCGTCCGGTCAGGTGCTTGACCTCGCGCTTGACCAGCTCGGCTGGCGCGACCTGCTGGCCTCGCTGCCCGGGGTGGCGATCCCGATGGTGTTCCGGCTCCTCGGGGAGACGGGCGCGCACGCGCCGATCCTCAACGACGTGATGCTGTGCGTAGCCGGGCGCGCGCCGGGCGACACGGTGCCGCTGCCGTACGCGGGGGGCTCGTGGGTGGTGTGGGAGCGGAGCGACTGGCGGTCGGGCGCGCTTGACGACGAGCTGCCGCTGCGGCCGGTCGCGGGCGACGGCGGGCCACTGCCACTGCCGCTCGGGGCGGGGCGGCGGGCGGTTGGGTGGTGGCTGGTGGGGACCGGTCGGGCGATGCTGGCGCTGGCGCGGTCGCACGCGCTTGACCGGGTGCAGTTCGGGCGTCCGCTGGCCTCGTTCCAGGCGGTTCGGCACCGGCTGGCGGAGACGCTGGTCGCGCTGGAGGGGGCCGAGGCGGCGCTGACCGCGGCGGACGCGCTGGGCGGTGCTTCTGCGGGCGGGTTGGCGGGTGACGATGAGCTGGCGGCGCTGCTGGCGAAGGCGGCGGCGGGGCAGGCGGCGCTGACCGCGGCCCGGCACTGCCAGCAGGTTCTCGGCGGCATCGGGTTCACCGCCGAGCACGGGCTGAACCGGCACGTCCGGCGCGCGCTGGTGCTCGACGGGCTGCTCGGCAGCGCCAGGGAACTCACCCGTGAGGCCGGGGCCCGCCTCGTGGCGGAGCGGTCCGCCCGCAGGCTGGTGGACCTATGAGGCTTGATCTTCTCGTTTCTTCTCAGGCAGGGGGACGTCCGCGATGGTGAACATTGACGAGGTCACGACGGCGGGTGGTGACGAGCCGTCGTGGAAGCAGCGGGCGGTCGAGCGGTCGACGCGGGCGGCGAAGCTCCGGGCCGAGCAGCGGGTCCAGCGGTTCCTCGACGCCGCGCAGTCGATCATCACCGACAAGGGCACGACCGACTTCACCGTGCAGGAGGTCGTCGACGTCTCCCGCCAGTCGCTGCGCAGTTTCTACCAGCACTTCGACGGCAAGCACGAGCTGCTGCTGGCGCTGTTCGAGGACGCGCTGCGGCGGGCCACGATCCAGATCACGGCCGCCGCCGACGCCCAGCCCGACCCGATTGACGCGCTCCGCACCGCTGTCCAGCTTTTGTTCGAGCTTTCCCGGCCCGACCCCGACGCGCACCGGGCGCTGTTCACCGAGTTCGCGCCGCGGCTGCTGCTCACCCACCCGGCCGAGGTCCGCCGGGCGCACGCGCCGCTGCTCGACCTGCTGACCGTGCTCACGGGCCGGGCCGGCCAGGCCGGGCGGCTGCGGTCGGGGGCCGAGCCGCGCCGGGTCGCCGCCCTGGCGATGGCGACGGTCATGTTCACCGCGCAGACCAGCGGCGCGCCCGACCCCGGGAGCTCGGCCGCCGACGCCAACGGCAACGTCCGGCCGGTGTCGGCCGACGAGATCTGGGACTTCGTCGCGCACGGCATTGCCGGCTGAGCTTCGTCGCCGTCGCCGTCGCCGTCGCCGTTGCCGGCGGGTCGCCCCCCGGTCGCGATGTGACGATGTATGGTCAGCGTCGGCGGCGGGCGGGCTGGAGGGCAGGGAAGAAGCCCATGACCGCGCGGGCCGAGATATCGGGCGACTCGAACGGGAAGCCGTAGCGGTCCTCGACCTCACGCCAGGCCTCGGCCAGCCGGTCCATCGCCACCGCGAAGTTCTCGCGGTAGAACCGCTTGGCCACCTGGGGGTCCCCGAACAGCACCAGGCCGAGCAGCGGAAGTATCCCCTCCAGGGTGGAGGTGAGCTGACGGTACAGCCCGGTCATGGTCTCGAGCTGACGCTGCGGGGTGAGCGGCTGGGGCGGCGCGGCGTCGGCGGTCGCCGGGTCGGGACTGGGAGCGGCGGCCGTCTTAGCCATGAAGAACACCCGCATTCCGGACCTTAACCGCAATAAGTGCACGCATGCTCAGATGGTAACGGGTTGGTTTCCGGTAAGCGGTTGACAGGGAATCGGCGCGGCTAGCCGTGCCGGAACCGTTGCGTTGTCGCATACTTGTAGCCGTGGAAGAGGACTGGGGGGAAGACGCGACGCGCCGGGCGAAAGCCGCGCTTATCAGCACCCTGGTGCCCAACGCGAAACGCGTCGCAGACTACATGTACGGCGGCCAGAACAACTTCGAGGCCGATCGCAAGGCCGCACGGTCACTGGCCGCCGCGGCGCCGGTGGTCGGCTCCATCGCGCCCGCCGTCCGGGGCTTCCAGCAGCGCGTGCTGCGCTACCTCGTTCTCGAGGCCGGAATCAGGCAGTTCCTCGACATCGGCACCGACCTCCCCCTCGTGGGCAGCACCCATGACGTCGCGCAGTCCCTGGTCCCCGAGTGCCGCATCGCCTACGTGGACAACGACCCGATGGTGCTGTCGCACGCCCGGGCGCTGATGAAGTCCGCCCCCGGCGGCGTCGTCGGCTACGTCGACGCCGACGTCCGCGAACCGGACACGATCGTGGCGGGCGCCAAGGGCACGCTGGACTTCGGCCAGCCGGTCGCGATCTTGCTGCTGTTCACGCTGGCCTACGTCACCGACGGCGTGGAGGCGGCCGGGGTGGTGTCCGCGCTGGCGGCGTCGCTGCCGTCCGGCAGTTACGTCGCGATCTATCACCTGGCGAGCGACATGGACCCGGCGATGGAGGAGGCGGCCAGGATCTGGAACAAGATGATGCCCACCCAGGCCATCACGCTCCGGTCCAAGGCCGAGGTCGCCGATCTGGTGGCCGACCTGGTCCCGGTCCCGCCCGGCCTGGTCCCGGTGACCGAATGGCGGGCCGACGCCGATCCGCGCTTCGACTCCGGCGCCGCTGTCCCCGTCTACGGGATCGTGGCCCGCAAGCCCTAGCCTGCCCCTCCCCAGCCGAATTGGGTCTGGTTATCGCGTGTCCGGCGCGACGCTTCTTGCTGTTATCAGGCTTGGTAGAGCCAAACCCAGTTGCCGCTGGGGTCGCGGACGGCCGAGCACCGGGGCATGCCCTCGGCTTCGTGCGGGGCCACGGTCTCGGCTGCCCCGGCATCGATGGCGCGGGCGTGATAGGCGTCGAGGTCGTCGACCAGCAGCCCGAATGTCGACGGCCCGGGCAGATCCATGCGGTCCTGGCCGG
>Ga0208220_1001026_pt1 | contig 11898 bp, 8 predicted proteins | sample NGESurdeep092012_9_FD_184484 | JGI IMG/M metagenome (GOLD analysis project Ga0208220, IMG submission 184484) | Arctic peat soil microbial communities from Barrow, Alaska - NGEE Surface sample F53-1 deep-092012 (SPAdes) | ecosystem: Environmental > Terrestrial > Soil > Wetlands > Peat ... | reverse complement strand
AAACCGCCCTCAGGCTGACCCGGCACGCACACGGCCGACACCTCCTCCCGACACCGCGACCCTGTTAGCTTCTATGTTCGATTCTAGGAGAAGCCACCGACATTTCCGCTGACCGGAGGTTGCGGCCGGAAAGTTCCGGCAGTCAGCAGCCGACAGCTCCGGCACGCGAATGGGCCGTGATCTGCGCCCCCCAATGGAGGCCTCGCTGCGGGCTAGCGAGAGACGGTGCTGATTCCTGGTATCAGTGTTGATACCATGGGTCATGGCTATGACACTGCGGCTTGCCGATTCCGAGGCTGAAGCCCTGCGGCGACGCGCGGCGCTGGAGCAGCGATCCATGCAGGAGGTAGCCCGGCAGGCGATCCGGGAGTACGTCGAAGGACACAGCCGCACCGAGCTGCTGGACCGCGTGCTCGATGAGGAACTGCCCCGCTACGCCGAGGCCCTGGAGCGGCTCGGTCAGTGATCTACCTGACCCTGCCCGAACTCTTGCATATAGCCGAGCGTGCCACCGGCGGCAAGATCACTGTCCGCGACGTCGGCCTGCTGGAATCCGCGGCCGCCCGGCCGCAGGCCACGGCCTTCGGCTCAGACGCCTACCCGGACCTGCACGCCAAGGCAGCGGCGCTGCTGCACTCGCTGGCCAGGAACCATGCCCTAGTCGACGGGAACAAGCGGCTGGCACTGGGAGCGCTCATCGCGTTTTACGGCATCAATGGGCGTCGGCTGACTCTCACGAACGACGCCGCCTACGACCTCGTCATGCAGATAGCAACCGGACAGCTCGACTCTGTGAACGACATCACGGCCATCCTCGAAAAGTCCACACAGTCCCGTCGGTGACGCCGGAGAAGGTGACAGTCCCGGCGCTGCTGCCCCCAGTCCCATCCGTACGCCGCGAGCGGGTCGCCGCGCGTTAGAGCGAGCGGGGTTCAAGGTCGCGCGGGTCGCGGGAAGCCATCACATCATGCGTCATCCCGACGGTCGCGGCACCACCGTGCCCGTCCATCCAGGCCGAGATGTGGCCAAGGGAACGCTCCGCAGCATCCTCGCCGATGCAGGCGTGACCGTGGCAGAACTCCAGCAACTGGGTATCCGGCAGCGGCCAGCATGCGCTCGGACCCGGACAGTGCGCTTCCGGCGCGGACACCGGCTCGCCGTAGGGTGCCAGTGCGGGATCATGAGCGACTGGCCGGGAGGCACGGATGGGTCCACTGGACGGAGTGCGGGTCATCGAGGTCGCCAGCCTGGCGCCGGCGCCCTTCGGCTGCATGGTCTTGTCCGACCTGGGCGCGGACGTCCTGCGGGTCGATCGCGCCGACAGGTGCGGGCCGCAGGCGCGGCCGCCCGCCGACCCGCTGGTCCGCGGCCGCCGGTCCATCGGGATCAACCTCAAGGATCCCGCCGGGGTGGAGCTGCTGCTGAGGCTGGCCGACGACGCCGACGTGCTGGTGGAGGGGTTCCGGCCCGGCGTCACCGAGCGGCTGGGCTTCGGGCCGGAGGAGTGCGCGCGACGGAACCCGCAGCTCATCTACGGACGGATGACCGGCTGGGGGCAGGACGGGCCGCTGGCGCCCACCGCCGGCCATGACATCGACTACATCGCGATCTCGGGCGCGCTGGCGCCCATCGGGCGCGCGGGTGAGCGCCCGGTGCCGCCCCTCAACCTGGTCGGCGACTTCGGGGGCGGCGGCATGCTGCTCGCGGTCGGCATCCTGGCGGCCCTGGTCGAGCGGGCGCGCTCTGGCCTCGGCCAGGTCGTCGACGCCGCGATGGTGGACGGTTCCGCGCTGCTGACCGCCTTCGTGTACGGGCTGCGCGCGACCGGCGGCTGGCAGGACGAGCGGGGCACCAACCTGCTGGACGGTGCCGCGCCGTTCTACGACACCTACCAGACCGCGGACGGCGGCTACGTCGCGGTGGGCGCGCTGGAGCCGCAGTTCTACGCGGCGCTGCTGGCGGGCCTGGGCCTCGCCGACGCCGGACTTCCCGCGCAGCACGACCGCGGCGGCTGGCCGGAGCTGCGCCGCCGGCTCGCCGAGACGTTCGCCGGCCGGACCCGGGATGAGTGGACCGCGGTGTTCGCCGGGACGGACGCCTGCGTCGCGCCGGTGCTCAGCTTCGGCGAGGCACCCGACCACCCGCACGCGGTGGCCCGGTCCGCCTTCACCGAGGTCGGCGGCATCAGGCAGCCCGCGCCCGCGCCGCGGTTCGGCCGGTCCGCGACCGGCCAGCCCGCCGCGCCGCCCCGGCCGGGAGCCGACACCGACACGGTGCTGGCCGGGCTCGGGCTCACCGCGACCCAGATCGCGGACCTGCACACGGGCGCGGTGGTGGGATAAGTCCCGACTCGACGCTGGAGACGCTCCTGACCACCACGAGCCGGGCCGGCCGCGTGCGGCGCCTCCTGGCCGCCGCCCGCAGCCCGCAAGATGGCGAGATCCTGCGGCTGGCCATCCCGGCGTTCGGCGCGCTGATAGCCGAGCCGCTGTTCCTGCTCGCGGACTCGGCCATCGTCGGCCGGATCGGCACCGTGCCGCTGGGCGGCCTCGGCGTCGCCAGCCAGGCGCTCAGCACGCTGGTCGGCATCTCGATCTTCCTCGCCTACGGGACGACCGCGGCGGTCGCGCGGCAACTGGGGGCCGGCCACCGCCAGGCGGCCATCCAGCAGGGCATCGACGGCCTCTGGCTTGCCGCGGGGATCGGCCTGGTGGTCCTGGGGGCCGGCTGGCCGCTCGCCCCGGCCATCGTGGGTGCCTTCGGCGGGTCGGCCGGGGTCACCGCGCAGGGGATCATCTACCTGCGAATCAGTCTGCTGGGCGCGCCCGCCATGCTCGCGGTGCTGGCCGGGACCGGCGTGCTGCGCGGTCTGCAGGACACCCGGACGCCGCTGCTGGTAGCGGTGGTCGCCAACCTCGTGAACGTCGTCCTGAACGCCGTCTTCGTGCTGGTCCTGCACTGGGGCATCGCCGGCTCGGCGTGGGGCACCGCGATCGCGCAGACAGCCACGGCGGCCGCGTACCTCACGGTCGTCGCGCGCGGAGCGCGCCGGGCCGGGGTGGGCTTCGCGCCCGACCTGGCCGGGGTGCGGGCCGCCGCCTTCGCCGGGGCGTCGCTCGTGGCGCGCACCCTGGCCCTGCAGGCGGCGCTGATCATCACGACCGCCATCGCCGCCCGGCAGGGCAACGCGGCCATCGCCGCGCATCAGGTCGCCTTCCGGATCTGGATGCTGCTGACCTTCGCCCTCGACGCCATCGCGATCGCCGCCCAGGCGATCACTGGTCGCTACCTGGGCGCGGGCGACGTGTCCGGCGCCAGGGCGGCGACCAACCGGATGGTGGCCTGGGGCGCCGTGTACGGCGTCGTCTTCGGGGCCGCCCTGCTGGCCGCGCGGCCCTTCCTGCCGGCCCTGTTCGACGTGACGCCGGACGTCCGCCGGCTGCTGCTGGCCGTCCTGCTGATCGTGGCCGCCCAGCAGCCAGTCTCCGGCGTGGTGTTCGTGCTCGACGGCGTGTTCATCGGCGCCGGGGACCAGGACTACCTCGCGCTCGCGGGGCTGGTCACGCTGGCCTTGTTCGTGGCGGCCGCCGCGGTGGTGGTGGTCACCCACAAGGGGCTGATCGCGCTCTGGCTGGCCTACAGCCTGTGGATGCTCGCCCGGTTCGCGACACTGACGCTGCGGGCCCGCGGCTCCCGGTGGCTCGTAACCGGCGCCGTGCGCCGCTGACCGGTCAGCGGCCCAGCGCGCCAGCGGCCCCGCGCGTTAGTGGCCCAGTGCGAGCTGGGCGATCCGCAGCACGACCACGCCCATCGCGATCAGCAGGTAGACCCACATCCCGGTCAGGCCGAGCTTGCGCCCGCCCGACACCGGCGGCGCGGTCAGCGTGGCGAGCGGGGGCATCCGCCAGTTCTCCCGGCCCGACCGGTCGACCGCGGCGGCCCCGGCACCCGCAGCACCCGCGCCCGGCGCTCCGGCCAGGGCCGCGCGACGCAGGCCGCGGACCGCCAGGCCGATCCCGGCCAGCAGCGTGACCCCGCCGCAGGCCGCCAGGATCATGATGATCTGGCTGGCGTCGATGTGCGGGAACGCGACCGATGCCGTCAGCACCAGCGACAGCGTGATCAGCAGGGCGACCACCCCGACGGAGAACGTGTTGGTCCACCGGCCGTTCACCCACGGACCCAGCACGGCCTTGTCGTTGCACAACAGCAACAGGAACACCGTCGCGCTGGGCAGCAGCACCCCGGCCAGCACCTGCACGCCCTCGGTCAGCAGGCCGAGTGGCGAGCCGGGGATCAGCACGATCGCCGCCGCGCCGCCGATCAGGCCGGCGTACATCACGTAGAAGCCCTTGGCCTGCCGCGCCCCGCGGTGCAGCGAGTGCTTGAGGCCGAGCATGTCACCCATCGCGTAGGCGGTGGACAGCGACACGGCGAAGGCCCCGATCATGGAGGCGTCCAGCAGCGCGACGGCGAACAGCGCCCCCGTGGCCTTGCCCGCGTAGGCGGCCAGCCCGCTGGCCAGCCCCGCCGCGTCGGTGTAGTGCCCGGCCGCCGCGGTCCCGGCGAACGCCGCGGTCATCGCGCCCATGATGGCGGCGCCGCCGAGGATCACGATACCGATGCCGATCACCAGGTCGACCTTCTCGTACTTCATGAACCGCGGGGTGATCCGCTTGTCGATGACATAGGACTGCTGGAAGAACAGCTGCCACGGCGCCACCGTCGTCCCGACTATTCCGATGATCAGCAGCATGACCGTGGCCAGCTGGCCGCTGCCGCCCGGCATCGACGGCACCACGAAGCCCCGGGCCAGCTGCCCGGCCGGCGGGTGCGCCAGCAGGTAGACCGGGATCAGCAGCAGGGACCCGGCGCAAAAGGCCATGGCGATCCGCTCGAACCGGCGGAAGCTGCCGGTCATCGCCGAGGCAATGATCACCAGCGCGGCCAGCCCGACGGCAATGATCTTCGGCACGCCCAGGTATCCGGCGGCCAGGGTTATGCCAATGAACTCCGTGACGATCGTCAGCGCATTCAGGATAAAAAGATCAATAACACTAAACGCGCCCCAGAATCGGCCGAATCGCTCCAGTATCAGCCGGGCGTGGCCCACGCCGGTAACCGACCCGAGGCGCAGCACCATTTCCTGGTTGACGTACAGCACCGGAATCAGCAGGACGAAGGTCCAGAGCAGGTGCGTCCCGTAATTCTGGCCGGCCTGCCCGTAGACGGAGAAAGCGCCCGCGTCGTTGTCGCCGATCATGACGATCAGGCCCGGGCCGACGATCGCCAGGAGCGTCTTCAGCTTGGCCGGCATCGTCCGGCGCGGCGCCAGGTCGTCGAGCGAGATAGTGCCGAGCGCACCGCGGATATCGCCGACGTGCGCGGAATCCAGGGCGGCCCCCTGCAGGGGGGCCCCATTCAGGCTGGCACCGTGCAGGGGGGCACCATGCAGGTCCGAGGTCGTGGAGGTCATGACAGGAACCCCTTTCACCGCCGGAGATCAGGCGGGATCGGGGGGCACGCGCGCGGTGGTTCAGGCTCCAGCCGGAAGTGGCCAGCACTAGTGAATTCAGCCGGCTAGACGAACTAGAGAGTCGGGAGCGACGCCGTTACGACGTCAGCGCGTGCCCACAGCAGGCAGGGACGGCGGCAAATTGGGCCCATTTTCGGCCCGGACTATCATGGTCCATTGCTCGCCTCCCTCCGTCCGCGGCACCGCAGTACCAGTCCCGGCACACCCGCGGGATCGAACGCCCGCGCAGAGGCAGCGTATTGCGGCCGCGGCATTCCAGCGCCGGGCCACCACCTCTCTCGTAAGAGCTTTGGCACTTCACGGCGTAGGGCCGGCAGCTTCCCCGCGGTCTTTGCCCGCGCGGTCACCGCCGACGCAGCCACTTGGCCTCACCCCTTAGGCCGGGGAGAGGTGTCCTGATCCGGAGCGTCTCTCGACGGGTGGGATCAGTGGCCTGTGTCCGTGAAGACGCCTCACCGAACGAGGTGTCTCACATCTTGCAAGCGTAGTTTAGCGCCTGCGGGCCACTGCAGGGAGCGGCAACATGCCGTCACCCGGATTCCCCGCGGCGGGCGTCGGGCGGCTGCGCCACCTCCCGGCGCCGCCAGTCCTCGGGCAGGGTGACCTCGATCACGTCGTCGACCGTGATCACGCCGATCATGGCCCGGCCGGAGTCCACTACCGGGACGGTGATGAGGTTGTAGTCACTCATCAGCACGGCCACGTCCACGACGTCGGTATCGGCGCCGACCCGGACCGGGTCGTCGTCGCAGACGTCGGCGAGCGCCGCGCCGGGGCTGGCCTGGACCAGCGTCACCAGCTTGGCGACCCCGCACAGCCGCCCGCTGTCGTCCAGGGCGTGCACGCTGGTCAGCGCCTCCGGCTGCAGGGCGCCCGCGGCGGCCACCGCGGCAATGGCCGCCGCGACGCTGGATTGCAGCGGCAGCGCCACGAAGTCCATGTTCATCAGGCCGCCCGCGCTGGTCGGGTTGTAGCCCATCAGCGTAAGCACCTTGGCCCGCGGGCCCGGCGGCAGCCGGTCCAGCACGGGCTGCCGCCGACGCTGCGGCAGCTCGGCGATGGCGTCGGCCGCGTCATCCGCCCGCATTCTGGCCAGCACGGCCGCGATCTCGCCATCGGTCCGCGCGCCGAGCAGGCGGGTGGCCAGGTCCTCGTCCAGCTCCTCGAAGACGTCGGCCTCCAGCTCGGGGTCGGCGTGCACCTGCCCGAGAATCTCGGTTTCCTCGTCCTTGGACGCGTTCTCGAGCAGGTCGGCGATCTGCGCGGGCTTGAGCCGGCGGATGCGCCCGAATGGCCCGCGCAGCAGGGCGCTGCCCGAGTGCCCGATCAGCGGCTCGAACTTCGCCCACTCGCGGAACGCATGATCCTGGCCACCGCCACCGCCACCGCCACCGCCGTCGGCCGCTCCGCGGTGCGGCAGCCAGCGGGACCGCCGGTGGCCGTCCACGCCCGCCACGGCCCAGTCGCCATCACGCTGGGCGAGCTCCAGGTCGGCCGCCCGGATCAGGCGCGCGCTCTCGACGTCGATCAGCCGGTGGCCGAGCACGTCGGCGCGGAGCAGGACTTCGCCGTGCCGCCGCTCGAACTGGCGCAGGTCAAGCTGGGCGCTGGTCAGCCGCAGCTCATCCCCGTCGAGGCTGGCCACCTGGTCAATCGGGACAAAAACCCGACGGCTGCCCACGGCCGCGACCAGGCCGGTCACCACCGGATCGTCGGCGCCGCGCAGCCGTACGATCATGTCGGACAGCCGGCCGATGGACTCGCCGCCCCGGTCGGTGATCGGGCGGCGGAGCAGGCCGGACAGGTGCAGCGCGGAACTGCGGGCCCGCGGCGCCGGAGCGGCCGGTGTCGTGGTCATCGGACAAGCCTTCCTGCCGGGACGACCGGTGCCGTAACTCTCCTACCCTGAACATCCGGCGGTCCCCAAGCTCACCCCGAGCCCGGGCGCCAGCCCAGGGCAGGCCACGTGCCGGTCTGCCTGGCGTTGCTGTGGCAATGGTATGAAGTCCACGGCAGGGCAGTGACAGAGGAGGACGCGCGTGGCCATGCGCAGAGCGGTCGGCTCGCTCGTCCGACGCAACGACCTCGCCGAGGGCGTCGGCTACGGGCTGAAGCGGAAGCTGCTGGGCAAACCGCTGATCAACGAGGAGCTCGGCGAGCAGCGCCTCAACAAGCGGCTCGCGCTCGGCGTGCTTTCCCCCGACGGCATCTCCTCCTCCGCGTACGGCACCGAGGAAATCCTGATCGAGCTGCTGAAGGGTGGCCTGGGGGTCGCCGCCTTCACGCTCATCCTGCCGCTGACCGGCGTGGTCTTGTTCGTGATGACCCTGGTGGTGCTGGCCTACCGCGAGGTCGTCATGGTCTACACCCGGGCCGGCGGGTCCTACGTCGTGGCCCGGGAGAACTTCGGCCCGCGGGTCGCCCAGATCGCCGCCATCGCCCTGCTCATCGACTACGTGGTGACCGTCGCCGTCCAGGTGGCCGCGGGGACCGCCGCCGTCGCGTCGGCGATCCCGGCGCTGGACCGTCCCGACCTGCTGAAGATCGTCTCGATCTGCGTCGTGATCCTGATGTGCTACGGCAACCTGCGCGGGATCCGGGAGGCGGGCCAGGCCTTCGCCATACCGACCTACCTGTTCTCCGGCCTCATGATTCTCATGATCATCACGGGCCTGGCCCGCGAGATCTTCGGCGCGCTGCCGCCGTATCACCCGCACGCCGGCATCGTGACCGGGGCACCCAACCACACCAGCCTCATCACGTTCGGCCTGGCGTTCGTGCTGCTGCGCGCCTTCGCCAACGGTGGCTCGTCGCTGACGGGCATCGAGGCGGTCTCCAACGCGGTGAGCGCATTCAAGCCGCCGGAGGGCATCAACGCCCGCCGCGTGCTGGTCATCGAGGGCATGATCCTCGGTTCCCTGGTCGCCGGGATCTCATGGCTGGCCCACGTGACGCATGCCACGCCGTACGTCTCGGGCGTGCCGACGGTGATCTCGCAGGAGGCCCGGCTCGTCTTCGGTCCCGGGATATTCGGCACGGTCATGTTCGTCCTGGTCCAGGCGGCGACCGCGCTGATTCTCTACACCGGCGGCAATACCAGCTTCAACGGGTTCCCGTTCCTGGCCAGCTTCGTCGCCGAGGACGCGTTCCTGCCCCGCTGGCTGACCAAGCGCGGGCACCGGCTGGTCTTCTCCAACGGCATCATCGTCCTGGCCGTGCTGTCCTGCCTGCTGCTGGCGTTCGCGGGCGCGAACGTCAACAGCCTCGTGCCGTTCTACGCGCTCGGGGTGTTCACGGCGTTCACCCTCGCGGGCTTCGGCATGTCGCGGTACTTCTCGCGGAACCGCCCGCCGGGCTGGCGGCACAAGCGCGTGATCACCTTTGCGGCCGGCCTGACCTCGCTGATCGTCGTGTTGATCTTCACGATCGTCAAGTTCAAGGAGGGCGCCTGGCTGGTCGTGATCCTGTTCGTCCTGGGCGTGCCGGCCCTCATCTGGCTCAACCGGCAGTACGGGCTGGAAGCCTCGGTCCTGGAGAACATCGGCAGCCGCCGCAAGACCCGGCCGGCCGAGCCGCCGACCTACTCGCGGCGCACGGTCTTCGTGTTCGTCGACGATTTCGACCTGGCGACGATCGCGGGGCTGCGCTACGCCCGCAGCCTGCGGCCGACCACCCTGCAGGCGATCCACTTCGTCATCGACAACGTGCAGGCCGACCGCCTGCGCCAGGACTGGGTCCGGGCCAACACCGGGATCGTGCTCGACTTCATCGACTGCCCGGATCGCCGGCTGGCCAGCGCCGCGGCCGCGCTGGTCCATGCGGAGGCGGAACTGCCCGGCGTGGGCGTCACCGCGATCCTGCCCCGCCGCAGCTACGCGCCGCTGCTCGGACGGCTGCTGCACGACAGGACGGCGGACCGGATCGCCGGGGTGATCAGCCGCATCCCGCACGCGGTCGCCACCATCGTCCCGTTTGACGTCCGGAGCAGGGTGGAGGCGCTGGCCGCCGGCCAGGCCGCCGCCACCCCGGGTACGCCGGAGAAGCCGGGGCCTGAGAAGACAGGGCCTGAGAAGGCCGGAGCCGGGGCGGCCGCGACCGGCGGGCAGGCCGATCAGTTCGGGTCCAGCGCGGCGGGCGCCGGCCGGGCGGGCGCCGGGGATACCGCCGCGGGTGATGCCGCGGCCGGGGACACCGCCGCCGGGGACACCGCCGATGAGGCGGCCGAGGCGCCGATGCGCGCGCCCGAGCGGATGAGCGCGGTCCGCGGACCGATCGAGCAAGGGGTGCTGGCCTCGGACGGCAGCGACTACGACCGGCCGGTCCCGCCCGCCGGGGTCAGCCCGATCGGGACGCTCAACCAGCCGGGCCGGGCCGTGGTCGAGGGCCGGGTGCACGCGGTCGAGATCCGTCCGGTCGAGCACAACACGGTCCTCGCCTGCGACGTCGCGGACTCGACCGGCGAGCTCACCGCGCTGTTCTACGGCCGCTCGAACATCCCGGGCCTGCGCCCCGGCTGCAAGGTCCGGCTGCGCGGCCCGGTCGGCATGCGCGACGGCATGCCCATCATGATCAACCCGGCCTACGAGCTGCTCGCGCAGAGCAGCAGCGACCGACCCGAAGGCGGCCGGCCCCGGCCCCGCCGGGGTGACCGGCCCGACCGCAGGCGACGCGACGACCGCGACTAGGGCGAACTCGCCCTGGAGCAATTGCCTACCAGCGGGTAACATCGAGCTATCGCCCGCCGGGGAGGTGCGCCGTGGCCACCTACGACCACTACACAACGCCAGTGCCGCCAGGAACCTGGGACGTGCCCGCCGCCGGCGCCACGCGCTTCAGCTGGGAGTACGACGAGGGCCGCAGCCGACTGCTTGACCTCTACCAGCGCGGCAAGGACAAGCAGTGGGACGCGGCCAAGCGGATCGACTGGAGTGTGGCGGTCAATCCCAGCAACGTCATGGAGCAGAGCGAGGAGTTCTGCCCGATCTACGGCTCCCGCCAGTGGAACCTGCTGTCGCGCAAAGAGCGCGACGAGCTCAGTCACCACCTTTCCGCCTGGCTGTTCAGCCAGTTCCTGCACGGCGAGCAGGGCGCGCTGACCGTCGCGGCCCGGATCGTCCAGTCGGTGCCGGACCTGGACTCCAAGTTCTACGCCGCCACGCAGGCCATGGACGAGGCGCGGCACGTGGAGTTGTACGCGCGGTTCATGCGCGAGAAGATCGGCCTGTATTACCCGGTCAACCCGGACCTGGCCACGCTGCTGGCCGACGCGCTGTCCGACTCCCGCTGGGACATGCCGTATCTCGGTATGCAGGTACTGATCGAGGGCCTGGCCCTGGCCGCCTTCGGGGTGCACCGCGACATGTCTAATAACGCGCTGGTGACCCAGCTGCTCGCCTACGTGATGCAGGACGAGGCACGGCACGTGGCCTTCGGCCGGCTGGCCCTGCGCGATTACTACCGGGAGCTGACGTCGGCGGAGCTGGCCGACCGGGAGGAGTTCATCGTCGAGGGCTGCTACCTGATGCGCGACCGGTTCGTGGCCCGGGAGGTCTGGGAGCGCATGGGCTTCGACGTCGGCGAGTGCCTGGAGTTCACCGAGCACTCCCCCGTCCAGCAGGCGTTCCGCACGCTGCTGTTCTCCCGGATCGTCCCTTGCGTCCGGGACATCGGCCTGTGGGGGCCGAAGATCCAGCGCGCCTATGCCGACCTCGGCGTGCTCGACGCGGCGCAGTCCGACCTCAATGACCTGATGCGTAGCGACGAGCAGTTCGCCGAGCGGGTCGACGAGCAGAAGTACGCGGCCGAGTTGGCGGCCCGCCAGGGCGAGGTCGAGGCGGCCGTGGCCGACGGCGGCGCCGGGGACTAGCTGCGGAGATTTGCCCGGTTAATTCCGATTCTAGGCTCGGAGGGCCTGCCGCGCTTACGATCACCGGGTGACCGAACTTGCGATGCCGCGCTTCCCCGGCGGATTCATCTGGGGCGTCTCCACCGCCGCCTACCAGATCGAGGGCGCCGTCGCCGAGGACGGCCGCGGCGACTCCATCTGGGACACCTTCGGCCGGCAACCCGGCGCCATCCGCGACGGGGACACCGGGGACGTGGCCGCCGATCACTATCACCGGTGGCCACAGGACGTCGCGCTGATGGCGGAGCTGGGCGTCGGCGGCTACCGTTTCTCGATCGCCTGGCCGCGGGTCCAGCCGTCCGGCACGGGCGGGGCCTGCAAGGCGGGCCTGGACTTCTACGACCGGCTGACCGATGAGCTCCTCGCCCGGGGGATCGCCCCGCTGCCCACCCTGTACCACTGGGACCTGCCGCAGCCGCTGGAGGACGCGGGCGGCTGGCTGGCTCGCGACACGGCC
>Ga0208220_1001025_pt1 | contig 11902 bp, 8 predicted proteins | sample NGESurdeep092012_9_FD_184484 | JGI IMG/M metagenome (GOLD analysis project Ga0208220, IMG submission 184484) | Arctic peat soil microbial communities from Barrow, Alaska - NGEE Surface sample F53-1 deep-092012 (SPAdes) | ecosystem: Environmental > Terrestrial > Soil > Wetlands > Peat ... | reverse complement strand
CGCGAACGGCGACCGCTGCGGCAGCGGCGACGCCGCGGCGGCCGTCTGCCCGGCCAGGGAAGGCTGGACGGCCGGGGAAGAGTGCCCGACGACGGCGGAAAGCTGCTCCGTGAGCTCGGGCTGGGTGCCGGTGGCGGCCAGCAGCGGTTCCAGCATCGAGCGCAGCTCGCTGATCAATTCGGCCGCGCGCTCCCCCGGGTTCGGGCCGGCTCCGTTGACCCCGGAATCGCCCGGGCCTTTCCCGTGCGCATCCGTTCCGTTCGCAGATGCCCCGTGAACAGCGGCCCCGTTCACGGAGGCTCCGCTTGGGCCGCTTCCGTTTGCGCCATTGACGCCATTGACGCCGGCTCCGTTCGCGCCGTTCACCGCGGAACCGTTCGCGCCAGGGACATACGAGGCCGCCGCGCTGTACGCCTCGTCGCCGGCCGACGCCACGCCCTCGGCCAGGACGCCGCCCTCGCTCAGCGCGCCGCCGCTGGCGAGCCGGGCCGACCGGCGCGCCGCGCGCCTGGCGCCGCGGGCCGACCGCTCCGCGAGCTTGGCCGCGCGCCGGACGTCGCGGCTCAGCGCCCGCCGGTTCCGCCGCGCCTCCCGCCTGGATACCAGCGGAAACCGCTCCACCAGGACGCCGTCGGCCCGCATCCGCTGCCGCCAGGCGCGCGACCAGCAGACCAGCGACGAACAGCACACCGCGATCAGGACCGCGCCCGTCAGCAGGTTGACGCGTCGCGCTCCGCCCGCCGATTCGCCGCCGAATGCCACCGCCGCCACCACCAGCCAGCCGCCCCCGCACAGGCCCAGGCCGGCAACGCACAGCCCGGACAAGTATCGGGTCATCATTACGCTCCGAAGCCATTAGATAACAGAACATCTGACCCTAGCACTTGAGCACCATGCGTATCCGGAGCAACACGCTGCGCAACTTAGATCAGTTCCCAACAGAAAAAACCAGGTGACACCTTTAGGGCCGCCAATTAGGCTCGACATGGTGTCCGCCAGCCCAGTCGCCGCCCTTTGGCGGCTGCATCCCTATCTGCGCCCTTACCGCTACCGGCTGGCGCTGCTGCTGCTGGCCGCCATCTTGTCCACCGGCACGGAGATCGTCATCCCGCTGATCGCCAAGGTCGTCATCGACGGTGCCATCGCCCACCACGAGCGCAGCCTGCTGCTGCCGCTCGGCCTGCTGGCGGTCGGGCTCGGCGCGGCCGGGGCCGCGCTCAGCCTGATCCGCCGCTGGGGGGTGGGCAACGCCGTGGCCGGCATCGAGCAGGCGATCAGAGACGATCTCTACCAGCACCTGCAACGGCTCGACCCGGCCTTCCACGACGAGTGGCAGTCCGGCCAGCTGCTCTCGCGGGCGACCACCGACCTCTCCTCGATCCGGCGGTTCGCGGGCTTCGGGCTGGTGTTCATCTTCATCTCGATCATGACGTTCGCGGCCGTGGTTGGCCTGCTGATCTCACTCAACTGGTGGCTCGGCCTGATCACCGGTGCGCTGTTCGCCCCGGTGCTGGTCTTCTGCACCCGGTTCGAGCGGCGGTACAAGATCCTCGCCCGGCGGTCGCAGGACCAGGACGGCGACCTGACCACACTGGTCGAGGAGGCGTCGACCGGCGTGCGGGTGCTCAAGTCGCTCGGCCGCGGCCCCGAGGCGTCGGGCACTCACCTGGCCCAGGCGGCCGAGCTCGGGAAGACCCGGATCGAGATGGCCGTCGTCGACGGCATCTTCTGGTCGACGCTCAACCTGGTGCCCAACGCCGCGATCGCGATCAGCGTCGTCCTCGGCGCCTTCGCGATCAGCCATCACTCGCTCTCCATCGGCGGCCTGGTCGCCTTCATCACCCTCGCCCTGCAGCTCGTCTGGCCGGTCGAGGCCCTCGGGTACATCCTCGCCTCGGGCGAGGAGGCCGCCACCGCCGCCCAGCGGGTGCTGGAGATCTTCGACACCGCGCCCACGATCGGCGACGAGCCGCCGACGGCAGCGGCGTCGGTCACCTCATCGACCGTCGCCACGGAGCGGGTGCAGCTGACGGCGGGGGTGGAGCCAGGGTCCGTTCGATATGAGCATGTCTGTTTTTCTTACCCGGGCGCCACCGCACCGGTGCTGCGGGACGTCAACCTGCACGTAGCTCCGGGCGAGACCCTGGTTCTGGCCGGGGCCACCGGGGCGGGGAAGACGACGCTGCTGCACCTGCTGCCCCGGCTGGCGGACACGACCGGCGGGCGGGTGCTGGTCAGCGGCACCGACGTGCGCGACATCCCGCTGGCCGAGCTGCGGGCCGCCGTCGGGTGCGCGTTCGAGGAGGCGACGTTGTTCTCCGCCAGCGTGCTCGAGAACGTCACCTTCGGCGCCGCCTCCGCGACCGAGGACGAGGTCGAGGCGGCACTGACCGCCGCCCAGGCCCGGTTCGCCTACGACCTGCCCTGGGGGCTCGACACCCGGATCGGCGAGCAGGGCATGGCGCTGTCGGGCGGGCAGCGGCAGCGGGTCGCGCTCGCCCGCGCGATCCTCGCCCGGCCGCAGGTGCTGATCCTCGACGACCCGCTGTCGGCGCTCGACGTGCACACCGAGGAGCGGGTCACCCGGGCGCTGGGCGAGATCCTGGCCGGGGTCACCGCGATCGTGGTGGCGCACCGGCCGTCCACGGTCGCGCTCGCGGACCGGGTCGCGCTGCTGGACGCCGGGGTGATCGCCGCCACCGGCAGCCACCGGGAGCTGATGGCGAACGAGCCGATCTACGCCAACCTGATGACGATGGAGGAGGTGCACTCGTGAGCGCCGACACCGCGACCGCGGCGGCGGGCACCGACGACCCGGGGAGCCAGCCGGGCGCGACGCCGTCCTGGCGCGGGATCGGCAGCGAGCAGGTCGACGACGTCTCCGCGCCGCTGGCGGCGCTGCTGCGGCGGCGCAGCCGGGTGCTGCTGACGGACCTGCTGCGGCCGCACCGGCGGGCGGTCGGCTGGACCGCCACCGCGATCATGGTCTCGTCGCTGGCGGCGCTGGCCGGGCCGTGGCTGATCGGCCTCGCGATCGACAACGGCATACCGCCGCTGATCAAGTCGGGCAACGCCGGGCCGCTGCTGTGGATCGCGGCGCTGTTCGCGGCGACGGTGGGCGTGCAGGCGGTGACCACCAAGATGTTCGTCACGATGACCGGGCGGATCGGGCAGGCGGTGGTGCTGGAGCTGCGGCGGCGGCTGTTCGCGCACCTGCTCAGCCTGTCGGTCTCGTTCCACGAGAGCTACACGTCGGGACGGGTGATCTCCCGGCAGACCTCGGATGTGGAGGCGATCTCGGCGCTGTTCGAGGAGGGGCTCGACGGGCTCATCACCGCGGTGCTCACGCTGCTCCTGGTCGGCACCGGCATGCTGCTGCTGGACTGGCAGCTGGGGCTGGTGGTGCTGTCCGGCTTCCTGCCGCTGATCTGGCTGAGCGCCTGGTTCCGGCGCAACTCAGCGACCGCCTACCGGCGCATCAGGGAGACGAACGCGCTGGTCATCGCGTTCTTCGTGGAGACCTTCGGCGGGCTGCGGGCGGTTCAGGCGTTCCGCCGGGAAGAGCGCAACGAGGAGATCTTCGGCCGGCTGTCGGCCGACTACGCGTCCGCCACCATGCGGTCATCGCAGCTCAGCGCCGTCTTCGCGCCCGGCATCGCGATGGTGGGGAACGTGATCACCGGGGTGGTGCTCTGCTACGGCGGATTCCTGGCGCTCGACGGGAACATCAAGATCGGCGTGCTCGCCTCGTTCCTGCTCTACCTGCAGCGGTTCTTCGACCCGCTGCAGGACGTGTCGCAGTTCTACAACTCCTTCCAGGGGGCGGCGTCGGCGCTGGAGAAGATCTCCGGGGTGCTCGAGGAGGAGCCCTCGGTGGCCGAGCCGTCGGCCCCGGTGTCGCTGCCTGATGCGGTGAGCGGCCGGCGGGTGTCGTTTTCCGGCGTGCGGTTCGGGTACCGGAAGGCGATCGTGCTGCCCGGGCTCGACCTGGAGCTGGCCGCCGGCCAGACGGTCGCGCTGGTCGGCGAGACCGGCGCGGGCAAGACCACCGTGGCCCGGCTGCTGGCCCGGTTCTACGATCCGAACGCGGGTGAGGTGCTGCTCGACGGGGTCGACCTGCGGCTGCTGCCCGATGCGGTGCTGCGGCGGGAGATCGTGCTCATCACCCAGGAGAGCTTCCTGTTCGAGGGCACGGTGGCGGAGAACATCAGGCTCGGGCGGCCGTCGGCGTCCGATGCCGAGGTTGAGGAGGCGGCGCGGGCGATCGGGGCGCACGCGTTCATCGCCGCGCTGCCGGACGGGTACGCCACCAAGGTCGGCAAGCGGGGCGGGAAGCTGTCGGCGGGCCAGCGGCAGCTGCTGTCGTTCTGCCGCGCGTTCATCGCCGCGCCGTCGGTGCTGGTGCTCGACGAGGCGACGGCGCTGCTGGACATCCCGTCGGAGCGGCTGGTGCAGTCGGCGCTGCGGACGGTGCTGTCCGGCCGGACCGCGGTGATCATCGCGCACCGGCTGTCGACGGTGGCGATCGCGGACCGGGTGCTGGTCCTGCGCGCGGGCGAGATCATCGAGGACGGCACGCCGGCCGAGCTTATGCGAGTCGGCACCGGCGAGTACGCCGACCTGCACGCCCGCTGGGCGGCCAGCCTCGCCTGACGGCACCGTGGTGTTCAGAAAAGGGTTCTCTCATAGAAAATTGACATGCCCGTCAATGGTCGCCGACCCTTTGTTGTACAGTAGAACACATGAGCGACATGGTTGGGTACGCGCAGGCTTCCGGGACCGCGAGCGACCTCGCCGCGCAGGTGCGCGAGCTTATGTCGGCCGGGTGCGCGCGGGTCTGCACCGACGAGGAGGCCGGCGGGCGGTCCGGCCGCCCGCCGGCGCTGACGGCCTGCCTGGAGGCGCTCCGGCGCGGGGACACGCTGGTGGTGGCGAGCCTAGATCAGCTCGGCCGGTCGCAGCGCGAGCTGATCGCCACCGTGCTCGACGTGCGGCGGCGCGGCGCCGGGCTGCGCTCGCTGCGCGAAGGGCTGGACACCACCGCCCCGGGCGGGGAGGCGATCTTCCGGGTGTTCGCCGGGCTGGCCGATTTCGGCCGGGCGACGATCTCGGCCGGGACCAGTGACGGGCTGGCCGCGGCCCGCGCCGCGGGCAAGCGGCTCGGCCGGCCGCCGGCGCTGACGCCTGAGCAGCTCCGCGAGGTTCGCGCGCTGCTGCTGCGGCCCGAGCACACGATTTCGTCGGTCGCGCGGACGCTGGGCGTCAGCCGGTCCACGCTCTATAAGTACCTGCCGCCGGAGGACCGCGTCCCGGCCGCGCACCACGCGCCCTACGAGGCCCGGCCCGGGCGCCCGGTCCTGGTGATCGACGACCTGGCCGACCTGCGCGGCCCGGTCAGCGGGCGGGTCGAGCTGCCACTGCGGCTGTTCTGGAGCCTGCCCGACCACCGGTTCGACCTGGACGAGCCTGACCTGCGCCGCTGGTACTACGAGACGGTGCTGCGCGAGGCCACCCGGCCGGCCGATCTCGGCGCCTACCTGGACTCCGGCACCCTGATCAGCCTGTGGCCGGACCTGTACCTGCCGAAGGGGGTGCGGCGCGGCTGGGAGGAACACCATCCGGCCCTGCGGTCCCGGGTGAGCGCCTGATGCCGCTCAACGACCTGCACCGGCGGGTCGCGACGATCGCGCTGCGGGCCGCCAACCGGCACGGGTTCGCTCTCGGCGGCGGCAACGCCCTGATCGCGCACGGCCTCATCGACCGGCCCACCCAGGACGTCGACCTGTTCACGAACGAGGAGGACGGCGTCGGGGCGGCGGCCCGCTCGGTGGAGCGCGCGCTCCAGCGGGCGGGGTTCGCGGCCGAGCGCGAGGACGCGACGGCCGAACTGGCCGACGTCCTCGAGGGCATGGGCGACGGGCTGGCCGAATGGACGGTCACCGCGCCCGACGGGCAGCGCACCATGCTGCAGCTGGCGTACTTCGACCGGGCGGCGCAGCCGGTGGCGATGGACGTCGGCCCGGTCCTGAACCTGGAGGACGTGGTCGGCGGCAAGGTGTGCGCGCTCGCCAGCCGGGCCGAGCCCCGTGACTACATCGACACCGCCGCGGCGCTCGCGCACTACACCGTCGACCAGGTGATCGCCTTCGCCCGCCGACTCGACCCCGGCCTCGAAGAACGGGACTTCGCCGACGCCGGACGGCGGCTCGACCGCTGGGGTGACGTGATCTTCGCGCCCTTCGGCCTCGGCCCGGCTGAGGTGGCCGCGCTGCGGGCGGGGTTCGCGGGCTGGCCTCGGTGAATCACTGCGGGAGGGGGTCCCCGATTCCGGCATCGGTGGTGGAGGTCCCGGTGACGCCCTGGGGCTTCTCCCGGCTGCGGACCAGCCGGGAGACCTCGGTGCGGAGGCGGACGAACTCAGGTAGCTCCTTGGTTTCGATCTGGTCCCTCGGCGGGGGGAGATTGACCGGCAGGTCGTCGCGGACGCGGCCCGGTCCGGGAGTCAGGATGATCACGCGGTCGCCGAGGTAGACGCTCTCGTCGATGTCGTGGGTGACGAGCAGGATGGTGATGCCCCGCTCGCCCCGGACTCGCAGCACCAGGTCTTCAAGATCTTCCCTGGTCTGGGCGTCAACCGAGCCGAACGGCTCGTCCATCAGCAGCAGCACCGGGTCGCAGGCCAGCGCGCGGGCGATGGCGGTGCGCTGCTGCATGCCGCCCGACAGCTGCCAGGGGTACTTGTCCCCGGCACCGGGCAGCCCGACGGCGGCGAGGGCGGCGTCGGCGGCGTCGGCGGCGGCGCGGCGCGCGACCCGGGTGCGGATGGTGCGGCGCAGCGGCATCGCGACGTTATCCCTGACGGTCAGCCAGGGGAACAGCGAGCGGCCGTAGTCCTGCAGGACCACGGCGAGCCCGTCGGGCACGTTGTGGACTCCGATGCCGCGCAGCACGACCCGCCCGCTGGTCGGGGGGATCAGCCCGCCGATGCAGCGCAGCAGCGTGGACTTGCCGCAGCCGGAGGGTCCGACGATGCTGACGAGCTCGCCTTGCGCCACGGTGAAGCTCACCCCGGTGACGGCGGTCACCGCGCCCGGGCCGCGTCCGTAGGTCCTGGTCAGGTCCGTTACCTCGAGCACGTCATTCCCGTTCTCTGTGGGGGGTGTGCCAGGACAGGGCGAGCCGTTCGGCCCCGGCGAGCAGTTCGTTGAGCAGGTAGCCGAGGATGCCGAGCAGGACGATCGTCGACCACAGCAGGGTCATGTCGAAGGAGTTGGTCGCGTTGTTCATCTCGTAGCCGATACCGTCGGTGCTTCCGACCAGCTCGGCGAAGACCATCAGGATGAGCGAGAGCGACAGGCTGAGCCGGAACCCGGCGAAGGCCTTGGGCAGCGAGGCAGGGACGATGAGCCACGCCAGTCGCTGCCACCGGGTCATCCGGAACGCCCGCGCGGTCTCCAGCTGCACCGGGTCCACCGACGCCGCCCCGTCGATCGTGTTCAGCAGGATCGGCCAGGTCGCGCCGAACACGATCGTGGCGACCTCCATCTGGGTGCCGAGCTTGAACAGGACGATGAAGACCGGGGCCATCGTCACCACCGGCAGCGCCCGGGCGAACTGCAGCAGCGGGCTCAGGTAGGCGGTCACGGCCGGGGACCGGCCGAGGCAGATCCCCAGCGGCACGCCGATGGCGGTGGCGATCGCGAGGCCCGCGAAGACCCGCCCCAGGCTGGGCAGGATGTTGCCGGTCGCGTCCGGCGTCAGGAACAGGTGGGCAGCGGGGCCGGAGAACCACAGGTGGTGCATCCGGGCCACGATCGCCGACGGCGGCGGGAAGAACGAGCTGCGCGCGGCCGACGTCCACAGCTGCCACCCGGTGATCCCCGCGACCAGGACGACCCAGCGGCGCGCCCAGGTCAGCCGCTGCCAGCTCATTCGGTCTCCCCCAGGCTGGCGTGGTGCCAGCGCAGCAGCCGCCGCTGCGCAGCGGTGAGCAGCAGGTCAAGGACCAGGCCGAGGATCCCGGCCCACACCGTCGCCGCCAGGATGACAGTCAGGTCGTCCGCGCCGGTGCTCTCCTGCGCGATGTACGCGCCGATGCCGGGGCCGTTGATCGGACCGGTGATGTAGCCGGTGGCGATGTCGAGGATCAGCGCGACCGACGAGGCGAGCCGGATCCCGGTCCCGATGAACGGCGCCGCTGACGGCAGCGACACCATCCACACGGTCTGCAGCCGGGAGAACCCGAACGCCCGGTGTGTCTCCTTGGCCACCGGGTCGACGTCGTCGATTCCCGCGATCGTGTTGTACAGCACCGGCCAGATAGCCCCGTAGACGATCAGCGTCGCCGCCAGCCGCAGCCCCGGGCCGAGCAGCAGGCTGACCAGCAAGATCAGCGCCACCGAGGGGATCGGCCGCAGGAACTCCACGATCGCCCTGGTCGCCTCCCGCACCCAGGGCACGCTGCCGAGCAGCACGCCAAGCGGGACGCCCACCGCCACCGTGATGGCAAGCCCGACCGCCCATGCCTCGACGGTCGCGCCCAGGTCGGCCTGGAACCGGCCGTTGCCCGCCAGCAGCACGGTCCGCCACAGCACCGAGGACGCCAGCGGCAGCGTCGAGCGGCTGATGATTCCCAGCCACCCCGCCGCCTCCACCAGCAGCAAGAACACCACAATGCCGGTCGCGCCACGCGCCCACCGGCCGGCCCAAGACGGACGGTCGCCGCCACCGGCAGCGGCGGGGTCGGCGGCGGGGTCGGCGGCGGCGGTTGGCGTCGCGGAAGCCATCTGGACTAGGGCAGGATCAGCGAGGACACGTCCGACGGCGCGGTGAGCCCACCGCTCTTCATCAGCGTCGCGATGGTCCCCAGCGACGTCACGGTCAGGGAGCTGGGATAGGTGCCGAGCGGCACGGTGGCCGCCGCCGCCGAGGTCATGCTGGTGTACGTGGGCAGCACGGTGCGGACCACGCTCGGGTGCGCGTTGGCGTACGCGTTGCCCTTCTCCAGCGCCTGCTGGAACGCCTTGGCCGCCGCCGGGTGCTGCTGCGCCCAGGTCTGCGTGGTGATGTAGCCCGACATCGGGAAGTTAGCCGCCGGCCCGGTGCAGGTCGAGGTCACCAGCTTGGCCCCCGCCGCCAGCGCCGCCGACAGGAACGGCTCCACCGCGCTGATGGCGTTCACCCGCCCCGCCTTCAGCGCCGCCACCATGTCCGGGAAGGGGATCTCGACGTACTTCACGGCCGCGGTGCTCACGCCGTCCGCGGTGAGGACCGCGTTCGTCGTGAGCGTCTGGATGTTCTGCGTCAGGTTCACCGCGATCGTCTTGCCCGCGAGGTCCGACGCCGTGGTGATGCCCGACGACGGCATCGCCGCCACGCCGTAGTCGTTCGTCGTGCAGTCCACCGCGGGGGCCAGGAACTCCACCGAAAACGTCGCGTGCGCCTGCGCCTCGAGGAACGAGACGTAGTTCCCGCCGCCGATCACCTGGATGCTGCCGTGCAGCAGGTCGGGGATCGCCGCCGTGCTCTGCGCGACCGACTCGACCGTCACGTTCAGCCCGGCCTGCTTGAAGAACCCCTCCTTGATCGCTACCTGCAGCCCCGCCGTGTCGAGCACCGGCAGCGAACCGACCACGATGCTCGTCCCGGCGGCGGTTCCGCTAGCGCCTCCGCCGGCGGAGGCGCTGCTCACGGGGCCGGCCGAGGAACTGCTTGAACTGCTGCAGGCGGCGACGAGAATTGCCGCCACGGCCACGCCTGCGGCGGCGAGAGACGCTCGTCTGGCGCGAGTGAATGTCATAACGCTCCTTGATAGCGAGGGATGGCCGGAATGGCGGTTCTCGCCCGAGGGCGAGGAGCGCTCCTACTGTGTCGTTTCCTTATCTGTAACGGAGGTCGCGGGAAAAGTCCATATTCGCAGAAATTCCGACAATGACGGACTTATGTAAGGTCGCCTAGTTATTTAATTCGATAATGATGATTCAAAATGTTCAATTCATTGGGCGCGGTGAATCACGGCGGGAGCAGGTCCCCGATTCCCGTGAGGTAAAGGCCGGGTGGGCGCGTGCGCCACGCCGCGCCAGGGCGGGTGCAGCCCCTCGGCGGGCTCTTGTTGGACGATGACTGGTCGCGGCGGGCGGCACGACCGATAAGTCCGCCAAGCCCCAGGGCGCCTGGGTGACATCGACTTCGGGGTAGTCCATTCGCCGCTGGTCGTCGAGGAATTTCCTGAAGACGGGGAATTGGTCCGGCGCGGATCTGATCGCGGAGAAATCGGGGTCCTGCGAGACTGTGTCGTAGGGGCGTTCCATCTCGGCGTACTGGTTGTTGACGACGCGCACCAGACTGACGACGACCCGCTCCTCCCACGCCGTCCTCTCCGCCGCCGGCAGGGTCTCCCCGGTCGCCAGCCGCTCCGCCGCCAGCGCCGCGTAGAGGCACGCGGTGTTGTACGCGGCCTGCCACGAGACCGTGCGGCGCGACCGGGGCCGCCAGCGCAACCGGTCATGCGGCTCTCTGGGGGCCGGCGGGTCGGGCGAATGCGCTGGCGGCCACGGGTCCCGTGATTTCTGGTGGCGCGAGCTCACCGGGATCCCGGCGATCAGGTCGTCGGGGCCCGCGACGGCGGACGCTACCCGGATCGCCAGCCTCAGGTGCCGGCGCGTCAGCGGCCGGAAGCGCTTCTCGCCGTCCGGCTCATCCGGCAGTCCCCGCTCGGTGGCCCGGCGCCGGGCGGCGACCAGCAACTCGGCTACGCACACGCCGTCGTGGAAGGACTGGCGCGCCCGCAGTCCCTGGAGGTAAACCCGCCAGATCGCGCGCTCGTGACGGCGCGCGAACGCCGCCCACAGCACGCCCGGGATCGTCAGCTGCCGCCGCAGCCCCCGCAGCTCCTGCTGTGCGGCCTTGAGCAACTCCAGCCGCAGGATGGGCGTGAGCTCGAAGTACGGGCCGCCGCCGGAGACAGGCTTGATCTGGTCGTCCGCGCGCAGGCGCCTTTCCGTCAGGCGGCAGCGGTGCAGGATGCTCAGAATTTCCGCAAGATCGTCACGCGCCGCCTCGCGCTCGGTGAATCTGAATCCCGGGTCCGTGACCATCTCCAGGGACATGCCGAGCCGGTAGCGTCCGCGATAGAACCGCGGGTACTGCTCCCGGTTGACCGCGTGCAGCCGCAGCGCGGTCAGGTGCTCCTCGGGAGGCTCGCCCTGGACGCTGTAAAGCTGGGCGAGTTCATACCGGACAACTCCGGCGCACCGGCTGCTCAGCGCCTCGTTCTTCAGTCGCGCGATCTGCTCGTAACGCGAGCTCAGCACGTCGGCCGGGGTCTCGATGCGAACGCGCTCCTGCCGCGAGAGCAGCAACGCGGCGAGGTCACCGCCGTCGGGCGCGCCGAAGCACCAGACTGGCGTGGCGGGGTCCATGCTGAAGATCTGCCGGGCCACGTAGCCCGCCACCCCGGTCGCGGCCTCGTCGAGGCTGGCCGCGGCCAGCGTCTTGGTCGACAGGGTGGCGCCGTCGCGGGGATCGCTGAGCTCGACGGTCACGCGCGCGAGGTCGGCCCGCGTCACCGCTTTCTGGCCGGCCGCCTTCGACGCCGACTCAATCCAGACGCGGACCTGGACCTGCCGCGGGTTCGGCCACAGCATGCCGAAGAACCTGATGATCGCGCCTGCGAGTCCGCCGCCGCTGAAGCCGCTGGTCTCGGCGATGGTGGCGAGCCCGCCGGACCGGCTGCCGCCGGGCAGGATGGCGGGCGCGCGCACCTCCATCGCGGCCAGTCGGAACCCGACCTCGGCCGCCAGCAGCTCGTGACGCTGGCCGTCGGTCAGCCCATCGGCGGACTTGCCCGCCGGGCCGTCCGGCTTGATGCTCGGCTGACCTTCGGCGAGCTTGGACGCGTCCA
>Ga0208220_1001024_pt1 | contig 11903 bp, 11 predicted proteins | sample NGESurdeep092012_9_FD_184484 | JGI IMG/M metagenome (GOLD analysis project Ga0208220, IMG submission 184484) | Arctic peat soil microbial communities from Barrow, Alaska - NGEE Surface sample F53-1 deep-092012 (SPAdes) | ecosystem: Environmental > Terrestrial > Soil > Wetlands > Peat ... | reverse complement strand
GCCCGCGGCGGCCAGCTCGATGGCCTCGGCATGCAGGTGGCGGGCGAGCGAACGGACCAGGTCGGCGCCAGCGCTGTCACCACGTGCGCTGTCACCACGTGCGCTGTCACCACGTGCGCTGTCACCGCCGCCGCCCCGGATCCGCCTCGATAGTGAGAACGCGCCCGTCATCGACGCCTTCATCGGCAGGTCGGTCAGCCGCCGGGCGAACCGGAAATCGTCGGCGAGCCCGAGCCCGGCTCCGTAGGGCTCGGGCAGTGGCCCGCTGATCCGGGCGTCGAGGTAGTCCAGGTAGTCGGCCTTGGCCGGGCGCAGGATCTCGACGCCGGGCAGCCGGGGCAGCACGTAGTCGACGTCATTGTCGCGGCGCAGCTCGCCGTCGGAGATGATGTCGATGCCCGCCCGGTCCTGATCCACGATCGCGGCCTTGGTGGCCATGTCGAGGATCTCGCCCAGGTAGCGCCGGCTGATCCGGCGCTGGTAGTAATCGTTGCGCAGCTGGCCGAGCCACTCGGGTACCGCGAACGACCCGATGACGGTGGTCGGCAGCAGCCTGGCCGGCCGCTGTCGCGTCATTCGCGCACCGCCGCGGTCAGCGTGCTGATATTCGCCGACGGGCGCTGGGCGAACGGCGCGATGCGTACCTCGAAGCCGGCCCGGCCGGCTACATGCCGCAGCAGCGGCCCGTTGACCCAGTTCACCACCGAGCCGTCGTACTTGCCCGGCCCGTGGAACTTGGTCAGGTAGTCGCTGACCTCGGTGACGAACAGGTCGTGGCAGACCAGCCGGCCAAAGGGATGCAGCAGCGGCAGCGTGTCGGCGAAGCTGTTCAGTGCCCCGTTGTTCACGTGCAGCCGGATGTCGCCGCCCGTCTCGAGCTGGGCCCGGAGCAGCTCCCCGGTGAGATCGGGACCGATCTGGTACAGGTCCAGGCCCTCGATCGGGACGTAACGTTCCTCCAGCCGCAGCGCCCCCCAGGCCTGCCGCCAGAAGTCGACGGCGGCGGGCGGCTCGGCGAAGTGCTGCGGCAGCGCGTCGCACAGCAGTTCCGGGCCCAGGCGCAGCAGCTTGGCGATGAGGCCGGGCAGCGCGGCGGCGGGGGCGGACAGGCGCCGGGCGATGCGCCGGGCCTGGGTGGCGGGCAGCACCGCGCGCACCTCCACCCGGTAGGAGCGCCCGCTGATCCGGGCGACCTCGTCCGTCGGCAGGTTGTCGTAGACGTTGGAGATATAGACGAGGAAGGCCTTACCGCGCAGGAAGCCGAGGCTGACCCCCGGATGGGTGGCGTCGACCACCAGCGCGGTGACGTGCTCGCCGTGGTGGGCGACCGCCTGCCGCGCCCGGCCGAGCACGTGCGGCGAGTAGTCACCCATCAGGTAGTGCAGCCGGCGGTAGTAGTCCCGGCTGTGCGCGCGAGACAGGGCCAGGAACTCATCCAGCCAGGTCCGGGCCTGCCCCCCGTTTCCCACGCCCAGTTCCACGACATACAGCTCGGCGGGCAGGGCCCCCCGGGCATCGAGGTCGTCCCAGGTCTTGAACAGCTCCAGGATCAGCTCGCGCGCGGCGGCGGTATTCCGGGCGTCGCTCGTCCCGCCGGGCAGCGCCTGCTCGTACTCCCGGCCGGTCGACCGCTCCCAGTGCGACAGCGCCTGCCAGTACAGCGTGTTGAAGCGCCAGATGCAGCTGGCCGTCCCCGGGCCCCAGGGCTCCAGCGGCAGCGGGCGCGACGCCCGCGGCCCGTCGCCGGGGGCCAGCAGCGCCGCCACCCCGGCGCTCAGGTCCGCGCCGGGGGCGCGGCGCAGGTCAATCGCGAGCTCCAGGGCAGGGTCCGCCGGGCCCGGCGACCGCGGGCCGGCCAGGATCGGGCGCAGGTCGGCCAGCTCGCGGAAGCTGGAGCCGTACTGAATCCAGTCGAAGACCACCCGCAAGCTGGCCAGGTCGGCCGGGCTGGCGCCTACCGCGCCGAGCACGGTCGCGATCGCCTCGCTGGTGGCGGCCTGGTCCGGGCCGCGCAGCCGCCCGGCGGGCCGCAGCTCAATCCGCATCCGCCTGGCCAGCCTCGCCCGCCCCGGCCAGCCGGGGTCGCAGGCCCGCCTGCCGCAGGATGCCCGGGATGGTGCCCTCGCCCCCCGGCGCCATGATGTGCAGCCCGGCGACGCCGGGGATCGCCGCGAGCTCGGCGATCGTCTCGGCGCACACCTGCTCACCCGCCATCCGGAACTCATCCGGCGAGTCCCCCGCCGCCAGCAGCCGGTCGGCGACGGCGGCGGGGATCTGCACCCCGGGCACCTCACCCAGCCGGTGCAGCGCCCGGTGCGAGAGCACCGGCCCGACGCCGGCCAGGATGTGACACCGCTCCAGCAGGCCGAGGTCGGCGATCCGGTCCATCCATCGCGCGAACGCGGGCACGTCGAAGACGTACTGCGTCTGGACGAACTGCGCGCCCGCCTCGACCTTCCAGTCCAGTCGAGCCGCGGCGGCGTCCGGCGGTCCCGACGGGTCGGTCACCGCGCCCAGCAGCCAGGACGGCGGCGGCCTGAGTTCCCGCCCGGACATCAGCCGACCCTCGTCGCGCATGGTCCGGGCCGCGCTCAGCAGCTGCGCGCTGTCCAGATCGAAAACCGGTTTCGCGTTGGGGTGGTCGCCGTGCCGGGGGTGATCGCCGGTCATGATCAGCACGCTGGGAATGCCCATCGCCGAGGCGGCGAGCAGTTCCGACTGCAGCGCGATGCGATTGCGGTCCCGGCAGGTGAGCTGCATGATGGGCTCGACGCCGGCGTCGATCGCGGCGAGGCTGCCGGCCCAGCCGGCCAGCCGGGCGTTAGCGCTGGCATTGTCGGTGATGTTCACCGCGTGCACCCAGTCCCGCAGCAGGGCGGCCTTACGGGTCACCGGTGCGGTACTGGCGCCGCGGGGCGGGCCGATTTCGGCCGTGACGGCGAGCTCTCCGGCGGCTAGGGCGCGCCGCAGGACGCCGCCGGCATCCCGGCCCGCGCTCGGGCCGGTGTCCTGGTCAGCGCCCCGGCCGCCCGGTTTGCGCCCCATGGCGCAGGAGCCTACGCGATGGCTGCGTTCGCCGCCGGCGCGGTGGCCCGCTCACCGGTGATCTGCGAGCTGACCTGGCGGTTCACCACACTCAGCGGGCCCAGGCCGGAAACGGCGGCCGTCACCTGACCGGCCAGCGCGGACCTGGCCGAGGTGGACTCGGCCAGCCCGATCGCGGACACGCCGCCGAGCATCGCCGGAGTGAGATCGGCGACCGCGGCGATGACCTGTGTCCGGGCGCCGCAGTCGCGGGCCAGCCCGCACAGGTTGCGGGCATCGGCGCTGTCGGCGTCGCCGAGCACGAGCATCAGGTCGCAGTCGGCGGCGATGGCGCGGACGGTCTGCGCGCGGTCGGATGGCGCGTAGCAGAACCCGTCCGGATGCGGCCCGCGCGCGGCCGGGAAACGCGACCGCAGCGCCGTGGCCACGGCGACGGTGGACTCGACCGGGATGCCCGGCTGCAGCAGGTAGGACACCCGCCGTGCGTCGGTCACCTGCAGCGTGGCGGTCCCGGCGACGCTCTCGACTACCGCGGCCCGGCCAGGTGCGTGGCCGGTGATCCCGGCCGCCACCGCGTGCGCGGCATGGCCGATGAGCACGAGATCATCGCCGCGGTCGGCCAGCCGCCCGGCCTGTTCCTGCGCGTAGGCCACCAGCGGGCAGGTGGCATCGACCACCGTGATGCCCCGCTCGGCCGCCTCCGCCCGGACATCGGGCGCCACGCCGTGTGCCGGGAAGATCACGATGTCGCCCTGCGGGATCCCGGCCAGCGAGGAGACCTGCTCCGCGCCCCGTGCGGCTAGCTCGTCGCCGGCCTCCGGCGGCGCGGCGAGGTCGCCGTAGATGTGCACGGCGTGGCCGCCATCGGCTAGGTCGATAACGGCGCTCCGGACGGCGTCCAGCGCTCGCCGCGCGCCGCTGCACCACGGGCTGCCCGCGGCCAGCAGCCTGCGGGTGCCGACGACGGCGGCCCATTCCTCGACTGCGGCACTCGCCGCCGCCGCGGCCAGCCGGTCATCGGGCGACGCGGCGGCCGCCAGCGCGGCGGTGCTGCCATCTCGCTGGGGGCAGGTGACTAAGTAAACGGTCGCGCCGCGGGCGTCGCTGCCGGGGTCGTCGAGCTGCGGCACCGGGGCCAGCCCGCAGGGCCAGCCCTTGCGCAGCAGCGAGCCCTCGATCAGCGGCCCGGCGGGGCAGGGCAGCGGGCCGCGCGCGGGGTCCCCGACCAGCGTGGGCACCAGCAGCTCGCCCCGCCCCACGCTGAGCCCTGGCGCCTGGAATTCCCGCACCGCAGACCGGTTCATCGCTTGTCCATCCCCCGTGGTGGCGACGCCGGGCGTCTGGCCCGGCTCGCGGCGCAGCCTCCTGGCGGGCCCGCCGCGACGCCGGTACCTGCGGCATACCCCCGTAGCCGCCGGATCGCACGTCCGCGGCGTCCCAAGCTTTGGAATCTGGCTGGCTGCCGCTAGCTCTGGAGGTCTCAGTGTCCCGCGCCTGATCCCCGGGCCCTGGGCGTGACACGCGGAAACACCAAGCCCTTACACACCTATTCCTATCAGGAATAACTTGAATACACTGGCCAGGACGCTGATTGTCCGCCCGCGAGCGAGAAGGACTGTGACCATGTCCCAAACCGACCAGCTGCTGGAGAACAACCAGCGATACGCGCAGTCGTTCACCGGGCCGCTGCCGCTGCCGCTGCCGCCCTCTCGCGGGGTCGCGGTCGTGGCCTGCATGGACGCCCGGCTCAACGTCTACGCCATCCTGGGCCTGGCCGACGGTGAGGCGCACGTGATCAGGAACGCGGGCGGCGTCGTGACCGAAGACGAGATCCGCTCGCTGGCCATCAGCCAGCGCTTGCTGGGTACCCGCGAGATCATCCTCATCCACCACACCGACTGCGGCATGCTCACGTTCACCGATGATGGGTTCAAGGCCGGCATCCTGCAGGAGACGGGCATCAAGCCGCCGTGGGCGGCCGAGGCCTTCGGCGACCCGGACGAGGACGTCCGCCAGTCCATCGCCCGGATCAAGGCCAGCCCGTTCGTCCCGCACACCGACGCCATCCGCGGCTTCGTGTTCGACGTAGCGACCGGCAAGCTCAACGAGGTCAGCTAGCCGTCATGAGCGCGGGGATTTCTCAGCGCGTCGCACTGAGAAATCCCCGCGTTAGTAAGCGGACCCGCCTGAGGCGCGGTCAGGATTCCGGGCTGTCGCCGCGACCCTGCTGCTCGGCCAGGAACCGCTCGAACTCGGCGCCGAGCTCCTCGGCCGTCGGCATGGGCTCGGACTCGTCGCCCAGCAGGCTCTCGCGGCCAGCGGTGAACGCGTCGTACTGCTGCTCCAGCGCCTCGACGACCTCGGTCACCTCGGCCGAGCCCTCGACCTGCCGGGCGATCTCCAGGTCCGTGCGGTGGGCCGCCTCCCGCAGCGAGTCGCTGGGCAGCATGAGCCCCGTGGCCCGCTGCACGGACTCCAGGAGCGTCACCCCCGCGGCCGGGTAGGCGGCCTGGGCCAGATAGTGCGGCACGTGGACGGCGAAGCCGACCGCGGCCCGCTCGTCCTGGCCGAGCCGGTACTCCAGCAGGGCAGCGGCGCTGCCGGGCACCTGCAGCTTGTCCACCAGCGGCCGGTAGCCCTCGATCAGGTCCGGCTGGGTCGCATGCGCCGTGACGCCCAGCTGCCGGGTATGCGGCACGCCCATCGGGATGCCGTGGAAGCCCACGGCCAGCCGGACCCGCAGGTCGGCGGTGAGCTGGCGTACCGCGCTGGTGAAGGCCTCCCACTCCCGGTCCGGCTCCAGGCCGTTGAGCAGCAGGAACGGCGTGCCCTCGGCGTCGTGCAGCAGGGACATCGTCAGCTCTGGGGTGTCGTAGTCCTCCCAGTGATCCTTGGCGAAGCTCATCACCGGGCGCCGCGACCGGTAATCGATCAGCGCGTCCACGTCGAACCGGGCCACTTCCTGATGGTCAAGCGAGGTCAGCAGGTGAGCAGCCAGCAGCCGCCCGGCGCTCCCGGCGTCGATGAAGCCGTCAAGGTAGTACAGCATCACGAGATCGCCGTCGGGCTCGGCCGCGGCGGGACTCACCTCGTACAGGTCCCCTGGATCGCGCCCCACGTCACAGCCTCTCTAGCCGCCGGTGTTCCTACAAGTCTTACCAACGTCAGGCGAGAACGATAAATTCGGGCCGCGAATCCGCCACTTCATGCCGGTCTGGGGCGGCGCTCCCGCATCAGCCCCGACTGCCGAGGGAGGCCCGGTACTCGCGCCACCGGGCCAGCGTGCGGGGGAGTTCGGCGGCGACGAAATCGAAGTACCGGACGCTCTCGGTGACCCGCTCGCCGGCCGGCGAGTCGCGGCCCAGCACGTCGATGCCGTCGCGCAGGACGGCCGTCCACCGGGCCATCCGCCGGTTGCTCATGCTCATCAGCTGCTCCCAGACATCGGGCGGCACGCTGTAGAACAGGCGCCGCGAGCCCGGCTCGCCCGCGCCGCTGGCCAGCCCGACCTGAGTGAGGTAACGCACCGCGCCGGAGACCGCCGCCGGGCTAACCCGGAGGATGGCCGCGAGATCCGCGGCGGCCAGCCGGTCCGAGTCCGCGGCCAGCAGCGCGACAAAGACCCGGGCGGGCATCCGCGGCACGCCGGACTCCGACAGGATTCCGGCGAACCGCTCGATGAACTGGGCGACCGCCGCCTCATCCCGCTCCTGCTCGCCCGCCGCGGCCGCCGCGGCCTGCGGAACGGACGCCGCATCCTCCGGTGAGCGGGCTGGGACGCGGCTGCTGCGGGGTGGCACGAGTTCGGCAGGCCCTTCGTTCAGTAAATTCATGATTTCGTAAATTTAGTATAGTCTCGGCCCATGATCCAGGCGATACTGCTCTCTGGCCTGCGCAAGTCCTACGGCAAGACAGTAGCGCTAGACGGGCTGGACCTGACGGTGACCGTCGGCGAGGTGCACGGGTTCCTGGGGCCGAATGGCGCGGGCAAGACCACCGCGATCCGCGTCCTGCTCGGCATGCTGCGCGCCGATGGCGGGATCGCACGGCTGCTGGGCGGCGATCCGTGGCGCGAGGCCGTCGCGCTGCACCGCAGGCTGGCCTATGTGCCCGGCGACGTCACGCTCTGGCCCAGCCTGACCGGCGGCGAGGTCATCGACTTGCTCGCCCGGCTGCGCGGCGGGCGGCCCTGGCAGGCGGGCGGCGCCGACCGGCGGGCGGCGCTGCTGGAGCGCTTCGACCTGGACCCGACCAAGAAGGCCCGCGCCTACTCCAAGGGCAACCGGCAGAAGGTCGCGCTGGTCGCGGCGCTGGCGTCCGACGCCGAGCTGCTGATCCTGGACGAGCCGACCTCGGGCCTTGATCCGCTGATGGAGGCGGCCTTCCGCGACAGCGTCGAGGAAGAACGCCAGCACGGTCGTACGATCCTGCTCTCCAGCCACATCTTGTCCGAGGTGGAAGCGCTCTGCGACCGGGTGACCCTGATCCGGGCCGGCCGGACGGTCGAGACCGGGACCCTGGCGCAGCTACGTCACCTCACCAGGACCTCGATCACCGCCGAGCTGGCCGGCCCGCCGGCCGGCCTGGACCGGCTGCCCGGCGTGCATCACCTGGTCGTCGACATGACGGCAGCCGCCCCGACCCCGACCCCGGCCAGCACGCCCTCGGCCAGCACGGCCCCGGCCAGCACGGCCCCGGCCAGCCGAGTGCGCTGCGAGGTGGACGCCGCCCAGCTGAACGAGGTGCTGCGGCGGCTGGTGGAGGCCGGCGTGCGGAGCCTGGTCAGCCGGCCGCCCACGCTCGAGGAGCTGTTCCTGCGCCAATACGGCCCCGCCGGCCCCGCCGACCAGACCGCCGGCCCCGGTGCCGCGGGGGAGGTGCCGGGGTGACCGGCGCTGGTCAGCTCGCCCGGCTGGCGATGCGCCGCGACCGGCTCATGCTGGTGGTCTGGGTCTACGCGCTCACCGCGATCGCCGCGAGCGGCGCCTACGCCCTGCGCGCCCTCTACCCGACGGCGGCCGGCCGGGCCCGCTTCATCGCGAGCGTGGTTTACAACCCCTCGCTGACCTTCCTGTACGGGCAGCTGCACGGCACGTCGGTCGGCGCCCTGACGGTCTGGCGGTACGGCGCCTTCGGCGCTATCGGGGCCGGGCTGATGAGCATCTTCCTGGTCATCCGCCACACCAGGGGCGACGAGGAGACCGGCCGCCTGGAACTGGTGGGCGCCGCCGCGGTGGCCCGGCCTGCGGCCTTGACGGCCGGGCTGCTGGTGGCCGTGGCCGCCAACGCGGCGGCGACGCTGCTGATCGGGGTCGCGCTGGCGTTTCTCGGCCTGCCGGCCGCCGGCTCGGCCGCGTTCGCGCTGAGCATCGGCGGCTGCGGCCTGGTCTTCATGGCCGTGGCGGCCGTGGCCGCCCAGGTGAGCGGGACGGCGCGGGGGGCCAGGGGGATCGCGATCGCCGTGCTGGGCGTCAGCTACCTGCTGCGCGCGGTCGGGGACTCGGGGGCCGCCAGCGGCCTGGCGTGGCTGTCCTGGCTGTCGCCGGACGGCTGGGTGGGCCAGGTCCGGGCGTTCGGCGGCGACCGCTGGTGGGTGCTCGCGCTGCCCGGGGCCGCCACCGCGGCGCTGGCCGGCCTGGCGTTCGCGCTGGCCGCCCGCCGGGATCTGGGCAGCGGGCTGATCCAGCCGCGGCCCGGCCCGGCGCGCGGCGGCGAACTGCTGCGCGGGCCGCTGGGACTGGCCTGGCGGCTGCAGCGTGGTTCGCTGGCTGGCTGGGCGTTCGGGTACCTGGCCGTCTTCGCGGCGTCGGGTGCGGCCGCGAAGGGCATCGGCGCGCTGCTGGGCAGCAGCGCTCAGCTTCGCCAGGCGTTCGAGCGACTAGGCGGCCAGGCGGCGATCACCAACGCCTATCTCGCCGCGGTCATGAGCCTGGCCGGCCTGGGGGCCGGCGCCTACGCGACCACGACGGTGCTGCGGCTGCGCTCCGAGGAGAGCGCGCAGCTGGCCGAGCCGCTGCTCGCCGCCCCGGTCGGCCGGATCAGGTGGGCGGCCAGCCATCTCGCGGTGGCGGTGGCGGGCACGGCCGTCGTCCTGGCCGCGGCCGGGCTGGGCGCCGGGCTGGGCGACGGGCTGCGGACGGGGAACGTGGCGACGGCACTGACATCCCTGCTCGGCGCGGCGCTCGCGCAGCTTCCGGCCGCGCTGGCGATCGCCGCGGTGGCGGTGCTGCTGTTCGGCGTGCTGCCCGGCTGGTGCGTGCCGGGCGGCTGGGCGGCGCTGGCGGTGGCGGTGCTCATCGGGCTGTTCGGCCCGGTGCTCCGCCTGGCGACCTGGGTGCTCGACATCTCCCCGTTCAGCCATGTGCCGCGGCTTCCGGGCGGCGCGGTGAGCGCTGCGCCGCTGGCCTGGCTGGCCGCGATCGCCGTGGCGCTGGCCGCGGCCGGGCTGGCCGGCCTGCGCCGCCGTGACCTCGCCTGAGGAACGTGACGCGCTGACAGCGCCGGCCGCTGGCGGACGCTGCGCGCGTTATCACGGGTGGATCGTCTGGTGCTCGGCCAGCATCGCGACGTACTGGGCGATTTTCCGAGCTCGGGTCTCGGGCCGCTTGACGCTGCCGATCCGGTACAAGATCGCGTACCTGTTGACGCTGCTGATCGTCGCGAAGAACTCGCGGGCCGCGTCGTTGGCGGCCAGCGCCGCCCGCAGGTCGTCGGGAACCTCGATGGCCCGCTGGCCGGCGTAGGCCGTCTCCCAGCGTCCGTCGGCCTTGGCCAGGTCGACCTCGCGGAGCCCCGGCGGCCGCATCCGGCCCGACTCGATCAGGGCCGCCGCCTTCTCGGCGTTGATCTTCGACCACCGGCCGCCCGGCCGGCGGGGGGTGAATCGCTGCAGCCAGAAGTCGTCGTCCAGGCGGCCCTTCTGCCCGTCGATCCAGCCGAAGCAGATCGCGATCTCCAGCGCCTCCTGGTAACTGACGGTCGCCTCGGCCGACCCTCGCTTCGCGATCTTGAGCCAGACTCCGGTCGCCTCGCCGGGCTGTCCCGCTAGCCACTTCTCCCAGTCGTCGGCGGACCCGAAGGCCAGGACAGGCAGGTCATCGCGAGGCACCAGGCCAGTCAACCACGGTGTCTCTCCCCACGGGGCGGACCGCTCGCGGGGGCCACCTTCCAGCCGTGCGCCTTGAGCAGGGCGGCGGCAGCCGGCCCGCCGGGGGCGGGTCAGCCCCGGGCCCGGGTCGGCTCCGGCCGCCTCGCCGCGGGGACGTTCGCCCAGAACCGGCTGGCCATTGCCGGCCTCGGGGTGGTCGCCCTCATCGCCCTGTTCTGCTTCGCCGGCCCGGTGCTCTACCACACCAACCAGGTCACCGTGCGGCTGAGTCTCGCCACCCTCCCGCCCGGCGCCGGGCACCACCTGGGCACCGACGCCTCCGGCTACGACGTCGTGGGCCAGCTCATGGAGGGCGGCCGGTCGTCGCTGGCCCTGGGCTTCGCCGTGGCCGTCGTCACCACCGTGATCGGCACCCTCTATGGCGCCATCGCCGGCCTGGTCGGCGGGATCGTCGACGCCGTGATGATGCGCGTCGTCGACACGTTCCTGGCCATCCCCGGCCTGGTGCTGCTGCTGATCCTGGTGAACCTGTTCACGCCGAACCTGTGGCTGATCATCTTGCTGCTGTCGCTGCTGTCGCTGCTGTCCTGGCTCGCGGTCGCGCGGCTGGTGCGGGGCGAGGTGCTGTCCCTGCGAACCAGGGAGTTCGTGCAGGCCGTCAAGATGATGGGCGGCAGTCGCCGACGGATCGTTATTCGTCATCTGGTGCCGAACGCTATCGGCGTCATCGTCGTGAACGCGACCTTCACCATCGCCGACGCCATCCTCACCCTGTCGGCGCTGAGCTTCCTCGGACTCGGGCTGCCGCCGCCGCACGCCGACTGGGGCAGCATGCTGGCCCGCGGGCTGAACTACCTGCTCGACGGCTACTGGTGGCTGGTGTACCCGCCCGCGGCCATCCTGATCGTCACCGTGGTGGCGTTCAACCTGATCGGCGACGCCATCCGGGACTCCCTGGACGTCCGACTGCAGCGACCGTAGCCGCGGGCATGGTTTCATCGAGTTATGCCAGGAGCGAGCGCTGACGACGCGGCACGGCGGGCGATCCCGCCGGCGCCGCCGGCGCACGGCACCTTCGTGGCGTGGCACCGAGGCTGCCGGTGCGAGGAGTGCGCGGCGGTGTATGCGGAGTTCGCGCGGGAACTGGCCCTGCGCGCGCTCGGCCGCTGGGACCGCGGAACGCCGGAGGGGCCGCGGCTGAGCGCGGACGACCGCGCCCACCTCGACCCGGCCGTCGGCGCGCGCGCATGCCCCCGCTGCGGAGCCCTGCAGTATCACCGCTGCCGCAACCTGCTCGTCCCGGCGCACTTCACCGCCACTCATCCCGAGCGGGCGTCGCGCCCGGAACGTTAGTTGCCGATCAGCAAGCAACGCGAGGCATACTGGCAGGTGATGAGCGGAACCGAGCTGACCTACCGGCGGCGGATGCTGATCCTCGCCATCTGCTGCATGAGCCTGCTGATCGTCAGCCTGGACGTGACGATCGTGAACGTCGCGCTGCCGTCGATCCAGCGCGAGCTGCACGCCCCCGTGTCGGGCCTGCAGTGGATCATCGACGCCTACACGCTGGTGCTGGCCAGTTTCCTGATGCTGTCGGGGTCGACCGCGGACCGGGTGGGGCGGCGCCGCGTCTTCCAGATCGGCCTGGTCGTGTTCACGCTCGGCTCGCTGCTGTGCAGCCTCGCGCCCGGCCTGGGCTGGCTGGTGGCGTTCCGGATGATCCAGGCGCTCGGCGGGTCGATGCTGAATC
>Ga0208220_1001023_pt1 | contig 11911 bp, 12 predicted proteins | sample NGESurdeep092012_9_FD_184484 | JGI IMG/M metagenome (GOLD analysis project Ga0208220, IMG submission 184484) | Arctic peat soil microbial communities from Barrow, Alaska - NGEE Surface sample F53-1 deep-092012 (SPAdes) | ecosystem: Environmental > Terrestrial > Soil > Wetlands > Peat ... | reverse complement strand
ACCCCGAAGAAGCGCGGTGAAACCTGCCTGCTCAAAGTGGCGGTCTCCAGTCAGCGCGTCCTTCAATCTATTTTCAGCCATCACAGCAAACGAAATGCAATCCGTGAGGGACCATTTTTTATCTGGGCGCTGGAAATAAAGATTCAGGCCGTGGCGAAACAGTTCATGGCTGGCCGGGACAATCTTCACTTGATCGTCATTCTCCAAAAGTTCAAACAACCTTTTGAAGTTGTGGCGCGTGGCGGGATCGGCCGTGGCATCCGCCACTCGGTCAACACCCATTCGGTTGTCATAATGTGAAGGGAAGAATTGCCGTAAAATCCCAGCGCCTCCTCATGCGCCGGATCACGCCGGTTCAGCACAGCCAGAAAATAAAACGTATCGGCGAATGCCATGTTCATCGCTTGGGTGCGCCGTGGATGTAATGATCGTGCTGCTCCGCCCAATCGGCTGGCATTTCAGGCATAGATTGGGCGATGGCGCGAAGTTTCTCCACCAGCGACCGGCGGTCTTCTTTGGATTCTATGGGTTCGACACGGACTTTTGTGCCATCAGCCCAGCCTGTTTCCGGAGGCAGCTTGACCACCCCGCCTTCAATTGTTCCGGTGCAACTCATGTTTCAGAAACTATCGCCATATCCAGCTTAACGCAATTTTTTTTCTTGAAATGAAAAAACCCCGCTCGTTTTACGGAGCGGGGTTAAAAAACCTAAAACAAAACCTGTGCGATTACGCCTTTTTGCGGCGGAACGCCATGAGCGAGGCCAGCCCCCCCAAACCGGCCAAGGCCAGTGTGGTGGGTTCCGGAACTGCAGCCACAGTGAATGCCGTAAGCGGAGTGGTTGCTGAACCATTATCAGGCATAAGACTCCCCACTGGAAGAAAATTAGAAGAGGTGCCAAGAACAGACAATACCACAACAGCAGACGAACCTCTGATAAGAGAACTCGCATAAGTTGCTCCGTTATAGGCTTCAACAATGAAGTCAGCCTGTCCTGACGTATAGCCTGGTATTGAAACTGAATTTGCAGTGGTTCCGAACAGTCCTGCACCATCAGTGCCTGGACTACCACCGTCAGATCCATAAAATGAAGTAAACGCTCCTAAATCAGTATATGTTACACCAAGATTGGCACCAAAAGAAACAAGAAGATCCGCAGTAAATTCAGATCCAACTGCCTCACCACCCAACAATGCAACACTGTTGGCGTATGTAACGGGAGATGTCGCTCCACCGCCATTATAGTTTGCAAAGACCACATTCCCTTGAGCTTGAGATTTATTCACCATTGCCACAGTTGCCACTACTCCTAATATTGAGGCTACTATTGTTCGTTTCATATTTTTATTTTGTTTGTTTGTTTTAGGTTTCTAAATTCCCGTCAATTTATTGCAAGCTTTGAACCCAATTTGTTGAAGCTGGCGAATTCACAAAAAAGGCTTGCCCCACGTTGATAGTGGCATTTGAACTCCAATTTCCAGCACCAAGTGTAGCTCTTGAAACTAGAGTGAAGCCATTTCCATTCCAAATTTGAAGCACTGTTCCTTTAGGTAGAACGCTTCCCAGATTTAGCGCGTCCGGACCTTGATCAACGGCATTAGTCAAAGTTCCGGAAATAGGAAGAAGGCTTCCAACAAATGCATATTTACCAGCTGTCAAAGCAAAAGTATTGGTTCCTGGGTATGTGCCTGGAAGCACACTTCCCACATAAGTGTTGGTAAAGTCTGAAGGAGTATTAATAAAGAATCCCACTCCCGGAGGAATGAAATTGGTGGCTGCACTGGCACTCCAAAGACCAGCACCAAGCGTAGCTCTTGAAACAAGATTATATCCAGCACCATTCCATATTTGAACCACTGTTCCTTTAGGAGCATTTGCCAAAACATTGGTTACATTATCAATTCCATCCAAATCAAGCGGATTAGCAACCGCTATGTAATGGCCTGCTGGCGATACGATATTCACATAACCAACAACGCCTGAATAGACCTGCGCTTGTGAGGAAATGACCGTGGCTGCGAGCGCGGCAGCGGCGATCAGTAGTGTTTTTGTTCTCATTTTTGTCTGTGTGTTTAGTGTTTTAATTGACCGTGTGTGACATAACTATCCCAGACTGGTCAAGGGGTGTCAAATGTTTTTTTAACTTTTTTTGAACATTTTTTTCAACGGGGGCATATTACCGAACAATCGCCATAAACGCCACTATTTTCAATAGTTTTTGAGGCTTTGGGCTGCGGGCTGGAAAACGGGGGTTTGGCGCGGAAATGTGACGTGGAAAATCTGCCACAGAGGCACAGAGGCGCAGAGAGGAACCGGGCAAATGCCTTTCAAATCTCTGTGTCTCGGCGTCTCTGTGGCAAAAATTACGACGCAGTGGCAAATCGCGGAGTTCGGAGTGCGGAGCGGCAATTGTAGCATCGAACGTGAGTTCGATCATTCTGAAAAGTCAGAGCGGACTCACGTCCGCTGTTACGACAATTTTCAGCGAATCGGGATTGGGATTGGAGGCGAGCTGGACGGCCGCCAATGTTTCTTCGAGCGGAAAGCGGTGCGTGATGAGCGGACGCACGTCGAGGCGTCGGGAGAAGACGAGGCGGGCGACTTCGACTTGCAATGTGAAATCGGACGAGTAGCTGCCGATCAAATCTTTTTCGTCCAGACAGATTGAAGCGAAGTCGAGGGTTGAGGGTCGAGAGTCGAGGGCAAGAAAATTTTCTCCTTTGGCTTTCGACTTTCGACTTTCGACTTTCGACTGATTGGCGCGTTTCGTGTGGGCGAACAACAATATCTGGCCGCCTCCGCGCACGAGCCGGAGAGCCTGCGTCACGGCGGCGTCGGAGGGGACGGCGATAATTGCCGCGTCGAGAGTCGGACGTCGAGGGTCGAGTGCCGGAAATTTCTTGCCCTCGACTCTCGTCCCTCGTCCCTCGACCAACGCCGTCCATTTCGCGCCGAATTTTTTTGCCAGTTTCAACCGCGATTCCAGCAAATCCGTGGCGAGGACGTTGATGCCGCGCAGTTGCAGGATTTTTGTGAACATCAAGCCAATCGGACCCTGCCCTGCGACAAGGACGTTGTCGCCGCGCAAAAGATTCAGGCGCTTGACGGCCTTCAAAACGGTGTTGACGGGTTCGAGCATCGCGCCTTCCTCGAAGGAATTTCGCGCGGGAATTTTCACGACGCCGGGCAGCACGAAATCCATGACGCGGACGTATTCGGCGTAGCCGCCCCCGGCAGGCTCGAATCCGGCGGTGATGCCGGTGCGCTTGTAGGTCTCGCATTGGGCAAACGCGCGGTGGCGGCAGAAATGGCATTTCAGGCACGGAACGTGATGGTGCAATGCGACACGGTCGCCGACTTTGAAACGGCTCGCGAGGACGCTCGCCCCATCTTTTTTTTCACCGCCGATTTTGACGATGGTTCCGGCGGTTTCGTGGCCGAAGATGCGCGGCGGCGGGACGGTGCCGTAATGGATTTTTTTTATGTCGGTGGGGCAGACGCCGCAGACGGCGACCTTGACGAGCAGTTCGTCCGCGCCGATGCGCGGGACGGGGACGGTTTCGAGGCGCAGGTCGTTGACGCCGCGATAAACGACGGCGCACATGGTTTCCGGGATGGCGGACACGCGGACATTTAGCCACAGATGAAACACGGATGAAACACGGATTTTTGGAAACAAATTTTTGCCACCGAGACACAGAGGCGCAGAGCAAAGCAATAATTAATTATCTCTGCGGCTCTGTGGCTCTGTGGCGATATATTCTTTGAACCACGGTTCGGGTTCGCAGGAAAATTCAATTTGTTTTCCGCGCCAGAGAAATTTTATCGAGCGGGCGTGGAGGGCTTGGTTTTCAAAAATCAATTTTTCCCGCTGCGCGCCGGTCAGACGGTTTTGCGCGAGCGCCAGATAACAATCCTCGTCGTCGCCGTAAAGTTTGTCGCCGACGATGGGATGGCCGACGTGCGCGAGGTGGATGCGGATTTGATGCTTGCGGCCGGTGCGGGGAACGATTCGGAGCAAAGAAAAACCCAGTTCGCCACGGCCTTCGTCCCCGGAATCTGAAAATTGAGGACGAGAATGAGGATGACGACGATTAAACCTCCGCTCGACGAAAAATTCCGTTTGCGATGGCGCGCCGTCGGGGCGAACGCAATCTTTAACCGCAACGACGCTGTGTTCGTCTTTGCCGAGCGGCGCGTCAATCAGTCCGTGTTCTTCGCGCACATGGCCGTGGACGATGGCGAGATATTCTTTTTCGACGGCGCGGCTTTCGAGGATTTTTCCGAGTTCGCCGGCGGTCCCGGAATTTTTTGCAATCAAAACGACGCCGCTGGTCTCACGGTCGAGGCGGTTGATCAAATGTGGCGTAGCAGCGAATGTGAGTTCGCTCCGGTTTTTTTCCAAATTCAAAGAATGAGCCGACTCACGCCGGCTGTTACAATTATTGAGATGCAGCCGCGCGCGCCCGATCAGGCTGGACATCTCGCCGTTCTTGGTCGGATGACAGACGAGTCCGGCGGGCTTGTTGATGACCAGCAGGTCGTCGTCTTCAAAAATGATTTCAAAAAGTTTTTCCAAGCACGGAAAAGGTTGCCACAGGGACGCGGTGCCGCGAAGAAAATTGTTTTGTTTCCGCCAGCTTGTCCGTCAGCCGGTTTTGGATTATGCTGCGCGGCGTGAAAGAAAAATGGAACAAGCTGCTGCCGGTATTGTTTGTCGTCGTGCTGGCGGTGTCGCGGATTCCGCATTTGCTGCCGCCGAATTTCAGCGCGATTTACGCCTTCGTATTTTGTGCTGGCGTCTATTTTCGCGGTTCGACGGCGTGGTGGCTGCCGCTGGGCGTCATGGCGACCACGGACATTTTGCTGAACATATTTTACTGGCACGTCGCGCCGTTCGGCCTTTATCTGCTGTTGAATTATGCGATTTACGTGGCGCTCATCGGACTGGGAAAATGGTTCGGCGCACGCGCCTCGTTTCTGAAGCTGCTTTCCGGAGGATTGCTCGGCGCGGTGGTTTTCTATCTGGTCACCAACATGCTGACGTGGTGGCAAGACCCGTTTTACGCAAAAACAATAGCCGGCTGGATCCAGGCCTTGACCACCGGGCATCCCGACTGGCATCCGACGACGTGGGAGCTTTTCCGCAACACGATTTTGAGCACGGGAATTTTCACCGCGCTGTTCGCTGGCGCGGCGAAACTGACCGTGCCCGCCGAATCACCCGCTGAAAAAAAAGCCGGAGTCCGAGACGAAGAAGCTGAACCGGAAGAAACGCCGGAGGAAGCGAAGGCATGAACATCTGCGGGTTGAAAGTTGAATGTCACCAGTTCAACGCAACCGGCAACCTGCAACATGAAGCTTGGCATCATTTCTGACACGCACGGTTTTCTCGACCCGAAAGTTCACGGTTTTTTTTCGGACGTGGAACATATTTTGCACGCGGGCGACATCGGCTTCTCCTCGATCATTTTGGAACTGGAACAAATCGCGCCCATCACCGCCGTTTTGGGAAACAACGATTCCGGCCTGCACTTCAAGGAAACTGAAGTTGTTGAACTCGCAAACAGGAAATTTCTCATCCATCACATTGTTTATCCGCCCGCGCCGTCAGACAAGTTGAAAGCGCGGATCGCGCGCGAGCGGCCGGACTCGGTCATTTTCGGCCACACTCACAAACGGTTTTGCGAGACGATTGGCGGGATTTTGTTTTTGAATCCGGGCTATTCGGGCAAGCCGAAATTTGGCATCGAACGCAGCGTCGCGATTTTGCATTGCGATGAGAAGGAAATCCGCGCGGAGTTTTTGGCACTCTAATTGTTGCCACAGAGGCACAGAGACGCAGAGAAAAAATGAAATTAACTCTGTGCCTCAGTGTCTCTGTGGCCAATTAATTTTTCCACTGCCGCGTGAATTTCCTCCGTAGTCGAACTGGGCGGCAGTGGATTTCCGAAGTGCACGGTGACGGGATAAAACACGCGGTGCGGCCATTTCCAGAAAAATTTTCCGCGCTCGTAGCTGAAAATGCTGCCCCACACGCCGACGAGCGCCACCGGCACGATTGGGGCGTCCACGTTTTTCATGATGCGCTCGGAGCCGTGCTGAAATTCGTCCAGTTCGCCGGAACGGGTGATTTTTCCCTCGGCAAAAATGCAGACGACTTCGCCGGCGCGGATTGCGTCGCTGGCGGTCTGCAAAGATTTTAACAATTCGCGCGGGCCTAAATTTGAAGCAATTGGAATCAGGCCGAGAATTCCGCCGAACGGCTTGATCCACCACAGTTCGTAATAACGTTTGTCCATGATGAAATGAATTTTCCGGTCGGTCGAGGCCATGAGCAGCGGCGCATCCACGAACGAAACGTGGTTGCAGACGAACAGCGCGCCGCCTTTTTCCGGGATGTTGTCGCGACCGACGAGGCGGATGCGGTAAATTGTTTTTGTCGCCAGCCACAAAATCAGCCGGATGAGCGAATCGGGCATGAGCGTGACGCAGTAAATGGTTCCCGCCAGCGACAGTCCCGCGCCGGCGAGAAACATTTGCGGCGGTTTCAAATGCAGGCCGGCTGCAAGCAAGTAATAAACTCCTGAAGCCAGAAAAACACCGATCCAAAACAGCAGCGCGGATGCGGCAATGACACCGCCTTTTTTGCGCGCATCCGGGCGATGCTGAATGATGGCATTGAGCGGCACATTGTAAAACCCGCCAAAAAATCCGAGCAGGCCGAGATTCCACAAGACCCCGGTGAAAGTTAATTCCAATCGCGAAAGCAAGGCTGCAAAAACGGTCAGCCCGGTCAGTCCGAGCGGAACGAGGCCGTATTCAATTTTTCCGCCGGACAAAAATCCGGCGGCAACGCTGCCGATGCCGATGCCCAGCGCAAGCGCGGCTTGCAGCCAGCCGATATGCGTGTCGTCCAAATTCAAAACGTCTTTGCCGTAAAAAAGAATCGTTGGTTGCAGCAGCGCGCCCAGAAATCCCAGAAATGCACCGCCAATCGCGCCGAGAAATAAAACGCGGTCGGCGTGTATGGCTTTGAACTGCGAGAAAAAATCGCCGAGAAAATTTATACGGAATTTTTTGTGCGGGTCGGCGGCGGGAAGACGTGTGACACGGAGGCAAAGGGACAATCCAATGAGAGCCAGCGTGATGAGGATCACGCCGGAGTAAATCTGTTTTTTGCCGAAAATGTCCGCAAGCGTTCCGGCAAAAATGGTTCCAGTGATGATGGCCGAATACGTTCCGAGTCCAAAAATGCCGTTGCCCCACGATAATTTTTTCTCCGGCAACAATTCCGGCAACATTCCGTATTTTGTCGGCCCGAAAATCGCGCTGTGCGTGCTCATCAAAAAAATCGCCGAGAGCATCAGCGGAAAATTGTCGAGCCACAACCCAAGCGATGCCACCGACATGATGCCGAGTTCGGCGCATTTAATCACGATGGCGACGTTGCGCTTGCTGAAACGGTCGGCGAAAAATCCGCCGGTCATGGAAAACAAAATGAAGGGCAACGCGAAAATTGCGCCGACCAGCGGAACAAGGCTGTCGCGTTTTTCCTGCGATAGAACGGTGCCGATGATCAAAAATTTAACGAGCCACTGAAGGACATTGTCGCTGAAGGCGTTTTGGAACTCGACGACAAACATGAGCCAGAAGCTGCGAAGTCTGGTCGCGGCTGGCAAAGCGTCGTGGTTTGTTTCCGTCACGCCGATAGGTTAGGCGATTGCGCGGAGGAATTGAATTGAAAAAACTTTCCGCGCCTGTTCGCCCGCCCGAAATGCCGGCTGGCGGCGCCGCCCGATTGTTTGAATTGCTGCTTGCAATATATTTTTAGAGCGGTATAAAAAGCGCAAATGGATTTGCCGTTCCTGAAAAGTTCATCAAGGAAAAAGCGGAGCCAGATAATGGCGGTTGACCTGGGCAGCCGCACGACCAAGGCCGTCCTGCTGGAACGGCGCGGGGAGCTTCTGGCCTTGTCGCGCTACGCGATGGTGGACGCGCCGATTTACGAAAAAAAAATGTCCATTGAACTGCTCTCCGGCCATTTGCGCTCGGTGGCGGAGGCGCTGGGCAACCCGACGAAGATGGTGACGCTGGCCATCGGCCTTGATGACGCGGTGGTGAGGCAGGTGGAACTGCCGCAAATTCCGGTGAACGAAATGCGGATGGTGTTGAAAAATAATTCCAAGGCCTATATGCAGCAGGATTTGCCGAATTATATTTTTGATTGTTACATTTTCCCGCCGAGACAGGAAAACGGCAAGGCTGTCGAGGCAATCAAATCCGCCGGCACCGTGCCGAAGCTGAAGGTGCTTGCGACGGGGGCCAAGCAGTCTGTGTTGAACGATTTTCAAATGGCCATCAAAAATGCGGGGCTGACGCCCGATTGCATCGTGCCAGGATTGATCGGCCCGGCGAACGCCTTTGAACTGGCGCTGCCACAGGTGTTCGCCAATGAGTCGGTTGCGCTGGTGGACATCGGCTTCAAACAGACTTCGATTTGCATCTTGGACAGGGGCGAACTGGTCTTGAGCCGCGTGGTTGGAATCGGCGGCGACAAATTGACGACGGGGCTGGCCGAGGCGATGAAGGTCACTTACGCCGAGGCCGAGGGCGCAAAAGTGGGAATGGCGCCGGACGCCAGGTTTGCAATTGAAGCGCAAGTCATGCCGCTGGGCCGCGAATTGCGCGCGTCGCTGGATTTCTTCGAGCATCAGCAGGATCGTCCGGTTTCCCAAGTTTATGTCAGCGGCGGGACGGCGCGATCAGAGATGATTTTGCAGATGCTGCACGGCGAGATGATCGTGGAATGCAAGACGTGGAATCCCACGGGATTCCTGCAAATGGCGTTGCCGGGGCAGCAGGCGGTGGAGATTGACCATGTCGGGCCGCAATTGACCGTAGCTGTTGGCTCCGCGCTCGCGGCCTATTAGCTGAATTCAGATTTTTATGCCCATTCACATCAACCTGCTTGCAGAAGCCCAGGCGGCGGAAGATTTGCGACGGCGCGACCCGGTCAAGCGCGCCACTTTTCTAGGATTAGCCTTGGTTGTGCTCATGTTGTTTTGGGGTGTCATGGGGCAGATCAATCTCTCGCTGGCAAACCAACGTCTCGTGGGGGTGAACACGGCGATTGAGGCTCATAACAAGGAGTATACAAACGTGGTGGCCCAACTAAATCAAATCTCCGTGGCTAAATTCAAAATTGCCTCCCTTCAAAAACTGCAGTCCGCCCGTTTTCTACAGGGCAATCTGCTCAACGCGCTTCAACATATCACGGTGAGCGGGGTGCAATTGACCCGGATGCGGGTGGAACAGAAGTATCTCGAAACGCCAGGAACCGATCCCAAAATGGGTCCCGATGGCGTGTCCCCGGGCACTCCCGGTAAGAGCAGGGAAACGATTGTCTTGTTCCTCGAAGCGCGCGATAACAGTCCGAATCCCGGCGACCAGGTCAACAATTTCAAGCAGGCCATCGCCGAGCAGCCCTATTTCAAAGCCATGCTGGACAAAACGAACAGTGTGGAGCTGGTCGGCTTGCCGTCGCCTCAAACCGGTCCTGATGGCAAACAGTTCGCCACTTTCACGGTGGTGTGCCATTTCCCCGAACACATCCGATGAACAAACTGCCCAAAAAAAAGCGCGATCATCTCATCCTTGTGGTGCTGATCATAGCCAGTGTGCTGGCACTGATCTACTTTGGCTGGATTTCTTCCCAAGGTGGCAATATGTCCAGAATTAAAAGTGACACACTGGCAGCCCAGGACAAACTTCAGAAGATTGAAGATACCATAAAAAAAACCGCCGACGTGAGCCTGAAATTGGCTGAGATCAACGACGATCTGAAACAATCCGCGACGGACATGGCATCCGGCGATACTTTCGCCTGGACTTACGACACGATACGGCATTTCAAAACTCCTTTCAAAGTGGATCCCACAGCCGGCCCGCCGACGACGGAAGATGTGGACCTGCTGGCAAATTTCCCGTATAAGCAGCTCAAATTCACAATCACCGGCACGGCTTATTATCACGATCTGGGTGATTTCATCGCCCACTTTGAAAATAATTTTCCTCACATCCGGATGGTCAATCTCGCCCTTGAACCAGCCGGAGGAGCCGGCGACGACAGCGAAAAACTTTCATACAGGATGGACATCATCGCCCTGATAAAGCCCAACGACGCCGCAAAATGAAATCATTTGCAATTATATTGATAGGCCTGACGGCGTCGTTGTTGCTGGCGGGCATTGCCGGTTTGCCATCGCCGGCGCACGCCGAGAATGTCCCTTCCGCCGACGTGACCGACACGAATGTGGTTCAGTCCGTATTTGTCCTTCCGAACAATCCGAACGAAGGCCGGGATCCGTTCTTTCCAAATTCCATGCGTCCATATCAGGGACGGCCTCAACCCGGCGGTGCGGACGTTCAACTTTCAGACATCAAGCTCGATGGCATTTCCCGCGCAGGAGACCATGTCTTTGTGATCATCAACAACGTGACGTTTGGCGTCGGGGATGAAGCGGATGTCAAGATCGCAAACGGCAAGAAGATTCACGTTGTCTGCAAACAAATCGAAGGCGAATCTGCGGTGGTCGAAGCCGGCGGGCAGATTCTTACATTGACTTTATCCAACCCATGAGACCGACATTTTCAACCTCCAAAAGTGCGTCGCACGGCACCATTTCCGGCCGGAGAAAAGTCTGGCGGCGAGTGACCGGCATGCTTGAAAAAAAAGGTTTGGCATTTGCATATTTTTCAACTATCCTCGCCAAAGGGGAAGCAATCGGAGTAATACCATGAATAAAATCAAAATGTTTGCCACTGTCCTGCTTGCCGGGCTTGTCCTGCATCAGAATGTTTTATCCCAACCCGGTGCCACAGAAACAAACCAGCCACCAGCCACCGGCCCCGCAACCAACAACGACGTCTATGCCGCCATGGTCAGCAACGTGATGACGTTGTCCACCGACACGGTCGCCGCAACAACCGTTGTCACTAATCAAACTGTCGCCACCGCTGTCAGCAACGAACCTTCCACAGACACTGCGGTCAGCAACCCGCCGATGCCGTCCGCTGCCAGCAATGAACCCTCTCTTGGCGCGTCCCCCAGCAATGTGATGGCAACCCCCGTTGCCAGCAATGAAATGGCAGCGGCTGAAGACACAAATATGGCGGTGGACACCGAAACCGACACCAATAGCACTACCGCCGTGACGACCGACACCAACCAGACTGCGGCTGCTGAAGTCAACACCATTCGATTTCAGGACATTCCCATCACATCCGTAATTGAAAACCTGGCCCGACAGGCCGGCATCAATTACCTCATGGATCCAAAAATCGGCTATGGGCAGCCCGACCAAAACGGAACTATCAAACCCGAACCATCGCTCTCACTCCGTTGGGAAAACATCACGCCGGAACAGGCACTCCTCGCTGTGCTGGACAACTACGGCCTTCAACTCATAGTGGATCCCAAGACAAAAATAGCCAAGATTACCATCAAGGATCCCACTGCCCCGCTCCCGTTGAGCACTCATGTTTATCAACTCGCGTATGCCAGCGTCTCCAACATGGTTGTCAATATTGAAACCGCCTTGACCGACCATCGCAGCAAAGTGGTGCCGGACGAACGCACCAGCGAGTTGATCGTTGTCGCCACGGACAAAGAGCAGACGGATGTGGCGGCGCTCATCGTGAAGCTCGACAAGCCGACCCGCCAGGTTTTGATTGAAACCCGTCTGATTGAAATCTCAAGCAATCCCAGCACAAGCAAGGGCGTTGATTGGACAGGCACGTTGCAGGCGCAAAACATTTCCTTCGGGAACGGCGTATTGAATGCAGGCGGATCCTCGGCGTCAGCAACCACCATTGGCGGCGGGCCTGTGACCACCACCACGACAACGCC
>Ga0208220_1001022_pt1 | contig 11918 bp, 11 predicted proteins | sample NGESurdeep092012_9_FD_184484 | JGI IMG/M metagenome (GOLD analysis project Ga0208220, IMG submission 184484) | Arctic peat soil microbial communities from Barrow, Alaska - NGEE Surface sample F53-1 deep-092012 (SPAdes) | ecosystem: Environmental > Terrestrial > Soil > Wetlands > Peat ... | reverse complement strand
GACAATCTGACCAAGGGCGCGTCCGGCCAGGCGGTGCAGAACATGAATGTGATGCTCGGCTTCCCGGAGACCATGGGGCTGGAGCAAGTTGCGCTGTTTCCGTGATGGGGGGACCCGAACTATGTTTCGGCGTTATGACGGCGAACGCTATGGCGCCATTGCAACAGTCTGTCGTCCGCCGTTACCAACATTGCGTCGTGTACGACGGCCGTCGCGGCGATGAATCTATCGGCAGGGTCGGCGTGGAGACCCTCAAGCTCGCCGGCAAGAATAGCAATTTCGCCGGTGAGCGGCAATTCGATAGCGCCCGCGCCTAAAATTTGCCGGCGCATTTCCTTTGCAGTATCGGGCGGACGCAACCGGCGCTTAGTAATAAGTAAGGCTATTTCCCAGAAGCTAACCGCGCTGATCGCAAGCTCTTTTTCTGCTGCAGCTTGCTGAGTGAGCCGTCGGCTTCGCTTTCCTAATGAATCACTGCCAAGTGTAAGCCACAGGGCAACATGAGTGTCCAGTAAGATCACTTAAGCGCTTCCCACTCCACATCGATCGGCGAAATGATGTCGCCCAGAATTTCCATGCGTCCCTTGAATAGCCCGAACAGGCTACGGGTCGCCGGTCGGTGCGGCACAACTTCTGCCACCGGCTTGCCTTTCTTCGTTATGACAAGATGGTCGCCTGTCCGTTCGACCTCATCGAGCAAGGCTAGGCACTTGGCCTTGAATTCGGAGGCTTTGATAACGCGTGACATCGCAAGGACCTTATGACCATGGTCAATGACCATAGTCATATAGCAAAATTAGAGTGTTGCCGCAATCGCGGTGCCTGGGACCTCAGTCACGGACCTTCACGTAACTCCCCGGCGCATCCTCGATCGGCTTGAGCGCGCCGTCGCCCGGAATCCGCGCCGGAACCTCGGTCGGGCTTTGCCGCGTGATCCACAAGAGCCAATCGGGCCACCACGAGCCGGGATACTCCTTGGCCTTGGCGAACCAGCCTTCGATGTCGGCGTTCCGCGGCTTCGGCCCGGTCCAATATTGATATTTCTTCTTCCCCGGCGGGTTGATCACGCCGGCGATGTGGCCGGAGCCGGAGACGACGAACTTCACGTCGCCGCCGAAGAATTTTGAGCCGAGCATCACCGATTTCGCCGGCGCGATATGATCTTCGCGTGTTGCCAGATTATAGATCGGCACCTTGATCGCTTTGAGATCGATCGGCGTATTGCCGAGGATCATCTTGCCCTTCGACAGCGTGTTGTCGAGATAGCAATTACGCAAGTAAAACGAATGATTGGCGGCCGGCAGGCGGGTGGCGTCGGAGTTCCAGTACAACAGATCGAACGGAAACGGCGCTTTGCCTTTCAGGTAGTTGTTGATCACGTAAGGCCAGATCAGGTCGTTCGAGCGCAGCATATTGAACACGCCGGCCATCGCGCCGGCTTCGAGATAGCCGCGTTCGGCCATCTTCTGTTCGAGCGCCTCGACCTGCTCCTCGTCGACAAAGACCTTAAGGTCGCCGCCATAGGTAAAATCGACCTGGGCGGCGAATAAGGTCGCTGAAACGACGCGCTCGTCGTGCCAGGCCGCCATGGCCGCCAGCGTGACCGTGAGCAATGTGCCGCCGACGCAATAGCCGATGGCGTGCACTTTGTCCTCGCCGGTCGCGTCTTTGATCGCATCGAGCGCGGCGATCGGCCCTAGCCGCACATAGTCTTCAAAAGTTTTCTTGGCCAGTTGTGCGTCCGGATTGACCCACGAGATGCAGAACACGGTCAGGCCCTGATCGACGCACCATTTGATGAAGGATTTTTCCGGCGTCAGATCGAGCACGTAGTACTTGTTGATCCAGGGCGGCACGATCAACAGCGGCCGTTTGAGCACGGTCTCGGTCGTCGGCGAAAATTGGATGAGCTGCATCAGTTCGTTCTGGAAGATCACCTTGCCGGGCGTGACCGCGAGGTTGCGTCCGACTTCGAACATCGAGGCGTCGGACTGCCGGATTTTCAGTTCGCCGCCGCCGGCCGTGATATCCTCGGCGAGCATGTGCATGCCGCGCACCAGATTGTCGGCATTTGACAGCAGCGTCTCGCGCAACAGTTCGGGATTGGTCAGGACGAAATTCGTCGGCGACAGCGCATTGGTGATTTGCCGTACGTAGAATTCGGCCTTCTGCCTGGTGTGCGGATCGACGTCGGCGGCGTCCTTCACGAACGTGTCGGCCCAGCCGGCGGTGACGAGATAGGCCTGCTTGAGGAAATCGAAGAATTGGTTTTGCGTCCATTCCGGGTCGGTGAAGCGCTTGTCGCCGGCGGCGGGCGTGACGACGGGGGAGCTGTCTTGGCCGGCCAGACGCTGCGCCGTGGATGCCCACAGATCGAGATAGGCTTTGCCGAGCCTGTTCTGCAGTTCGGCGGCGCGCTGCGGATCGGCCAGCCAATATTCCGCGATCTGGCCGAGCGTCTTGACGACTTCGCTTATTTCCTCGGCGAGTTCGCCATTGCCGCGGCCTTCCTCGCGCGGCTTGAGATAGGCCGCGAGCGCACGGCCGCCTTCCTCGACGAGCCGCGCCACGTTGCGTGAAAACGCCTCGACGTCGAGCGGCCCGACCTTGGTCGGACCGGGCTGGGAAGCTTGCTTTGCCGATTCCGGCTTGATCGGTTCTTGTTTCCCCGGTTCTTGACTGCCAGGTTCTTGCGATGGAGCCCGCACGAGCGTTCCTCAGTGGTCGAAGGACGCGGTCAAGCCGATCCTTGCGCGAGAAATTGCCTTGCGCCAGAAATGGCCTTCCGCGGACCAGCGCACAAGCCGCTTATTTGAGCGGCGTTCCTGCATCTTGGGAGAGCGCGCAACCGGCGTCCTTGTTTCGACATATTAGCATTTTATCTTGACGGCTTGCGTGATCTCTGAGTTGATCGCCGTAAATTATTGGGTTCATACGTTTTTCTTACGCAACATGGGGCGGCGAGACCGAAAACCGGTCGCTTCGCCAGGGGATATCGGAGCCAAGTGTGCCGCGCCGCCGGAGTGAGTCGATGCGTCTGTTTGCGGGCGTAGTGATCGCTGCCGCGGCCGCTTTCGGCATGTCCGGCTGTTCGCCCGGCGCCGATTATCCGTCGATTTTCCCGGCGATCCACGACATGCCGCCGCCGCGCGCCGACACGCCGCTCGATCAGGTTCAGGTGCAACAGGCGACCGAAGATCTTATCACTGAGCGCAATCATTTGACCGCCGAAGCGCAGAGTCCCGGGCAGAAAGCTGCGGCCGATCCAGCAACTGTCGGCGCAAATCCTCCGGCGGCAAAGAAAAAGGCCCTCGCGGCCAGCACCGCCCAGGGCGCTCCGGCCGGCAGCACACTGACCGCCGGTACCGAAACCAAGTGATCGGAGTGGGTTTCTAGTGTAGTATTTCCCTGAGACGACGCGCCGGGGTTTCCATGGAAGAGTTTTATCGTATCCGCCGACTGCCGCCCTATGTGTTCGAGCAGGTCAACCGCGCTAAGGCGGCGGCCCGCAACGGCGGCGCCGACATTATCGATCTCGGCATGGGCAATCCCGACTTGCCGGCGCCTGCGCATGTCGTCGACAAGCTCAAAGAGGTTATCGGCAAGTCGCGCACCGACCGCTATTCCGCGTCGCGGGGAATACCGGGGCTGCGCCGCGCGCAAGCGGCTTATTATGCACGCCGCTTCGGCGTGAAGCTCAATCCGGAAACCCAGGTCATAACCACCCTTGGGTCGAAGGAGGGGTTTGCCAATGTTGCCCAGGCGATTACCGCGCCGGGCGACATCATCATCGTTCCCAATCCGACTTATCCGATCCATGTCTTCGGCTTCCTGATGGCCGGCGGCGCCATCCGCTCGGTGCCGGTGGAAGCCAATGATGCGTTCTTCGGGGCGCTCGAACGCGCGGTGCTGCATTCGATTCCGAAGCCCATCGCCGTCGTCACCTGTTACCCGTCGAATCCGACTGCCTGCGTCGCCAGCCTCGATTTCTATCGTGAACTCGTGGCGTTTGCGAAAAAGCACTCGCTCTTGTTGCTGTCCGACCTTGCCTATGCCGAAGTCTATTTCGACAACAATCCGCCGCCCTCCTTGTTGCAGGTTCCGGGCGCCATGGATGTCGCCGTCGAATTCACCTCGATGTCCAAGACCTATTCGATGCCCGGCTGGCGCATCGGCTTTGCGGTGGGCAATGAACGCATCATCGCGGCGCTCGGGCGGGTCAAATCCTATCTCGATTACGGCGCCTTTACGCCGGTTCAAGTCGCGGCGACGGCGGCGCTCAACGGCCCCGACGACTGCATTGCCGAAATGCGCACGACCTATCGGCGCCGGCGCGACGCGCTGGTGGATTCGTTCGGCAGAGCCGGCTGGAAAGTGCCGCCGCCGCAAGCGTCGATGTTCGCCTGGGCGCCGATCCCCGAGCCGTTCCGGACGCTCGGGAGCGTGGAATTTTCCACGCTCCTGGTCGAGAAAGCCGCTGTGGCGGTGTCGCCCGGTGAAGGCTTCGGCGAGCACGGCGAGGGCCACGTGCGCATCGCGCTGGTTGAGAACGAGCAGCGCATCCGCCAGGCCGCGCGCAATATCCGGCGCTTTCTTGAAACAGGCCCGGAAATGCTGCACAACGTGGTACCGCTCGCGACGCGACGTTAGTCGCGGATTCTTCCGCAAGGTTGCGCTCCACTTAATCTTGGCTCCACATAGAGTTGGCGATGTTTTATGGCTGAGCCGCTGAAGGTCGGTCTTGCCGGGCTGGGCACCGTTGGCAGCGCGGTCGTGCAACTCCTCGACCAGGGACGCGAGAAGCTGATCGCGCGCTGCGGCCGCCCGATCGAGGTCGTCGCGATCAGCGCCCGGTCGCGCGCCAAGAAGCGCGGCTTCGATCACAAGAAATTCCGCTGGGCCGGCGATCCCGTGGCGCTGGCCCGCGACCCGTCGATCGACGTGCTGGTCGAAGTCATCGGCGGGGCCGGCGATCCGGCCAAAGCGGCCGTCGAAACCGCGCTTGAGGCCGGCAAGCCGGTGGTGACCGCCAACAAGGCGCTGCTTGCCAGTCATGGCCAAAGGCTCGCCGCCATGGCCGAGCGACACCGCGTCGCGCTCAATTTCGAGGCCTCGGTCGCCGGCGGCATTCCGATCGTCAAGACGTTGCGCGAAGGATTAAACGGCGCATCGTTCACGCGCATCTACGGCATCCTCAACGGCACCTGTAATTACATGCTCACCCGCATGGAGCAGGATCGGCTCAGCTTCGAGACGTGCCTGCGCGACGCGCAGCAACTCGGTTACGCCGAGGCCGATCCGACTTTTGACATCGAAGGCCAGGACACCGCGCAAAAGCTCGCGATTCTGGCAAGCCTCGCGTTCGGCACCAAGATCGATCTCGGCGCGATCTATGTCGAAGGCATCTCATCGATCACGCTCGCCGATCTCGACGCCGCGAGCGAGCTTGGCTACCGGGTCAAGCTGTTGGGCGTGGCGGTGAAAACCGACCAGGGCATCGAGCAACGCGTGCATCCGACCATGGTGCCGAAGGACAGCGCCATCGCTCAGGTCATGGGTGTCACCAACGCGGTCACAATGGACGCCGTAGGCCTTGCGCCCATCACGCTGGTCGGTCCGGGAGCCGGCGGCGCGGCGACAGCCTCGGCCATCGTCTCGGACCTTGCCGATATTGCGCGCAGCGTGCGTACGCCGCCGTTCGGCCGTCCGACGGCGCGCATGACCGCGATCCGCAAGGCGCCGATGCAGCACCACGAAGGCGGCTACTACATCCGGATGCTGGCGCGCGACCGGCCGGGCACCGCGGCAACTATTGCGCGGCGCCTGGCGCAACAAAAGATTTCGCTTGAATCGATCGTGCAGCGTCACGCCGCCGGATCGCGCGGCGCCGCGGCGCCTGGACGTTCCGGCGAGGCGGTGCCCGTGATCATGATTACATATGCCACCAGCGAGGATGCCGTACGCAAAGCGCTTGCGGCGGTCCGCCGCGACCGGGTGGTGACCGGACGCCCGCAGGTCATCAGGATCGAGAAGAACTAAAACACTGCCGGATTAGTCGTGGAGTTCACCCGGCCCAATCCGATCGCCCAATTCAGTCGTAATGGAGATTGCGCTCATGGCTTCGAAGTCCGCCCCGTCGCACCAGGCCATTGAGCGTGTTCTGTCGCTCGAAATCGTCCGCGTGACCGAGCGCGCGGCAGTTGCCGCGGCGCGGTTGCGCGGCCGCGGCGCCGAGAAGAAATCCGATCAGGCCGCGGTCGATGCGATGCGGCGCGAATTGAGCACGCTGCCGATCGACGGCACCGTCGTCATCGGTGAGGGCGAGATGGACGAGGCGCCGATGCTGTTCATCGGCGAGAAAGTCGGCACCAGGAACGGCCCCAAGGTCGACATCGCCGTCGATCCGCTGGAAGGCACTACGCTGTGTGCCAAGAACATGCCCGGCGCCATTGCCACGCTGGCGATGGCCGAGCACGGCACGCTGTTGCACGCCGGCGATATCTACATGGACAAGATCGCGATCGGCCCGGGCTATCCAAAGGGCGTCGTCGACCTCGACGCGCCGGCCGATGAAAACATTCGTAATCTGGCCAAGGCCAAAGGCGTCAAGCCCGAGGCGATCACCGCGATGATCCTCGACCGTCCGCGCCACGCCGACATCATCAACGCGGTGCGCAAAGCGGGCGGAGCGGTGAGCCTGATCAGCGACGGCGACGTTGCCGGTGTCATCCACACCGCCGATGCGGGAAAAACCGGCATCGACATTTATCTCGGCATCGGCGGCGCGCCGGAGGGCGTGCTGGCGGCGGCGGCGTTACGCTGCATCGGCGGCCAGATGCAAACCCGCCTCATCATCGACACCGAGGAGAAACGCGAGCGCGCCGCCAAAATGGGCATCAAGGATCCGCGCAAGAAATACCTGATCGAGGATATGGTGAAGGGCGATTGTCTGTTCGCGGCGACCGGCGTCACCGACGGCCCCATGCTGCGCGGTGTGCGGTTCGGCAACGACGTGATCGAAACCGAGACCGTGGTGATGCGCTCGGCGACCGGCACCGTCCGCTGGATCAGGGCCGAGCACCGAAAGCGCAAGAAATTCGAGTAATCTGCGTTCGCTCCCGCAAAAAGACGGACAGTCTTTGCGGCTCAATTCATTCTACAATCGCGCCGATGGCTGAGAACCGTCTTTTCCTTGGCGTCGAAAACTCGGCGACCGGGCGTGCTTGGCGCGACCGGCTCGACGAGCGCGGTGCCGCGCGCGCGCTCACCATCGCGCAGCGCCATGATCTTCCCGAACTCTTGGCGCGTATTCTCGCCGGGCGCAACGTCGAGCCCGATGCGGTGGAGGCGTTTCTCGATCCGACGATCAAGCAATTGATGCCCGACCCGAATGTACTTACCGCCATGACGGTCGCGGCGGAGCGGATCGCCGACGCGGTCAGTCGCCGCGAGAGCGTCGCCATTTTCGGCGATTATGACGTCGACGGCGCAACGTCGTCGGCGCTGCTGGCGCGTTTCCTGCGCCAAGGCGGGATCGAACCGATCGTCCACATTCCGGATCGGCTGTTCGAAGGCTATGGCCCGAATGTCGAAGCGGTGCGCGCGCTCGCGGCGCGCGGCGCAACGCTCCTGGTCTGCGTCGATTGCGGCACGACCAGCATCGAGCCGCTTGAGGAAGCGAAAAAGCTCGGTGTCGATGTCGTCGTTATCGATCACCATCAAGCGGACGAGGTATTGCCGCCTGCGGTCGCCATCGTCAATCCGAACCGGCGTGATGATCTGTCGGGTTTGGGCCATCTCGCCGCGGTCGGGCTCGTCTTCATGACCGTGGTGGCGATCAATCGGGTGCTGCGCGAGCGGGGTTTTTGGACCACGGCACGGCCCGAGCCGGATCTGCTGGCGTTCCTCGACGATGTCGCGCTCGGCACCGTCGCCGACGTGGTGCCGCTGATCGGGCTCAACCGCGCCTTCGTCGCCAAGGGCCTGATCGCGCTGCGCCGCCGCGAGCGGGCAGGCCATGTCAGTCTGATGGATGTCGCGCGGCTTTCCGGTCCGCCCGAGGCGTGGCATCTCGGCTTTTTGCTTGGCCCGCGGATCAATGCCGGCGGCCGCATCGGCCAGGCCGATCTGGGCGTGCGGCTCTTGCTCGAGAACGATCCGATCGAAGCCGCGAGAATTGCCGCCGAGCTCGATCGGCTTAACCGCGAGCGCCAGGCGATCGAGCAGGAGACTCTGGCGCAGGCGGAAGCCGAGAGCGTCGCCGCGCTCGGCATCGAGGAAAAGGGTGCGGTGGTGGTGACCGCCGCGGAAGGCTGGCATCCCGGCGTCGTCGGCCTGGTCGCGGCGCGGCTCAAGGAGAAGTTCAACCGCCCCGCCTTCGCCATTGCGCTGGAACCGGGCGGCATCGGCACCGGTTCGGGCCGCTCTATCGTCGGCGTCGATATCGGCCGCGCGGTGCGCCGCGCCGTGACCGAAGGACTGTTGGTCAAGGGTGGCGGCCACGCCATGGCGGCCGGTGTAACCTTGCGCAAGGGCGCGCTGGCGCCGCTGCGGGCTTTTCTCGAAGCGACGCTTGGCGCCGATGTCGAGACGGCGCGGCGCGCCAGCGGCCTCTTCATCGACGGCGCGGTCAGCGCGGCGGCGGCCAATGCCGATCTCGTCGCCATGATCGCGCGTGCCGGCCCGTTCGGCTCCGGCAATCCGGAGCCGGTGATCGCGCTGCCGGCGCACACGGTCACTTATGCGGAGGAGGTCGGCCAGGCGCATGTCCGCGTGCGCCTGAAATCCACCGACGGCTCGTCCGTCAACGCCATCGCGTTCCGCGCCGCTGGACAAAAGCTCGGCGCCGCTCTGCGCAACAGCAGAGGCCGCCAGGTTCATGCCGCGGGCTCTTTCACGCTCGATCGCTGGCAGGGCGAGGAACGCGTGCAGTTCAAGCTCACCGATATCGCGTCGGCCGAGCCGTTTGCGGGACGATAAACGTGCGGTCAATGCGCGTAAGGATCATAAATCTTCGGGGGTGAGCCCTGTGTTTTTGGCGATCCGGGCCAGCATACGCGGTCCGATTTCGTCGCGATCATGGAACGCAAAAACAAAATCAGCCGAACCCGCCCGCTGCAAAACGCGGTGGGACCCGGTTTGTCGTTTAATTGCCCAGCCTCGACGCAGCAACGCGGCGAGCACACGTTGCGCCTTGGCCGACGGCCACCGAGTCATGCGGCTTCAAAGAAATCTGCAATTTCACGAGGCAACTGTTCGCCATTTTCAAGGCGATCGGCGATTACGCGCAACGCTAACGCTTGGACCTTGGCGTTTGCTTCGGCTTTGGTCGTCCCGTATGCCAATACGCCCGGTAATGCGGTAACTTCCGCAATCCAGCGACCATCCTCTTCCTGTTCGTTCTCTATGACCAGCATGTGACCCTGCGCGACGCACGAGGCAATCGACATCTTTATAGGATATTGGCGTCTCAGAAGCCACAGTCCCTATGCGCGCGTCAACCGAGCCGTTGACGGGCCGGTCAGCGCGTAGGACGGACTAGCGCAGCGTAATCCGCCATCTCGTTTGCGCCCGACAGCGAGCTACGGTTTCGTCTAACGTCGCCTTGGCCAGTCACTAACTGCGCAACGATCTGAAGCCCGCGCGAATCTCTTCTGAAAAGAGCTTCGGCTGTTCCCACGCCGCGAAGTGGCCGCCTTTGTCGAGCTTGTTGTAGTGGATGAGTTTGGGAAACGCCCGCTCTGCCCAGCTCTTCGGGGCCGGATAGAGCTCGTCAGGGAAGACGCTCACGGCAACCGGGATGGAGACGCCTTTGGCATTGAAATACCCGAGTTTGCCCCAATTCTCCCAATACAGACGAGCACCAGAAAGCGCCGTGTTCGTCAGCCAGGTGATCGTGATGTTGTCGAGGATGTCGTCGCGCGTCAGGCCTTCGGATTCTCCCTTAAAGACGCGTGAGATCAGCTCGTAGCTGCGCGCGTCGTGATCAAGGAAATAAGCCGCCAGGCCGACGGGAGAATCCGCGATGCCGTACAACGTCTGCGGTCGCAGCCCCATCTGGTACCCGTAAGCGATTCCCTTTTGATAGACGAACTGCAAACGCTCGTAGGCGACTTTCTCATCGGCTGAGAGACCCGACGGCGCCGGCGCCCCGGACAAAGCCGCCTTGTCGATGTCCGCTGGAAAGATGCCGGGCATGTTGGTGTGAATGCCGAGCAATTCCGGAGGCGCCTGCACGCCCATTTGTTCGGTGATGACCGCGCCCCAATCGCCGCCTTGCGCCACGAATTTCGTGTACCCGAGGCGCTTCATCAGCACGACCCATGCACGGGCGATCTGAGCAACATCCCATCCGGTGGTGGCCGGTTTGCCTGAGTATCCGTAGCCCGGCATTGAGGGGATCACCAGATGGAAAGCATCCGACGCGCTGGCGCCATGCGCCGTTGGATTGGTCAGCGGATCGATGATCTTCATCTGCTCGATGATGGAGCCTGGCCAACCATGCGTGACGATGAGCGGCAGTGCGTTGTCATGCTTCGAACGGACATGAATGAAATGAATGTCCAGCCCATCGACCTCGGTGATGAACTGCGGCAAGCCGTTCAGTCTCGCCTCGACCTTGCGCCAGTCGTATTCTGACGTCCAATAGCGCGCGAGCGCTTGCATCGTCGCGAGCTGCACGCCTTGCGATGCGTCCGTGACCGTTTCCCGCTCAGGCCACTTTGTCGCGTTTATGCGCCTGCGCAATTCGGCAAGTTCTGCTTCCGATACGTTGTCGCGGAAGGAACGGACTGCGCTGTCTTCTGATGCTACGGCCGAATGCGCGCGCAATGAAGATCCTGCGGACATAATCGTTCTCCCTGATAAGCGAGCTTGGACGCTGGTGAAATCTCCACTTGAGCCGAGAGCTGTGACGGTAAATGCTGCCATGGCAACTGCGCGCCGAGCAATACGTCACAAGAGGAGTAACGTACTTTTTACTCAAACGGCTTTCCGAAATTGAATCAGAAGGTTGTTCAAAACTATTCTGAAATGATGTCAGCGCGTAGGACGGATTGGCACAGCGTAATCCGCCATTTCACTTCCGCATGCGTTGTGCGGCGGGTCACGCCTTCGGCTAATCCGCCGTCGCTCTGAAAGCGGACATCCAAAAGAACCATTTTCATGTCAGCTAAGGGCCATCTTCCGGCATTTGGTTGAGCCCCACATCTGCCGCCCATGCCAATATTTTGGTGGAGTACGTGTCCAACCTTAATCAAAGGAAAATCAGTTTTGCAGCAAGATCAGCCCCATGCTGGCCGATTTGCTTCCCTATGCCCTTGGCTTGTTGCTCGCGATTCCCGTCGCATGGATCGGCGCACTCTATCGTCGGCACCTCTATGGCCGACTGAACCCGATCCTTTCGTTGGTAGGAGCATTGGCAATCGGTTTCGTTTTGATTTTCGGAGCCTTGGGGTACAAGGCGGCGGTCTTGAAACGGGCCGGGATTTCGGACCCTGTCAATGTGTGCAGCAAAACTTCCTGTGAGCGACCGGGCAGTGACCTGCTATTTTTAATCGCAGGCTTTGCGCTCTTTACGATCTTCAGTCGCGACAAAAAGCGTGATTGAGTTGCAAGGTAGTTGTGGACCCTAACGCGGCGATCTGGCGAAGCGGCGCGAGGTCCGTTCAGGGTCATTCTTGACCGGTCCAGCCGGTTTTTCCGCCGGCCCATACCCCCTCATAACGGACACGAACGCTGACGATCGGCGCGGCCGAGATGGGCCATACCTGGACTCGTCGCTTGCAGTGATTTCCAGTTCGATCAAGCTATCGCCTTGAGCTTAGGATTGATGGAGGCTAGTAGCCCCTTGAGTTCCGCTGCGGGCCGCGGCGGACTGAAAAGGTAGCCCTGGACTTCAGTGCATCCTTCCAGTTTCA